>Ga0206822_1018_pt1 | contig 53350 bp, 38 predicted proteins | sample Alteio_BWOrgCont_83_FD_152913 | JGI IMG/M metagenome (GOLD analysis project Ga0206822, IMG submission 152913) | Enriched cells from forest soil in Barre Woods Harvard Forest LTER site, Petersham, Massachusetts, United States -... | ecosystem: Environmental > Terrestrial > Soil > Temperate forest >... | reverse complement strand
ATTCTACGGCATTGCAGGCCGACATCATCGAAGAAAAGGAATAGACGAAGACGTTCTCTACGGCGTCGCGGACGAGGTTATTGCCTTTGTTGTAGATCTTTGTCACCAGGGCCATGCATCTGGCTACTGTTTTAAAGTCGTGCGCCAGTGCCATTCGTTTCGTATAGTCTGTGAGGACCTGGATCGATTGATAGAGAGTGCGGGTCGTGTCGAGGTCATTTTTTAACTGCGGTAATTGACAGCATATCCAGGGTTGGATCTCATCGGGCGTAAACATGGTATGAATTTTTATTCCTTTATAATATGCCAAAGGAGATGCCGAACCGGGTGCGTTTCCTCCGTGAGATGTTGAAACGTAGCAGGGACGCGGGTTTTTGGCGTACCGGGTCTTTTGGCGGTGGGTTTTTGGGACAGCCGGGCTACACCGGAATGAAAGAAAATTTTCAAATCAGCGTGGTTGGTTGGCCATACGATTTTATTAACATTTGATTACCATGTTGTTACGCGATATGGAATGGTTTTGGCCTTTTACTATGCAAAATCGAACGAAAAATGAAAGAAGAACCTGAAGGTGGGTTTATCACACGTTTAGCTGTACCCGCCGATATAAAATATGTTTATCCGATACTCGAAGAGATGGAACGTTCTGCCCGGGCCCGTGGCACCGGGATTGCAAAACGAACTCCGCAATCGTTGTGTAAAAAGATCTATGAGGGGAAGGCGGTGATCGCGATGGCGCCCGATGGTGAATGGGCCGGGTTTTCCTATATCGAATCCTGGAGCGATGGTGAATATGTGTCGAACAGCGGGTTGATCGTCAACCCTGCTTATCGGAACGCAGGTGTGGCCACGGCCATCAAGCAGCAGGTCTTTGCGTTGGCCAGGAAGCTTTATCCCGCAGCGAAGATCTTCAGCATTACCACCGGCGCCGCCATTTTGAAGATGAACCACCGGCTAGGCTTCGAACCTGTGACGTATTCGGAGATCACGGGGGAAGATCGTTTCTGGGAGCAGTGCAAGGCCTGTGTCAACTACCCCATTTTGGAGTCGCAGGGAAGAAAGCGCTGTTTGTGTACGGCGATGTTGTTCCGACCGGAAGTCGTTGATAAATTGGAAAAGACGGCTGATTTTCATTTTGGTATGGTTTAATGACAATTAAAAGTAATATTGAGTCTTTACTGCTAATGTCATGTCATTTTTTTTCAAAATGAAAGGGTTCTTTTTCCTTTTAGGATGCTTTTTGGGCCTCCGGGTCGCGGAAGCCTAAATTCTCTTAAGCCATAGTCCTTATCCAGCCTGCATCTTCGCGGAAACACCCGTACGAGATGTAGGTTCTGGTATGTCATTGGTCTACTAAAGGCGACAGTCGGGTTGGCGACCGGTCTGTCGCTTATTTTTTGACCAAAACTTCAATTACATGCTTAAGAGAATTGCTTTTTGTTTCAGTACATCATTTTTGGTGTTAAAAGTATTCGGCCAGGGTGCAGGACAAACCGTCGCCCAGGCAAACTATCGGGCCACTGAGAAAGGCGGTGGATTGTTCAGCAGGCCCCTAAAAGACACGAATGGTATTCCCGCCAGCGAGCCCGCGAGTGCGCCGTTTGCCTTTGGGGATTTTTCCTGGTTGAACGGTACAAGCCGCAAAACGACGGGGCCGTTGATCGACAGCAAGTATTTTACGAGCGACATTACATTGGATCTGAACTACACACATTCTTATAATAGTCCCATTGACAACACGGTGGTTGGGTCTACTGCCTTGTCGCGGGATAACGAGCTGCAGCTTTCCTTTTTGGGTTTTGGCGGCGACATCCATGTAGACAATGTCCGCGGCCGCATCATGATGCAGTTCGGTACGCGAAGCACGGTGGTACCGCGTAACGACGGGAGCTCTTATAAAGGACAATATGATCTGCAGACGATCTACAGGTATATCAGTGAGGCCTATGCGGGCTATCACTGGGACACGTGGCATGGGATCAACCTGGATGCGGGCATCTTTATGTCGTACATCGGGTTGTTCTCGTATAACAACTTCGAGAATTGGGGTTATCAGCCTTCCTATACCTCGGACAATACGCCCTGGTTCTTCAACGGGTTGCGATTGCAGACCTTTCCTTCGGACAAGCTGAAAGTAGAATTGTGGCTCATCAACGGCTGGCAGAGCTATGGGATGTTCAACAATACGCCCGGCATGGGGTATTCGATCTATTGGCGGCCGAAAGAACGCGTCGACTGGGTATTCAACATGTATTATGGCAAGGATGACGAGGGAGCGCCCGGCCGTTATCGTATCCATAGCGACAACAGCTACGAGTTCCGCTACTTCAAACGGCCAAAAGGATTTATCACGCAGGGGGCTTTCTCGATCACGGGCGACTTCGGCTTCGAGGATGGCAATGGGGTAACCCCGTTCGGCAAGGGAACGAGGGGGCAGGCGAATTATCTGCCGGCACAGAACTTTATCAGCGGGATGGTGTACAACCGGTTGTGGTTCGGCGAGAAACAGAAGTTCGCGTGGACCATCGGGGGTGGATATATGCATAATCCCGGTCAGTATTTAGTCTTAGCGCCCACGGGCTATGCCGATACGTTATTTCAGCAGCAAACGGGTCCGGGTTCTACCTTCGACGCCTGGGATTGTTCGACTTCGGTAGACTATATGCCGAGTCAGAACCTGACATTCAAAGTGGAGTATGTACATCGGAAAGTGAATAGCATCGACCCGGCTGTAGGGGCAAATGCCCTCACGGGTTATTTTGCCGGTCATGGCGGGGTGACCTCGCCCACGGGTTATGCCAATACTGGTGGGTATACTTATACATCGAACGGCGCATCGGTGGCGCCGCCGCTGGCCAGTTGGGGTGGTTGGACGCCGGATATGGTGATGTCCGAGTCGAGGATCGTGCTGGCGTTGATCGCGCGGTTCTGATACCGTAAATGATACATTTTATTTTCAGTCGAAGGGGGCAACCACAGCGGTTGCCCCCTTGTTGTTTTAACAATCTCTTTTCAAATTGGCAGGGTCCGGAAAGGATCATATCGTGGGCGAAAATTCGGTGGGCATGCGCTAAGCCTTGATAGTCGCAGGTTTGCAGCGAGGCAATGAATAAAAAAGGGTAATGGTATGGAATTGGTCATTAGAAAGGTCTAATTAAAATTAGTATGTTTAAGAAGATTGTATGTTTTAGCTTAGTGTTGGGTATAATGAAGGGATATGGCCAGGACTCAACTGCGCATGTGTCACACAAAAGAGATTCAGTGATGCGTTCTCTTCCGTCTCCGTTACCCGATCCTCCTTTTCCAACTTCCGATTGGGATGGCGCGCCTTTAGTAGGTGTCGACGCCACGGCCCCCAACTATCCGCTTACGAAGGCGTTAGGTTTGTCGAATCATAAAGTGAAGATCTATGGCTGGGTGGATGTCGGCGGGAACCTGAGCACCTCGAAAAATTCGAATGCGCCTACTTCCTATGATGTGGTTCCGAATTCTGTGCAGCTGGATCAATTTGCCATTAAGTTCGACAAGCAACCGAATACGGCGCAGACCGATCATTTCGACTGGGGTTTTTTGTCTACCACGATATTCGGTACGGACTACCGCTATACGATCGCAAAAGGGATATTCAGCAATCAACTGCTGAAGGATAACCATCTGTATGGGGTCGATCCGGCTGAGCTCTATGTGTTGTTGTATTTCCCCAAGATCGCGGATGGGATGATCCTGAAGGCGGGCCGGTATATTTCACCGGCGGATATCGAAGCGCAGTGGGCGCCTGATAATTACCTGTTCTCGCATTCGCTCATGTTTACCGTAGATCCTTATACCTTCTCCGGGGTGCAGGCCACATTCAAGCTGGGTTCTTACTGGCAGTTGGAAGTTGGTGCGCATGCGGGTAATGACATGGCGCCGTGGAGCAAGTCGGCTTCGTTGAATGGGCTGTTGATGGCGCGTTGGGTATCGAAGAACAACAACAACTCCATTTACGGCGGTATCAACTCACTGGGTAAGGGAGATTACCAGGACCAGCATGACGACTTGCAGATGGTGGTGGCAACCTGGGGTCATAAGTTCAGTGAGACGGTGCATATGATGACGGAAGGTTATTTTATGTGGCAGAATCATGCATTGGTGGGTGGAACGGTGGTCAATGGTCCCGCAAAATGGTTTGACGAAGGTGTTGGTCCCGGAAACCTGATCCCGGGGACGACGACGGCGCAAGGTCTGGTAAACTATTTTCAGATCCTGGTGGGTAAGAAGAGTAAGAACTATTTGTCCATCCGGAACGACCTCTTGAATGACCCGCAGGGTAACCGAACGGGTTTTGTAACGCTGTATACGAGCCATACCGTGGGTTTCGTGCATTATTTCACGGAATATATCCGGATCAGGCCAGAAGTACGCTTCGAGCGGGCCTGGGCCGAAGACGTGACTCCGTATGACAACGGCACCAAACAAAATCAATTTACCGCGGCGATGGATCTCATCGTACGATTTTAAACCGATCCTAAAAGAATATACGGCGGCCGGCTTTCTGCTGGCCGTCGTTGTTGTTCAAAGGCGATCCGGGCCTTTTTGTATCTTGGGCCTAAATTCTGCCCATGGCCTTATACGATGCTTTTGCGATCCTGACCGTGCTGGCGGCCTTATTTGCCTATCTCAACCATCGGTTTATAAAATTGCCGGGTACGATCGGGATCATGTTGATCTCGCTGGTTTGTTCGCTGGCGGTGATCGTGATCGGGCGTATCGATCCAGGACTTGTGAGTGAGGTCACCCGGCTGGTGAAGAGTATCGATCTTTATACCTTATTGATGAAGGTCATGCTTAGCTTTCTGCTTTTTGCAGGAGCCATTCATCTGGATGGCAGGGCGGTGCGATCGGAAGGCCTGTCCATCCTGAGTTTTTCTACGATTGGAACGTTGTTGTCGACGTTTTTCGTAGGCGGATTGTTTTTCTGGATCTGTCTTTTACTGCATTTTCCTGTAGGTTTTCTTTATTGCCTGCTTTTCGGTGCGTTGATCTCGCCCACCGATCCGATAGCGGTGCTAAGCATCCTTCGGCAGGCGAATATCCCGGCTTCGTTGGAGACAAAGATCAGCGGGGAGTCGCTTTTCAATGACGGGGTCGCTGTGGTCATTTTCATCACCATTTATGAGATCATCGAAGGGGGTGCGGCGCATCTGAATGCCTGGCGTATTACGGAGCTTTTTTTGCGGGAGGCCGGCGGCGGGCTATTGCTGGGGGTGGTGTTGGGGTATCTCGGTTTTTTGCTCATCGGCTCCATAGACAATTACCAGGTAGAGGTATTGATCACGGTTGCGATCGTGATGGGGGGATATCTTTTGGCGGAGCGGTTGCAGATCAGCGGTCCGCTTGCCATGGTCGTGGCGGGTTTGATCACGGGCAATAAGAGTCGTAAAGACGGGATGAGCGAGACTTCGCGGGACTATATCGACAAATTTTGGGAGATGATCGATGAGTTTCTGAATGCCCTGTTGTTTTTGTTGATCGGTTTCGAGCTATTGGCGCTTCCTCTTCGAAAGGAATTCCTGATCCTGGGACTGGCCTGCATTCCCATCGTGCTGGCGGCGCGTTATCTGAGTGTGTTGCTCCCCATGGGACTACTGCGTTATTGGACCACTTTTGAAAAGAATATGGTGCCGCTGTTGACCTGGGGCGGTTTGCGGGGCGGGATCTCGGTGGCGTTGGCGTTGTCCATCCCGGCGGAGATGCAGGGTGAGCTTTTTGTGGTGGTAACCTATATTGTAGTGTTGTTCTCTATTTTGGTGCAAGGGTTGACGATAGGGCGAGTGGCGAAACGCCTAAGTTAAAAAAAATATACGGCGGCCGGCAAAAAGCTGGCCGCCGTCGTTTTGAAATAACCATTGGCTTGGATGAACATCGGGTTATCGGCGTGATCTATCTCGATAAGGGTGTTTCGGCGTTCTTATCCATCTTGACACCCGCGTAACCATCCAATCCCATTTCATGCAGATCGAGGCCATACAATTCGACTTCCGGTTTAACTCTGTTACCCGCGATCTTATCAAGCAGTTTGAACAGGACCCAACCGGCCGCTGCAAACCACACGAAATTGACTACGCCGCCGATGAATTCCGCGACGAATTGCCCACCATCTCCGTAGAACAGACCCCTGACCCCTCCTTTTACCCCATTCAGTCCATCCCCATAGGTTCCATCCGCAAAAAGACCGAGCGACAAGATCCCCCACAAACCGTTGGCTCCATGGACTGCCACGGCGCCCACGGGATCGTCGATCTTTAACTTTCTCTCTACGATCAATGTTATCTCGACGACGATCAATCCGGATGCCAGTCCGATGATCACCGCCCCCATGGGCGAAACGAAGGCGCACGGTGCGGTTATAGCTACCAGCCCCGCGAGCAGCCCATTCACCATCATGGTAACGTCTGGTTTATTTCCGCGAACGAACCATATCCACAATGTCGATGCTGCCGCCCCCATGCAGGATGCGATCAACGTATTGAATGCAACAACGGATAACCGCAGGTCGGTCCCTGCAAGCGTCGAACCTGCATTAAAGCCAAACCATCCAAATGCAAGGACCAGTGCGCCCAGGACAGCCATTGGAATATTATGCCCTGGAATCGCGTTGATAGAGCCGTTCTTATTGTATTTCCCCAGTCGCGGACCGATCATTTTTGCGCCAACGAGCGCCAGGACACCGCCAGCCATATGCACTACCGATGATCCTGCGAAATCGACATGACCATGGCCTAACCCGAAATTGACGCCAAGCTGCGAAAGCCATCCACCCCCCCAGACCCAGTTACCGTAGATGGGGTAGATCAGACCGCCGACGAATAATCCCGACAATGCGAATGAGGCGAACTTCCATCTTTCTGCCATCGCACCCGTGGGAATGGTGGCAGTTGCATCCATGAAGACCACCTGGAAGACGAAGAACCCCAGGACTCCGACATCATATATCCCATTCATGCAAAAGCCTTTTGCGCCAAACAGACCGAACGCGTGCCCGAATAGGGTAACGGTCACTTCGTGATTCAGTCCGTCGAACCCGCCTAACGTGCCCAGGGCCCCCAGACCGCCAAACATAATGGCAAACCCGGAAATAAAAAAGCCGATCACGCCGGCGGGATAAATAAACAGATTCATGGCCATTGTGTGTGCAACGTTTTTTGCGCGTGTCAGACCTGTTTCAACCAATGCAAACCCCGCCTGCATAAAGAATACGAGGAATCCGCCGATCATAAGCCAGACAAAATTGATGGATATCTTGTTGTGGCCGTCTGCGTTGGCAATCGTGCTCACTGCGTTGGCTAACTTGCTCACAGAAGCGCTAACGCCGGCCAACGTCGTATCTTTTGCCTTCGCGACGGAGTCGATCACCTTGCCTGTGGTCGAGTCGAGATCCGCTACTGCGCCGGTATTGCCGCCATTGGGGTCCGGGGCTTTTTGAGCATATGCCGTCGATGATAACGCGGAGATTATAATGAAGAGAACAAATATTATTTTACGAAACATAAGTAATTAGTTTTGGTTGATGGGTCAAAGTTTTTCGTCTCCGGGGCCAGAAGTGGAAGCCTCGCCCCTGGCGCCGTTGCTTATCCTTACAGACTCCTCGATGTTATAAGTGAAGATCATACCATCTCCGATCTCTCCGGTATATGCGGCTTTTTCGATGCAATCGATGGTCTTCTGAACGTTTGCATCTTTTAGCACGATGGCTATGAAAATTCTGGAAATGTACTGTGTGTCATAAATAGTTCCCCTATAGGTGTGATGTTCCCGAAGATGCTCATTTCCGATACCTGCGGCCTCCCAATAGGAAAAAAAATCAATGCCGATCTTGTTCAGCTCGCTTTTGACCTCTTCGAATTTGGAAGTTCTGATGATTGCTTCGATTTTTTTCATGATTTGCAGTTTTGACGAATAGATAGTTGGTAGTTGGCTGTCACGGCAATGAGCATTGCCTGAGTGAATTTTATTCTCATCATGATGGTTAAAGTTTTAAGTGTTTTTGAACTTAAAATATTTACTTCATGATGGCTAAGCAGTTGGTTAGACGGAAATGTGGAGCAACATTTCCCTGATGGTAATAAATATAGGCATTTTTTGGACGTTGGGTTAAAACGAATACACGGCGGCCAGCAGAAAGTTGGCCGCTGTCGTTGCGGGGGAGCCATTGGCGTGGAAGAAGATTGGATTATCGGCGTAGTCTACCCGGAATTCCGGGATGAGGGTGAACCCATGGACTTTGAAGTTGGCCGATAGGGTGTTTTCCCATACATCTGCGGGCCTGGGCAGACACACGCCCTGGTTGTCGTTGAAGTATTCCGTTCGGAGCGTGAAACCCAGCCATTTTTTAGGATCGAGGTTTACATAGAAGGCCGAGCCGTACCAGGAGCGCGAGCCTACATATTTTTCGATGGCCAGGCTGGAGCGGTTGATGGTAGCGTTTAGTCCCAGGCTCACCAGGGTGCCGGCCTTTGCCGTTACCACGAGGTCGTATTGGTGGGAGCGGTTGTCCGTGATGTCGCGACCGCCTACGTAGTTGAGGCAGATCTTAACGGCATCGCCGGGGGCATAGCTGTATTGGGCGATGATGTTTTTGTTGGCGTGGCCGCTGTCGGGGATGATGCGGTAGTTGCTGGGGTTGGCAATGCCGATCATAAAGCCATTTTTCCCCGAGGTGATCTCGGCTTTTATACCGGTGTGGGAGAAGGGATCGTTGGAGAAAAGATAGGACATGCTATAATTCCGGTTTGCCGAGGCGTCGGGTGATTCATAACAAAGATGGGTAGCCCACGTGCCGGCCGTCACCTTGAGCCAGGTAAGGGGCGAATAGCTCAGATAGACTTGTTTGATCGTTTTGGCCAGGCCCTTGTCCTCGACGGCGTATTCGTTCTCGCGTGGGCCCGCGGCCAGGTCGGCGACGACGTCGAACCGCGAGGTCTGATGTTCCAGCTTGACTTCGACCATGCCCAGATTGGGTTGGTTCTGGGAATGGGTGAAGCTGGTGAGGTCGTTGGCTTCGGTGTGGGCGAGATCGTAACGGTAGTAGCCATCGATGGCGCCGTTAACGGTGAGAAAAGGATGGTGTGTGGTGTCGGGCTGCTGGGCGGATGCCGGGCCGGAGCCAACCAGGCATAATATGGCCAGTGTCAGGAAAAACAGGTGATCTTGACGCATTAGTTTTGGTTATATATGATGTATATCATCTAAATTAACAAAAACTGCGTAGGTAAACTCTATTAATATGGTATATAATAGAAATTTGGAATTTATCTAAAAAAGAGAAGGGGGGATTAGAAAAAATTAATGCCGGCTGTGGTGTACAGCCGGCATTTTATTTTAGGAGTGGATGATCTTAGAGTGCGATCAGACTTTGATCCTTTCTTTCGAGGAGCGACGCTCCAACAAGATATTCGTCGACTTTGCGGGCGCATTCGCGCCCTTCGCTAATAGCCCATACCACGAGAGACTGGCCGCGACGCATATCGCCTGCTGCGAAGATCTTGGGGATGCTGGTCTGATAGTTCCGTTCGGTGGCCTTGACATTACCGCGGTCGTCGAGCTCGATATCGAGTTCTTTGAGCAGTCCTTTGTGTTGGGGATGGACGAAGCCCATGGCGAGAAGCGCCAATTCGCATGGCAGTTCCTCTTCCGAACCGGGGACTTCGGTGAATTGGGCGGCTTTGCCGTCTTCCGTCATCTTCCATTCCAGTTTCACGGTCTTGAGGGCTTTGAGGTTGCCCTGTTCGTCGCCCATGAATTCTTTGGTGGCGATGGCCCAGTGGCGATCCGCTCCTTCTTCGTGTGAGGAAGAGGTCTTGAGGATCATGGGATAGGTAGGCCAGGGCATGAAGCTGGTGCGGGTATGCGGCGGTTTGGGCATGAGCTCGAACTGCGTCACCGATATTGCTTTGTGACGGTTAGAGGTGCCGACGCAGTCGCTGCCGGTGTCGCCGCCGCCGATCACGACGACGTTCTTGCCGGTGGCGAGGAGGGCTTCCGCCGTAAACGGTATATTACTTGCGCGTTTATTTTGTTGTTTGAGGAAGTCCATCGCGAAATGGACGCCGTTGAGATCACGGCCTGGGACCGGCAGGTCACGCGGGATGGTGGAGCCGCCGGCCAGAACGATAGCGTGGAATTCACGCAGCAGGTCGTTGATGCTGATGTTGGCGCCGACCTCCGCATTGCATTTAAAGGTGATGCCGGCTTCTTCCATGAGTTTGACGCGCCGGGCGACGACCCATTTTTCCAATTTGAAATCGGGGATGCCATAGCGCAACAGACCACCGGGTTCGTCGTCGCGTTCGAAGACGGTCACGGTGTGACCGGCGGCGTTGAGCTGGTCGGCGGCGGCGAGACCTGCGGGGCCCGAGCCTACGACAGCGACTTTCTTACCCGTGCGGAGGGTGGGGTGGTTGGCTTTTACAAAGCCTTTGTCGAAAGCGATCTCGATGATATGGCGTTCGATCTCCTCGATGGCCACGGGCGGGTTATTGATGCCGAGCACGCAGCTGCTTTCGCAGGGAGCGGGGCAGATACGACCCGTGAATTCGGGAAAGTTGTTCGTTGATGTCAGGATCTCGTAGGCTTCTTTCCACTGTTGCCGGTATACGGCGTCATTGAATTCGGGGATCACATTGCCCAGGGGACATCCGTGATGGCAAAAGGGGATGCCACAGTCCATACAGCGGGCTGCCTGTTTATTCAGCTCCTGGCCGGAATACATGTTGACGAATTCTTTATAGTCCTCCTTGCGCTCCTGGACAGGGCGCTTTGACGGGAGATGACGATCGAATTCCAAAAAACCTGTAGGTTTACCCATTGTTTTTTTCGTTGAGGCGGGGCCACAGAGAACAACGGAGTGGCTGAGTCACACATGAGAGCCGACTCCGCGTTCTCATTATTTCTGAGTAGTCCTCTGTGGCCTGCCTGCTTTTTCTTTTAATGCTTTTTTATAATCGGTCGGGAACACTTTCACAAAATGTTGTAGCTGGTTGTCGAAGTCGTCCAGCACGAACTTGGCGACGGTGCTCGCGGTAAAGGCGTAATGTCGTTGGATCATGTCCCTGAGCTCGGGGACGTCATCGCGGCCCACGGGATCGAGGTCGACCATTTCGCGGTTGACGTTCCGGGCAAACTGGCCACGGACGTCGTAGACGTATGCGATACCTCCGCTCATGCCGGCTGCAAAATTGCGCCCGGTATCACCCAGGATAACGATGCGGCCGCCGGTCATGTATTCACAGCCATGGTCACCCACGCCTTCGACTACGGCCTTTACACCCGAGTTGCGGACCCCGAAGCGTTCGCCGGCCTTTCCGCGGATGAAGGCTTCACCGGAGGTGGCGCCGTAGAAGGCGACGTTGCCGATGATGCTGTTCTCTTCGGGGATAAAACCTGCATTATGCGAGGGGTAGACGATCAGCCGGGCGCCGGAGAGTCCTTTGCCGAAATAGTCGTTGGCATCCCCTTCCAGCTCGAGGGTCACGCCATTCGTGTTGAAGGCGCCAAAGCTTTGACCCGCGGTACCGGTGAATTTGAAATGGATGGTGTCTTCCGGCAATCCCTGCGATTTAAAACGTTTGGAGATCTCATTGGAGAGGATGGTGCCTGCCGTACGATCCGTATTCCTTATCGCAAACTCTGCGAAGACCTTTTGTTTTTGTTCGAGTGCCGGTTGTGCGGTCTTGAGAAGCTTCCAGTCCAGTACATCGGCGAGACCGTGGTCCTGCTCTTCCTGTTTGTGCAAACCGGTATAGAGCGAGGAGGGTTCTTTGTAGAGGATCGGAGAAAGATCGAGCTTGCTATATTTCCAGTGAGCAATATTGTCGCGGACTTCGAGACTGTCGACCTGGCCGACCATTTCTTCGATGGTGCGGAAGCCAAGCTCTGCCATGATCTCGCGGAGTTCCTGGGTGATGAACTTGAAGAAATTGACTACATGGTCGGCGTCGCCGGTGAACCGTTTGCGAAGCTCGGGATCCTGGGTGGCTACGCCCACGGGGCAGGTATTCAGATGGCATTTGCGCATCATGATACATCCTTCGACGACGAGGGCGGTAGTTGCCAAACCCCATTCTTCCGCGCCGAGTAACGTAGCGATGGCAATATCCCTGCCGGTCTTCATCTGACCATCGGCCTGTAGGACGACGCGGCTGCGGAGCTTGTTTTTCACCAGCGTCTGGTGAGATTCGGCGAGGCCGAGTTCCCAGGGCAGACCGGCATGACGGATAGAACTTAACGGCGACGCACCCGTTCCGCCGTCGTGTCCGGAGATAAGGATCACGTCGGATTTTGCTTTGGCTACACCCGCGGCTATTGTGCCGACGCCGGCTTTAGACACCAGCTTTACGCTGATACGGGCGGCGCGGTTGGCATTCTTAAGATCGAAGATGAGTTGGGCAAGGTCTTCGATGGAATAGATGTCGTGATGCGGAGGCGGAGAGATCAAGCCTACGCCGGGTGTGGAGTGGCGGACCTTGCCGATCCATTCGTCCACCTTATGACCGGGGAGCTGACCGCCTTCGCCGGGCTTGGCACCCTGCGCCATCTTGATCTGGAGCTCATCGGCCATGGTGAGGTAGTAGCTGGTCACGCCGAAACGGGCGGAGGCTACCTGTTTGATCGCCGAGCGCATCGAGTCGCCATTGGGCAACGGCTCGTAACGCAGCTCGTCCTCGCCGCCTTCACCGGTATTGCTTTTCCCGCCAAGACGGTTCATGGCGATGGCCAGGGTCGAATGGGCTTCATGGGAGATGGAACCGAAGGACATGGCGCCGGTGGCGAAACGTTTATAGATACTTTCGGCCGGTTCTACCTCTTCGAGAGCGATCGACGGGCGGTTACGCCGGAAGGTGAGGAGGCTGCGCAGGGTGGCGGCCTTCTCGCTTTGGTCGTTGACGAGCTTCGAATATTTTTTGAACGAGTTATAGTCGTTCATCCGGGTGGAATACTGGAGGAGATGGATCGTGTTCGGGTTGAACAGATGGAATTCTCCTTTGCGTTTCCACTGGTAGATGCCGCCTACCGCGAGCCGTTCTACGGGGATGTCTTTGCGGCTGAAGGCAAAGAAATGTTTGGCGAGGACCTCTTTGGCGATCTCGTCGAGACCCATGCCTTCGATGCGGCTGGTGGCGCCGGTGAAATATTTATCGACGACGCTGCGATTGAGGCCGATGATCTCGAAGATCTGGGCGCCCTGGTAGGATTGCAGGGTCGAGATGCCCATCTTGGAGAAGACCTTGTACAGCCCTTCGCATACGGCTTTTGTATAATTCTTTTTCAGCGAGTCGGCGTCCAACTCCGTTTGGAGGCTGCCGCCGAGCTTCATGTCGCGGATGCTCGACATCGCGAGATAGGGGTTGATGGCGGTGGCGCCGAAACCGATGAGACAGGCGAAGTGATGGACCTCCCAGACATCACCGGCTTCCACGATGATGCCTACCTGGCCGCGATAGCCTTTGCGGATCAGGTGATGATGGACGGCGGAAGTAGCCAGCAGCGAGGGGATCGGGGCATGATCGGAGTCGATGGCGCGGTCCGTGAGGATCAACACCTCGAAGCCGTCTTCCACGGCGTCAACGGCATAACGGCACAGGCGGTCGATACCGGCCTGAAGGGAGCCGGGCTTCCCATCGGCTCGGAAATAGGTCTGGAGGGTCTTGGCCTGAAAGATGCCGGTGTCGATGCTGCGGATCTTTTCCAGCTCGTGGTTACTCAGCACGGGATGTTTGAGGGCCACACTATGACAAGCCAGCGGGTCTTCTTCCAACAGGTTGGAGTTGCCGCCGACAAAGCTGGCGAGTGACATGACCAGACGTTCCCGAATGGGATCGATGGGCGGATTCGTCACCTGGGCAAAAAGTTGTTTGAAATAGCTGCTGAGGTGTTGCGGTTGGTCGCTGAGGACGGCCAGGGGAACGTCGGTGCCCATGGAGCCTATGGGCTCTTTGCCATCGAGGGCCATGGGCGCGATGATGGTATCGAGGTCTTCGGTGGAATAGCCGAAGGCTTTTTGATATTTGAAGATCTGGTCGTGTTCGAGATGCGTGAAGAGAACCCGGGGTTCCGGAAGTTCCTCCAGGCGTATTTTGTATTTATTCAACCATTCGGCATAGGGTTGCTGGGAACAGATCTTTGCTTTAAGCTCGTCGTCGCTGATGATGCGTTCCTGTTCAAGGTCTACGACGAACATTTTGCCGGGTTGCAGACGACCCTTTTCAATGATCAGGCTTGGGTCGACGGGCAGCGCGCCGGTCTCGGAGGCCATGATCACGCGGTTATCTTTTGTAACGCAATAGCGGGAGGGGCGGAGTCCGTTGCGGTCGAGGGTGGCGCCGATGATCTTCCCATCCGTAAAAGAAATGGAAGCGGGACCGTCCCAGGGTTCCATGATCGAAGCATGAAACTCATAAAAGGATTTCTTCACCGGGTCCATCTGATCGTTGCCGTCCCACGCTTCGGGGATGAGCATCATCATGACGTGGGGAAGAGAGCGACCGCAGAGGGTCAGCAGCTCGATCACGTTATCAAGACAGGCGCTGTCGGATTGTCCCTGCGAGATAAGGGGCAGGAGCATGTCCATCTCTTCCTTGCTGAAGTAGGGGGTGGTGAAACCCTTTTCGCTTGTCTTGAGCCAGTTGAGATTGCCTTGCAAGGTATTGATCTCGCCGTTGTGGGCGATGAACCGGAAGGGCTGCGCCAGTTTCCACGAAGGGAAGGTGTTGGTGGCGAAACGGGAGTGGATCAGACCAAAAGCCGAGACGACGCGTTTGTTGGAAAGATCGGGGAAATAGTTCCGGACCTGACCGCTGGTGAGCTGACCTTTGTAGACCACAGTTTTATAAGACAACGAGGCCACGTAAAAGCCGATGGCGTCTTTCTTTATGGTATTGTTTATAGTGTGGCTTGCATAGTTGCGTAGCAGAAATAGTTTGCGCTCAAAATCGTCCGGATTTTTGATGTGGTCGGGACAGGCGATGAACACCTGTTCCATTTCCGGTTCGACGGAAAGGGCTGTGGGGCCGATGCCATCGGGGTTCACGGGAACCTTTCGGTAGCCGAGGACTTCGAGACTTAATTTTTCCGCGCTGCGCGCGAAGATGTCGCGGCATTCTTCCTTGAGCCGGATGTCGCGGGGGAAGAAAAGCATGCCGACGCCATATTTGCCATAAGAAGGGAGATGGATGCCGAGGCGGATACATTCATCGAAAAAGAATTCGTGCGGTGTTTGGATCATGATGCCCGCGCCATCGCCGGTGTTGTTCTCACAACCACATGCACCGCGGTGCTCCATGTTCTCGAGAATCGTGAGCGCGTCGGAAACGATCTGATGGGACTTGTTGCTTTTGATATTTGCAACGAAACCGATACCGCACGCATCGCGTTCAAACTCAGGCGAGTATAATCCTTGATTGGTCATGTTCGCTTAGCAATATTAGACGTTATTCAAAAAAAAGGCGGAAACGTTAGATTTCCTTATGGCAATGCAGCGATCAATTGTCTAAAGTTAAGCAAAAATTCTTTTCTACGTGAAGTTCTGCTAAAAATTATTGTCCGGCAGGGGTTTTTTTGTCCACAATTCCGGTGGGGTTATACAAGATAACCAAACAAGGTGTCGTCTTTATTCAGTTCGGTATAGGTTACATTGTATTCGACCATGTTTTTTATCAGGATATCGTAATCTTCTCTGTCGGTGAGCTCGATGCCCACGAGGGCGGGGCCGGCTTCTTTGTTGTGTTTCTGAATATATTCGAAACGGGTGATGTCGTCGTTGGGTCCCAGGACATGATTCACGAATTCTTTGAGCGCACCGGGACGTTGGGCAAAGCGGATCAGGAAATAATGTTTAAGTCCTTCATAGATCAGGGCGCGTTCTTTGATCTCCTGCATCCGGTCGATATCGTTATTGCTGCCGCTGACGATGCACACGACCGTCTTGCCTTTGATCGTCTCCGCATAGTCATCCAGCGCGGCGATGCTGAGCGCGCCTGCCGGCTCTACGACGATCGCGTTCTCGTTATACAGCCTAAGGATGGTAGAGCAGATGCGGCCTTCGGGCACGGTGCCGATCTCATCAAGGACTTCGCGACAGATACTATAGGTCAGATCGCCGACGCGTTTGACAGCGGCGCCGTCGACGAAGCGTTCGATGTTGTCGAGGGTCACGGGGGCGCCGGCGCGGAAAGCGGCCATCATGGATGGAGCTCCTTCGGGCTCGATGCCGATGATCTTCGTTTGGGGGGAATAGGTTTTGAAGAAGACGCCGACACCGGAGGCAAGACCTCCACCACCCACCGGGACAAAGAGATAATCCAGACCCGGGGCTCCGCCGTCTGCCGGCGCATCATGGCGTTCCGACGCGAGGTCTTCGAGGATCTCGACGGCCACGGTGCCCTGGCCTTCGATGATGCGGAGATCTTCGAAGGGCGGTATAAAGGTCATGTGGTGTTTTTCTGTGAATTCGCGGGCTGCGACGGCGCAGTCGTCGAAGGTATCGCCTGTCAGGACGATCTCGATGTTGTTTTCGCCGAACATCCGCGTTTGATCGACCTTTTGGCGCGGAGTGATGATGGGCATGAAGACGATTCCTTTTACGCCTAGTTTGTTACATGAATAGGCAAAGCCCTGAGCGTGATTGCCGGCGCTGGCGCAGACGACGCCTTTTTCGATCTGTTCTCTCGGCAGGCTCACCATCATATTATAGGCGCCACGGAGTTTATAGGAGCGTACGACCTGAAGGTCTTCGCGTTTGAGATAGATGCTGGCGTCGTATTTTTTCGAGAGGGTATGACTATACGTTAGCGGAGTACGGCGTATGACCTTGCTCAGCCGATTGGCGGCGGCATAAAAATCCAGGTCCCAATGCCGCGGCCCCGACCTGAGGCCGGGGTTCGCGGTGGGGGTGGAATCGATATAATTGCTAGGCAACGGGTTCACTCTTGTTTGATTTCTGGGCGGGTTGGTTTTCGGGGCGGAGGCTGCGAACGGTTTTGCCGGCCTGCCAGAGTTCGCTTTCGCGGAGCTCCTTGAGTTCGGCGTCCAATTTTTCGCGGTAGTCGGGCTGACTGTTGGAGTCGATGCTGCGTTGCGATTCCTTTCCGGTGGCTACGCTTTCATAAAGCTCGTTGAAGACGGGCAGGGTCGCATCACGGAATTTCTTCCACCAGTCGAGCGCGCCGCGCTGTGCCGTCGTGGAGCAGTTGGCATACATCCAGTCCATGCCGTTCTCTGCTACGAGGGGCATAAGGGATTGGGTGAGCTCTTCGAAGGTCTCGTTGAAGGCTTCGGACGGCGTATGGCCCTTTTTGCGGAGCACTTCATACTGTGCGGCGAAGATGCCCTGAATGGCGCCCATAAGCGTTCCACGTTCGCCGGTAAGATCGCTATATACTTCTTTGCGGAAGTCCGTTTCGAAAAGGTAACCGCTACCGACGGCGATGCCGAGGGCGACGACGCGTTCTTTGGCTTTACCCGTGGCGTCCTGGAAGATGGCGTAGCTGCTGTTCAGACCGCGGCCCTGGAGGAACATGCGGCGCAGCGAGGTGCCGGAGCCTTTGGGTGCGACCAGGAATACGTCGACGTCTTTGGGAGGAATGATGCCGGTTTGTTCGTTAAAAGTGATGCCAAAGCCGTGGGAGAAATAGAGGGCTTTTCCGGGCGTCAGGTGTTTTTTCACCGTGGGCCAGAGGGCTATTTGTGCGGCGTCGCTCAGCAGATAGCAGATGATGGTGCCTTTTTGAAGGGCTTCTTCGATCTCGAAGAGCGTCTCACCGGGGACGAAGCCATCGCGAACGGCTTTATCCCAGGTTTTGGAATTCTTCCGCTGACCGACTATAACGTTAATGCCGTTGTCTTTTTGGTTGAGTGCCTGGCCAGGACCCTGTACGCCATAACCGATGACGGCTACCACTTCGTTTTTCAGAACCTGCTGTGCTTTGGCGAGTGGGAATTCTTCGCGGGTGACTACGTTTTCTTCCACACCGCCGAAATTGAGTTTTGCCATGATTACCTTTTTATTTGATTGGTTTTTTAAGTGACTTTTTATTGGGTTACCCCCGAAACCTCCAGATGGTTCCTCGGCAATGGCGGCTGGCGCCGCCTTGCCTCGGATGAGGCTAAGGGAGTGACCATTACATGCTGAATACTTTATCCGCCTGGCTCAGGAATTCGTTCTCGATAACCTCTTCGCCGGGGTCCGTGAGTTCGAAATCCTTGAGTTTTTCATGGAAACCGGCGCTGTCTTTGATGATGGCGACGCGGGCGCTCCGGACGAACTCGATGAGGCCATAGGGCTCGAGGGCTTTGACGAGCCGATCGGTTTCTTCGCGCTGACCGGTAGTTTCAAACACAGTGTAGTCTTTGCGGATCACGACCGCGCGGGCGCCATATTCCCGGAGCAGTCTTTCTACCTTGACCTTTTCCGCGATCTCGTCGGTAGAGACTTTATACAGCGCGAGTTCCTGCCAGATGATCTCGTCGTTGGTGTTGAAATAGGCTTTGAGGATCTCGACCTGTTTTTCGAGCTGACGGCAAAGCTTGCGCACTACTTCTTCGGTCTCGTTGATGACGATGGTGAAGCGGTGGATGCCTTCGATCTCACTTGGGGAGGTATTGAGGCTTTCGATGTTGATCTTGCGACGGGAGAAGATGATGGCGATCCGGTTGATGAGGCCTATCTGGTTCTCGGTATAGACCGTGATGGTATATTCTTGCTTGGCTGACATATTTTACAATTTGGTTGCGGCGATGCGCAGACGTTTATAATTACTATACCAATTCCCGTTGCGGTAGTTGGTGGGGCGTACCATTTCCTGTATTTCCGTGAGGACGGCGTCGATCTCCGTGTCCGGGATGTTGCTGAAGAAGGCATTGCCGAACATCTTTATCCAGTCTTTGATGCCATTCTCCGCGTCTTTGAGGGGTGTGGGCCGGTCGAAATGTGCGGCGAAGCGGACGCGGAAGCCTTTTTTCTCCAGCAGGGTGCTGTACTCGCTAAGCGAGGGGAAATACCAGAGCTGGGAGGCGGCGTTGCTGTAATAGCCGTGACGGGTCAGTACTTTACGGGTCGCTACGACGATCTCTTCCACATTGCCTTTGCCGCCCATTTCGAGAATGAGACGACCGCCAGGTCTCAACGCCTGGGCGATGTGTTCGACGGCGGTTTCTTTATCCAGCACCCAGTGCAGCGTGGCGTTGGAGAACACCGCGTCAAAGGGAGTCTCGAAATAGAACTCCGTGGCCGATAGCACGCGGAAGTCGAGGTCGGGATAGGCGGCCTGGGCACGTTGGATCATGGCGGGGGACTTGTCGATCCCGATGACGCGGGCGCCTGCCTGGGCGATGAGATGCGTGAGGGTACCGGTACCGCAGCCGAGGTCGAGGATGCGTTCGCCTTGTTGTGGCGCAAGCAACTGAACGACGTCTTCACCGTATTTGGCGACAAAGTCATGTTTGTCGTCGTAGAGGGTGGGGTGCCACATGGTATTCGTAAAAGGTGTCATAGGTTTTACTTTAATCTGATCTCACTTACGCTGCAGCCCTGGGGAACCATGGGAAATACATTGTTCTCTTTGCCGGTGAAGACTTCCAGCAGGTAAGAACCTTTGTGTTCGAGCATGGTCTGTAGGGCTTTTTTCAAGTCTTTCCGGTCGCTGACGCTTTGTCCTTCGATGTAGTAGGCTTTGGCGAGGGCTACGAAATCCGGGCTGGTGATATCCACGAAGCTGTAGCGTTTGTCGTTGAACAGCTCTTGCCACTGGCGGACCATGCCGAGGAAACGGTTGTTGAGGACGAGGATCTTTACTTCCGCGCCGAACTGCATGATGGTGCCGAGCTCCTGCAATGTCATCTGGAAGCCGCCGTCGCCGCAGATCGCTACGACGGTGCGGTCGGGCGCGCCGAATTTTGCGCCGATGGCGGCGGGAAGGCCAAAGCCCATGGTGCCCAGACCGCCGGAAGTAATGTTGCTCCGGGTATGGTTGAATTGGGCGTAGCGGCAAGCCACCATCTGGTGCTGACCGACGTCGGTCACGATCACGGCGTTGCCGCCAGTGAGCTCGTTGAGTGTCTTCAGGACCTCGCCCATGGTCAACTCATCCGATGTCGGGTTGAGCTCGTCATGGATAACCACCTCTACTTCCTGTTTGTAGGCATCCCTGAACCGTTGGAGCCAGGCCGGATGCGTTTTTTTGTCGACGGCCTCCGTGAGCAGGGGAAGGGTCTCCTTGCAGTCGCCCCATACGGGAACCGTGGTCTTCACATTCTTGTCGATCTCTGCGGGGTCGATATCCAGGTGGATGACCTTGGCCTGTTTGGCATATTTGTCGAGCCGGCCGGTGACGCGGTCGTCGAAGCGCATCCCGATAGCCATGAGCACGTCGCAATCATTGGTCAGGAGATTGGGGCCATAGTTGCCATGCATGCCGAGCATACCGACGTTCAGCGGGTGGTCAGTAGGAATGGCTCCGGCGCCCAGGATGGTCCAGGCCGCGGGGATGCCGGATTTCTCGATAAACTGTTTGAACTCTTGTTCCGCACCGCCGAGGATCACGCCCTGGCCAAAGAGGACAAAGGGACGTTCGGCGGCGTTGATGAGCTTGGCCGCTTCGGTAATATATTCCTTACGCACGATGGGTTTGGGGCGATAGCTGCGGATGTGTTCGCACTTCGTGTATCCTTCGTAGCTGAATTTCTGGACCTGGGCGTTTTTGGTGATATCGATGAGCACCGGGCCGGGGCGGCCGCTGCTGGCGATATAAAAAGCTTTGGCGAGGACGGCGGGGATCTCCGTGGCGTCGGTGACCTGGTAGTTCCATTTGGTCACGGGGGTGGTGATATTGATGACGTCCGTCTCCTGGAAGGCGTCGGTGCCGAGGAGGTGCGCGAAGACCTGGCCTGTAACGCATACCAGCGGGGTGCTGTCGATCTGGGCGTCGGCCAGACCGGTCACGAGGTTGGTGGCACCGGGGCCGCTGGTGGCGAAGACGACGCCGGTGCGGCCGCTGGTGCGGGCGTAGCCCTGGGCGGCATGGATACCACCTTGTTCATGACGAACGAGGATGTGGTTCAGCCTGTCGCGGTAGTCATAGAGGGCGTCATAAATGGGCATGATGGCGCCGCCCGGATAGCCAAAGATGGTGTCGACGCCCTCCGCGAGAAAGGCCTCGAGGACGGCTTGCGAGCCGCTCAACTCCCGCACCACCACGGCGGGTTGTTGTTGTGCCGCGGAGGATGATTTCGGAGTGGTCTTGGGAGCTGCTGTTGCGTTGCTCATATTAAGTGATTTGAATGTTTGTGCTGGCAGACCACGGGCCTGCCGGGCGAAAATTTATAGTTCGTCGGTAACGCAGCCTTCGGCGGCGGATTTGACCTGACGGGCATATTTGAACAAAAGACCGTTGGTGGCTTTCGGGGCCGGCTGTTTCCATGCGGCTTTTCTTTTAGCCAGCTCTTCGGCACTGATCTTTAGGGTAATGCTGTTCTTCGTGGCGTCGAGCTCGATGACGTCGTCGTCGTGGACCAGGGCGAGGGCGCCGCCTTCTACGGCTTCGGGGGTGATGTGACCGATCACGAAGCCATGAGTGCCGCCGCTGAACCGTCCATCGGTTATAAGAGCTACGCTTTTACCCAGTCCGGCGCCAATGAGGGCGGAGGTGGGCTTTAACATTTCGGGCATGCCGGGTGCGCCTTTGGGTCCGACATAGCGGATGACGACGACATCGCCGGCTTTGATCTTGCCGCTGTTGATACCGGCGATCAGTTCGTGTTCTCCGTCGAATACCCGGGCGGGGCCCTCGAAACGTTCGCCTTCTTTGCCGCTGATCTTGGCTACACTACCACCTTCGGCCAGGTTGCCATAAAGGATCTGGAGATGACCGGTGGCTTTCAGCGGTCTTTCCAACGGGTAGATGATATCCTGTTTTTTGAAGTCGAGGCCCGGGACCGCTTTAAGATTTTCCGCCAAGGTCTTACCGGTGACGGTGAGACAATCGCCGTGGAGCAGGCCTTTTTCAAGCAGATATTTCATTACTGCCGGGGTGCCGCCATGTTCATGCAGGTCCTGCATCAGGTATTTGCCGCTGGGTTTGAAATCGGCCAGCACGGGGATGCGGTTACTCACGGCCTGGAAGTCGTCCTGGGTAAGCGGTACGCCTACACTTTTCGCCATGGCGATCAGATGGAGCACTGCGTTGGTGCTGCCGCCGAGGACCATGATCGTGACGATGGCGTTCTCGAACGCCTTATGCGTCATGATATCCCGGGGTTTGATATCTTTTTCCAGCAAGAGAAGGATGGCTTTTCCCGCCGCGGTGCATTCGTCTTTTTTCTCCTGGCTCAGGGCCGGGTTGGTAGACGAGTAGGGCAGGCTCATGCCGAGGGCTTCGATCGCCGCGGCCATGGTATTGGCGGTATACATGCCGCCGCAGGCGCCGGCGCCGGGACAGGAGTTCATCACGATGCCTTTGAAATCGGCGTCGCTGAGTTTGCCCGCGATCTTTTGTCCAAGCGCCTCGAAGGCGCTGACGATATTGAGATCTTGGCCTTTATAATGACCGGGGGCGATGGTGCCGCCATAGACCATGATGGAAGGGCGGTTGAGCCGGCCCATGGCGATCAGACAGCCGGGCATGTTCTTGTCGCAGCCGGGCAGGGCGATGAGACCGTCATAGTATTGTGCTCCGCATACGGCTTCGATGGAGTCGGCGATCACGTCACGGCTCACGAGCGAGTACCGCATCCCGTCTGTGCCGTTAGCCATGCCATCGCTCACGCCAATGGTATTGAAGATGAAACCTACGAGGTTGGTATCCCAGACACCTTTTTTCACGATCTGGGACAGGTCGTTGAGGTGCATGTTACAGGTGTTTCCGTCATAGCCCATGGAAGCGATGCCTACCTGGGCTTTGGCCAGGTCTTCGTCGGTGAGCCCGAGGCCATAAAGCATCGCTTGCGCACCGGGTTGTGTGATGTCTTGCGTGAGGGTCTTGCTGTATTTGTTCAGTTCCATTGCGGTTAGATAGTTTCCAGTTGATGTTTCTTTTGATCTTTCGACGAAGGTGTTTTTTCGATCACGAGGTCCTTGTATGCGAGCTGGATCTTTCTGCCCAGCGTTTCTTTCCAGGGTTTCGGGAAGGCTTTATCATCATAAGACTCCCAGCCGATGACTTCGGCGGCGGTGCCGCAGAAAAAGGCTGCGTCGGCGCGGCTCAGATCACGTGGGGTGAAAGAGCCCTCTTCCACGGGGATGTCCAGCGTTGCGCAGAGCTCGAGGACGGTGGCGCGGGTGATCCCCGGAAGGATATTGCCCGTGGAAGGAGTGAAGAGCCTTCCGTCTTTTTCAAAGAAGACGTTGGCGCCGGTACCCTCCGCGATATAGCCGTTCATGTCCGTGAGGATACATTCGTCATAACCCTTGGCCTTGGCTTCGTGGCTGGCCACGATGGAATTGACATAATGACCGGAAGCTTTCGCCTCGATCTTGAATGCCTTTGGATTGGGGCGTTGGAAGGAAGATGTCACGACCTTGAGTAATTTTTCACCGAAGAAAGGCGCCATTTCCCAGACCTCGATCACGGTGTAGGATTCGGTGTTGGGGACGAAGCTCATATTCGCCGGGGCATAAACGAGAGGGCGGATATAGGCGTCCTGGATATTGTTTTTCCTGAGCACCTCGTAGGTGGCGTCGATCATCTGCTGTGTCGTATAGGTATACGGCAGGTTGTATGCGGCTGCCGAGTGGGCGAGGCGGTCGTAGTGTTCGACGGGTTTGAAGATCTTCGTCTCCCCGAGGGAGCTACGATAGGAGCGGATGCCTTCGAAGACGGCGTAGCCATAGTGCATGGACTGGCCGTAGAGGTCGGTCTTTGCCTCTGACGCTTTGACGAGTTTTCCGTCGAGCCAGAGGAATGTGTTTTCGTTATAATAAGATGCCATATAATATAGTTTTAAAAAAAAGCGACCCGCCTTTTGGAGGCGGGTCGCTGGTATTTCGTTTGTTTTGTTTTTTTAGTACCACCCTCCTCCCGGAATCGCAGGAATAATCACCACCACCACGAGTCTAATGACAACAACCACAGAATTTGCGGCTAGTACAAACTTGGCGATATTTAACATGCGATTGCTCACGAGGAGATGTTTCTTGCTACGAATATACTCCCGCAATTTGAAATAAACAAAGAACTTTTTTTCTTTCGCCGAACTTTTTCGGTCGATGGCTAGATAATCGTCGATTTTCGGAGTGAGATATTCTCTTTATGAATATCTCCGGGGGTCTTACCGCTAACGTAATCGCTGATCAACTCACCGATGGTCGAGGTAAAATAGAAATTGATAGGGTCGATATCTTTTGTCACGAACCCATGTTGCAGTGTCCACAAGGTTGCTTCACGGATGCGGCCGGCTTCGGCATGCAACCCGATGTGATCGAGCAGCATGGCTGCGGAGAGGATACTGCCCAGGGGGTTGGCGATGTCTTTCCCGGCGGCCTGCGGATAGGAGCCGTGGATCGGCTCGAAAAGCGCAGACCCTTTGCCGATGGATGCGGAAGGGAGCAGCCCCAGCGAGCCGCTGATCACGCTGGCCTCGTCGGAGAGGATGTCGCCGAACATGTTTTCCGTCAGGATCACGTCGAACTGTTTCGGGTTGAGGATGATCTGCATCGCGGCGTTGTCCACGAAGAGGAAGTCGAGTTTGACGTCGGGATACTGCCGGGCCATATCCTGTACGACTTTGCGCCAGAGACGTGAGGTCTCCAGCACATTGGCCTTGTCGACCAGCGTCAGCTTTTTGCGCCGCTGCTGTGCCTGTTTAAAGGCCAGGTGTGCGATGCGTTCGATCTCTTCGCTGGTATAAACACAATCGTCCGAGGCGCGGGTCCCTTGGGGATTCATTTCTTTCTTGCCGAAGTAGATGCCGCCGGTGAGTTCCCGGAAGATGACGAAGTCGACGTCTTCGAGCATTTTTGCTTTCAGGGGGGAAAGATGTTGCAGCGCCGGGTAGGTGGTCACCGGACGAATATTGGCAAACAATTGCAGTGATTTCCGCAATTTGAGCAGACCCTGTTCGGGCCGGACTTTTGCGGTTGGATCGTTGTCGTATTTGGGATGGCCGATGGCGCCAAAAAGAATGGCGTCGCTGTTGAGCGCGGCTTCGATGGTCTCGTCGGGCAGCGGGTTGCCGGTCTTGTCTATGGCGCAGGCGCCCATGAGATGATAGCTGAAATGAAATTCATGGTCGCCGGCTTGCGCGATGGCGTTCAGCACTTTTACGGCCTGCCGGGTTACTTCCGGACCAATGCCGTCACCTTCGATGACTACGATGTTTTTTTCCATGTGTTGGTGTTTGGGTAGGGTATATTTCTTACATGTCCACGGGTTGCTGCTCGAATTTTTCGATCTCTCCCCGGATGCTCAGCAGGAAATCGATGTCGTCGTAGCCGTTGAGCAGACAGGTCTTTTTATAATCGTTGATCTCGAATTTCTCGGTTTGGCCGCCGCCGGTGATGGTTTGTTTTTCCAGGTCTACGCTCACCGTTGTCTTGGGGTCTTTTTCGATGGCGTTGAAAAGGTTTTGCAGGAAATCTTCGCTAACCGTCACAGGCAGGAGAAAATTGTTCAGGGCATTGTTTTTAAAGATGTCGGCGAAAAAGCTGCTGACGACGACATCGTATCCGCCGTCTTTGATGGCCCAGGCGGCGTGTTCGCGGCTGGAGCCGCAGCCGAAGTTTTTGCCGGCGACGAGGATCTTCCCGTTATAGGTTGGGTCGTTGAGGATGAAATCGGCTTTGGGGGTGCCGTCTGCGTTATAACGCCAGTCGCGGAAGAGATTGTTCCCGAATCCTTCGCGGCTGGTGGCTTTGAGGAAACGGGCGGGGATGATCTGATCCGTGTCGATGTTTTCGAGTTTCACGGGGACCGCCGTGGACTGGACCTTATTGATAGATTTTGACATGATGACGATTTAAATGAATTCTCTGATATCTGCTACTTCACCGGTGATCGCGGCTGCGGCTGCCGTCAGCGGACTGGCGAGCAGGGTGCGGGCGTTGGGGCCCTGGCGGCCTTCGAAGTTGCGGTTAGAGGTAGAGATACAATATTTGCCGGCGGGGATCTTGTCCTCGTTCATCGCGAGACAAGCGGAACAGCCGGGTTGGCGGAGTTGGAAACCCGCATCGGCAAAGACCTTATCGATGCCTTCTTTTATCGCTTGTTGTTCTACCTGTTTGCTGCCGGGGACGATCCAAACCTCGACGTTGTCTGCTTTTTTGCGGCCTTTGACAAAAGAGGCTACGAGCCGCAGGTCTTCGATGCGGCTATTGGTGCAGCTGCCGATAAAGACATAATCGATCTTTTTGCCTTTTATATTCGCGCCGGCCTGAAGACCCATATAGGCGAGAGATTTGGGATCTGCTCCTGAGGGGATCTGGCCGCTGACGCCGACGCCCATGCCGGGGTTGGTGCCATAAGTGATCATGGGTTCGATATCCGCGGCGTCGATGGTGATCTCTTTATCGAATTTCGCGTCTTTGTCGGAGTAGAGCTGTTTCCAGTCGGCGAGCTTTTTATCCCATTCGGCGCCTTTAGGGGCGAACTCGCGGCCTTTGAGATAATTAAAGGTGGTCTCATCGGGGGCGATCATGCCGCCGCGGGCACCCATTTCGATGCTCATATTGCAGATCGTCATGCGGCCTTCCATAGACAGGTTGCGGATCGCAGAGCCGGCGTATTCTACAAAATAGCCGGTGGCGCCGCTGGCCGAGATATGGGCGATGATATAAAGGATGACGTCTTTTGAGGTAACCCCTTTGCCCAACTGGCCTTCTACATTGATGCGCATCAGTTTGGGTTTGCTCTGGAGCAGACATTGCGTAGCCATGACCATTTCGACCTCCGATGTCCCGATGCCGAAGGCTATGGCGCCGAAGGCGCCATGGGTAGACGTATGACTATCGCCGCAGACTATTGTCATCCCCGGTTGGGTGACGCCAAGCTCGGGCCCGATGACGTGTACGATACCCTGGTAGGGATGGCCCAGACCGTAGAGTTCGACGTGATGTCTTTTGCAATTCTCGATGAGCGTCTGGACCTGGATGCGGGAGAGCTCTTCCTTGATGGGGAGGTGTTGGTTCAGGGTTGGGACATTATGGTCGGCGGTGGCCACGATCTGTTTTGGCCGGAACACCCCGATGCCGCGATTCTCGAGGCCTTTGAAGGCTTGCGGGCTGGTGACTTCGTGGATGAAATGTCTGTCGATGTACAGCACGGAGGGGCCGCCGTCAGAACTTCGTTCTCCAACACTGTTGGAGGACTCGTTCGTTAGCTTCGCTTCGCTCGCTAATTTGACGACATGGCGATCCCAGATCTTTTCGAATAGTGTTTTCTTCATATAAAAAAATTACGCGACTACTGCGGAGGCTTGATAGGCTTTCGCGAGATCGTGCAGGTCTTCTTCCATTACTTCCTTTTTGGTGTCGGCAACCTGGAGGAAGCGTTCGTATAAGGTGTCGATGTCGTTGCGGCTGAACGACGCATAACCGATATTTTTCAAACGGAAGGCGAGGGCGCTACGGCCGCTGCGTGCCGTGAGAACGATCCTGGATTCGCCGGCGCCTACATCTTCGGGGTTGATGATCTCGTAGGTGGAGGCGTCTTTGAGGAACCCGTCCTGGTGGATACCGGAGGAATGCGAGAAGGCGTTGGCGCCCACGATGGCCTTGTTTGGCTGGACGGGCATCCGCATGGTGTCGGAGACCAACTTGCTTATCGGGTTCAGCTGTCTGGCTTGAACATCGGTGTAGAAACCCAGCTCTTTGTGCTGCTTGATGACCATGACGACCTCTTCGAGCGAAGTGTTACCCGCGCGTTCGCCGAGCCCATTGATGGTGCATTCGATCTGGCGGGCGCCGCTGCGGACGCCGGCGATAGAGTTGGCGGTGGCCAAACCGAGATCGTTATGACAGTGACAGGAGATGATGGCTTTATCGATATTGGGAACTTTATTTTTGAGCCAGGCGATCTTTTCGCCATACTGTTCGGGGAGACAGTAGCCGGTAGTATCGGGGATATTGACCACCGTGGCGCCGGCGGCGATCACGGCTTCGATGACACGTGCGAGGTAGTCGTTGTCTGTGCGCCCGGCGTCTTCGGCATAGAATTCCACGTCGTCAACGAAGTTCTTTGCCCATTTGACGGCCTGGACGGCGCGCTGCAAGATCTCTTCACGCGTAGCGTTGAATTTCCCTTTGATATGGAAGTCGCTGGTCCCGATGCCGGTGTGAATGCGGGGATGGCGGGCGGGTTTCAGGGCCGCGGCAGCCGTCTCGATATCCTTCTGGACGGCGCGGCTAAGCCCGCAGACGGTAGCGTTTTTGACGATACGGGCTATTTCTTCCACGGAATGAAAGTCGCCGGGGCTGGAGATCGGGAAGCCGGCTTCGATGATATCTACGCCTAGCGCCTCGAGCTGCAGGGCCAACTCGATCTTTTCTTTGGTATTGAGCTTGCAACCGGGTACCTGCTCCCCATCGCGGAGCGTGGTGTCGAAGATGAAGATTTTTTGATCGGGCATTAAAAGGATTTTAAAAGTCAATAAATTTAGGTTTGTTTAATTTCGCTCTAAAATCATAATTACCTTCGATTTACGCACCTTACTGGGGGTGATTTGGCCTGAAAGCCGCTACCGGTAAGGATTTTAAAGTTTTAAATTACGATGCCCAACCGCTCTTCAGACACTCTTTTTCAACTCATTAAATCTCTGGAAAAGTCCGAGAAACGGAATTTCAAGCTATACATCAAGCGAAATTCAGGTAGTGAGGACCTCAAGAGCATCCAGCTTTTCGACGCGCTGGACAAGATGGAGGAGTATGACGAGGCCCAATTGTTAAAGAAAAATAAAAATCTGCTCAAACAACAGCTCTCGAATGCAAAGGCTCACCTCTACCGGGAGATATTGACCAGCCTGAGACTCATCAGGAACGAGGAAAACGTTGATATTCAACTACATGAGCAGCTGGATTTCGCCCGCATCCTTTATAACAAGGGGTTATACCTGCAGAGTTTGAAGACATTGGACAAGATCAAGGAGCAGGCCCGGGCCCGGAATCAGATCACTTTTCTGCTGCAGGTATTGTTCTTTGAAAAGACCATCGAGGCTTTGCATATCACCCGAAGTATGCAGGACAGGGCCGATCAGCTGGCCACGGAAGTCAATGAGGTGAATAGTCAGCTTCAACTGGTGAGCCAGCTGTCCAATCTCTCCCTCGAACTATATAGCTGGTATATCCGCAACGGTGTGGCGAGGAACGAGAAGGAAGAGGAAGCGGTGCAGGATTTTTTTGAAAAGAACCTGCCGCCCGATGCATCGCAATGCCAGGGTTTTTATGCCAAGCTGTATCTCTACCAGAGTTATACCTGGTATGCTTTTATCCGGCAGGACTTTCTGAGTTATTACCGGTATACCCAAAAATGGGTCGATCTCTTCGAAAAAGAGCCATACATGGTAGCGATCGAGACCTCCCACTATATAAAGGGCATGCACAATCTGCTGGGGGCGCATTTCGACCTGCTCAACGATCAGAAATTCAGGGAGACGCTGGAGCAATTCGAAAAGTTTTCCGAATCGGATATCGTGCAGAACAACGTGAACAACCGGATACAGATGTTCATCTATCTGTACATCAGCAAGCTCAACCTGCATTTTATCGATGGGACATTTACGGCGGGGCTGGGACTGGTACCTTATATCGAAGAGAAACTAAAGGAGTACTGGATCTATCTCGACCGGCACCGTATCCTTGTCTTTTATTACAAGATCGCCTGTTTGTATTTCGGCAGTGGAGATTACGAACAGACAATAGTCTATCTGAACAAGATCATCAACTGGAAGGTGGATCTGCGGACGGATCTGCAGTGTTATTCCCGGCTGTTGCATCTGATCGCGCATTACGAACTTGGGAATTTCCAACTGCTGGAATATCTGACCAAAAGCGTTTACCGGTTCATGGCCAAGATGGGCAATCTGAGCCTTGTGGAGGAAGAGATCTTCAAATTCCTCCGGAAGTCGTTCAATGTGACGCCGGACAAGCTGCGGCCGGAGTTCGAGAAACTGGTAGAGAAGCTCAAGAAATACGAAAAGGACCGTTTCGAGACGCGGGCGTCCATGTACCTGGATGTGATCTCCTGGCTGGAAAGTAAAATTCAGCATGTGCCGGTACAGGATGTGATCAGGGAGAAATACCTTAGCGGGAATAGGAGAGACTAGCGTTGTATTTCGTCCGATATTCCAGCGGGGAGAGGCCGGTAAACTTCCTGAATACCTCGCGAAACGCTTTTATATCCGAATAGCCTACTTCATACATCACTTCGTTGATCGTTTTGCGCGTTGTTTCGAAGGCACGTTTAGCCGATTCCACCTTTACCCGTTGCAGGTATTCCAGCGGGGTATTGCCGGTGGCCTTGATGAAGCGGCGGTCAAAATTCCTTCGGCTCAGGGCGAATTTTGTCGACAACTGTTCGACGGAGATCTTTTCTTCCAGGTTCGTTTCCAAATACGTTTGCGCTTCCCTAACCACGTCGTCACCGTGTGATTTTTGTCCGGCGAAGATGCTAAAGGGCGACTGGCTTTGGCGGTCTATCTCGATCTGAAGGATCTTGGAACAAAAGACAGCCGTCTGCCGGTCGTAGTATTTTTCAATCAAATAGATCAGCAGGTTCAAAAAAGAGTACCCGCCCCCGTTGGTATAGATGCCGTTGTCATCCGTAATGAGTTTTTCCGTCTGAAGATCGACGTTGGGGAACATAGTTCTGAAATTGTCTTCGAAGCACCAATGGGTGGAACACGTCTTTCCATCCAGCAAGCCCGTGGTGGCCAGCAAAAAGGCGCCCGCGCACATGCTGGCGATCCCGGCCCCCGCTTTATACTGTTTGGCGACCCAGTCGATGAGCGTGCGATTATTTTGGGTCGCCTGTTCATAACTGCGGATCAGCGACGAGGGGATGATCACGAGATCCGTGTGTTCGATCTTCGAGATAGTGGTCGAAGGCTTCAGCGTTACAAAGCCATCGTGTATCTCAGAGCTTTCGGAGACGCCGGCCAGCTCGATGGTGAAGAGAGGATCGCCGCCCGATTTGCGCCGGTAGCTGTTTGCTTCCGTAAACATTTCGCAGCTGCCGGCGATGCAGGCCACGGTGCTCAGGTTGCTTTGGCCCTCGGGGACCAGGATGGTGAGGTGTTTCATCTTTGTAAAGATACTGATTCGCTCTGTCCAAATCAACCCCTGAGAAAGTCCATTTTACCCCACCCCACTCACGGAAAAGGACGATAGCTTTAGGTCCTACAAAAATCAAGACATGAAAACGCAAGATTTTACGACCAGCTTTCGGGTGGATCGATCGCCGGTCCAGGTTTTTGAGGCCATCGGCAATGTCCGGGGCTGGTGGTCGGAGAATATCGAGGGCTGTACCGACAGACCCGGCTGTGAATTCCTTTATCATTACCGGGATATTCACCGGTGCCGGATAAATGTCGTGGAGGCGGTCCCCGGCGAGCGCGTTATTTGGCGGGTCGAGGACAATTTTTTCAAGTTCACGCGGGATAAAAGCGAGTGGAAAGGCACCACGATCCGATTCGAGGTGAGCGGGACGGCCGGTGACGCGGCAGGCGAAAAGGCCGGCGGCACGACCCTGATATTTACCCATGAAGGGCTCACGGCTCATTACGAATGTTATGAAATATGCCGCGATGCCTGGACGCATTATATCCAGGAAAGCCTGCGCGGTCTCATCGAAACGGGTAAGGGACAGCCCTCGCCAAAAGAGGGGGGTGAGAGCTTTGACGCCGAATTGGTCAGAGAAAGGGGCCTGGATAGCGAGGACCGATAGGGCAGCGAGGACCGATAGGGCGAAGGGGCTCGGGATCCAGGGTAAGCCCCGGCGCCCGGCGGAGAGGTTACGCCCGGCAGATAGGTTATTTGCGGACCATATGGGTTTCATAGAATTCCCGGGCGTTGAGGACCTGTATTTTGGAGAAGTAGAAGTCCTCTTTGTCCTCTGTGACGATGCATTTGCAGCCTGCTTCCAGGGCTGAGTAGTATTGAAGGCCATCTTCGAAGTCTTTGACGGATGGGTTGGCAAAGGCGGAGCGGACCGAACCGGCGTCGGTCGCCGCAATGTCCAGGTGTTGGGATAATAACTGTATCCTTTCTTTGGCAGCGGCGGCGCTGTATTTTTTTTCCGCAAAGTAGAAGGCGATGGCCAGGCAAACGGGACTGGTATAGATACGTGTCTTGCCGGCACTGGCAAGGCTGATTATACGGGCAGTATAGCCAAAAAGAGGATGTTCTTTATTGACAACGGAAACCAGGATATTGGCGTCGACGAAAACTTTCACTTTTTTCTCGAATTGAAGTATTCGTCTTTCATCTCTTTCCTGGTTTTTTTCCTGGTGATGTATTCACCGGGCCCTTCGGAGATCTCTTGCACCCAGGAGGCGATCGGATAGTCTTCGAGTGAACTATATTGTCCTGAAATTGTCTTATTCAGGAGGAATTCCACCAGTCTCGACAGGCTGATGTTCTGGGATGCGGCATAATCTTTGGCCTTCAGAACGACTTCTTTATTAAAGCTAAGTGTGACTTTGGTGTCCATACACTGGTTTTTATGGTTGAGGAAAGTGATTTGGGGTGTGAGTGTAGTGGAAGAACAAACACAAACACAAACACAAACAAAGGTAAGGGAATTCGCTTTTGTACGTGGAAAAAAAATAAGGTGCACGTATAATGCGGCCGGCAGGCGATAACGATGTGGAAAAAAAGCATTTGGTTGGCATAAAAATCGTACCTTTGCCCTCCTTGAATAGGGCAAATGGGCATTCTATGAATGCCTCATTTGCGTTGCGGTCCAACAAGAGGCTGCGTTGCATCCCACGAGAGGTTGCGTCGCACCCGACAGATGGGCTGTGATAAATCAGTAGGGTTCAATAGTTTAGGGGTAAGTCTAAAAAAACCGCATATTGCAATATGGCTATTAAAAAAGAAAATCGTCCAAGAGCCACTTTTTCAAAAATCACCATCGGTCTAGCTTCACCTGACAGCATCCTGGAAAGGAGCTACGGGGAAGTATTGAAGCCCGAGACCATCAACTACCGTACGTACAAGCCGGAACGGGATGGTCTGTTCTGTGAGCGCATCTTCGGTCCTGTGAAGGATTACGAATGTGCTTGCGGCAAATACAAGCGGATCCGCTACAAAGGGATTGTATGCGACCGTTGTGGGGTGGAGGTGACGGAAAAGAAGGTTCGGCGCGAACGGATGGGTCACATCAAGCTGGTGGTGCCCGTGGTACATATCTGGTATTTCAAATCCCTTCCCAATAAGATCGGTTACTTGCTTGGGATGAGCTCCAAGAAGCTCGAAAGCATCATCTATTACGAAAGATACGTTGTCATACAGCCCGGTATCCGGACGGACAAGGGCCAGAACTACGGGGACCTGCTCACGGAAGAGGAATACCTCGAGATCCTGGAGACCCTGCCCAAGGACAACCAGTATCTGCCGGATGAGGACCCCAACAAATTCATGGCGAAGATGGGCGCCGAAGCGGTCCACGATCTGCTCGAGCGCATCGAGCTGGATCAGCTTTCTTTCGATCTGCGCAATGCCGCGGCTAATGAAACGAGCCAGCAGCGTAAGGCAGATGCCCTGAAACGTCTTAGTGTCGTGGAAGCGTTCCGCGATGCCAATTCCCGGATCACCAACCGTCCCGAGTGGATGGTCATGCAGTATATTCCTGTAATTCCGCCCGAATTACGCCCGCTCGTTCCCCTGGATGGCGGTCGTTTTGCCTCTTCCGATCTCAACGATCTTTATCGTCGCGTGATCATCCGGAACAACCGGTTGAAACGTCTTCTGGAGATCAAGGCGCCCGAGGTTATCTTGCGTAACGAAAAACGGATGTTGCAGGAAGCTATCGACTCGCTGTTCGACAACAGCCGTAAGTCCAACGCCGTCAAGGCCGAAGGCGGTCGTGCGTTGAAGTCGTTGAGCGACGTGCTCAAAGGCAAGCAAGGCCGGTTCCGTCAGAACCTGCTTGGTAAACGCGTCGACTACTCCGGTCGTTCGGTAATCGTCGTAGGCCCTGAGCTGAAGCTGCACGAGTGCGGTTTGCCCAAGGATATGGCTGCCGAGCTGTTCAAACCATTTATCATCCGGAAGCTTATCGAGCGCGGCATCGTGAAGACGGTGAAGAGCGCCAGAAAGCTGGTAGACAAGAAAGAGGCGATAGTTTGGGATATCCTTGAAAATATTCTCAAAGGTCACCCCGTGATGTTGAACCGGGCCCCGACGCTGCACCGGTTATCGATTCAAGCTTTTCAGCCGAAACTCATCGAGGGCAAGGCTATCCAGCTGCACCCGCTCGTGTGTACGGCGTTCAACGCCGACTTTGACGGTGACCAGATGGCCGTGCACGTGCCGTTGAGCAGTGCTGCCGTACTGGAAGCCCAGTTGCTCATGTTGTCTTCACACAATATCCTCAACCCGCAGAACGGTACGCCTATCACCCTGCCTTCACAGGACATGGTGTTGGGCCTATATTATATTACCAAGGGCAAGAAATCCACCGCCACCGAAAAGGTGAAGGGCGAGGGCAAGCATTTTTACAGTGCCGAAGAAGTGATCATCGCCTATAACGAGAACAGGATCGATCTGCATGCCTTTATCAAGGTAAAGACCAACGTCAGGACGTCTGCCGATACCATCGAGTACAAGCTCCTGGAGACTACGGTGGGCCGGGTGTTGTTCAACCAGTTCGTTCCTGTAGAGGTGGGCTTTGTCAACGCGCTGTTGACGAAGAAATCGTTGCGCGAGATCATCGGTAACATCATCAAATGGACGAACATCCCCAAGACGGTGAAGTTCCTGGATGATATTAAACAGCTGGGTTTCCGCATGGCCTTCCGCGGCGGATTGTCCTTCAACATCAATGACCTGATCATCCCCGATACCAAGGAACAGCAGCTCGACAACGCCAAGGTGGAAGTCGACGAAGTGTGGGATAACTATAACATGGGTCTGATCAGCAATAACGAACGTTATAACCAGATCGTAGATATCTGGTCGCGTGTGGATACCCGTATCACCGAGTCGTTGATCGTCGAGCTGGCGAATGACAAACAAGGTTTTAACTCGGTATACATGATGCTGGATAGCGGCGCCCGTGGTAGCAAACAGCAGATCAAACAGCTGGCTGGTATCAGAGGGCTCATGGCCAAGCCAAGGAAATCGGGCTCTACGGGTAGCGAGATCATCGAAAACCCGATCTTGTCCAATTTCAAGGGTGGGCTGAACGTATTGGATTACTTTATCTCTACACACGGCGCCCGTAAGGGTCTGGCCGATACCGCTCTTAAAACGGCGGATGCCGGTTACCTCACCCGTCGTCTTGTAGACGTGGCGCAGGACGTGGTCATCACGGAAGAAGACTGCGGCACGCTGCGGGGTATCGCTACCTCGGCGCTGAAAGACAACGAAGACGTAGTAGAACCATTGTATGACCGTATCCTCGGCCGTACCTCTCTGCACGACGTATATGATCCCGCGACCGATAAACTCATCGTTGCCGCAGGGGAGCAGATCACGGAAGAGATCGGCAAACATGTCGAAGACGCCGGTATCGAGACCATCGAGATCCGGAGCGTGCTCACCTGCGAAAGCAAACGCGGCGTGTGTGTGAAATGTTATGGCAAAAATCTGGCGACTGGTTATACGACCCAAAAGGGTGACGCAGTAGGCATCATCGCCGCGCAGAGTATCGGTGAGCCCGGTACCCAGCTGACCCTGCGTACCTTCCACGTGGGTGGTGTCGCCGGTTCCGCTTCGGTAGAATCTACGATGCTCGCCAAATTCGAAGGAACGGTCCAGTTCGACGGTTTGCGTACGGTAATTACGAAAAACAACGACGGCGAGAATGCTCACATCGTCATCGGTCGTACCGGTGAGGTGCGTATCATGGACGTGAAGAACGACAGACTTCTGATCACCAACAACGTTCCCTATGGCGCTACGCTGGTGGTGAAAGACGGCCAGAAGGTCGCCAAGGGCGATATCATCTGCAGCTGGGATCCCTTCAACAACGTCGTGATATCGGAGATCGCCGGTAACATCAAGTTTGACGCCGTCATCGAAGGTATCACCTACCGCGAAGAGGCCGATGAACAAACCGGTCACCGTGAGAAGGTCGTTATCGAAACAAAAGACAAGACCAAGATCCCGTCGCTCAACGTCGAAGGTGGTAAGGAAGTCAAATCCTATAACCTGCCCGTGGGCTCGCATATCGTGATCGAAGAAGGCGAAGAGGTGAGAGCCGGCCAGGTAATCGTGAAGATCCCCCGTGTATTGGGTAAACTGCGCGATATCACCGGTGGTCTGCCCCGTGTAACGGAACTGTTCGAAGCGCGTAATCCGGGTAACCCGGCCATCGTGTCCGAGATCGACGGTGTCGTGGCCTTCGGGAATATCAAACGCGGTAACAGGGAGATCATCGTCGAAGCAAAGGACGGTGTGGTCAAGAAATATCTTGTTCCCCTTACCCGTCAGATCCTGGCACAGGACGGTGACTTTATCAAGGCTGGCGCCCAACTCTCTGACGGTCAGGTTGCTCCGGCGGATATCCTGAGTATCAAAGGACCCTTTGCCGTACAGGAATACGTGGTCAATGAGATCCAGGAAGTATATCGCCTGCAAGGTGTGAAGATCAATGATAAACACATCGAGGTCATCGTACGTCAGATGATGCGTAAGCTCACGATCGTCGATCCGGGCGATACCCGTTTCCTCGAAGAAGATACGGTGGATAAATTCGAGTTCCTCGAAGAGAACGACTGGATCTTCGACAAGAAGGTCGTGTCCGATCCGGGTGAATCGACGAAGCTCAAGGCCGGCCAGATCGTAAGTCTGCGCGAGGTACGGGAGGAAAACTCCATCCTGCGGCGTAACGACAAGAAGCTGGCTGAGTTCCGGGATGCCAAGGCGGCCACTTCGGCTCCGCTGCTCCTGGGTATCACCAAGGCTTCGCTGGGTACGCAAAGCTGGATCTCGGCGGCTTCCTTCCAGGAAACGACCAAGGTACTGTCTTCGGCCGCTATTCAGGGTAAGAGCGACGACATGCTCGGTCTCAAGGAGAATGTGATCACGGGTCATCCGATCCCGGCCGGTACCGGTCTCCGCGATTTCGAGAACATGATCGTAGGCAGCAAGGAAGAATATGAGCTGCTGCAGACGACCCGCGAAGCGATGCAGTTCGATGAAGAGGAGTAGCGAGCGGAGCGAAGCTACCGAACGAGGCCCTTGCCGGTGGCAAGGGACGAAGCTCTTGACTCAAATATGTTAAAAAAAATATAAGAAGGGGGCTAGATGCCTCCTTCTTTTTTATATTCGCGGGTAATATGAAGTATATCTCTACCATTCTTAGCGTCATCGCACTGGGTCTGATCGTAGTCCTCTTTATCACGCAGAAACAGCAGTTGCAGGATTTGAGAAATCACGTTGCAGGCGAAAAACGCGATCAGGGCAGCGGCTTCAAGATCGCCTATTTCGATATGGATACGCTGGAGGCGCACTACGACGGGTTCAAGGACGCGCAGGCTGTGGTCAAGACGCAGGAGAATTCCATGAACCAGGAGCTCAGCAGCCTGGACCGCACCAACCAGAAGAAGATCGAAGCATGGCGTCAGAAAGGCAATACGATGACACAAGCCGAAGGCGAACAGGCGCAGCAGGAATATCAGCAGATGCAACAGCAGTTCGCCGGCCGTAAACAGGAGCTGGAACAGGCGCTTTACAAAAGCACGGAAGACCTGAAGACCAATATCCGCAAATCCATCGAGACCTTTCTGAAAGACTATAACAAACAGAAGAACTATTCCTATATCATGGAATACGATCCCAACTCCTTTATCTACACCAAGGATACGGTGTATAATATCACTCCTGATCTCGTCGCCGGGCTCAATACCGCCTATAAAAAGACGAAGTAAAATAGTATATTGTATCCTATGGCAGCAACAACCAAAACTACTACTCCTTCCGCTGACGGCACGGGAGCCGGGGCGAAAACGGCATTCAAACCCACCCTTGGCTTACTCGACGGGACGATGATCGTCGCAGGTTCGATGATCGGGTCCGGTATCTTTATCGTTAGTGCGGACATCACCCGAAATGTCGGCAGTGCCGGATGGCTTCTTTTTGTCTGGCTCATCACGGGTTTTATGACGATCTCCGCGGCCGTAAGCTACGGGGAGCTAAGCGGCATGTATCCCAAGGCCGGGGGACAATACGTGTACTTAAAAGAGGCGTATAATCCGCTCACGGGGTTCTTATATGGCTGGAGCTTTTTTGCTGTTATACAAACGGGCACCATCGCGGCCGTTGGTGTTGCCTTCTCGAAATTTGCGGGCTATTTCTTTCCGGCGCTGGAATTGAAGCCGGAGAATGTGGTTTTTGAGTTGGGCAGCTTCCATATCTACACAGCCCAGCTTGTTTCCATTGTGCTCATCGTCTTTTTGACCTGGGTGAATACGCGGGGCATCGAAGGCGGTAAATGGATACAGCGCATTTTTACAGTTACCAAACTTTTATCGTTATTCGGGTTGATCATCCTCGGTTTCTTCATAGGGGCCAAGGCAGGGGTCTGGAAGGCCAACTGGGTCGACGGCTGGAATATGCATAAACTGATACCTTCCACGGACGGCGCCAGCATCGTCGGCAGCTCCCCGGTGTTAGGGTTATTCGCGCTGGGGGCCATCGCGGCGGCGATGACGGGATCGATCTTCTCCAGCGACGCCTGGAACAATGTGACCTTTATCGCCGGGGAGATGAAGAACCCGAAGCGGAATATCGGGTTGAGTCTGTTCCTGGGCACGCTGCTCATCAGCGTTATCTATATCTCGGCAAATCTGATGTATCTAAGCGTCATGCCATTGAATGACATCGCTACCGCGCCGCAAGACCGGGTGGCCGTCTCCGCCGCCAAGGTGATCTTTGGACCGGTGGGGACGTATGTCATTGCCATTATGATCATGATCTCGACATTTGGCTGTAACAATGGGTTGATACTCGCCGGGGCCAGGGTTTATTATACCATGGCGGGCGACGGGTTATTTTTCAAGAAGGCGGGCAAGCTCAACAAGAATGCTGTGCCGGGCTGGGCGCTTTGGGCACAATGTGTGGTTGCGGCTATCCTCTGTCTCAGCGGCAAATATGGCGACCTGCTTGATATGATCGCTTTTGTCGCCGTTCTCTTTTACGCGCTTACGGTCCTCGGGATCTTTATTCTTCGAAAAAAGCAGCCCAACGTCGAACGGCCGTACAGAGCATTTGGCTATCCAGTGTTGCCGGTGATCTATATTCTTCTGGCCCTTGTGTTTTGTGTGGCGTTGATCATCCAGAAGCCGGCCTATGCGACCTGGGGGCTGATCATTGTATTGATTGGAATACCTTTGTACTACATCGCAGTCTCAAGGCGATCGGACGCGCGATAGCCGGTCCGGCGGATGGCCCGGCTACACAATAATAATTTATGACGGATTTTAAGCAACTATTCGGAAGTTTTCAGCAGATCAAGGCTGGAGTTATCGGCGACCTGATGTTGGATACGTATCTGTGGGGCCACGTAGACCGGATCTCGCCGGAGGCGCCGGTGCCCGTGGTGGCGCTGGAGCGCACCGAATACCGGATAGGCGGGGCGGGTAATGTCGCGCTTAATCTCGCCTCGCTGGGCGCCAGGGTGAGCGTGCTTTCTTTTGCCGGTAAGGACGCGGATGGCGGGAAGCTGTCGGAGCTACTAGCGGGACATGGGATCGAGACTTCGCGGCTCCTGACGAGTGAAAGCCGGATCACGACCAGCAAGGCCCGGGTCATGGGGCGCAATCAGCAGATGTTAAGACTGGATTCGGAGACCACCCGCGATCTCGTGACGGCGGAAGAAGACGCCTTGCTGGAAGAAGTGCGGCGGTATATCGAGAACGAACGGCCGCAGGTGATGATCTTCGAAGACTATAATAAAGGCGTGTTGACGCCACGGGTGATCCGCGAAACGATAGCGCTTTGCCGCCAACACGATGTCATCACGGCTGTGGACCCGAAACGCAAGAACTTTTTCGCCTACGAGGGCGTGACCATCTTTAAGCCCAATCTCAAGGAAGTAAAAGAAGGGCTCAATCTCCTGCTCGAGGAGATCAAGTTTCCCGCGTTGGAGCAGATCCATAAACAACTGGCGGAGCGGCTGCATCACCAGATCTCGTTTATCACGCTATCCGAAAAGGGCGTGTTCTTTCAGAACGGAGTGGTATCCGAGCATATCCCCAGCCATATACGTAATATAGCGGATGTATCTGGAGCGGGCGACACCGTGATCGCCGTGGCTTCGCTGGTCTATGCTGTAAGAAAGGACGTGAGGCTGATGGCTGAAGTCGCGAATATTGCCGGCGGACTGGTTTGTGAAGAGGTCGGTACTGCCGCCATCGGCAAGGATCTCTTGCTCGTGGAGTGTGAGCGGCTCTTGACAGTTTCAAACAAATGATCGCTGCTGTTAGCGGCTGTTCAATACTCTTCGAATATTCTTCAAAATTATTTCTTCCTATTTGGAGTAGCTTCGTGCTATGAGCAAATATACACTCGCCATCCATGGCGGAGCGGGTACGATCCTCAAAGAAGATATGACGCCTGAGCTGGAAGAGGCCTATCTGCTCGGCTTGCGTCAGGCGATGAACGCCGGGTTTGCCGTGTTGGAACAGGGTGGTTCGGCGCTGAACGCGATCAAGGCGACGATCGTGATCATGGAAGATAACTTGCTGTTCAATGCCGGCAGGGGCTCCGTATTTACCAAGAAAGGCGTGCAGGAGATGGATGCGGCGGTGATGGATGGACGGACGCTGGATGCGGGTGCGGTTACGGGTGTCCGCAATGTGCGCAACCCGATAGAACTGGCGATGGAGGTGATGTTGAACAGCAACCACGTTTTTTTGAGTGGCAAGGGCGCCAGCGATTTTGCGATCAAGCAGGGCATCAAGCTCGAGCCCGATGAATATTTCTTTTCCCAGTTCCGGTATGATCAATGGAAATCGATTCGCGATTCGGATACCTATTCGCTGGACCATACGCATCAGCAGTTGGAAGAGCTGATGCGCGACAAAAAATTCGGTACGGTGGGCGCCGTGGCCTGCGACCAGAATGGAAATATCGCCGCGGCGACAAGCACGGGCGGGATGACCAACAAAAAATACGGGCGGATCGGCGACAGTCCTATTATAGGCGCGGGAACCTATGCGAATAATGCGACTTGCGGCATCTCCTGTACCGGCCACGGGGAATTGTTTATCCGGGCGGTGGCGGCGCATGATGTGAGCTGTCTGATGGAATACAAGGGGCTCTCGTTGCAGGAGGCGATGGAGATCGTGGTGCAGGATAAGCTTATCGCGATCGGTGGGGAAGGCGGGATGATCGGCGTCGACGCGCTGGGTAATGCCGCGCTCGTATTCAACAGCCAGGGAATGTACAGAGGATATAAAAGCAGCGATGGCGCTTCGGTGGTAGCCATATACAAGTAAGATGAAAAAATATGCGGTAATTGTTGCCGGCGGGGCGGGCACCCGGATGGGAAGCGAGACCCCGAAGCAATTCCTCGAACTTTGCGGCCGGCCTATTTTATGGTATACGGTCAATACCTTCCTGAGCACCTATGAAGATATGCCTGTGATCCTGGTCGCGCCGGAGGGCCATCAGGAGACCGCGCGGGCAGTAGTGGCGACAACGGCTTTTCCGGAAAGGGTCGTTCTGGTAACGGGCGGGGCTACCCGCTTTGAAAGCGTGCGTAATGGCCTTGCGGTCGTCGTAGAAGAAAGCGTAGTCTTTGTCCATGACGGCGTCCGGTGCCTGGTGAGCAGGGAGCTCATCCACCGGTGTTATGAAGGCGCCATCCGGCATGGTTCGGCGATACCGGTGGTCGACTCCAGGGACAGCGTCCGGCTGGTCACACCCGCCGGCAATGAAGCGATCGACCGCCATCGCGTCAAATTGGTACAGACGCCCCAGACTTTTCTCAGCAAGCTACTGCTCCCCGCCTATCAGGTCGGTTTCCAGGAGCGGTTTACCGATGAGGCTTCGGTGGTGGAGGCGGCGGGTAATCCGATACACTTAGTGGACGGGGAAGTGGAGAATATCAAGATCACTGTTCCCATCGATCTGGCGGTTGCGGAGCGGGTATTGGCGCTGTAGGGGGAAAGTCATCGCCGGCTGGCGGCATCATCTTTTGATCAGGTTGACCGGCCACGGTAATTCATTATATCTATAAAAATAGTAAGGTTGCGACTCACCGCCGAAATTGGCATAGAAGCTGGCAATGCCCGGGATGTCGGAACCTTCGAAATCAAGCAGCAGCGGGCGCCCTGCCCATTCGCGGATAAGCCCATCGAGCAGAAAACGATTGGCTTCCACCTTTCTTCCCGCTTTTGGCGTTGTCGGTTGGATCAGGTATAACGCGCGCTGGTCGCGGAACAGGAGCACCGTAGATAGGGGCTGTCCGGCGGCGTCGACGGCGGCCCGAAGGACCAGCTGACCCTGCCGTTGAAGATAACCACAGACATCGCGAAAATGATCGTGATCGAGACGGCTCACGTGCGGCATCCGGGCGCCGTATTCGCGGCGATTGGTCTCCAGGGCCGTGTCGAGGTCGACCTCGGAGGTATAACGAAGCGCCGCGCGGTTGGCGAGCTTAAGCTTATGGGTGAGGATCTTTTTATATTTTTTTGCGATCTCTTCGTAAGGCGCGGCGAGTGACAGGATATAGTTGGTGCGCGGCAGGAGGGTGGGAAGGGCATTGCCATAGTTGAGGCAGATCTCGGCGAAACGGAAGTGCCGGCGTGCGGTTTGGAGGAAGGCTTCGATGATGTTTTGTGGAAGCGGGTTGGCGGCGAAGATGCCTGTTTGCTGAGTGAATGGCGGCTGATAGAGATACCGGATGCCATATTTGCGACGCCAGGTAAGGGGCATCACGGCTTCATAATCGCCGAGGACGAGGGCGTCCCACTGGCCTGCCGCCATATGGTCGAGATAGAAATGAAAACCATAAAGGATGGTATTGGCGGCGTTGGCTATACAGGCATCCCAACGGGCGACGTCGATCTCCTTGCGGGGCACATAGCGGATATGGTGGAAGATATCCATCAGTAGACGGGTCTATAGCCGATGAGCTTCTTGAAGTCGACATTGCCGAGATCGATGCTAAAGGATATCTTCTTCCCGAAACTGTTCTGGTCGGGGACGGTCTTGAGCTGATCGGAGAAATCACTGCTATATATCAATGGAGCATAGATGCGGAGGACGTCGTGGAAGAGATCCAGCTCGAACCCACCTACATACAGGAAATGGTCGGTGGGCGGATCCGACCCCCAGGCTTCGGCGTAGGTGCCCACGTCGAAGAATAATTTAAGCGGAAGCCATTGTGGGACGATCGCACGGGGAAGGGTCGTGCGGAGGTTGAGTGATGCCACCCAATTGGCCGACCGGCCCTGCAGACCCTGGAACAGGTCCGTGCGTAGATGGAGATCGCCGTCGCGGTCCATGATCTGCTGACTGGCGAGGCCTGAAAACTCCGATCGGCCTACGAAATAGTTGTCGTAGGTATAGTCTTCGTAGCCGCGGACGGCGGTGAGTTTGGGTTCGTAGGTGGTGATGTCGGCTGAATTCTCCCCGGAAGCCAGGTAACCGAATTTCGCCCCGAAGAGCCGCAGGTCGAGGCCGCCGCCTTTTTCGTAGTTATAGAAATAGGTTCCGATAAAGTTGATGCGGTAGAAGATAGAAGCCTGTTGGACCTGCAGGATCGCCTTGTAAGGATATAGGATCCGCGTGTCGTGGACGTCGAAGCTGAGCTGGTTGAGATAACGGAAGCTATATTTCCCCGCCGTAGGATAATAGAGCGAGTCGCTGCTTTTTTCGACATAGTGGTCGAGGTTATTTTCCCCGATAAAATAGGTCTTCCATTCCAGCGCCGTCTCCTGTGTGCTGCGGGCGTTGCCATTGGGGAAGACGATGCGGATCGAGGGTGTGAGCTTGTAGAACCCGCCATAGATGATGCGGCCGTTGCTATCGGTGGCGCTCACGGTAGAAAAACGGGCGGCGCCGAGACCCAGCTGGACCTTTTGCAGGCCATGGTCGGGATACATTGTCCAGTAAAGGTTGGCGGCGCCCTCGAGCCGGTGACTTTGGGTGCCGAAGAGCGGCGCGACATAGAACTGAAAGGGGCTCGGCGGGAGGTTGAAGTTATGGATAACGAGGCCCACCATGAGGTGATCGTAGTCGTTGAAGGCGACCGCGGGCAGCAGGCTCAGGTATTGGATGCTGTCGGTATGATGAAGGTTCCAGCCGAAGGCGGGTTTTATCGTTCGGCGGGCCGGGAGCGGCGGGAGCGGGCCTTTTTTGTCCAGCAATGCAAAGAAGTCGTCGAGATTGCGGTGGCTGGCGCCGGTGATGACGGCTTTGAAGTCTTCCGGGTAGGGGTGTTTGAATTGCCAGGTGCGGTAATAGGTACGCATACAACTATCGAAAAGCGGGGCGCCCAGGCTGTCTTCCAGCATCTGCAGCCAGATACCTGTTTTCGAATAGGCGATATTGTTATAATTGGTTTCCGTGAAGTCTTCCGATGACGTCGAGATGGGCTGGTCCTTCTTTTCCACGGCGAGGGTGTTCATTTCCGCGAGGTCCTGGTTTTCCATGGGGCCGTAGTACAGGTTCTCGTAGCGGTTGTCATAATACGTATTGATCCCTTCGTCCATCCAGGGGTAGCGGCGTTCGTTGGTTGCGAGGATGCCGTAGAACCAGTTGTGGCCGACTTCGTGTTCGATGGTCATGTCGAGATCGTGTGCGGTTCCGTGGCTGTTGATGACGGTGATGGTCGGATATTCCATGCCGCCGGGGTCGTCGGCTTTGGCCTGGACAACGGTTACGGTATTGTAGGGGTATTCGCCGATGAGGGTGCTCCGGAAGAGGACGGTGCGTTTGATATAGGCGATGCTTTCTTTACAGTCTGCGGTGGCGGCCGGGGTATAATAGGAATAGACGTCGATAATGCGGCCTGAAGGCAGCCGGAGGGTGTCGTGGTCGACGTGAAAATGACGATCCGCGAACCAGGCGAAGTCGTGGACGCGGTCCTGGTGATAATGCAGGGTCTTGGTCCGTGTCGCGGCGGTGGCTGGCGTGGCGGGTGAGCGATCGGTGGGAGCCGGCGTAAACGGTGAGCGATCGGTGCCGGCGGAATCCTTCAGCTCACCGGTGGCGGCTACGGTGTAGGAGGTGGGGACGGTGATATGGACGTCGAAGCTGCCGAATTCGCTATAGAACTCTCCCTGGTCGAGATAGGGGATAGGGTGCCAGCCGTGGCTGTCGTAGACGGCGGGTTTGGGATACCATTGGGTGATTTGAAAAGACCGGCCAAGCGCCCCGGTGGTATATCCGCCGCGGGAGAAGTTATGCGGCAGCTCGACGTGAAAGGGGGTGGTGAGGGTGATCTTTCCGCCGGGAGGGAGCGGTTTGGGGAGGACGACCTTGATGATATCGATATACTGCGGGTGGTCTTCCATCCGGGCTTCTTCGCCGTCCACCCGGAATTCGAGGCGGTTGATATAGCCAAGTTGCTGTTTGTCGGCAAAATAGAAATCGGTGCGGCCGTTGCCCAGCAGTTGTTCGCTGAAGGCGGTCCGGTCGTTCTTATAGGCGTTGGGCCAGCAATGGAACCAGATATAGGATAGGGTGTCGGGGGAATTGTTGGTGTATTGAATATGCTCGAATGCATCCAGGGTATGTCCCCGATCGTTAAGGGAAACGTCGATGGTATAATTGACTTCCTGCTGGAAGTAGCTGTCCTGGGCAAAGCCCGGGAGGCGGAAGAAGCAAGCTATAAACAGTAGTAATGGTAGCTTTTTATTCTCCATGCGGTTATCAAATATAGGTGTTTCATCTATTTGCCTTTTCCTCTGAAGATGATCCGCAGGGTATGGAGCATGATCTTCCAGTCCAGCACGAGAGAGATATTCTCGAGATACATGAGGTCGTATTTCATGCGTTCGAGCATTTCGTCCACGTTCTCGGCATAACCGAACTGGACCATTCCCCAGGAGGTGAGTCCCGGTTTTACTTTCAAAAGATAGCGGAAATAGGGTGTATGGGCGTACAGTTGTTCGATATAGTATTCGCGTTCCGGCCGGGGGCCTACGAGGCTCATTTCGCCTTTAAGGATATTCCATAGTTGTGGCAGCTCGTCGATGCGCCATTTGCGCATGGTTTTGCCCCAGGGGGTGATGCGGGTATCTTGTGTCGAGGCGAGGGCGGGGCCTTCTTTTTCCGCGTCCTCTATCATGGAGCGAAGTTTGTAGATGCGGAATTTTTTGCCTTTGAAGCCGATCCTCAGCTGGTAGTAAAAGATGGGGCCAGGCGAGGAGAGACGGACCCGGATGGCGGCGTAAAGTATCAGGGGGGAGAGGAAGAGCAGACCGGCGATGGAAAATAGCACGTCTATGATGCGTTTTACATTTTGTTGCCACTCCGGCATCGGGCTCGTGTAGATATCGGACAGGACGGCGCCCAGGACGTTGTTGGTTCTTACGGAGCCGGAGAGGATATCGAGGGTATTGGGGATGATCTTGATGCGAACGTCTTTGTGACTCAGCTTTTCTACGATCGTCTCTACTTCCGCTCCCGCGGAGCGTTCGAGGGCCACGACTACCAGGCGGATATCGTATTGGTCGATGGTTTGTTCTATGTTGGCCGAGTCGCCCAGTTGGGGGAGATAACGCGCGATGCCGTTGTTTTGCTGGTCCAGGTTGCTTACGAAGCCGGCATAGCGATAGCCCGAGGAGCTGAGGCCGTCTTTAGAGTCTTTATAGATCTTGGTGGCGATGGCGTCACCGCCTACGAGGAGGGTGTTGAACACGACCCTGCCGCGGGTTACCTGGTGACGCACGATGTTGAGGAGGATGACCCTGCCGGTGAGGGTCAAAAAGCATTGGGCAAACAGAAAAATGAAATAGGTCTGATAGAAGTAGTGATAATCTTTAACGGGATCGTTGATGACGATGGCGAAAAAGACGATGGTGCAGCCTATGAGACAGTAGATAAAAGTATTCGATATCTCGTTGAGCCGGGATTTCTGATAGAGGGAGCCGTAGGAGCCTACGAGCGTAAAGAGGACGAGCCAGCCCAGGGGGATGGTGGTGGTGCCCAGCCAGAAGCGTTGGGTAAGCCGCAGATGGCCGGCGACGAAGATGGGTTCGCCCAGCAGGGCGCGGCGGCTAAAGTGGAAGATGATGGCGGATAGAACGGCAGTGATATAATCGCTTAGGATATACCAAAAGATGGAAATGGTATGTGTGCTGCGGCTAGCTGCCATGCGGATCAGCTGTTGATCGTATTATGTTTTATTTTTTGCAGGATTTGGTGGGCGATATCCATGGCCCGGAATCCGTCTACTTCGGATACCAGGGTAGGAGTGTTATTCAGGATAGCTTCGCAGAATTTTTCCAGTTCCGCGCGGATGGCGTTCACTTCCGGGACGGAGGGATTGGAAAGTGCGATGGTCTTTATTCCGTTGGGCGTTTCCATGTTAAAAGAGAAGACATCATAATCCTGGGGTGTCTTCTCTTTGATGATCTCGGTCTTTTTGTTCAGGAAATCGATGCCGATATAAGCGTTTTTTTGAAATATGCGCATTTTCCGCATCTTCTTCATCGAGATCCGGCTGGATGTCAGGTTGGCGACGCAGCCGTTGTGGAATTCAATGCGAACGCTGGCGATATCGGGGGTATCCGTCATTACGGCGACGCCGCTGGCGGAGATATTGTTGACCTCGCTTTTCACCAGGCTGAGGATGATATCGATATCGTGGATCATCAGGTCGAGGATGACGCTCACTTCGGTGCCCCGGGGATTGAATTGTGCGAGCCGGTGAACTTCGATAAACAGCGGGTTGAGCGGGGTGGACTGAAGGGCCAGATAGGCGGGGTTGAAGCGTTCTACGTGTCCCACCTGGAGTTTAACGTTCGATTCGTGGACCAGTTTCACGAGTTCCCGGGCTTCTTCCATGGTTGCCGCCAGGGGTTTTTCAACGAAAACGTGTTTGCCTTTGCGGATTGCTTTTTCGCAGAGATTGAAATGGAGGGGGGTGGGGGCGACGACGTCGATAACATCGCAGGCGTCCATGAGGGCGTCCGGACTGGTAAATCGGGGTAATTGATATTTTTGGGCTACCTCGGCGGCGTTTGTATCATCCGGATCATAAAATCCTACCAGCTGAGCCTGTTTGATCTCCTTCCAGTTGTTTAGATGAAATTTCCCGAGGTGACCTACGCCAAAAACCCCTACTTTAAGCATTTATTGATTTTTATTCTGCGGCAAACCTAAGCAAAAATGACGACAGTATTTTGGGGCCGGTTGACCATATTCTCCTGCTGGGCGGTGGTCCGCAGGATTGTTAGGTTCATGAGCACCTATTAAAGACTTTATTTCCGCGAATAAACCTAAGCAAAAAATAGGGAATGGGGCGACCAAACCGCAGGGGATCGGCGATGTGGGCCCCTGCCTTTTTTACGAAGAGGCTTCGGTGGGCAGTTTGAGGTATTTCGTCAGGTTTTTTACGGTGATGCGTGTATTGGGGTGGAGGGAGAGTCGTCTGCGGATCACGATGCGGATAACGGCCAGGATCAACAGCGATTCCAGCAATAAAGCGATTTGCAGATAGATCCCCCAGGTGTCGATAAATACAACGCGCAGAGAGATACCATCGGCATATTCCTTGCCGGCTGTCAGCACCAGCAATTTTTCCATGGCCCCGCCTACCAGCGGAAACTTCGACCAGTTTGTATAGCGGACGTCTTCGTAGCGGTATTTCATGTCGTAGCCGGGGGGAACCTGTTTGGAATAGTAGGCCCAATCCTGGTGTACGTCGTTGAAGCTTGCGAGGTGGTTGTTCCGGTCGACGAAGTAAGCATTGAAGACGGGATCGAGCAACACCCAGTGGGTACCGGTATAGACTTCGACCACGTTGTGAGCGGCGAACAGGCCGCCGGCTTTCATTTGAGCTATTCGTACGGGATAGTGAAAGGTTTTGATGATCCGGGCCAGTACTTCGGAGAACGAACCGCAGGCGCCTTCGGAGGTCATGAGGTCTACCTGGGCAGAGCGAAAGATGCCGGCGGCGGGGCCGAAGTCCTTGGACGGGCCGGTGAAGGAATACACCCGGTTGCTCATCAGATCGTGACAGACATGCAGCGCTTTTACAACAACCGAATCGTCTGTATCATTGGGACCCAGCTTGTTCTCGATGTCGGAATGGATCTCCGAAAAGAGCCCGTTTTCGTATTTGGATTGAACAAAAAAGTAAATGCAGGAGGCGAGGATAAATCCATTCAGGAACATCAAGAAATGTAAATTCTTCCACAGACGTTTGCTAAAGAGGTATGCTTGCTTCATGTTTGCTGCGCTTATAGATAGGAGTTAGACTTTAAACTTATAGGATATACTCTAAACGCGTCACGTAAATGGCTTATTATGATATAAGGAGAAGCACCTAGTATTTTTGCTAAAAACTCAAGAGAATTTATTCCTTTAATGGGATAATTCCTATTTTGGGATTAATAACTGATTAAAAAAACTGGTATTTATTAGCTTTTTTGGGCTTATAGGTTAAAAATGGATTAAAAACGGCTCTTATCAGCGAGTTGTATATAAAAGAAAAATTTCTTTGTAAAGGACATTAAAATAACATTAAAAGATTTTAATGGACCACAAAGGTCGTTCCGGCGGGGCCAACACCGGTGATCCGTAGGGAGCGCCAGGCGGAAGGAAGCCGGGTGGGGGTTTGGATAATGCCACCCGGGGTTATGTCCAGACCGCCAAATCCGTTGAGGAGTGCCTGGAGGACGCCGCCTGCGCCGGTGGCGAAATAGGGGTTGTTGCCGGTGGCGGTTTCGGCGATCACGCCAAAGGGTGGGCGGAGGTTTGGGGTATATCCTTGTTTTAGAACAGCATAGGCGCTGTCGGGCTGGCCGAGTCTTTCGTACAGGATGGCGAAGATGGCCTGGGTCATGGCGGGTCCTTCCCCGATACGGGGTTTGTAGTATTCGAGGTCTCTGCGTATAGCGGCGGGGCTGGTGACCTCTTTGAGCGGGTATGCCAGCAGGTTGACGTCTGCCTGTTTGATGGATTCCCCGTGGTAGGACGCGTGTTCTTTGGTGGTACCGTCGGCAAAATGGAGTATGGGGATGTTGTTACGGACATTCATCCAATAGGCATCCGGGGTCAGGCCGAGTACTTTGGCTGCTTCCGTGGCGTCTTCGAGATTGGCTTTGGCCGCGGCGTTGGTGTAGGCGTTGTTATCGACGTTTTCGGCCCACTCGTCTGCGGCGACGACATTGCGGATGTCGTAATGGCCGGGTCCGTTGCGTTCGACGCGGCTGGTCCAGAAGTCGGCGGTGGCCTGAAGGAGGGGATATCCTTTTTCTTTGAGCCAGGTCTTGTCGCGGGTGACGCAGTAGTAGTTCCAGGCGGCGATGCCTACGTCTGCCGTTATGTGGTGTTCGAAGGGGCCGCTGAGGGCCCATACGGGGGTTTCTTCGTTGCCGGTGGCGGCGCTTTCCCAGGGGAACATGGCGCCTTTATAGCCGTGGTCTCTTGCGTTGTGCATTGCCGCGGGCAGGCGGTTGTAGCGATATTCCATGAGCGAGGCGGCTATTTTGGGTTGGAGGAGCAGCAACGCAGGGTACATCCAGATCTCGGTGTCCCAAAAGGTGTGACCGTTGTAACCGAGCCCGCTGAGGCCCATGGGAGACAGGCTATAGTCGGTGCCTTCGCGGGCGAAGGAATAGAGATGATACAACATGAGGCGGATCTCGCGTTGTGTTTGGGCGTCTCCGTCGATGAGGATATCGCTTTTCCAGAGTTCCTTCCAGGCCTGTTCGTGGGCTTTGATCAGGTCTTTGGTCCCCTGGAGGGTTGCAAAAAGGGTGAGCCGTTCGGCTTCGTTGAGCGGGTCGTCGTTGTGCGCGGAGGTCAGAGCAGAGCCGACGACGGAGAAATGATAAGTAGTTCCCGCGGTGAGATGTTTCTTGAATTTGAGCAGATGCATATTGTTGTCCCACATCTCATGGATTGGGATAGGTTCGTTGGGGTGTGGCTCGTCGAAGATAAAGCTGTTGGAGGCGGCCATAAGGAGCTTGCCGGTGGGGCTTTTGGCGGTCGAGGTGAGCAGGGAGATGCGAACATGGGGGCGGTCGATCTCGTTGTTATAGTTTTCGACGTCTTTGAGCATATCGGGCGCTTCCATGACCGTAGCGGGGGTGATATCGATGTCCTTTTTTGCGACGATGGTGACGTCTACGAGTGCGGTGAACGGTAGTTGCCGCAGGGAGTACCAGGTATAGCTTACGGTGGCTTTGTCCTGGTAGTCGAAGGTCGTGGTCAGGCAGGCGTGACGCATGTCGAGTGTCTGCCGGAAATGGGTAACCTGTTTAAAGCTTTCGATGCGGCGATCGTCGATATCGAGATAGAGGTTGACGAAGTTGAAGGTCTTGAGGATATTGCTGACGCGCCCACGCCCATATAAGTCGAAGGCGCCGTTGAGGACGACGTCTTTGGCTTTAAAAGGTTCGGTGGAGGAGACAAGACCGATCATGCCGTTGGCGACGGTGACGCTATAGTAGTTGGCGGGGTCGATGTCGCCCGTGTGGATGGCCCAGGTCGAGGTATCGGCGGTGGACGGTTGGCTTTGTGCGGTAGCGACGAAGACCGAAAGGAGGAGACCCGGAAGCAGGAACGTGCGAAATATGGAAAGCATGAAATGAATTTAGCAAAAATACACTAGTTTTATAGACCCTTTTTGTTGATGATATGAAAAAATGGTTGCCGTATACGGGCGCGATTGCCGTAGTAATTTTTTGTTGCTTCTTTTTCTTTATTCCTTTTCGCGTTTCGAGGATCGTTTCGGGCAGGTGTCTGTTATCTGCCGCGGATCGTTGTTTTACCGATACGTCACGGTGGGCGGACTGGTGGCCCAAAACCAGCGGCATGAGTTATAGGATCACGGGTGTGACCTATAACCAGGTGCGGATCTCGCTGGGGTTGGCCGATGGCAATCAGGTGGCCGGAACGTTCACTATCGCCCCGCTGAGCCCCGACTCTATCCTTTTTCGGTGGGACTGCCGGTCTGCCGGCATCGGGTTCAGGAAGGAACTGGGAAACCGGATGGAAGCCGTTCTCGACTCGTTCAGGACATTTATACAGAGTTCGCGGAATATCTATGGCGTAAATTTTCACCAGACCATGTCGCACGATTCTACGCTTGTCGTGCTTGTGTCCGATGACACGACCTATCCTGCCACCGGCGAGGTCTACAAGAAGATCGACAGTCTCGAAGGGTATATTGCCAGTCAGCACGCGGCGGCCACGGGTCTACCCTGGCTCAATGTCACCCATTTGCGGGACGGTCGATACCGGGTGACGGTGGCGATGCCAACGGACAGGCGTCTTGACGGGATTGGCAGGATCGTGCCGCAGCGATATGTGCCCTGGAAACAGATCGAAGGGGACGTGTATGGGGGCCCGCATGCGATAGAGCAGGCTTTTCAAAAAATGCTATTGTTCAAGTATGATCACGTATTGACGATCATCGCCCAGCCGTATCAATATCTGATAATCGACCGGCGGCAACAGCCGGATACCTCCAAATGGGTGACGCGGGTCTGCGCGCCGACAACGTAAAATAAAACCGGCGGCTCGCCCGGCGGTCCAGTGAGCGGCTTGCCGGCGACCAATTCAGCGGCTCGCCGTGGATGTTAGCGATCCCGGAAGCGGATGATCATCGTGCTATCGTTATTGCGGACGAGGACGAAGGCTTGTTTACCTGCGATCTTTACGGAGCTGATATGGCGTATCTGGCCTTTGAGTGCGAGGCCCTTGATCGTTTCCGTGGTGAAGACGCCATGGCCGTGATTGATCAGCAGGGTTCCGAAATCCGCATCGTTCCTGCCGAGTTGGACGCTGTTATCCCAATAGTTCCCGACCATGAGTATATCCGGCAGACTATCGCCGTTGGCGTCGACGACTATTGCGTCGCGGTAGGGGGACAGTTGTGCTTCCCAGGGGAGGCCGTTCACCGTGAATTTGGAGGCGGCGGTGGTGGTTGCCGTGGCGGCGGTGGCGGCGGTGGTGGTTCCGGCTGGGGCTGACTTGGTTCCTGCCGCGGAGCTGGCGGCCGCCGGGGTTGTTTTGACGCCCGCCGGGGTGAGGATGGCG
>Ga0206822_1016_pt1 | contig 55057 bp, 53 predicted proteins | sample Alteio_BWOrgCont_83_FD_152913 | JGI IMG/M metagenome (GOLD analysis project Ga0206822, IMG submission 152913) | Enriched cells from forest soil in Barre Woods Harvard Forest LTER site, Petersham, Massachusetts, United States -... | ecosystem: Environmental > Terrestrial > Soil > Temperate forest >... | reverse complement strand
GCGATTTTCAATTCATATTCAGGGTGATGATTTTCGATGGCTTCTTTAGTATAAAAACAGGAAAAATTACGCCCAATTATTTCATTCGCTTTATAACCTTTAATAAGTTCTGCGCCGAGATTCCAAGATATAACAGTTCCCTTAGGGTCTAACATGAAAATTGCATAATCCCTAGCCCCATCGATTAACAAGCGCATTTTATCTTCACTTTCTTGCAAATTTTCCTCGAGGATTTTTCGTTTGGAAATATCTTGTATTAACCCCAGCATATAAGAAGTCTCTCCAATTTTATAAGGTTTCCCTTTTGCCCAAATCCAATGAATTTTTTTATCATCGGCTCGTATGATTCTAGTTTCAAATTCCCAAGCTTCATTCTTTATAATGGCGTTTTTATATTTCAGATCGACAAATTCGCGATCATCAGGGTAAATATGGTTAAGGAAAATTTCATATGTCCATAGTGGCAATAAGGAAGTATAGCCAAAAATCTGATCATGTCTCAGTGATCGCTCAGCAGTTTTGGTTTCTAAATTTAAATCCCAACTTCCAAATTGTGCCATCTCTAAGGCGAATTCTAGTTTTGAATGTAGGTTTTTTTGCGTTAGTGTTTTTTCTTTTTCTAGTTTTAGCGCTTTTTGTTCCTGCAGCAAATTTTTATTTGCTAGCCTAATAATTGAAAAAAAGGAGAAAATAAAAATAGAAAAACCAAAAAATGCAGTAATTCCAAGTGCTAGGTAATTATTATAAATCGTCTGGGCTCGCGTTTTATATCGTAACTGGAGTAGATGAAATTCTTCATCTTGCATAGAATTAGTTATTTCTTTTATCTGATTAATAAGCGATTCAGTTTTAACCGCTGTTCTACTCAGATCTTTTGATCGATGAGTAGTCAAACTATTTTGAAATAAAGTTAATATTGGCGCCAATTGATCTAATTTTGTTTGCTGCCTGATATTATCTTTTGTTAATTCCTTTGTCTGCGATACATAATTTTGTGAATTCTTCAGTGCGGTATTGGATAAAACACGATAGTTGTTATCCTTTGTGTGTATGTAGTTTTGTTCTTGCCTATCTGCTTCGACAACATTAAGAAACATTAGATGGATTTTCTCTCTTACTTCATAAGTGTGTATAAGCCAATTGACAGCACTTGTACGGGCTTGGAGTTGTTGAATAATGAAAATACCGCAGCTCCCAAAAATGATAAAAGCTATAAAAAATAGTGTGTAAAATATTTTTTTCTTAAATTGCTGTGGTTGCATAAGAGCCTTGTCAATGTTTTGGTAAAATGCAAAAAATTGCTTTTCGTTTGCTAACAACGCGAATTCTTTATCCGGAATTTGCGTTAAAAGTCATGCTAATGTGTACATTATACACTCGTGGAGCTTTAGCTAGCGGGTTAGAATGTCTTTATTACAGGAGTGTTCAAATATTCCATTAAATGAAATTAAATGACATGTCTTTATTCAAATCCAGGGGTCAAGTGCCACCTTGAGGTACAAAAAACGAGCAAACTAAAGGTAGAAAATTTTTGTACCTTAAGGTGGCACTTGACCCCATTTCGTTTTGCCGTCGCAAATCCAATGCCGCTTGTGCCACTAGTAACTAAGGCAATCTTGCCAATTAATTTCTTATCGATGTGGATCTCCTTTAATTTGAAATCAACATTATGATTGATGCGATTTTCTTTTTGATAAAAATGTACAAACCAGCCCGATCATTTTGTCCTTATCTTTGGGGGCGCTTTCAGCAATTAAAAGTGTGATCGCTGTCAGTGCCGGGGGTGTAATTCGCGTTAAGTCTAGGGCCTTCGCATATCGCAAGAACCATATAAAAGCATAGGCGCCACTACGTTTATTTCCATCAACAAAAAGTTTTGGTGGCCCATTGGCGAAAATGCGTGGCTTTTTTGCTATTAATGCGATATCCAACGGATAAAATTACATCGAGGCTAAAATGCTCCACTTGCCGAATTACCTCCCGAGAGCCTTCTCTCTGAACTGTTGCAAATTTTACAACAGTTCCTTTTTTGGACAGTTCGCCCGAATTGTAAATATTATTTATATGACGAGATACACCTGATTTATCAGTATCAAAAAGCTTAGAGATTTGCATCAAGTTGGCCCAAATGGTGTCTTGCTGGATATCAGCTTTTAGCTGAATCGCTCCGTTGGGGGATTGATAAACGGCTATTTTTTCTTCAGTTGGTTTTGGCATAAGCATCTTCCTTCGGACTCTGGCTATATTATTCGGGGTATATCCCGAAAAACGGGTAGCCAAATTTGGGACACTCGACAATAATACTCCACAATAGCCGACAATCAACTACAAATGCGATCTTTAAGTATTTCCTGGCTTCGGCTGTTGTTGAGAGTTGTGATCTGTTGTAGTAAATTGTTTCTAGATGATTCGTAATCAGTAGGTCACGTGTTCGATTCGCGTCGTCGGCATGGGAATTTAGCGAGTATTTATCCAGTCAAAATAAAATTCTGATATTTAAATTGGAATTGAGTAATGAAAACGAAATTTAAAGCAGCTTTCTTGGCTGTGGTCTTTCAAGCTTTAGTCGGGATAATATTTTTTTTTGGATTTCTTCTTGATCCCTTAATCGGAATATGTGTGGCTGGATTCTATTTTTTTGGGATTGGCACTTTCCTTGCTTATGGATTTTTTAATTCTGCATTCTCGAGCTAGTTCAGGGTTCAGCGATCAAGTCTTTTCATCACACGAAAACTGGTAAGAGAACAACTTTAGTGTGATGAAAAGACTTGACCGCATTAAGTTTAAAGATAAAGCTTCATTCCCTCGTGGGATGCGATAAAGCCTAGCATTTTATAGAACTCCAACGCATCGGGTCGTTTTTTATCTGTCGTAAGCTGAACGATGTGACAGCCTTCCACTTTTGCCTTTTGAATGGTCCATTCAAGCATGGCTTTTCCAATCCCTTTGCCGCGCACTGATTTGTCCGTGCGAACTCCTTCTATTAAAGCCCGCTTTCCACCTTGATAAGTTAGATAGGAAATCAAAGTCAGCTGCAGGGTTCCTATAATCTGATTATCCAGTTCAGCGACAATTAAATAATTATTTTTGTCTGAGCAAATTTCATCAAAAGCTGTGTAGTATTGCTCTGGCAGGGGATTGGCAAACTTTTCACGTTCAGCACCCAAAGGATCATCTGCAAGCAGACGAATGATGAAGGGAAGGTCTAGGCGATTTGCTTTGCGGAAATGAAGGTTATGCATTATTCACCATGCCAAATTTCTAATTCTTGAAGCTTCTTTTGGAGTAATGCCTAGTCTATCAGTTTCGTTTCATAGTCAGCAATCATGGTTTGTGACAAATCCAGGGGTCAAGTGCCACCTTGAGGTACAAAATACGAGCAAAATAGGGGTGGAAAATTTTTGTACCTTAAGGTGGCACTTGACCCCATTTCGTTTGTGAATGTGTTTTCAGTAAAGAGGAGTGGCAAACTACCTACGTCGTAGTACATAAAAGGATGCCGCCAACTCCCCCTCCAACATTGAATGAAATGATTAGAATGGTGGCATCATTAGGCGGATATTTAAATCGTAAATCCGATCCTGAACCTGGCGTTAAAACTATGTGGGTAGGCTTCAGAGACATGCAAGAACACATTAGGGCTAAAGAAGCCTTTGAGGCAGCTTATGGGAAGCCTACTTGTGGGAATGATATGGGTGGCACTTGGCCCCTGTTTCTCATCTCAGGATTCCCAGAGCCGCTGTTCCTATAAAATCTCCACCACTAAGGCGATGCCCTGTCCACCGCCGATGCACGCGGTGACCAAGCCTCGCTTTAAGCCGTCGCGTTTCATGGAATGCAACAGGCGAGTGGTCAGAATTGCGGCTGTAGCGCCAATGGGATGGCCGTGGGCTACGGCTCCTCCTTCCACATTGACCAGGTCTGAGTTGAAACCGAGATCACGGGCTACAGCAATAGGAACGGCTGCGAAGGCTTCGTTGATTTCGACGCGTTCTATATCATCTATTTTCCATCCGGCACGTTTCAGAGCTTGGTGAACGGCCGGCACGGGTGCGATACCGAATAGGCCGGGTTCTACCGCGCTGATGCCATAGGCGACGATGCGTGCCATCGGTATGAGCTTGTGCGTAGCGGCGAATTTCGCTTCGGCAATAATCATGGCGGCGGCAGCGGAGTTAAGCCCCGGGGAGTTGCCAGCGGTGATGGTCCCGTCTTTGCGAAAAGCGGGTTTCAGCTTGGCAAGGGTGGCCGCATTGGTGTCGGGACGGTTAGACTCGTCTTTATGAAAGGTCTCTGTTCCTTTCCGTGAGATGATTTCAAGAGGCGTAATCTCTGCATCAAATTTCCCATCTGCTTGTGCTTTAGCAAAACGCTGCTGAGAGCGCACTGCCCAGGCATCCTGTTCTTCGCGGGAGATGGAATACTTTTTAACGAGGTCTTCAGTATGCCAGCCAGAAGCCTGACCTGAGAAAATGTCATTGATCCCATCGAGATGCACAGTATCGAACACCTTGCCTTCACCCAGGCGGTAGCCCCAGCGCGCTGAAGGAAGCACATAGGGGCACATATCCATGTTTTCCATTCCGCCGGCAATAGCGCACTGGATATTGCCGCTAGCTATTTCCAGATAGGCAGAGACGATGGCCTGAATACCGGATCCGCAGACCCGATTTACGGTATAAGCCGGCACATCAACCGGTATGCCGCCATGAATGGCAGCCTGACGCGCGGGGTTCATGCCTGCGCCTGCTTGCACGACTTGCCCCATGACAACGGTCTGTACCGCTTCCGGTGCTAACCCTGCGCGTTTAAGAGTTTCCTTGATAACTGCCGCCCCGAGCGTTGTCGCAGGGGTGGTTTTCAGTGTGCCGTTAAAGCCGCCAATAGCGGTACGGGTGGGGGAGCAGATGAGAATATCGGGATTCATGACGTTCCTTATTTGAGTGATTTAGCTTGATTCAAGCCCACTGTGAATTCCTGTTCAACGGTAAAGATAATAAATACTATAGATTAATATTAATAAATGTTGGAGCTTGATGATTGTTAAGCTGAGGCTTGCCATTGGGACGACTTGCTAGAACTATTCGTTGTATACTTAAAGTAGATTCCATTCATGCTCCCCTTGCTTGACTCATGTCCTAGTGAAAGGTAGTATAAATCTATAATCTCATAGTTTAACGTAATGGCTGCTGAAAATGCAATGGAACCGATGATTTGAGGGAAGTCAGTCATGAAGCCGCAATATTCCAATGTAACTCGGGAGTTTACAGGCTACCGCATTCAAGTTGATACCAGTTTATCCTTCGATGATGTTCGAGCTCGCTTGGGGGATTTAATGGGTCATGCATCAATTCCTGAAATCAACGCCCTCGTGCAGACGTCCAAGAGCCCGGAAGATTACAGTCGGGAAATTGAAAAACGCTTTGTCGGCAAAAGCGGATTCATGCTTTTCGCGGAAATTAATCATGGTCCCTGGATCGGAATCTTTGGCATTCATCGCAGGGTACACCGTTTGATTTTAGGAAATCCGCTGATTGCTATTACTATGATCCGTCACGACGTCAATGCGGGACTTTTTGCTCCGGTCGAATTACTGCTTACTGATCAACCTGATGGAAATGGGTCTAGTCTCCTCTATGTGCGTCCCTCATCATTGATTGCTATCGATAATAATCCTGAATTGCTTGCTGCGGCTAAACTACTGGATAATAAACTTGAGGCGTTGATTACAAACGTAACCAACTCTTAAAGTAAAAAAGCAAGTTATAGAAAAGAGAGCTACCTATGGAAGCGGAACTTCAGTGGGTTGCACTGGTCTCAAGAAATTTCATAACACTCAGCTTCACACCCCTGATTTTTTCAGGGTCACCGAAAGCTTTACTTATCAGTTGTGCCCCAAAACCGGCAGAGACTACAAAATTCGCCAGATCTTCGGCAGATAGGTCTTTTCTGAAGATGTTTTTGCTCTGTCCTTCAGTAATGACATCTTGTATCCAATTGATATGTAATTGAGTTGCTTTCAGTGCGGGTTTATGTAGTTTTTTTGGAAGTGAATTAAAATCGGCTAAAATGCCAGAGAGAGGGCAAACCTTTCGATCATCGGACGAAAACTTAACGAATAATTCAAATAGTGCGCCTAATTTTTCTTGCGGCCCAAAGACACTGATGGTTTCCGTCCAGTCTTGAAAGCGACTCATGTAATCGTCTATGAGTACTTGCCCCAGATATTCTTTAGATTGGAAGTGGCCATAAAGGCTTGGCTGTTTAATCCCGAGGCGATCAGCCAGTTTCTGAAAACTAAAGCCATTATACCCAAAAATTTGAAGTAAGCTCTTTGCTTCTCTAACAGCTCTGACTTTCGTTTTTTCTATCAACGTCATGCTTGACTCGAATCCTAGTGACCAGTAGTATAATTCTATGATTATGTAGTTTAACTTTAATTTTGCAGTGAATGCAACGTGCGAATAATTATAAACTAACTAAGGAAGCTAGTCATGAAACTCGAAGGGAATACGATTTTTATCACTGGTGGCGGTTCAGGTATTGGCCGTGGGCTGGCGGAAGCACTTCATAAACGCGGCAACAAAGTTATCATAGCCGGCCGACGCAAGGCGAATCTGACTGAAACGGCCAAGGCGAACCCTGGAATGGAGTGGATTGAGCTAAATGTCGAAGATCCGGCAAGCATAGCCTCCGTAGCCAAGGAACTGATGGCGAAATATCCTAAATTAAATGTACTGATCAACAATGCGGGAGTTATGCAGATCGACGATGTGTCAACGGCAGTCGATGATAGCTTGATCGTATCTACCATCACCACCAACCTCATGGGGCCGATTCGTTTGACAGGCGCCTTGATCGAACATCTCAAGAAGCAGGATAGCGCCACAGTGATTAATATGTCTTCTGTTTTGGCTTTTATACCGCTGGCGTTCTCCGCGGTATATTCATCCACCAAGGCGGCAATTCACTCCTACTCGCAATCTCTGCGCTATAAACTCAAAGGCAGCTCCGTCAAAGTGCTTGAGATAGCGCCACCCTGGGTGCAAACGGATTTGCTAAACAGCAGTCACGAGCCACGCGCAATGCCACTGGCTTCCTTCATCCAGGAAACTATGCAGGTGCTTGCAACGAATGCGGAAGAGGTCATGGTCGAAATCGCCAAACCGCTTCGCAACAGCGTTGGGCCTAAGGAAACCCCCTTTATAACGGAATTTAACGATATGATGTCACAGCCACAATAACGTGCCATCCATCTGCGACTTTAGGAGGGATCGTGACAGAAACCATTTCTCTTCCACCTAATCCCCTGCACGGTGGCTGTATGTGCGGTGCTGTCCGTTACACCATTGCGGAAGCGCCGCTTGCTGCCGGTCTTTGCCATTGCAATAGATGCCGGCCGCAATCTGGGAGCGCCTTCTCGACAGTCATCTTCGTTCACAGGAGTGCGGTGAGCATCGCTGGAGATACTGCCGTATTTGAAGACATTGGTTCCAGTGGGCTCAAGGTGCTGAGACGCTACTGTCCGCGCTGCGGTTCGCCGCTGACCACTGAGCCAGACCTGACACCTGACATCATGTTCATCAAAGCCGGAGGAATTGACTCAAACGAGTGGTTCCGTCCAGTGATGGAGTTGTTTGTCGGGCGTCGCAGACCCTGGGTTAGTCCGGTCCCGGGTGCAACCCAGTTTGAGGGTAATCCAATCCTATAAGGAGGCGTATAGTGAATTCATTTCAGGACATCTTCGATACCCAAAAATCCTATTTTGCCACGGGCGTCACCAAAACACGCGCATGGAGAATCAAGCAACTCGACCAGTTGGCCAAAATGCTCAGTGAGCACGACAAACGGTTTTATGAAGCAATCAGCAAGGATTTCAAGACAGCCTTACAGGAGAAAATATTCGAAGTCGCGGCCACGCTCGGTACCATCGCGGGAGTTAAAAGCCAGATCGACGAATGGATGAAACCACAAGAAGCAGCCATTCCGAAGTTTCTTGCGGAAACAGGGCATCGTGGCATTGTTTATCGCGAGCCATATGGTGTCGCCTTAATTATGGGCCCATTTAATGGGCCGCTTGTCTTGCTGCTGCGGCCGGCGATCGCAGCCCTTTCAGCTGGAAATACCTGTATTCTTAAGTTAAGCGAGGCTCTCCCTGCAACTTCAGCGCTTCTGCATGAGTTGGTGCCGCTTTATTTCGATCCCGGCGCAGTGGTCGCTGTGTCCGGCAATCGTGAGAAGATCACCGAACTTCTTAAATTGCCTTTTGATTTTATTTTCTTCACCGGGAGCACGAAAGTCGGTAAAATCGTCATGCGAGCCGCGGCGGAGAATATTACACCGGTGCTGCTTGAACTCGGCGGCCAGAACCCGGCGCTTGTCGATGAAACTGCTAATATAACCGACGCTGCAAGAAAAATAATCTGGGGGGCGTTGGCCTGGGGTGGCCAGTGGTGTTCGTCGCCAGGTTATGCTTATGTCCACGAATCAATTGCCGAGCAGTTTGTCGCTGAATGCAAGAAGGCTGTTGTTGAATTTTATGGCACTGATCCAAAAAATAACCCCGACTATTCACGTATCATCAGCGCTCGCGAAGTATCACGCCTGAAATCCCTTATCGATCCCGCTAAGGTCGTGTATGGTGGGGCATCCGACGAAGAAGCGCGGTACCTTGAGCCCACCATTTTGTACCCCGTGTACTGGGAAGATTCGCTCATGGAGGATGAAATTTTTGGCCCGATTCTGCCCATCCTGACTTATAAGAAATTCGACGAGGCGCTCGTCAAGATTTCATCCAAACCACGTCCTCTGGCCGCCTATATCTTCAGCCGTGATCAGGCTAGCATAGACGGTTTTATTGCCAGACTGTCTTTTGGCGGTGGCGCGGTAAACCAGACCAATGTCCAGTTACTCATCGAAACCATGGCTTTCGGTGGCGTCGGTGCGTCTGGCATTGGCTGTTACTACGGAAGATTCGGATACGAGTCGCTGACGCACCCCAAATCGATTCTGTTTTCCCCGTCTGATGTAGCTATTGACCACATTTTTCCTCCCTATGACATGAATAAAGCCCTGGCTCTGGCGAAATGGACAGTATATTAAATATGAAAGATCAATTGGAGGGATGATTGCTCAACAATTGGCCTTTGAGCACCCGACGCTCGTTAGACGAATTATATTGTTAGGGACAGGTCCGCGGGGCGGTGAAGGGATGGCTTTCAAGGAGCTTTCTGTCAGTGAAGCAGAAAAAAATCCCGATCGTTTTTTGTTAACCGCATTTTTTGCTCCAACCAATACCAGTCAGGCTGCGGGAAAAGCTCTCCTGCAGAGGTTCAAGATTCGGAAGGAAGATCGGGATCCGCCCGTCTCTGAGAAGACAGGGGTGGCGCAGTTAAAGGCGATCAGGGAGTGGGGTATGGTTCCGTTAAACGATCGTTATTCAACTTTAAAGAATATTAAACACCCGATCCTGATAATTCATGGTAACCAGGACATTGTTGTTTCTCCGATTAATGCATTTATCCTTGCTGAGCGATTACCAAACGCTCAGCTGATTGTTTATCCTGATTCCAGTCATGGGGCTCAATATCAATACGCAGAACTTTTTCTGAAACATGCAAAATTATTTTTGAGTGCATGAGAAGTAACTTTAGGCAAAAAGGGGTAGGGAATATGAGTCAAAGAAACGAAGATAAAAACAAAGCGATTGTGTTGGAAGCATTTGATACGCTTTTCAATAAGCGTGATTATAAAGCAGCTGAACCCCTTTGGTCCGCCCACTATATTCAGCACAGCGCCCACATTCCTCCTGGTCGCGAAGGTCTGTTTGAGCTCATCAAAAATGTGCCTTCGACTCTTCGATATGAAAATCAAATGACGCTTGCGAATGATGATTTTGTCATGCTTCATGGCCGCTTTTCTGGGCTAGGGGCGGGAGTTCCAAGCTGGATCGTCGTGGACATTGTGCGACTTGAAAATGGTATTCTGGTTGAGCACTGGGATGTCATCCAGGATGAAGCGACGAAGTCACAATCGAAGAGTGGGTATCCGATGTTCGGGAACAGTTTTCCTGAAAGTAAGATTTAAGAGTGAGCTTTCCCTTGACCCTTGGTTTTGAATGATTTCTTTTAACATAATATTATCTTGATTTTGGTTCACGTCTCATTGCCGAATCAGGTATAGGCTCTATCGGCTCACAATGAAAAACTTGCGGCTGTATTCTTAGGGTGAAGGTGCTTCCATTATGGTTTTTGGGATCTAATAAACGTGGATTGTTGGAGTCAAATTTTGGATTGTAGATAACGGATGTGGTTGTACGGTGCATGGGTCCATGAGCCGATTCCATGCCTTCTTTTTGCTGGAGGGTGACATGAAACTGCCTCTCGGTTGCTTTGAGAATGATCGCGTTGGCTAAATCAATATTAGATAGGTAGAAAGAACAGCCCGAAGTTTTGCTTTCTTTAGAAAAGAAGCGCAGGCTCATTAATTGTTTTCTCAGTTCGGCTTCTGCCTCGGGCAAATAGGCGAGGGCGGTGCGTCTTGTTACTTCATTAATGCGAGAGCGTAAAGCCTGACTTACCATTTCCGGGGCGGTATCTTCTAAAATCAAGGTTTTAAATTCTGCATAATTCTCAATAATAGCGGCCCAAGCCAGCGATTTTAGCTCGAGGGGATTTAATAGTTCATCAGCTGTCGTGCCGGAATTCTTTTTTGCACGTAAGAAATTTTCAATTGCAATAACAACTCGACTTAAATCGGCGGCATCTGAAGGAGCATCATAAAAGGCACTATCGCCAGATTCTAAAACCCCGCGTGCATACGATGCTGCCATTGAATTTGTAAAGTAGCTATCATATCTATTAGGAATTTTACTTCCTTCGATATCTGCTACTTTTCTATAAGCGGGGTCTGGTTGATGCTCTGTTTTTTGCTCTGCTGATGAAAACATTTTCACTCCTAGGAAACATGGGGGGTATCCTAGCAGAATAGATTTTAAGAACAAGGGGTCAAGTGCCGCCTTGAGGTGCAAAAAAGAAACTCTAAAGAAAATGTGGGATATTCTTGTACCTTAAGGTGGCACTTGACCCCTGGCTTTCTTTTGCTCCTAATCCTATTTTATGTTATAAAATCACCCTAATATAATAATGCCAAAATGAAGTGAGTGATTATGTTTGCAAGTTCTGAACGAAAACCAGACCCTTCCACTACGATAGCACGCGAAGTGAGGGGGGGTTATCCTGCGCCTGATAGCAACAAGTTGCTTGTGGGTTTTGAGACGGGCGGTGGCGCGCATTTTATGTCTTGGGACTTTGCGTCGGGCGATATTGTTGAAGCCAAGCAGGGTGGGGAGGAGGCAAGAGACCCGCTGAAAATTAATTTTGAGAGTTTCAAAGTTCTATCTGTAACCGGGGGGTCTTGGTTTGCTATTCATGAGCCAGGGTCCAAAAATAACTATAATACGAAGCAGATACTTCGCTTTGATTGCGCCACCCTGCAATTGCAAGCTGCCTCGTCGGGTTATTTTCAGCAGGTGCAGATGCATCAAGGTCGGATCATTGCGTCGCATAAGGTTGCGGCATATGAATTTATGTCTGATCACGGGAGCGCTGAATTATGCCATGTTGATCCCGTCAGTCTGACTGCTGTTGCACCTAAAATGGGCGGCCTCTTTGATCAGTGGTGCATCAATCCTTATGCGAAGACACTGGACTATACCGTGGAGAATCGCGGCCCTGGCACCAAACATTTTTTAATGCGCCGGTCATTGGACACTTTTGCAGTCGAGAAGAATAGTGATGGTGAAGACCGTGAGACTAAACTTGAAGAGCAGGCTCAGAGCCTTTCCGTGCTTGCGCCGGACTATTTGACCTTTCGAGCTTATTTTACGAATTGGCCTAAAAGAAGAATCAGAATTGTAACAACGCCTATCTTTTACAATGGCTATGCGCGTGAAGACAATGTTCTCCTGAAGTTGAGTGATGGCTCATCGAAGCGCCTATGCGACGAGACTTTCACTTTTCAACTTAGCAACTTCACTCTGTTGGATAGTGAGATCTGTTTGTGCAAAGATACAAGAGACAATTGGTATACTTTTTCGACCGCGACCTTGCCTGAGCCCGTTATACCTTGCCCCGTCGAGTTTCCTCCATCTTTGCCGGGGAAGCCCGTTGCCATCACGGTGTCCACGCCAGGTGCGATGGCTGCCGTGACTTTCAATGACGGTAAGAAGTCTTACTTCGGATTTTTCGATGTGCTCACGCCTAGAATGACCGCTAAAGCTTTGCGCTTGCCTCGGGTGTCGGAGTCTTCCGTTACGGATAAAAAATCGCCGCCCCGCTATTTGTCTGGCCTGGGGTCTACACTTTTTATTCCTCGTTCCGACCCGGCGGAAGTTGCGCTAGGGGTCAAGTGCCACCTTGAGGTGCCAAAAAAACATCTTTAAATTAGTTGGTGATTCGTAATCAGAGCGCCGCAAAATATCTAAAATGAAATGATGAATATCCAGAGAGACTTGCCCCCTATTTTTATGTCAACTGGCATCTCGCCTAGATTGCCAAGGGAAAATACCTAATTTAACCCTTCCGGTTGTGGGCATGATAATACTTGTTCTGCTTGATTGGCCAATACTGAAGCTAGGTGTGCTGATCTATAAAATATTTCGGTTTTATGTTAAACTATAATATGGCTGTTCACTTCAGCTATTTCATTTGATTTTTCTCCCCATGGCCTTGACCAGATTCTGAAGAATTAAACGGGGGCGGTTATGAGTGAGACCAAGGAAGAGTCTGTAACTACTCAAAAAAAAATGCCTGGCAAACAAAGTTGCCCTTCTTCAGAAGCAATTGCGGATCAATATGAAGGCCAAAACCTTGACATGCTGTTTCAAGCCTGGATTGGGAAACATGCTAACTGGTTGTCTCCTTCTTCTTTTATGCAAAGTTATTTTGATTGGTTGATTTTCTTAATAATTTCGCCTGCTAAACAACAAGACTTAAGAAATAATGCCGTTAAAAAACTAGCTCGTTTCTTTGAATATGCAAAAGAGGGTAATGCTGACAAAGCATCCAACCCCTGCGTGCAAGCTCGGCCAACGGACCGCCGTTTTAAAGATGAGTTATGGAGCCAACGTCCATTCAATTTATACTCGCAATTATTTTTGCTAACTGAGCAATGGTGGGATGAGGCGACGATGCATAATCGCGGCGTCTCTAAACATCACCAAAATCTTGTTAATTTTTCGGCGCGACAAATGCTTGATATGTTTTGTCCAGCGAATTTTCCCTGGATGAACCCTGAAGTTATTCAAGCGTCAGTGAGTCAGTCAGGAATGAACTTTATTCAGGGGTTCAATAATTGGATTGAAGATTTTTCACGCTATATTAATAAACAGCCTCCAGTAGGCTCAGAAGCTTTCGAAGTCGGGAAAAATGTTGCAATGACGCCTGGGAAAGTGATCTATCAAAATCATTTAATCGAACTGATTCAATATGAACCAATAACATCTAAAGTCTATGCGGAGCCTATTTTAATTGTGCCTGCGTGGATTATGAAATATTACATTCTGGATCTTTCTCCTAATAATTCGATGGTCAAGTATTTGGTCGAGCAAGGGCACACTGTCTTTATGATTTCCTGGAAAAATCCAGGGAGTGAAGACAGAAATTTGACTATGGAAGATTATATCAACCTCGGTGTCATAGAGGCTATTGCTGCTATTAATCACATTCAACCACAGAAAAAAATTCATTCAGTGGGGTATTGTATCGGTGGAACCTTACTCATGCTTGCCGCGGCAGCGATGGCAAAAAGAAAGGAGGATCCATTAAAGTCTATTACTCTTTTTGCAACTCAGATTGATTTTAAAGACGCGGGCGAGCTACTCTTATTTATAGATGAAAAGCAATTAACTTATCTTGAAGATATCATGTCAGATAAAGGCTATTTGGATGGATCGCAAATGGCTGGCGCTTTTAGCATGCTTCAGTCAATTGATCTTATATGGTCGAAATATATTCTTGACTATCTGCTAGGGAAAAGAAGGCCTGTCAATGATTTGATGGCCTGGGATTATGATACGACGCGTTTGCCCTATAAGATGCACTCCGAGTATCTCAGAAAGTTATTTTTGAATAACGATCTTATCGAAGGACATTATCTAGTCGATGGAGAGACTCTCTCTTTGTCCGATATTGAGGCTCCTATTTTTGCTGTAAGCACTTCCAAAGATCATGTCGCGCCCTGGAAGTCTGTCTATAAAATTCATTTCTTTACTGATACGGACATCACCTTTGTGTTAACCAATGGCGGGCACAATTCTGGGGTGGTCAATGAGCCGGGGCATCCTGGACGAAGTTATCAGCTCAAGCAACATGAAAAGGGAGATAAGTATATTGCACCTGAGCTATGGGAGCAAAGCGTCCCCGCGAAGGACGGATCCTGGTGGCCTGCGTGGCAGAAATGGCTTGCCAGTCATTCCGGAGAAAAGATAGCGCCGCCACCTTTAGGAAATCCTAAGCAAGGTTATAAGATTCTGGGTGATGCGCCGGGCACCTACGTCTTTCAAAAATAATTTTGTAATCGAAATGATGGGCTAGGGGAGTTCTTATGGAAGTGGATGATAAGCAGGGAAAGTCTAGGGTTATGAGCAAAGAAGCAGCTAAAGCTGAGCCAATTGCTCATGTGGCTCCAGCGCCTGCAATTCCAGCGACAACCCCTATCGAATCTCAATCAAAATCAAAAACGAAGCCTAGCGGAAAGGATGATCTGAAATCCTTGCCCCTTTCGGATGTGGAGAAGAAATTGGCAACAACACCCGATGGCCTCAGTCAAGCCGAGGCAGAAAAACGGCTAGCTCAATATGGACCTAACGAGATTGAAGAGAAAAAAACTAATTTATTCCTGAAGTTTCTCTCCTATTTTTGGGGACCAATTCCTTGGATGATAGAAATAGCAGTCATTCTATCAGGGGTCGTTCGCCATTGGCCGGATTTTTTCATCATCCTGGTTTTACTTTTTACTAATGCTGTGGTCGGCTTCTGGGAGGAACACCAGGCTGGCAATGCTATCGCTGCATTGAAAGCCAAACTGGCAATCAAGGCCCGAGTGAAACGTGATGGGAAGTTGATTACCTTAGCGGCGCCTGAATTGGTGCCTGGCGATATTATCCGCATGCGTCTGGGCGATATTGTGCCAGCGGATGCGCGCTTGCTGGAAGGTGATCCTGTAGAGGTGGATCAGTCCGCATTGACGGGAGAATCGCTGCCTGTGACACGGAAATTTGGTGAGGCAGTATTTTCTGGCTCGATCATTCGTCAGGGTGAGATCAGTGCGCTGATCTATGCTACGGGCGAGAACACCTACTTTGGCAAAACGGCGCAGCTAGTGGGGGAAGCTCATACGGCAAGTCACTTTCAACGTGCCGTGCTAAAGATTGGTAATTACTTGATACTTCTCGCCGTAGCGTTGGTGGCCGTGATTGTTAGCGTAGCACTCTTCCGCGGTGACCCCGTCCTCACGACGCTGCAATTCGCTCTGGTGCTTACTGTGGCTGCGATTCCCGTAGCAATGCCGACAGTGCTCTCGGTGACGATGGCCGTTGGTGCGCGCTTGCTCGCCAAGAAAGAAGCGGTCGTGTCACGATTGGAGGCCATTGAGGAATTGGCCGGCGTGGATGTGCTATGCGCTGATAAGACCGGTACCTTAACCCAAAACAAATTGACTCTGGGAGATCCGTTCAGCGTGAACAATATCTCCGCAGCGGTTGTCATTCTCAATGCTGCGCTAGCATCGTGCGCGGACGATAATGACACTATTGATCTGGCAGTTCTGGGAGGCTTAACAAAGGATCAATCCTTGAAGGGTTATCATGTAGTTCACTTCCAACCATTCGACCCCGTGCATAAACGGACTGAGGCTACGATCAAAGGCCCAGAAGGAAAAGAGTTTAAAGTAACTAAAGGTGCGCCACAGGTTATCCTAGAGCTATCTGCGAATGCCGCTGCGATTAAACCTGCCGTGGAAAAGGCAATCAATGAATTTGCGGCTCGCGGGTTTCGTTCCTTGGGTGTGGCACGAGCGGAGGCTGATGGTCAATGGCAGTTTCTGGGTGTATTACCGCTGTTCGATCCGCCACGGGAAGATGCTAAGGCAACAATCGCGACTGCGGGGCAAATGGGTGTGAAGGTCAAGATGGTGACAGGGGATCAACTGGCCATTGCTCTGGAAACGGCCAAGAAATTAGGGATGGGTACCAATATACTGGATGCCAGTGGCTTCGGCGACGCGAAGGAACACGAGTCGGAGCAGTTCGAGAAATCCATCGAGGAGGCGGATGGTTTTGCTCAAGTGTTCCCTGAACACAAGTTCCGCATTGTGAGCATTCTTCAAAAACTCGGTCATATTGTCGGTATGACGGGTGATGGAGTAAATGACGCTCCTGCGCTGAAGAAAGCTGACTGTGGAATTGCTGTTTCGAGCGCGATGGATGCGGCTCGGGCCGCCGCAGCTATCGTACTATTGACCCCGGGTTTGTCGGTCATTATTGATGCGATCAAGGAAAGCCGGAAAATTTTCCAGCGGATGAATAGCTATGCAATCTATCGTATCAGTGAGACGATACGAGTACTATTTTTCATGACGCTTGCAATCCTGATCTTTAACTTTTATCCATTGACGGCAGTAATGATCGTGATGTTGGCCTTGCTCAACGATGGCGCCATCCTGTCGATTGCCTATGACAATGTTCATTACAAGGATAAGCCAGAGTCCTGGAATATGCCCATGGTATTGGGAGTTGCCACTGCTCTGGGTATTATCGGGGTTGTCTCCGCCTTCGGCTTGTTTTATCTCGGCGAGCGTGTCTTTCATCTCGACCGTGCACACATCCAAACGCTGATGTATTTAAAGCTATCAGTGGCCGGACACCTGACTATCTTCCTCACGCGCACACGCGGTCCATTCTGGTCCATACGTCCCGCAAGAATTTTATGGATTGCCGTGCTTGGTACACAAATACTTGCGACCTTGATTGCAGTTTATGGGTTATTTATGACGCCTCTCGGGTGGAAATGGGCGCTATTTGTTTGGGTCTATGCTCTGTCTTGGTTTCTGGTGAATGATCGCGTGAAACTGGCGGCTTATTGGATTTTAGATCGGGTCCAAGCAGGATCGAAAGTTGAGACTCAAAGCGATAATGAAAAAGGGTAAGCTAATAATGCTAATCCAGAATTGATCAGATAAGAGGATATATCAATGATAATTGATTTGACCGGTAAAAAAGGTTTAGTGACTGGCATTGCAAATGAGCACAGTATTGCCTATGGATGTGCTGGAAAGTTTCGTGAAGCCAAGGCGGAATTGGCAACGACATTCTTAAATGCCAAGGCAGAGCCCTTTATGCGTCCCTTAGCCTTGCAATTAGAGTCACCCTTGATTCTTCCCTGCGATGTACAAAAAGAAGAAGAGATTATAGCGTTATTTGAAGGGATTCAAAAAAAATGGGGAAAACTGGATTTCATGTTGCATTCCATGGCTTTTGCTCCAAAATCTGACTTGGAAGATAAATTACTGGATTGTAGTAAGGATGGGTTCCTGGAGGCGATGGATATTTCCTGTCATTCGTTAATTCGCCTGGCAAAATATGCCGCGCCCTTGATGAAAAACGGGGGCAGTATCTTGACTATGACTTATTATGGCAGCCAAAAAGTCATACTCAATTATAACTTGATGGGAGTGGTCAAAGCGGCATTAGAAGCGTCTGTCAGATATCTAGCTTATGAATTAGGATCTCAAAATATCAGAGTTAACGCAATCTCACCCGGTCCAATTCAGACGCGCGCCGCATCGGGTATTCCCAATTTCTTTGAGTACATAAAAGCTGGGCAGGAGCGATCGCCCTTGCATCGTTTAGTCGATATTAAAAATGTCGGAAATTTAGCGGCCTTTCTTGCCAGCGATGCTGCTATGGACATGACAGGGCAAGTTTACTACGTTGATTCGGGTTACTCCATTATGGGTTGATAGCGAGGACTATTAATATGGCGCTTATACAAAATAGAGTTTTTAATGAACTCAAAGTAGGTGACTCCGCCAGCATTCAACGTACTTTAACAGTAAAAGACATTGAACTATTTTCTATCATGTCAGGTGATGTTAATCCAGCCCATGTGGACGCTGAATATGCAAAAGATGATATGTTTCATAAAATTATTGCGCAGGGTATGTGGGGTGCGGCACTGATCTCAACTGTGCTAGGCACAGAACTTCCAGGACCTGGTACTATTTATTTAGATCAAACGCTTAAATTTTCAGCGCCAGTTGTGCCAGGCGATACGATCACGGTTATGGTAACCGTGACAGAAAAAAAACCTGATAAATTTATCGTCAATTTAGAGTGTAAGTGTATTAATCAAAATGATAAAACAGTAATAAGTGGTGTTGCCACAGTTATTGCGCCAACCGTGAAAGTAAAAAGAGAGCGGATTGAATTGCCGGCGTTCACTCTTAAAGAAACTAAAGGTGAATGGTATAAAAATTTAATAAAATTAAAAAATAATTTGGCACCACTTAAAACGGCTGTCGTTCATCCCGTTGATAAGCTCGCCATACAAGGAGCAATTGAAGCCGCAAATGAAAATATCATTATTCCTATTCTGATTGGCCCAAAGGATAAAATTCTCGCTGCTGCGCAAGAGGCTAATCTGAATATTACTTCTTACCAACTTATTGCAACTCGTCATAGCAATGAATCAGCAGAGGTCGCCGTAAAGTTGGTCAGGGAAGGTCAGGCGGAAGCGTTAATGAAGGGTAAAATTCATACGGACGAATTGATGGAGCCGGTTATTAATAAAGAAACGGGGTTGCTCACCGGGCGAAGACTGAGTCATGTATTTTATGTCGAAGCGCCTAACTACTTTAAACCTTTGTTTATTTCTGATGCAGCGTTAAATATTCGACCTAATTTACAAGAAAAAAAGGATATCACGCAAAATGCAATTGATTTGTTTAAAACCTTAGGTTTTGGCATTCCTAAAGTTGCCATTGTTTGTGCTGTAGAAACGGTCAATGAAAACATGCCCGCCACTCTCGATGCGGCTGCTTTAAGTAAAATGGCAGAAAGAGGCGAGATTACGGGCGCCATTGTAGATGGACCGCTCGCGTTTGATAACGCGATATCGATTGAATCAGCGCGGGAGAAAAATATTCACTCTGAGGTTGCTGGGTTTGCAGACATCATTATTGTGCCGGATATTGAATCAGGAAATATTCTGTATAAAGAATTGACTTATATGTCAGGCATGGAGGCTGCAGGCATGGTGATGGGTGCGACTGTCCCAATCATTTTAACTAGCCGAGGTAGTGATGATATCTCTCGAAAAGCTTCTTGTGCAATGGCGCTAGTGTATGTGCGTAACAAGGAGAAATTAAATGGCTGAAGTCATCTTGGTCATCAATTCTGGTTCCTCAAGCATTAAGTTTTCAATTTATGCTTATCAACAAAAATTGAATTTGTTTTATCATGGCGAAATTGAGGGCATTTTAGAGTCTCCTTGTTTAACAGTACGCGATGTAAACCATAAGCAAATATTTAAAAAAAATATTTCATCCTCAGGGACAGAGGCGGGGTTACGAGCAGTTTTTGATTGGTTTGAGCATTTACCCGATTCTATGCAATTAAAAGTAGTCGGTCATCGTATAGTACATGGAGGTGCGCATTTCTCCGGCCCCACTGTAGTGACCAACGATGTCATGAAAAAAATGGCAAGTTTGATTCCCTGGGCACCATTTCATCAACCTCAAAATCTCGAAGCGATTACCATTATAAAAAAGATTTACCCTAAAATGACGCAAGTTGCTTGTTTCGATACCAGCTTTCATCAGACGCAAGAGAGGCTGGCTACATTATTTGCTATTCCTAGAGCCTTAACAGAGGAAGGGATCGTACGTTATGGTTTTCATGGCATTTCCTATGAATATATTGCCTCCGTTATTACTCAACATCTAGGGGATATCGGAAATAAACGCGTCATTGTGGCCCATTTAGGGAATGGGGCGAGTATGTGTGCCATGTATCAATGCAAGAGTGTTGCCACGTCGATGGGGCTGACTGCCGTAGATGGGCTAATGATGGGCACCCGTTGTGGCAGAATTGATCCGGGGGTGCTTCTCTATCTTATGCAAGAGAAGCATTTTACAGCACAACAGGTTGAGAATTTAATTTATCTTAAATCTGGGTTGTTAGGTGTTTCATGCATCAGTAATGATGTGCGTGAACTTTTGACAAGTGAGGATGCAAACGCGAAAGAAGCGATCGAATTATTTTGTTATCGAGCAGCGCTCGAATTTGGTTCTTTAACTGCGGCGCTCAAAGGCTGTGACGCGCTCGTGTTTACAGCAGGCATTGGCGAACATGCTCCTGTTATTCGCCAGAAAATATGTGAAAGACTAGCATGGTTAGGTATTAAGATAGACGGTGAAGCTAATAAGAAAAATGCATCCATTATAAGTGAAAAAGGTTGTGAGATTACAGTTAGTGTCATACCAACAAATGAAGAATATATGATTGCGAAACATTCATGGAACTTGATGCAAAACGCCTGCACGGATAATCTAGAGCCTAGAGCAGAATAACAATCTAAAGGAGAAGCGCGTATGTCTAATTTTCGTGTTTGCAAAATGAAACCTGGGACGCAAGCCGTTGAGGGTTTTGTAAAGTTTGATGATAAACAGGATGCGGAGCATTATGCTAAAAATCAATCCACTTCCGATCAGGCTCATAGCTATGAAGTGCAAAAAAATCACAGTGGCGAGTTTCGGGTTGTTAAAGCTTACCAGAATGGTGAAGAGACCTGAAAACTGAATAGAAGACAAAAAGGAGGAATTTATGTTCAACCTCAGTCTCGAAATTGTTTGCAACATTATAAAGAAAGCCAGAGAAATTAATATTTCTGATGCTCTGAATCTTCCTGATGACGAAACGAATTTATCCGATGCTGAATGGATGCAAGTTCTTGCGGAGTATCAAACGGATGATAGCTATATAGAATTAAAAGACTTAATCACTCAACTCGAGCCAGACCAACAGGTGGATCTTATCGCGCTTATGTTTATAGGCCGCGGCGATTTCACTAAAAGTGAATGGAATGAAGCCCGCCATGAAGCTCACGCCATAAAAAAATCAACAAGGGCGGATTACCTGCTTTCAAAGAATATGCTATCTGATTACTTAACGGAAGGCCTTGCCGTTTTTGGGTTTACTTGCGATGAATAGCGAGAAAGAAGCAGGGGTCAAGTGCCAGCTTAAGGTACAAAAAACCAGCAAGAATTTACGTTTTACGTAATTGGTAAAATGGCATTGAGAATGCTTAATTTGATGGACTTGTGAATGACCTTAAGCTCTCTAAGTAATTTTTTATTTTGTTGTAAACGCAGTTCACATTTGCTAAATGATGCGCTAATGCTCGCCGTATGACGACAGTTAAAATATTTTGCGATGGAGCGTAATGAGTGACCAAAAAGTCTTCTGCAGATGTAGATGCAGATTACTCTTGGCCAATTAAGTTTTCCACGCTTGGTGTGCATCAATGCATTAGGTTTGATAGCGTAAAATGTGCAAATCTGCTCTATAATGATATCGATTGTCGGTGTGGTTTTAGCGCGTTTGAAATCAGTTACGGAGGCTTCGATTGTCAGTGCGTCAATTGCGGATAATATTTTTTCTTTAAATTGTTCCGATCCAATGATGGGTTTAGTGAATTTAGTGCTATAAAACACGTTTATTTCGTCAATCTCCTTTCCTTCCACGTAATCCTTATAATTTTTAACGTGTGATAGCGATTTAACGCTGGCAAGTTGCTCTAAAATGATATCTTTGGAAAGCCAGGTAGGCGCGCTTTCCAATCCTAGGTAGGCGCGGTAGCTTGACCATTTGTAATCGCCGGGATCAGAGACGATCTTGGCATCAACAGGATTTAAGTGAATATAACGGCTGACGATTAGTTGATAGCAATCCTCATCGATTAATTTTGCTCTGTAGCGTCCCCTGAATAAAGGGCCATCTTTTTTCTGTGAGCGATTAAATGATTGCGTGTAAGTGCCATTTAGGTGACGCATGACGCGTGGTAAATTTGCATCCGGAGTGGAAAGCAAAATATGATAATGATTATCTAATAGGCAATACGCGCAAATAATAACATTAAACATTTGATGACATTCATTGAGTATGTTCAGGAACATCATGCGATGCATATCATTCTTGAAAATTTTCTGCTTTCCAGCGCCTCGGTTCATAACATGATACCAAGCATTGGGGTAATTGATTCGTAACGGCCTAGGCATAGAGAGTGCTCCTAACTATGGGTTAGAGGGTATGGTGTTGCAGATTCAATGGGCTAACGCTTAATTAAGGCGGGGAGGGTGATATTACTTGTGTGGGGGGATGAGTAATTTATTCTGTTGGATTAATTAATTCAAGATCTAAATAAAAGGTGGAAAATTTTTGTACCTTAAGGTGGCACTTGACCCCTGTTTTGACCCCTGTTTCGGTGTTAGACTAGGATGATACTTTTAACCCAAAAAACAAGATGAACTAAAAATGTATACCTTAAAGGGTTCTTGTCATTGCGGTAATATCAAGCTGGAATTCAAGACGCTTAATTCACCGCAAGCGCTTTGGCTGAGAAAATGTGCATGTTCATTTTGTCATAAGCAGGGCAATATCAATGTGGCGGATCCGGAAGGATCTTTAACAATCATAATAGAAAATAAAGAAAATACCTTCTTTTATCAAATGGGTCACAAAACCAGCGATCGCCTTTTTTGCGGTAATTGTGGCGTTTATATTGGTGGGTTAATGACCCATGATTGTAAGTCGGTCTGTGTTTTAAATGCTAATACACTAGACGCTGATAATGATCTCAGTGCGCCAACAGAAATCAAGGTATTGGCCCAAACCCCAGAGGAGCGAATTCTGGGGAGAATGAGCAGATGGATGCCATTTGAAATTGTCTATAAATCAGGCTGAAGGCATGCTATTTATTTCGTTTAAAGCGAAAGAATTTTACGTGTGCACAGTAAAAGCTAGCGACCTGGAAAATTGCAAGACTTTCTTTAGGGACAGAAGAGCCATGAGGCAATACTATGGCGGCAGTATCTTTGCGGAAAGGGAAATCCAAGACTTTTTTAATCAATGGCTAGAAAGGCTAAAAAATCAAATCCCGTATGTGGGATATCTTATCTTTCTTGAAAAAGTTGCATTACCTATTGGCATAACTATTATCGGCGAGCCTGATTCTCCGCTAGAAAAAGAAAATGGAGTAATAGAATTTTCTCTAGTACTTTCTCCTAAATATTGGGGCAAAGGCATTGGCAAAGCAGTTTCGAATTTAATGCTTTATTTTTTAATCCCTCAATTGATAACGAAAAACTATTTATTTGACGGAAATCCAATAAAAAAAATAGTTACAGCAGCGCAAGTAGATAATAAGCCCGCTATTCAGATTGCAAAGTATCTTGGATTTAGAGAAGAATTCAAAAATGAAAGGATAATGTGCTTCTCTATGCTCGTTAATGAGAAGCAGGGGTCAAGGTGGCACTTGACCCCTGGTTTCGATGAATTCATTAATAAATTTTATTAAGTTTGCGCCTCTTATTAAACAAGGAATAGTAAAAGGACCGGCAACGAACTGCCAAAAGTTCGGGGGTCATATATGGACCCATTGTCTACTTATCTATGGGGTGCGCGGGGCTATTTAGTGGCTAGCCTATGGCGAAAAGGACTCGACTCCATTATCCTATGTGCAAGAAAAGCCAAAGCCCTGATCAAATAAGTTAATGAAGAGGTTGATAAATATGCATATGCGAAAAAAACCCAATAATGAAACAGTTGTCCTCATTACCGGTGCATCTAATGGCATTGGACTTGCTACTGCAGAACGCTTTGCAAAAGAGGGTTATATTGTGATTGCAACTGCGCGCTCACCAGAAAATCGTCCTTATTTATTAGCGCTTGCAAAACAATATCAAAATTTATCAATTAGAAAATTAGATGTCACTGATAGTGAAAAAAATATCAATGCACTGATAAACTCAATCGGCACGATTGACGTTTTAATTAATAATGCGGGCATAGGAATTGTTGGGGTTGCAGAATCATTCAGTCAGGCACAAATACAGCATATCATTGACACCAATGTGCTTGGTGTTGTAAAGGTGACTAACGCCGTATTACCAAGTATGAGAACGCAAAATTCTGGCAGGATTATAACAATCAGCAGTATTGTTGGGCCACTACCTGATATGCGGCAATGTTTTTATTCTGGCAGTAAAGCTATGGTTGAGCATTATACTTCTCAACTAAAAAATGATTTGAAGGATGCAGGTTATAACATTACTGTTGCTAATATTCATCCAGGGCCCGTTGTAACAAATTTTGAGGAATCAGCACCTGTTGGTGAACGATTTAATGGACAAAAAAATCCGTATCCACAAATGCAAGCTGATGTGAATACATGGCGTGCTTTAATGAAAGACGGTCGGCCTGTTTCAGAAACAGTAGATACAATTTTCAGAGTTATACATGCTGAAAAACCCTTTTTTTGGAATCCAACTGAGTCAAGAGTGCATGGCAATTTTAAAGAAACATACCGTGATCCTACTGGGGAAAGATTTTCAAAAGGGCCTTCATTCGCATCAAAATCACTGAAATTGCCAATCGAAATGACAATGCTTGGAAAATCACAACCTACTGTATCCACCCTCTCTGAAAAAGAAACTGTTCGGGTAAGTCATTTAGTATCAAAATTATAAAAGAGAAATATCGCGGATCCCACAAATAAATGCATACGCTGCGTATTACTAAAGAAGCAGGGGTCAAGTGCCATCTTAAGGTACAAGAATTTCCCACCTTATATTTAGCCAGCAAGGTTTCTTGTTTATTCTTTGTGCATCAAGCTGGCATTTGACCCCCTTGTTTCGGCTCATTTTTGATCTTAATCGGTTTTTATGTTACAAACTTAGCAGAATTTAACGCTAGAAAAGGAGTGGATCACTATGCCAAAACAGTCTATTCAGTATTACAAAGATCGATTTAACGATTTACCTGATGAAGTTAAGCTTTACGGAGCTAAGCACCGCTGCGACATTTTTCCTGATGATATAAGCGATGAAAACTTGCCATTGTTAAAGCAAGCCATCCGCGACACTGAAAAGCCGCCAATCCTTATCTTTCGTCATCAAAGCGACCCTGGAGATTCAGGAACGCACTGGGTTAAACCTGCATATGAGGCTTTTATTCAGCTTGCAGAATCATGTCCCACCCTCACAGCGGCTCGTATTAGTTATATTGACCGTATCCTTATAAACAAACTGACGGAACAACTGGCGAAAAATAAAAACCTATTGAAGGATCGTGAGGCACAATCAAAAAAGGACAAGCCATCGGCTGAGTTGGAAATAAGCCAGAGTACTGTCGCTGAAGAAAGTAAACCATCTGCTCTTCGTCGGCTTAGCTTTACTTCTCCCATGCGTGAGCCGCTATCGGATCAGCCGGGTGGTGACGCTTATCATGAGCCTGTGCATAGTCCGTCGCACTCATTATAAAGACTTGACCCCCTTGTTTACCATTCCACGGCTCTATCTGAATTTAAATATAATTCATCGAGAAGATGTGTTTTGAACGAACCAGGGCCAGTGGCTTTATTTCTAGCGCTACCGACACAAAGGGCGTAGTAGGTCAGTGCTGTTGAAGCGGCAATGAAGCGATTTTCCTCAATGGCATGAAACGCCCCGATAAGGGAGGTCAGTAAGCTGCTAATGCCAGCCACTTTGAGCAAGAGGGTTGAGTCAAAATTATAATGGTCGATCATGTCGTGATCAATAACCGTATTTATTTTTCCGCTTACGACTACGGCAATATCATATTTCTTTGACAGTAATTTTGCATTTTCAGTACCTAAGTCATCGGTTGGCGATTCGCTGACAATATTTGTTATTTGAGCATTTAATAAAGCGTCAATTTCACCTGGATACCCGCGCACAACGGAAATTTTATAATCTTTGATAAAATTGATAGCGGTATCGGTCCGGTAACGGCTTATTCCTGCTCCAACGGGATCGAGAATAATTGGTTTTTTAAGCTTATTCGCTATTTGGCAGATTTCGCCGCTCAGTTGAATGAACTCATCGTCCAGTTTTCCTAAATTGATAACGACAGCTTTAGAGAGGGTAAGTAATTCTTCAATTTCTTGCTTTGAGTTGCTGGTAATCGGTAATGCACCGATGCTGCGTAAGCCGTTCACAATAAGGTCCAGAGGATAATATTGAGTAATATTGAGAATAAAGGGCCTTTCTTTTTTAATTCTGACGAGGTGTGATAGTGTTTTTTGAGACATAAAACTTCCTTATATATATTTTGAATATGCCATTCCTTGACGTGTATTATTATAGCAACAGCATTCAGATGAAACTAAATTATTTGCATCGCCGGGGTCGGTTTATTTTACACAGAGATTTATAAATTGCCCAACTAATGACTTATGGGGGTCAGTGGTTTTATTTATTCTCTGTTTTAAATAAAACCAAGTACTTCCCATAGCCTCGTTTCTCTAAATCTTTCACTGGAATAAATTCCAAAGCCGCAGAATTCATGCAATAACGCTTATGAGTAGGAGGAGGGCCATCGTCAAAAACATGTCCCAAATGCGATTGCGCATGCTTTGAAATAACCTCGATGCGGGTTTGTGCTAGCTCATTATCTTCCTGATAAATGATATTGTCAGATTCGAGTGGCTTGGTGAAGCTAGGCCAACCGGTTCCTGAGTCAAATTTATCGGTAGAACTAAATAACGGTTCTCCGGAAACAACATCGACATAGATTCCTGGGTTTTCATTATTCCAATAGGCATTATTAAATGGCGGCTCCGTTCCTTTTTCTTGCGTGACATAATATTGCATATTTGAAAGTCTCGCTTTCAGTTCCTGTTCCCCTGGTTTTTTGTATTGATCGAAATTACTTGCTGCCAAAGCGAGGGCGCAATAAATAAGTAATGACAGGGAAAGTATAAGCTTAAGAGTGGTTTTCATGCGCATCACCTTTTATGAGGGATAATCTAATTATAGCAATTTACATTTGTTATTTACTATCTGAGCAAAGCAGGGGTCAAGTGCCACCTTGAGGTGCAAAAAAACCAGCTTTAAATCAAAGGTGGTAGATTCTTGTACCTTAAGGCGGCACTTGACCCCCGTGATTGTCTCTAATTTTTCGGGTACACTTGCCGCAAAATAAGGTATCCCGATATCATGAAGTCATTCTCTACAGAAGGTGCCGCTAGCACAGGCAGCCGCGGTGGCAATATTGGCGATCTTGAGCCTTTCCGCGTCGTTCCTTTGGAGTTGCACCAAGAATATAGAGAGCCTGAACGATTTTCAGTTCTTCTGCATGATCGGCCTTGGAGCGACGTAAAAATTAGCGTGGAAAGATATTTATATTTTCGCGCCCATTCTCAAGATTACCAGGCGAGGCTGCAGTTGAGTTGGTGCGCGCCAATTATTTATATTCCTAATAAAAGAGATCCGAATGGCTTGGTCAAGGGATATGATAGTTACCGAGTGAGTCCTCTTTTTATCGCTGCTCTCTTTGCTAGCCGAGAAACCTTGGGGAAGTTGGTTGCTTTAATGGGAAAGGAGGAGGTGGAGGAAGTTCTGAATGATCTGCTGAGTTACTCCTGGGGCGATGCAGAATATCAGCGCGCGAATAGCGAACGCGCTAGCTTATATAGGATCCCTCACCCGGTGAAGATCGGTGCCGTGAATTATGTGTATTACTTGTGGGAAAGGAAGCGACCCTCATACTGGCTGGACGCGCGCATCGTTGTGAATGGAGGTTATATACATCTGCCAGAACTCGCTGCGGCCGCTAAACGGTTGGTTTTTTATGCCCCTGATCTAATCCCTCAATTTTCTCTGCGGCTTGGCATAGAGAGCTGTCATGACTATTTAACAAGTCTCTTTGATCAGACTAAAAATGCGGAGCAGTGCCTCGCTCTGTATGACCACTTTGCGAATGTTTTGAATATGGAACCTTACCGATTTTGCTGCGGGGCGTTTCGCTTCCTGTGCGGATATGATTGGGTTTATCCTAAAACAACGGATACCCTGATCAAGATCGCACAAAGGCGAGCGGCAGAACTAGCCGGTTCAGACAAAGAAGCCTCTGCAGAGGCCATTCTTCGGCATCCACTCTTTAGCAATCCCAATCATAGAAAATGCGGTCTGGATTCCCAGTATTATCAGGCAATCGCCTCTTATTGCCTCAGGGTTATGAGGGTAGGGATAAGCGTGAGCCCTGTTGCAGAAGAACAAAACGACCTTCGGTGGCGCAAATCATTGTATAGCCCTTAATAAATACCCCCCTAGGTTGCGGTATAATAAGAAAATGTAGGGGAGGTGCCTATGAGGGCTCTAATACGAAATAAGCTATTTTCGCTATTAAAAGTCTGTATTTTTAGTGGGTTGGCCCTCCAATGCCTGACTGCCAAGGCAGACGACACTCCGGAATATGCCGCAGTCCCTTCAATGGACGATTGTCATTACGCAGAGCATCCCTTGATTAGAGAAACGGTTCCGCATAAATATCGCATTGTAAAAAAATATCGTCAGGTAACGCATCATCATTATCGCTCGCATCACACGTATCACTTTGCTAATGATCTTTCTGTCTATTATCCTTTTTCGTCTCCTTCCTACGACGATAATATGTGGCCTTCAGGCGGCTGCCGTTGTGGTGAAAGTGGTTACGTTATTTCGTCAATGTCTTCTGATGATGTTACGTATAATATAATGGATTATGGCGCTCTCTACGAAGGCCGCGCTGAAGCGGCGCCCTGTGACGATAGCGCCGGAGACTGACCGGCAATTTAGCTTAGGCCAAATAACCGTTCTGCTTCTACCAATACACACTGGTCACCGCAGGATAACCATAGCTGATTATCCTGCACTGTTGCTTGTAATTGCATCGTGCGCTGATGAAACTTGACGAGTTCTGCAAGTGTCTCTGGAGCAATGCGTAATACACGTAAATTTTTCAGCCGGGTAACTTTACTTTGCATCCCCTGCCACCAAATATCCGAGCCGCGACCATAAGTATATAACCAAACTTCTCTGGCACGACCGCAGGCCTGACGGAGGCGACGCTCATCAGGTTCTCCCAGGTCAATCCATACATCGATATCACCTGTATCACTTTTCTGCCAAAGCTCAGGTTCATCTACCGCAGAAATGCCTCGAGTAAACCCCAGTTGCTCATTGGCGTGTAGGGCAAAGACTACAATTCGCAGCATCAATCGTTCCAGCGTTTCCGAAGGATGCTGTGCCAACGTTAAGGCATGAGTGTGATAATAGCCGCGATCCATGTCGCTAATGATTATTTCAGCTTTGTGAATAGTCGCTTTTAACGCCATCGATTTTTACCCGGATGCTTGATAGTATTGATTGTCATGGTACTACTTCGAGTACAGCAAGGATATAGGTTAAAATCACTCTATTTATGTTCATGCAAGCTGTATTACCTACCCGGGTAAATACGGCACCGATTTTGCATCAGATTCTGATGATTCAAAGAAAGTCTTGACCCCAGGCTATTTTATTCCTGCGGTAAGCTTCATTGATTTAAATAAGATCGATATATCTTCATCGCCAAGATCATGATTGCACGCCGCTGTTAAAGCATCGTTGACCAAGGCGGTATTCAGCAAGGGGACGCCCAGTTCGCGTCCTTGCTCCAGCGCTAGTTTCAGATCTTTTTGCATCAACCGAATGCTAAATAAAGCTTGTTCGGGTGGGATCAGAATATAGGGTGCGCGTTGTTTAAGGCCGGGTGAAGCAATCGCGCTTTGCTGAATGATATCGATGGCCGTGCTCATGTCGACGCCGGCTTCTTCGACGAGCAGCATCCCTTCAGAGAAAGCGTAAAATTGGATGGCTAAACTGATATTAATCGCCAGCTTTAAAACGAGGGCCTGTCCATTTTCGCCGACGTAAAACACTTTGGCCGCGATGTTCTCCAGAATGGGTTTTAAAAGGTCAAAGCTGCTTCGCTTTCCTCCAACCATAATCGTAGCCATTCCTTTTTCCACCATGAGCGGATTTCCCGAGACGGGCGCATCCAGTAGCGCTGCCCCTAGCGCAGATATTTTTTTCGCGAGGTTACGGCTATAGTTCGGGGAGATGGTGCTCATGTCTACCAGGTGTTTCCCTTTTACCAGTCCCGCTAAGATGCCATTTTCGCCTTCTAATACAGCTGAAGTTGCCTTTTCGTCGGTGATGGACAGGAGGGTGATTTCGCAGGCTTCAACCACGGCTCTTGGAGAGTCAGCCCATTGCATTCCTAGTTTGATCATGGGCATAGCCTTTTCTTTGGTTCTATTGTTGCCAATGACGGTGTATCCGGCTTTTAATAGCCTTTCTACCATTTTGCTTCCCATGTGACCAAGCCCGATAAATCCTATTTTTTCCATAATAAAATCCTCCTATGCTGGGGGAGCCATAAATTCCGGCCCAACTGGGGTTTTAATGTGTTGATCGATGATTTTATCAATTTCGCGCATGGAATCGACGTCAATCTTCCATCCCATCACGTCTTTGATGTTTTCAAGTTGAGAGGGATGTCTGGCGCCCCAGAGGGCAATGGTGTGTCCTTTAGCTAATACCCATCTGACAGCCAGGGCCAAGACATCCTTATTGTAATTGGCTTTGGCGAAATCATTGAGCGCAGAAACAGCATTCAAGTATTGTTGAAAGAGGGGCTGCTGAAATTTGGGGTCGTTTTTTCTTAAGTCATCACCTTTAAAGGGTGTGTTAGCGTTCATTTTTCCGCTTAATAAGCCGCGGCACAAGGAACCATAGGCGAGAGTGATAATGCCGGCTTTTTCCGTGTAGGGCAAAATCGTCTGTTCAACGGCCCGCTCGAAAAGATTGTAAGGCGGTTGTGAGGTGTGAATTGGCGCGTACTTTAGAAATTCGTCCATTTGTTTTGTAGAAAAATTGCTAACGCCAATTGCGCGAATTTTACCGGTGTCCAGCAAGGTAAGCAGGGCCTTGGCGGTTTCTTCAAAAGGAACGGAGGTGTCCGGCCAGTGGATTTGATAAATATCGATGTAATCGGTCTGTAGGCGTAGCAGTGAATCATGGAGTTCCTGCATGATTCTGTTGCTGGATGAGTTGCGCGTTACTTTACCGTCATTCCATTCCAGGCCCACTTTCGTGGCGAGAATGATTTTTTCGCGTTGACCATATTGTTTTAATGCTTTGCCGACAATTTCTTCTGATTTGCCAAAACCATAAACCGGGGCGGTATCAATCATGTTGATTCCCAGCTCAAGGGCTTTATGGATGGTTTGAATCGATTCCTGTTCTTCAGTGCCTCCCCACATCCAGCCGCCGATGGCCCAGGTTCCCAGGCAAATGCGCGAGGCGGGTGATTTTAAAGGGGATATTTTGATGGTTTCCATGATGGCCAATCTCCTTTTTCTTCTATTTTATCATGAAAGATTGCTCTTTTTTGCATCTAATTGATTAATGAGTATGTGTATTCTATTAATTCTGCTTGTGGCCGGTTTTCCTCGGCTCATTTCGACGCCGCTGCAATAATTTACCGCAAATACTGAGATTGATGTTAATGTATAAAAAATTAGTTATAATCGATAGCTGATGTTCCGCAGACAGGGAAGGATAAAAAATGAAACGGATAGGTGCCGCACTTTTATTTGGTTTGCTGAATTTCTTTAGCGTTGCTTCTTACGCCTGGAATCATTCCGTTGAGTTGGGTTACGGTATTTCTCACGATCCCAATCACACGCGCTATTATAACTCTGGTTTTTTATTAACGGCCGATCTCTATCCCTTTTATCGCTCACCCAAAACTTTTTGGTCTCTCAATGGTGGCTTAGGGCAATGGCATTCTTCGGCCCCCTCTCATCAAGTCTTAACAACCGGAGCGCTTGCGCTCGCTTTACGTTATTACCCGTTTCATATCTATAGTTCGCCTGCCTATTTATTAGGCTCTGTCGGTCCTGCTATTCTTTCTCAGCGGCAATTTGGTAAAAATAAGCAAGGCAGTAACGTTGCTTTTCAAATCAATGCGGGGTTAGGTGTTGAATTGAACCAAAAGATTGACGTCAATCTGCGCCTTGCGCATTATTCAAATGCTCATATAGCACATCCTGATCAAGGGTATACCGTTCTTTACTTGCTTTCCGTCGGGTATTTGTTTTAGGTCTTAGGTTCTGGATTTAAGACTGACTTTTAGATTTGTTTTCTAATTCGTCCCAACGCTGGTAAGCGGATTCTAAATCGGCCGTTAATTTTTTTAGTGCGGCCATCGCTTCAGCAATGACATCAGCGGGCTGATTATAGAGTTGTGGGTCGGCTATCCATTCTTGTTGCTTGCTCAGTTTGCTTTCCAGAGTTTCGATCAATTGAGGTAGTTTTTTTAATTCGTCCTGCTCTTTGAAGCTTAATTTTTTGTTTTCCTTTATTTTTACTGGCGGCTCTATTTTTGTTTTAAGCTCAGTAGGGGCGGCTGGGGTGGTATTGAGGGTCACGCGCTTTTTCTGCTGTAACCAATCTTGATAACCGCCGATCGATTCTTCAATTTTACCCTCACCTTCAAAAACGAGGGTGCTGGTTACCACGTTATCAAGAAACTGCCGATCATGGCTGACAAGCAGCAAGGTGCCTTGATAATTACACAAAATTTCCTCTAATAACTCGAGCGTTTCAATATCTAAGTCGTTGGTGGGTTCATCCATCACTAATAGATTATTGGCGCGGCTGAATAAACGCGCCAATAATAAGCGGTTACATTCACCGCCGGATAAGGCTTTAACCGGCGTTAATGCGCGTTGCGGGGTAAATAAAAAATCGCCAAGGTAACTAATGATATGGCGTTTCTGTCCGTTAATTTCTACGGTGGTACTGCCGGGTGAAACGTTGTCAGCCACTGTCTTCTCTAAGTCGAGCGCGGCGCGGCGTTGATCAAAGTAAGCGGTTTCAAGTTTGGTGCCTATTTTTACCGTTCCCTTTTGAGGAGCAATTTGGCCGAGCAGTATGTTTAACAAAGTAGTTTTGCCGATGCCATTGGGGCCAACTAAGCCGATGCGGTCACCGCGCATCACGCGCAGAGAGAAATTCTTAATAATGTTTTGGTCATGATATTGCTGTGAAATGTTGTTAGCTTCAATAACCAGCTGACCTGATTTATCCGCATCTTTGACATTAAAGCTGACCTTGCCTTCAACTTCACGGCGTTTCGTGCGTTCTAAGCGCAGCGCTTCTAAGGCGCGTACTCGGCCTTCATTCCGCGTGCGTCGCGCCTTGACGCCTTGACGAATCCATTTCTCTTCTTGCGCTAATTTTTTATCAAAAAGGGCGTTTTTCGTGGCTTCCGCTTCAAGCAACGCCGCTTTTTGCGTTAAAAAATTCTGATAGTCACCGGGCCAAGAGCTGAGTTGTCCGCGGTCAAGTTCAATAATGCGAGTGGCTAATCGTTGCAGTAAGGCGCGATCATGAGTAATAAAGACTAAGCCGATTTTGTTATTTAATAGGTGATCTTCCAGCCACTTGATCGCCTCGATATCGAGATGATTGGTTGGCTCATCTAATAAGAGTAATTCAGGCGCTGTGACCAAGGCTCGCGCCAGTGCCGCGCGACGTTGCCAGCCGCCGGACAACTCGGCAATAGGCCGTTCCGGATCGAGCTCAAATTGGGTTAAAATAGTGGTGATTTCGTGTTCGCTCTGCCAAGCGCCGAGGGCATCAATTTTGTGCTGCAAATGCTCGAGTTCTTTTAAAGCCGCCTCCGAGGGAGATATGGACAATTGATGTGTTTTTGCATGATAGGCCGCAAGTAAGGCCCCCGCTTCGGCGAGACCCTCTGCTACAAACTCATAGACAGTTTTTTGCGAAGACCGGGGTAATTCCTGCTCTAATCGCGCCACCCGTAAATGCGGCCGCCGCCATACCGAGCCACTATCGGGTAGCAGCGTTCCCTCAATGATTTTCAGTAAAGATGACTTACCAGCCCCATTACGCCCAATCAAACAAACGCGCTCGCCAGGGGTGATGTGTAATTTGACGTGATCCAGTAAAGCATCCAGACCAAAAGCGAGAGAAACATCATCTAGGCCAATCAAATTGCTCATATATTCAAATCCGCAAGAGGTGCTGTCAAAATTTGCTCCAAAGTGCGCAGTTTATAGGATTTTCAATAAGATTTCAGCTAAAATGCATACTCCTGAATTTACAAGATATCCTTTATTATTTAAGACCTAAAATGAATAACCCCTATTTAATTTTCGATTTTGATGGCACGCTAGTCGATAGTTTTTCCACGGTAATTGAAAAATTTAACCTCATGGCGGATAAGTTCTCTTTTAGGAAAGTAGAGGAGTCAGAGGTAGCTAGTCTAAGAGACTTTAGTTCAAAAGAGCTGATCAGGTTTCTCCAAATCCCTCTTTATAAAATACCCAGCGTGATTTTCGAAGCAAGAAGGCAAATGCGGGCTTCAATGCAAATTTTGTCTTCTTTTGATGGTCTTCCGGAGGCTTTGCAGCTGTTCCATGACAAGGGCTTCACCTTGGGGGTTTTAACATCTAATTCTTCGGAGAATGTCACCGAGTGGCTGCGGCGCAATAACATGGAGCATTTATTTCATTTTATTCACGTGGAGTCTAGTTATTTTGGTAAAAAGCAGGTGTTGCTAAAAATCTTGAAATCTTACGGGATTGATAAATCACAGGCCTATTATGTTGGTGATGAAACCCGTGATATCGAAGCGGCAAAAAAGTGTGGTGTCGCTTCGGTTGCTGTCACCTGGGGTTTTAATTCAGAAAAAACCCTTATACAATGCCAGCCCGATTATATTGTGCGGCAGCCACAAGAGATGGTGGCTATTTTAGTGAGCCAGAAAAAACCTATTTTAAAATAACCAGCTAAACGCAATCGATGTGATGCTACCAGGTATCTGAGTACAGTGAATTTCATACCAACACCTTCAATGCATAAAGACCGAAGGCCAAAATGATTCCGCCAGAAACTCTATTAATGCTACGCATAAAGGGCTGGCTGACACGTTTATGTAAGATATAAGCAACGCCACCGCTCAGCAATAACCACCAAAGGACTGACCCTAGAGTAATGCCCGCAACCAGAAAGACGGCATCGGTGTAGTCTAGGCTGGTGCTTCCCAATCCTAAGCCCGCGAATATGGCGACAAAGGAGAGGATGGTCATTGGATTGGTTATGGTTAGAAAGTAAGTCGTGGCGCAGGCATGCCAGGGTGATCGGTCTGCCTTACCGGTTGCGGCTCGCTCACGTGGCGGGGTGAGGAGGAGTTTTACGCCTAGATAGATTAAAAATAGACCGCCTATTACGCGAATCCAAAATTGCTGGGCTACTAGCATAGAAGATACCGCGGTGAGCCCAAAGCCCGCGATTAGGCCATAGGTGCCATCTGCTAAGGCTGCGCCTAGGCCGGTCATGAGGCCGACTCTAAAGCCGTCATGCAGGGAGCGCTGGATGCAAAGAATGCCGATGGGGCCGACAGGTGCTGCGATGGCAAAACCGATGATTAAACCTTTTAGAAATAGGGCTAGCATTTAAGATCCTTCTTTATCCTGGCATTGTGGGGCGCGGTCAAGCTTATGTCAATAATCGAAGCTTGACCCATTAGATTATAAAATTTAACATCGGCTACAACCTTCATTGTTAAGATGAGTATGAAATTAATATGAAAAATAAAATGCTACTTTTATTGTTAAGTTGTATTTTTGTAAACAATGCTTTTGCAGTCGGATTGATGCTCACGATTACGAACAATTCAGACCAAGAGCTCAAGCTGTCCTTTGATAGCAGTCACAGCTTCCACTTTTGTGATTCGGGGGAAAATAGAAATCTTACCCTGGCTCCCCATACAACGATGAAAGAATGGTGTGGAATAAAGGATGATTCGAGAGATCATTATGGAAGTATGAATATGACGGTCAGAAATAGCGACGGCATTGATCTAGGGCTGTTTTCGGCGAGGGTCTGCCCGCTAGATGGTCCCTGGGATTGGAATGCCTTTAAGTATTCAACTTGGGAGTGGAGTGGATTGCGCAGTTTTAAGTATGACTGTTTTTCGATTCCGACTACCAATAGCGGAAGAGTTAACAGCTACTGTAATATGGTTATTTCTTGAGGCGGCCAAGTTTTTTCATCAGCTGTATTACAAATGCCTATCACCCAGCAAATAGCCTAATAAATATCGAATAATGGCTTTTTGATCAAAATAAAACAGCGTTAACCAGGGGGATCCAGTTATAATATAAAGATCGACTGGGCGCCGCGGGGAAAGGGATGAGAGCCGACGTATTTTATCTTTATGGAAAGCTAACTTACAGGTCTCGCTGGCTTATTCTTATTGTGAGCTTGTTGGTCTTAGCTTTTTGTATTCCGGTTCTACCCAAGGTTATTGAACCCTTTTCTTCAACGGGTTTTTATGATGAAACTTCTCAAAGTGCAAAAGCCGATAAACTTTTAAATAAAAAACTCGGTTATAGTTTAAATCGATTTATTATTCTCTATCATCATTCCTCCGCTGTGGCCACGGACCCGGAATTTCTTGCTGAAATAAAATATTCATTGAGCGATTTAAAGTACTTATCAGGTAAGCCAATCATTCTCTATCCGGATAGTAACCCAGAACAAATATCCCCAGATCGACATAGTGCCTATGCCCTCGTCCTGTTTAAAGGGGGTCATCCAAAAGATGAGCCTGGATTTATCGTTGATTTTAAAAGCCATATAAAACATCCTCCGCATTTAAGTATGAAACTTGGCGGAGAGAGAATCTTTTTTGAGGGTGTCACGAAGCAAACGCAGATTGATTTAAATAAAGCGGAATATATCGGCACACCGGCTGCTATCGTGGTGCTGTTTCTAATCTTTGGCTCCGTGGTAGCTGCTCTGCTACCTGTGTTCGTAGGTGCTGTGTGTGGAATATATATCCTGGCGGCACTTTATTTTTTAGCGCATGCTTTTTCTCTTTCAATATTTACCATCAATATCGCTTTATTAATGGGTTTATGTGTCAGCTTGGATTATGCTCTGCTTTTCATTAGTCGCTTTCGTGAGCAGCTGGTTCACACGCAAGACATAGAAGAAGCGCTTGCGATTACTATGGGAACGGCAGGGAAATCAATTTTTTTCAGTGGGCTGGCAGTATTCATCAGCTTAAGTGGCCTGGTATTCTTTCCGGTAAATGTTTTATTTTCGGTTGGCTTGGGAGGGCTAACGGCGGTAGCGATTGCTTTACTGGTCGCTTTGGTTCTCTTGCCTGCCATCCTGGCGCTTTTGAAACACCGCATTAATAGTTTCTCTGTTTCTTTTTTACAGAAATCGAAACCAAAATTTTGGAAATGGTTTGTTAGCAAAGTGGTGAGGCGACCCCTCATCTATTTTGGTTTAATCTTGGTCGTCCTGCTTAGCTTAAGCTATCCAATAATGCATATGAAATTGGGCATTTCAAATTTTAAAATTCTGCCAAAGACGACTGAGATCCGGCAATTCTTTGAGAGCTATAAGTCTGCTTTTGGTAAAAATGAGAAAGCCCCTATTTTAGCTATTGTTCAAGCTAAAAATAATGACATTACCTCTCCAACTAATATTTCCCGTCTTTATGATTTTGTCGGCTCCTTAAAATATGATCCGCGTGTTGATGCGATTTTTAGTATCGTTTCAACCCCACCTCCGTTAACGAAAGAACAATATCAGGGCATCTATCGCGTTCCGCGCAATTCTTTAAGGCCTGAACTCCAGGAGTTGTTAGAAATTACCACCACTGAAAAATTTACCACCTTAGATATTATGCCAAAATATGCGGAGGCCTCACCTTCGACTCAAGCTTTAATTAAAATGCTGCGTCATAAAAATATGGGTGGTGATTTAAGCTTGCAAATTACAGGGTCGCCTGCGGTAAATTATGATGTATTAACGGGTATAACACATATTCTACCCTATGCGTTTTTATGGATTATCCTTATTACTTATCTCATCTTGCTGTTCTTGCTTCGCTCGCTTATTTTGCCCCTGAAAGCCATTATTACAACCATTTTGAGTCTGACGGTGAGCTATGGCCTCCTCGTTCTTGTTTTCCAGGATGGCCACCTGCATCAGATTTTTAACTTTGACCCGCAAGGCATGCTCGACATTAGTTTATGCATTATTATTTTTTGTGCGCTCTTTGGTTTTTCGATGGACTATGAGGTTTTTATTTTGACGCGCATCAAAGAGTACTATGAAAAAACGGGTGAAATTAATCGTAGTATTATTACCGGCATTGATAAAAGTGGCCGTATTATTACGAGCGCAGCGCTGATTGTCATTTTAATTTGTTTTTCTTTCATGTCAGCCGATGTTCTGATTGTGAAAGCCTTTGGCATGGGCATTGCGGCCGCCATTTTTGTGGATGCTTTTTTAATTCGCTTGATGCTCGTGCCGGCAACGATGGCGCTGTTAAAAAGTTGGAGTTGGTATCTTCCTAAATGGCTCAAGAAAGTTTTGCCAAAACTATCTTTTGACCTTAAGAATGATCAGGAGCATATGTGAGAATATTAAAAGCCGCTCTGCTTTTCTTAGTCCTAATCAGTTCATTCGCGTATGCCAATGGAGGTGCATCCGGCGCCGCAGTCAATAATCCTGGAGGGAGCGTAAATCCTGATTCGCCTTACTCAGGGTCTAATTCACCTCAAATATCCCCTGCAACTCCGCCTACGAACAATTCAGAAGGTCAGGGCAGCAGTGCCGCGCCTTCTAATGATGTTAATACGCCCCCTAAGAAATTAAATCCAAGCCCGGGGAGTGCGAATAAATCCAATGGCAATACAAGTGGTAATTTATATCGCGCTAGTCCTAATCCCGCCGTCTCTTTTAGTAATTCTGAGATTGCGAAATAAATTCTTCCTTATATTTCAATTCACACGTATTTGCGGGTTTTGGTGTTATTGAGCATTTTCATTTGGTGTGGTAGTTTATTACACGATGATTCGTTATAACATAGGTATGAAATTCATATGAAAAAACTAAAGCTGCTTTTATTATCAAGTTGTTTTTTAGTAAACAATGCTTTCGCTGTCGGATTGATGCTCACGATTACGAACAATTCAGACCAAGAGCTCAAAGTGTCCTTTGATAGCAGTCACAGCTTCGAATATTGTGATTCGGGTGAAAATAGAAATCTTACCTTGGCTCCTCACGCAACCATGAAAGAATGGTGTGGAATAAAAAATAATTCTTATGATCATTATGGAAGTATGAATATGACAGTCAGAAACAGCGACGGTATTGATCTAGGGATATTTGCGACTAGGGTCTGCTCTTTAGATGGCCCTTGGAATTCGAGCGCTCATCGGTTCTCAACTTGGGGTTTGAATGGATTAGTCAACTTTAACTCTAGCTGTTATTCGATCCCGGCCAACAATAGCAGAAAGGTTAATAGCTTCTGTGATATTGTTATTTCTTGACCCCCTTTTCTATCAAGGAGCTGGGGAAGAAAGATCAAACACATACCGCTTATCGTCCAGGCTGCGCTGATGGCGTAGGCAAGCCTCTTTCCAATTTAGAGACGGCTGTGCGAATAATATCGCTGGATTGGGTGTGCGGACAGGAGGTTCGGCGTTCAGATCGTCATCTGCAGTTTTAGTGTTGTCGTCTACCAGTTTAAAATAGACAGGGAGTTTTACTGGCGCAACTGCTGGCGCAAGATACTTTTGTCGCATTTTCTGATGAAACGCCATGCGCTCGGGGAAAAAGACCTGGTTGATTTTTTTAAAATTGGCCGCGAGGTTAGCGTCAGTTTCTGTGTTGAAAGTTAAATTGAGGTTGCCTTGGTCAGCTTGAGCTTGTTTGACGTATTTTTGTGAGATGTAATACTGTTTGAAAAGAGTATCCTGGATAAAGGCGAATCCTCTTTTTCGGTCGCTATCCAGCTTGTCGACCAGCTGTCCTTCGAAAATCAACGTATCGCCCAGGTCTTGGTATTGATGTTGCCCAGTATAGAAGTTAAATTCAGGTTTACCGATATGGGCTTGGCCTGCAAAAACTCTTTGAACTGTTTCGAGTTTTCCGCTTGGGCTAACCGGGGCACTCAGCTTGTGAGTTAGCGGCTGATAGTTGGCCGTGGCCTTAAGATAGGCTTTTAGCCGGTTTTGCTCTGGTGCGCTGAGCTGCTTCTTTGCCAACAAGGCTTTGTATTCAGCGATACGCGCCATTCCTTGTTCGAAAGCGGCTACATATTCAAGGCGTTCTTCTTCAGTGCTATAGGGCGCCGCTGCCAGTGCGTTGGTGGTGGCGAAATTGCCGACCAATGCTGGCCTTGGGTCCCGCTCTTTAGCTCGTAGCGTTGTTACATAGGGGTGCCAAAATTCATGCGGCAGAGCGAAATGTCTAAGGAACTGCCATTCGGATGCATTCGTGGGAATCTTAAGTGCTATTATATTCAGGTGGGTCAAGTAAGAAGCGGCCATTTCCTCTGCCAACGAGTCTACCATCACAATCTGAAAACCCGGTGTCTTTAAAGCAAACTCGATGTAATCCGGAAATTCCCGTAATTGAGAGTCTTGAATGACGGAAATAATGAGCTCAATCATGGCATGCTTAAATGCTGCTGCTTTTTCTGGGTTCTGCGAGAAATAGTGATACGGAACAATGAGTTTTTGCTGCAAAAGGTTGTTTAACAGTTCGACGTCTGGCTTGCATTCTCTATTGAGCATTGTTTGGTCACTCGCTGCGTTAATGGCTATTTTGTATAATTTTAAGTCATTTTAACGCCTGGCAACTTAAAATACAACCCTGCGGCCTCAAAATGACTATCTTGGCTTGCTTTCGTGTGATGACAAGATTTGACCCCTTTTTTTCTATTACTTTCAACTGTTTAAAAAATACACATCATCTTCAAGTTATGCTATTATATCAGCCATAAAAGACGCACCAAACGAGGCCTACCATGACAAGCAACCGCAGATCTATTTCAGAGATTGAAACTAAACTCATCGAACGAGAAAGTTATTTTTCAGATTTGGTTCAGTATCTGACGGGGCTTCAGGTTCAGGCATCAAAGGGGACACTGGATGATGCCGAGCTTGAAAGTTTTTTGCTGGATGTTGTGAATATCCGCTTAGACAGATCTGCCTCGCAACTCCAGGATATTCTTCAAGATTTGGGGGATGCCGCTCGTTTTCAGCAAGAGGAATATGCGAAATTCCTCACCTGTCTGAGACATGCAGATCCGCGTGTGTCTTATAACGCGTTTATGTTGCAGGTGGACCGTTGTAAATTGGCGTCCAGTCTCCAAAATTCAGTAAAAGCTCGAGAGAGGTCAGCTCTAAATTTTGCGAATTTGTCTCTGGGGGATGACGAGTTCTTGAAAGACATCACGGATACTTTTCGTGCCGCCAAGATTGAGGAAGTACGTGCTCAGGACGTCGATTATCAGGATTTAACAAAAATCCTGAGGCCAGCTGTGAAAAAAAATGTTCAGACGAAATCATTTTACGTCTACTTCAGCGTGGAATGGAAGAAAAAACAAATTCAAATAAAAGACATTGTTATGCGTGATAGGAAATGGCATGACACACACACGATACCAGGAGGTTATCAATTACCGGATCATTTCGTTGGAGTATTTGATGGTCTTTTTTCAAGGATCTCGTTTGAGGCTGTGAAAGAAGAAGAGAGAACGATGAAGGGCTTTTCTTTTTTACTTCATCAAGTGGAGAAGTATTTCGAGGTTCAGGACTTCCTACGGGAGTGGCAGGCTTTTGCGGATGCTCACAAAGTTCAATATCAGCAATGGCATACCAAAAAAGGGGTGGCTCAGGATTATCAGGCTTTCCGAGCGCAAATTGAGAGGGAAGCATCAAACTTTGAGTCAGCTGTTGCGGAGGTCAGGACGTTAGCGGAAAAAAACGAGTTGCTGACCGAGCCAACAACGAACCGATTTGCGAAACTTCAAGCCAAATTCAAGAACTACACAGATGCGTGGCCAAAGACTCAATCTAAGAAGAGTCGCGATGATACCTCAGAAGAGCTGCAAGAAAAGTTCGAGCAATTTCAGGCTAGCACGAAAGATGTGCGGAAGGGGCTTGAGACTTTGGCGAGTGAGTTAAGGGCGATCATTGCTAAGAAAGAGAAGCAAGCAGCCGCTTTAGCGGAGCAAAAGCAACAACATCTGCAACTGGCGTTGCAGCAGGAGGAGGTTGCAGCGGCAAGCGCGAATGTAGAAGCCAAGGCCTTTCAGGAAGAAATGCAAAGGCGCAGAGACGACCGTAAGCGACAAGTCGAAGAAACGCGCGAGAATAAGACGCACCAGCAGCAGGCAACGAGAAAACTGCTAAGCGAAGCTAAGTCTTCAACGCTTCTCGGGACGGCTTCTCGAAAGACGCTTGTGGATCAAAGTTTGCTGGAAGCAATTGATGATGAAGACCTGGAGTTGCTAGAGCGGATTATGAAGCTGCGGGATGTCGAGTATGACCAAGTGTGCAATTTTATTGAGAAAAAGGGTGGGCAAATCGCTGAGATTGGTAATGGGAGCTCTCATAAATGCTTCACCTTACAAAAGCTGTATTTTGAGTTTTCTTCTCACCTGTCCGATGCCAAAAAACAAAAGGCTGAGCGTGATGCTGAGAGCAAAACAGAGATTATTGCGCCCTCTGTCAAAGGGACGGTGGTGGAGCCGCACGGTGGTTCACACAAATCGGGATCTTTGTCGCTCTTTAATCTGAAGCGAATTCGCGAGAAATTTATTAAGGCAGAATTTATTCCTGATAAAATCCGTGCGTTAAAGGCATCGATTGCTGCGCAGAAGTTACCGGTCTTGTCAGGCTCGGTGGCAGCGATTTCCTCGGCTTCCTATGGCTAATTATTATCATCAAAACGTGATTTGAAATAGCCTGCAATTTTTTGCTCAATTTGATGCAGCGCTTGATTTTCCGCGGTGAGAATCTGTAGGTTATCCTGTAATTGTTTTTGAGTCAGATGACCGTAGGCTAGCGCTGCGCTGCGGGCCAGGCTATACAGGCTTTTACATTCATCTGAATCCAAGTCTGCGCCGTTGCAGTGTGCTCCGTAAATCAAGAGGGCTTCAAGCTGATGGCCCATTAACACGGGAACGACATAAATGGGTCGTGCGCGACCATTCGGTAAATGACTCAGCGGCCAATTTTCCTCACCCACCTTGATGGGTTGCAACTCTGCTCGGAGCCTTACGACCAGATGATCGTCCTGGTCCAGCTTCGTGATGGTCGTTTCATCCCAACCATGCGCTGCTACTCTCACATAATCATTACCGATGCGTCTAAATACCGCCGCAGAGCTGAGATCAAGCGCCTCAACCGGTTCGACCACCAGCATTTGATCGATGAAGTCTAGTTTTGAAGCATGCGGAAGGGTTAGGGCGGTTTTATTCAGTCGTCTGCGTGCGGCATAGCGCCTGCGAAAGAGCAGTAAATTAAGAAAGTGCTCTAGTTTGCCGTGCATGTAGTTTATGGATATACCAACAAAGACGGCCAGCACCATCTGTACTGCATCCGCTACACGGCCTGTTTCAAACATTTTTCCGACAAAAAACTCAATCACCGAGAAGATCATGACGATAAATACCGTCAAGATGGTAAAAACGAGGGTGCGTTCGATGATGAAGTCCACGCCCATGACCCTATGGCGTATAACGCCATAAGCAACAGCGACTGCGACGAGAGCCGGGGCGATGCCATAGGCAAGATAAGTAGCGAAGAGCATTTCATCATTGCTGGTTAGCTCAGGAATGATTTGCTGCAGAATGCCAATTGCGATAAGCAGGCTAAAGCTGGCGATGACGGGGGCGAGTCTTGATTTCGTGCTGCCTTGTGTAGTAATAAAAGTTGATATTAGAGCCATGAGCGCTGCTAGACTCGGTAGCAAGAGCGAGTAATTGTCGATCATTTCCCAATTACTCAATTCATTGGTTGTAAAGCGGACGGTAAGACTCCCATAACTGTAGATTGCAGCGATGAGAATGCCCGCGGGAATAGCGAGCTTATCAATAAAAGCGGCCAAGCCGCGAGGGTTATCATTGGGAAAACGACTGGCAAATACCAGCATTCCCATAGTTTGCAAAGCGTAAAACAGCGAAATAGTAATATCGGTAGCGGTCGCCGCGAAACTTTCTGTGTGTTGCACCCAAAATAATAAATTTAACGGCAAAATAATAGGCGGCGCGATGAGTGCAAATCCCCAGGTCATGCGGCTAGGGCGAAACAGCACCAAGATCAAGCCGATGACCCCCAAAATGAAGCCAGCAAGGCCAGAGATAATGGTGGTGGTTTGGGTCATTTGCCCCGGTATGGTATGGGCATGTAAAGTCACTGTTTTAATTTGCCCGCTATGCGTGAATTGCAGCACCAGGGCTGCTTGCGCAGGGACAGGGTCTTTTAAGATGAGAACCCGACGACCAATGAGTGGCAGCGTTTTGTAAATGATGTGATCGCCAGGTTTTAAGCCTGCAAGATCGGCGGATTGCTGCGGTTCAATCGTGGTAATCGTGGTGCCGTCGGACCCCACGGTAAAGCCATATTGGCCTATAGGGGCGTCGTAGCTATGGAGCAAGGCCACTAGCAGAACCAGCTCGAAAATCCCGAGAAGGGCAACCATGATTAATCGCAGTGTCGTGCGCACTATCCTTCTCCTTGGTTTTAGCCCCTTTCTTCTATTATAACTTTAATTTAAATAAGGCTCTTATTTATAATATGTTCTTAACGTAATGATTTTTATGGAATTTGTCTCTAAAGTCGATTTTTTTCTCTTTATTAAGATATCCTTAAGACATATTAAATATAATAACATTGACTCAAATAAACATAGAAAACGAGAGCTATGAAATCCTCCTTTTTGCGATCACGGAATCCAGATGGCGCCGCTATAGCGGTAAGCCCAGAGCTAAAAAATAGCGCTTTTAGTGAATTTATAGGTAAACAAAAGTTGCGTGTTGTCGACTCGGCGGATAGGGATAAAACCACCTGCTTAGTCCTCGCCTTAAATAAGGGTGAACTTCCTAAAGCAATTCTGGATCAGCAATTTACGCAGGCAGAGGGAGGAGCCGACGCGCTGGCACGTTGTGCAACGGCTGCTTTTGAAAGTGGACAGATTACGCAGCATCAAGTTTCCACCTTACTCCAGCTCCGACAGATCACCGAGATTACCTCTCAGTACCAACAATTGCCAATAGAAAGCAAAGAAGTCAGTGAGGCAGAAACGCAAGAAAGATTCTCAATGATGCGTCATTTCATGCCGGAGCATTGCGATTATGAGGACTTCGGAATAAAGCTAAAAAGCCTTCCCTATTCCGAGCAAACCTATTTTCAAATCACTATTGATACTTCTAAAATTCAAGAGCCGGGCATACTCAATCTTTTGGAGTTTGCTGATAAATTAAGGGTCATCTATTTTTCTCCCCAGTGGAGCGACGAGCTTACAAGGCTTATGAATCCGCCATTAAAACCGCTGCATCACACACTTCAATTTTCAATTCTAAGCGCCGGCGCGCTTGATCTTGCCACCTCCGTGCGCTTTGACAAGCATGTAGCGAAAGAGCAGCCTCGGTTAGGCGAGCTCAAGATTGAAGACATTCACGAGAGTATGAGAATGAAATCTCGATGTATTGCATATTCACATCCGGACGTGCCAGTACAGCCTATTTTTCATGATATTGAAGCGCCTGCGTTTTATCTCAGTTTGCATGATCAATTGCACCGTCAGTTAAGCTCAACGATTCCAAATCCCATTTATAAAGCCTATCAACAAGCTATCCAGCTTGTTCAGGCGAAAACAGGGGTTGAGTTTTCTAAAGACTTGCGAAGGAGTATTGATGGCGAGATCGGTGTGTTTTTGGATTTAAAACAGTCACAGCATGAGTTAAGAGACATTAAGATCTTATCGTTAGGTTTTTGCGAAATGTTGTCCGCAGAGGTTTTTTCCACGCACGCCCCCTTAGCTTTATTTTCTGCAGACGAAGCTTCTCTCGACACTACTTTAATTCTAATGATTGATATTTATGAGAATTCGTCGCGATGGCTTCAGTTGGGCATTGATGCAAGCTATTTTTCTAAAGTGTATCGTGATTTGTATCAGCTAGTGTCGGAAAATTCCAATATCCTCGAAAATAAAGACACTGCGACGCGGGTCGCCCACTTAAAGGCCCTCAAGGCGCGAAAATCTCTTCCTGAAGGACAGTCTCAATTTTTAGAGCTAGATGGTTATTTGCAAGTGCAAGTCAATGGTCGAACGCAAGGTCCAACGAAAGCCAGAAAAGTTGCTTTAGCGCTCTATGAGCAAGCGCTTCTGAATCTAAATCATCGTTTAACGGCAATGGCTGATCAGCCGGCATTAAAAGCGTGGTATAAAAAGGGGAGGGCCGTGGTCAAGGCGATCGATGGGCAAATGAGTCCTTGGGCTAGCACTTGCCCCACGCTGTTTTCGCGGGGAAAAAATGTTCCGCTTGATAAGATCCACTATTATACCCAATGTTTGGAAACTACGAATTTATTCCTCAGCCCGATAGGTCAAAGAAGTAAGCGCATAACAAAAAAATATGCCACTTTAATTAAAGAAGGCGAAGGAAAATCAGTCGGTAAAAAGGTGCTGGGCGCCATGCTCGCTTTTCTTGGCCTAGTAACCATGGTCATCAGTGCCGCGCTTATAATCCCTTCCCTGGGCCTTAGTGCTCCCGCCTCACTGGTGGGGCTGTCTTTGGGAGCGGCAGCAACAATAGGCGGTATTGGGCTGTTTAAACGGGGTATGCGCCAGCCGGTTTCCGCAGCTATGTTGGGTATTGAGAGGCAAGCAAGGCGGATGGGCGGTTGAAGGGGCATTATTCTTTTTTGGATTTCTAGGTGATCCGCTAATCGGGCTATGTGTTGCTGGCTTCTATTTCTTTGTGATTGGCTCCTTCTTATTGAGGCCATCTAAATTCAATTAGTCAAACTTGATAAAGCAACAGTGAGAGGAGTCTCATTAAGTTTACCTCAAGCGGCATCTTTATGCTCACGCAAGTCAACATCAAAATGAAATCCTAATTTATTCAAAGCATCTTGAAGTGCAAGCCGGATAAAATGCATCGGTGAAAATCCTAATGTTTTAGCGAAACTAGCGGCTGCTTCAGCGCTGACGACTCGTCGTCCATGTTCGATGTCGCAAAGATACTGGCGAGAAATTTTTAATTTTTTAGCAAAAATAGCTTGGCTCATTTCCTCGCTTTCGCGAACAGACCAAAGCAGGTTCCCAAGCGTCATTTTTCTCCCGGATAATTTTTCAAGAAAAGCTAAGCTTTTATCGCTCATTGGGGTGGCTCGTTTAGTAGTCATGCTTGTTTACCTCTAGGAAAGCTTAACTTCAAAAATTTCCATTTAAATCCTTGGTTCACTTTATAAGTGTACAATATGTTGTTGGATGGTTCAAGTGAAAAGCCCTACGGCAAGCTAAAGGAGGGGTGGTGGTCGATATTTGCGCACCTTGACGGTTCACGTCAATTCAAAAAGGCGGGGTGGCATTGTGATGATGGGTAGACAAATTGGAGGGGTTACTCGGCAATAATACTCTACAAGAACGGCAAATCAACTACTATCCTGTTATATCAAGGTATTTCCAGGCTTCACCTGCAGTTGAGTGTTATCATTTGTTGTAGTAAGTTATTCACCGATAATGCGTAATCAGTAGTTCATGTGTTCGATTCGTGTTTTTGGCATAAGATTAATCAACCCAATTTTCGGTGCTACCCTTGAAATGAATAAATTACCCTCCAATTTCACCTTTAAACCCCCCGTTGAATCGCAACGCGAGCTTATCCACGAGTGGCTGACGCAGGACTATATCAGTGAATGGATTCATGGGCAGGGGCTGCAGAATACGCTGACGGGGCTCGAAAGGGTTTTTCAGTATCAAGCGGATGGTATCGAGCTGGATAGGAAGACGAAGATTACGCAGCACTGGATCGGCTACGATGGAGAGAGGCCTTTTGTCTATTTGCTGACTTCCAATGTTTTTAAAAATACTCAGAGTGAATATGCCAAGTACTGTGAAATAGAGGGGCTGGCGATTACTTTAGATATTTTTATCTGCGAGCCGGATTATCTGGGGAAGGGGTTGGCGGTTGAGATTATTCGCCAATTTTTGCTGAAGCATTTTTCAGATGTTTCTGAGGTCTTTATTGATCCAGAGAAAGCGAATCAAAGAGCTTTTCACGTTTATCAAAAAGCGGGTTTTCACGTTGTCGGTGAATTTATTGCCGCTTGGCATCCTGTGCCCCATTATATTATGAAGCTCAATATGAAAGACTTATTAAAATAACGGCAATCACTATTGCTGAAAAACTGAGGAGTAAATTATGCTACTGCGTCCTATTTTTAAAAGACTTACGTTGGCTAGGTCAATTGTAAGTTCGTCTACCTCTAGTATTTTTTCATCACTCGCAAGACCTGCGAAGAGTTTAAGGAGCAGGGGAATTGCAACTTCATCTTTGCCGGCGGATGTTGGAAATCTTCATAAGAAAATCATTCAAAGTCTCGCGCAAAAAGACGCCGATATCTTGGCGCGCATTTACTCTATTTTAAAACGCCCCGAGGCGCAGGCTGCATTTGTTAAAAATTATATCAATGCTGCCAAGCTTCCTGAAAAGGCAAAAAGCTTATTACAGGCCCTCGCTGATCGCAGTAAAGTCCCTTCGACTGCTTTGCATGGTTTGCCAGATCGGAATGAATTGCTTGCCGAGCTTTCGGGCTCGCATTTTGGCTCTTTTGAAGATGTGGATGACTTTGCGGCGGAACATAAAAGTCAGTTTAAGAAAAAGTCGACAGGATTTGAAGAGACTCGTGGAGTAGATAGGGAATCCCTCTTGAGAGAGGAAGAGCGCCTACTGCGGGGAAGAGGGTACGAGGTCTATCGTAATCACTTAAGCACGGTTAATCGGGATATCGAGGATTTAGGCGGGTCTAAGCCACAAGCGCAAATCAACTTTGTATCATTTAAAGATAAGACTATGTTTATTCATGTTGATTTTTATTCAATTGCCAATAATTTTAATCGCAGTTTTCCCAGGACCTTTATAATTGAAGATAGTGATGACCAGGCGATTGTCTTTGAGGTGCTGCGCGGTAAAAAATCCCCCCGACGGGCATTTGAAGATATTTCACACGACGCCTTTTTTGCTGAGGGGAAGGAAAACGCCAGGCTATTTTGTGATGTCGCGCCTGGATTTTCACAAGCCCGTTCAGGTTCCTGCTTACGTTTGATCGATCCGGAGATGGAGGCTGCTTTAGCCAGGCATTTTATGCTTCAGCAAGCACATCAAAACCTGTCTCAGGAGAAGGCGGATCATAATAAAATACCCCTTGAAGAAGAACTGTTTTCTCCGTTTGCATTTATAAAAACCATGTTGGCTGAGGGAGCAATGAACTTAGCTAAAAATGAGCCCCAGCACTCAAAACGCTCTCGTGCCTTCAATTTTCTGCATGAAGCGATGGGCTTTTTCGTGCTTCATCGTTATAAGCTGAAAAGTGAAGAAGATAAGCTCGTATTCACCCCCGTTTCACCAGAAGCCATCGTCGAGATGCAACGTGATGTCTCGAAGCTACAAGATGTGATGATGGAAGGTTGGAGGCAGGATCAGCTTGGCGGCGGCTATTCTAAAGTTTTGTACGGCTCATGTAGCGAGGCGCTCTATCGTCGTATTGCAGACGATGCTGCAGTTTCTACGCTATATCACCATGATATTGATGCTGGATGCATTGTTATAAAGACTGAAACTGCTTTTCAGCGGTTTAAGCAGGCTATCTATGGTTTGGATATTAAGCCGGCTATTGAGCCGGAGAGGCCCGCAGTTAATCGCCCCAAGCTTGGATAAAGTGAATCTTGTTTAATCCGGCGGATTGCAATTGGTTCCGGGGGCCCAGGTCCCCGAATTAATAATGCGCCTCACGCCCCATAAGTCATAGAGATAGAAGAAATCCGTAAACACCCGATAATCCGGGCCTTGGTAATGACTATCGGCAATGACATAGTTTCCGATATTGCCGGCGCCCGATGAATTGCATTTGGGGAGTAAGCAAAGATCATCCGGCGCGATCAGGTGAGGATTGATTTGATCAGAGCCATAGCCGACTGTTTTATTCAACCACAAAACCCCATGGGTCACATTGATGGGATTGCCGGCAGAGGGCGGGTTGCCGGTATCCAGAGAGCCTGCGATATAAACAATATCCCCGGGTTGCAATAAGGAAAGGTTTTCTTTGATCATGCTGATTACTTCGGGATTGGCATATTGATCCGTGCCGGTGGAATCAATGATTGAGAAATAATTTCCCAGGCCCATTTCCGCAAAGTCACCGCCATGCCCAACGCATAAATTGCCGGTATCCGCAGTGCCATCGCCGCACACCAGAACGCCGGGTGAGCATGAGTTAGTAAGCTGTCCATCGGTTGTTTGCTGATTAGGCCCAATAAAAGTAGTGGGATCACTGCTGTTTTGCCCCGCTTGTCCGGGTGTGTCGCCGGTAAACAGCGTGCCAAAGGCAAAATCATAAATAAAACGCGTGAAGTTCGTGCAATCCATGCCATACCAAGCGCGGTTATAGGTCTGCCAGTAGGTTGCGGTTTCAGAGCCGGTTCCGGTGTAATTCCAGCGGACCACCTGGCCATAGAGGGGGCCAGAAGCGAGATCGGTTCGCAGAGAGCAACAACCGGCAATGTCCGTGGTGTCGCTATCGGAGCTGGCTGAGTTGCATTGTTGAGAGGTTGGCGTCAAAAAGTCGGGCAAGTAGTGGTGACAGTAATTCAGCTTCTGGCTCACCAAGAAATCAGCAACGGCTAAAACGCGCGTTTGCTGCCAGGAAATACTGGCAGGGCTTGAGCCACTATAGCAGCTGGCATAGCTGGGGTTGGCGGCGATCGCGAGAATATCGTTGCCCCAATTGCTAGCCACGGTATTATTGCCCCAAGCCTGCGATAATTCATAAGTGAGATCATACATCCCGCTCGAGCAACTCAGAGGAATGGCCGCCGACACCGTCATCGCGACTTGATCGTTGTTAAAAGCCTGGCTGCAATAGAATTGCTTTTGCGGATCGGCGCAAACCTTGGGGTTCCATTGAAAGTTGCCATTCAGTTGCGAAGTATCAATTTGCACCTTGAGCAAACAACTGGCGCCGGGGCTCAGGTTTAAGGCGGTGCTATTGCAATAAGAGCTATCGATAGCGGAAGAAAGGCTGACCGGCGTTTGCAGATTAACCACCGAGAGCGAAGTGAAGCTTCTAGCGCTATTATTCAGGACTTGATAAATAGCCGTAATCGTTTGGCCTTGAGTGGTCGTGCTAGGCGCGCTAAAGAGAGGCGTGATGACAAAAAGCGGCGCCGTGTCCGCCAAAGCGGGGGCGGACGCGCAAAAAATCAAAGCTAGCGCTAAGCCAAAGTTGAGCTGCAATCGTGTCACAAATCCTCCTAAGCGAGATAGCTCAATGAGAAAACGAACTCATTTGAAACTAGATTTTTATACTTGAGTTTGTCACTGCTTTCCTGACTTGGCATCGAGCCCAAGCTGGCACTGCCAAGATAGACGTAACGGTAGCCGCCTCCCAAGCGTAGCCTTGGGTTTAATTCCAGTTCCATACCTAAACCAAGCGCATAAGATGGCGAATAAGTGGTATGGGAAGAGAAGCGATCAGGGTGCAAGACGGCATAAGACATCACCTGGGTCTCATTATAACCATAAGCCGTATTGGCAGCCCCGCCAAGGCCCGCTAAGAGATAGGGGTGCAGGGGCATGGTGAGTGGCAGCGTGGCTAACAACTTCGTTTCAACCAGCACTCTTTGACTGCGAATTTGGCTCTGAAAGTTGAGGTTGCCAAAGCTGGTGTCGGTAAACTGAAAAATAGTCCCATTCGCCGTCAGGGGGGAGGTGAGGTAGTAGCTTAAGCCGATTTGCCACAAAAGCCCTCTCCGCAGTGGCTGCTCCAAGCCTGCAAAAAGCCCACCAAAGAGAGCGGTGCTGTGATTTTCGTCCGCGAAGCTATCTTGATAAGGCTGTTCCAAGGTGATGTTACGGGTTAATTTGAAGTAGACAGAATCCGAGCCTGTCTCAACGGTCAGTACGCGGCGCCAATGAGCTTGGGCATTGATGGAAAATAGAAATAGGGCAATGCAGAGTAAAAATAAGTGCCTGACTTTGTCCATTGTCCTTTATCCATTTTATATAACGTTGAGTCGCGTAGAGCTGGGCGTTATCATCGCTTAGTATCCCTAGCGGGTCAAGGAGGGGCGCATTTTGTCTAAGAAATGTACCACACACCGAATCTATTTTGTGGTACATTTTGTCTGTTATGGGCTGGGTCATTTATGAAATTACCACCGATAGAAAAACTACATCTTCCCGCTATCCTGCGAGTCGCTTCGCGTTTTCCGTGTAAAGGGAAATTAGATAAATCAAAAAATAATTTGGTTTATTTGAATATCGACGATGCCTTTATTCACGAATTATTTCCTTTATTGCCCGGTCAAGAGATTAAAAAGCCGGATTATTTTGCTGAAGGGTCGGTGGGCGCGCATATCAGCGTCGTTTATCCGGAAGAAAAGAAAGAAATTACGCCGCTAGACCTCGCCCAAGAACATCATTTTTCAATTAACGAATTGATTACCGCGAAAATTGGTCCTAAAACATATTATGCGCTGCTGATTGAATCGCCTTCTTTACTGCAGTTGCGCAAGCGGTATGGTTTGCCGGAACTTTTGTGCTTTAAGGGTTATTCCATTGGCTTTCACATTACGATTGGGACAAAAATTTAATTGGCTAGGATGCGTGGTACCAGATTTATATTGAGCCAGATGCCGCCAGCTATCGAAGAGCCGGCCGTTTTCATAGAGGTGCCGGCCGTAAGCGAAAACCCGCCCGCATTTGATCAAGCTCGTGAATTCGATAATGCACATCTTCTATGGATAGCGGTCGCTCACGGAGAATTGGAGAAGATTATTTATTTGGTGGAGGTTATGAAGGTCAACCTTTTCCCTCAGTATGCTCCACGGATGTGTACTCCGCTTCTCTATTTAGCGATTCACCCCAAATATAAAACACCAAAAACGCAAAAAAATATTGAAAAGATTTTTGATTTTTTAGTAAAGGCGGGCGTTTACCCGTTTGAAGAATGGTTTGTATCTGCTTTGGTGTCAAACTGGTTCAGTTTGGTTGTTATGGATAAGATTCCTAAATTGCCGGATTCTCATGGAGTAACCGGCTATGACTATCGCTCCGATCCTGAGTTATTGCAGATACGCATGAATATCATCAATAAATTGATTGCTGCCGGATATGGAATGAAGTCTGGATACGACTCTTCGGGGAAGCCTTCATTGCTGTATTTGGCTGCCGTAAGCAATAATAGAGAGCTCTGTTTCTTTTTGCTTTCCAAGGGCGCTGATTTAAATACTCAGGTATCTATGGGTGACCGCTATAACCGCCATACCCCAATTTCACGCGCGATCCAAAATAGGTACTTTACTCTTGCTAAAGAGCTGATTGCTTACGCGCTTAATCTTGCCGAGCAAGGTAAATGTGATATGAAGGCGGTTATGGGCCCTGCAATTTTAGTCGTCATTGAAGATACTAGTGGAAGTGGTTTACCCAGGGCAGGGAAGACTGACCCTTTTGAGTTATTCGAATATCTTATAAGATACGGCGCTGACACGACTGGGGCTTTGCATTTATTAATTGAATGGCGATATGAGTATATCAGGCAAAATCGCGTGAGATTTGCGCGAGCCTTATTGGCGGCCGGAGCGGATTTATATTATCAAAAATCGATGCCTCTCGTGCAAGATTTTGAGCCCATGCTTTATAGTGGTGAATATCGTAATTTCACTGCCTGTGAATATGCTGAATATATGTTGATAAATTCCCCGCATTTCTCAGATCTGGAGCGTTCATCACTGGAGGGGTTTATCAAAATGATACGCGCTTTTGCGCTAGCAAGTTCACTTGATCGCTTTTTTGGGCGCTTCAGACCCCTGGTTAATATGATTCAGGATTATGATTCCCTCTATTGCAAGAAAGCATCGACTAAATCTGCAAATTGTTTATAGGCTTGAAACAAAAACGCATGCCCTCCCGGCAGAAAGGCGAGCCAGGAATAGGGGATTTGATTGGCGATAATCACAGAGTTTTTAGGCAAATCGATGATGTCGTAGCGACCATCCGTTAGTAAAACGGGGTTTTTAATATTTTTAAGGTCATTAAAATTCTCATTATCCCTGTTCCAAAGCGTCGTACGCGCGCGGTCTTGGCGAATCATGGTTTCTTTGCTTACTTTAAAATCATTGGGGATCGCTCCAGAGGCTGCAGCCGCCTTCATTCTCGCTAAACAAGCTTTGGCTGCTTGTCTCCCTTGTTCATCATTCGTAAACACTAAACCAATTTTTTCCATGTCCGGAATATTAGGGTTGTTTAATTTGCTTTCGACGCTTTCAGAGGTTGGCTCCGTGTGCTTGCCGCCGGGACTGGCGCTACAGAGTACCGCTTTTTCAACGATCTCCGGGTGGCGAATTAGTAATTGCTGTCCGATACGCGCCCCCATCGACCAGGCCAGTACATCTACTTTGTCGTAACCTAGTTTTTTAATAAGCCCGGCGACGTCATCCGCCATTTGCGGGATGGTGGTATTGTTTTTCGGGGTGTCGGTTGATAAACCAACGCCGCGGTTATCAAACAAAATAAGTTGATGGTGTTTTGCCAGTTCGTCTAATAAGGCAGGGTCCCAGAGGCTCATAGTCGAGATAAAGCCATTGATCATGACGAGGGGTTTGCCCTCGCCGCGAATATAATAAGCGAGTTTAACGTCGCCGACGGTCACGGTTTTCACTTCTGCTTTAAATTCGGCGTGAGCCCCGGTGCTAAGGCCGATGCAAAGCATGGCCACTGAAAGTAAGCGCTGCGTCCATTTCATATTCTTGGATCCCTCCG
>Ga0206822_1012_pt1 | contig 71239 bp, 58 predicted proteins | sample Alteio_BWOrgCont_83_FD_152913 | JGI IMG/M metagenome (GOLD analysis project Ga0206822, IMG submission 152913) | Enriched cells from forest soil in Barre Woods Harvard Forest LTER site, Petersham, Massachusetts, United States -... | ecosystem: Environmental > Terrestrial > Soil > Temperate forest >... | reverse complement strand
GTAAATAATCTATCTTTTTGTATCATAAAATCCAGCTTTTCTTATTCTTTTTTATTCACATTAAACCCTTTGGCGACACGCCCATAAAAGTAAGTTTTATTCCGGGCACTGTCCCTCATTTTTTGCTACTAACTCCAGAAGAGCAAGCCGAAGCGCTTTCTACTTTCAAAATTAACCCAATTGAGCTCACCGACGCTTTTACTGGACATAATTATGCCGCAGATATCAATAATCTTGGCGAAGACATAAAATTAGCAGCAGTTTCAGATAAGAATATTCCAGAGGCAATCAGCTTCGGGGCCAATAAAATAGGAATTCAGTTCCATCCTGAAAAATATTATAGTGATTCCGATTATGTTGGTTTAAATCGTCATAAGCAATTTCTTGATAATGTATTTGGTATCTTCGAAAATTATTATCGCTCCATGCAATATGCTAAAAAAATGGGAATTGATAGAGAAGTAGCAAAAGCCACTATACAGAGAGTTAACCAAGAACTTGTTGAGCATCTTGAAAATTGCGTTTCTAAGATGAGGGATTTCTAACAAAATTCTCTGGGAAAAAGGGAGATTGAATTAGGCCCAGCGGTTGCGTATCAGTTAGATAAGTTGACTCTGGCAGAGGATTTGTTAAATAACCACAGTTCTAGTAATTTAATGCTTGCCAACATCCTCGATATCCTATATAGTATATATAAAAATTAAAATAAACACTACGGGGTCAGAGGATTTTTTCGATTAGTAAAACGAAATATCAAAAAAACTTAATTTAGCCTTCTTTTTTTTATTACTAATTTAAACTACAAAAAATTTATATATTAAACATATGTCAGTAAATCAATTTCGCAATATTGCAATTATAGCGCACGTAGACCATGGTAAAACAACCTTGGTCGATAACATGCTTAGACAAAGTGGAACTTTTAAAGAGCACGAAAAAGTTGCAGAAAGAATCATGGATTGCAACGATATCGAGCGTGAACGCGGAATTACCATTTTGGCGAAACCTACATCTATCCAGTTTCAAGGAATTAAATACAATATTATTGATACTCCAGGCCACGCGGATTTCGGTGGCGAAGTTGAACGTGTTTTATCTATGGTCAATGGCGCTATCCTCCTGGTAGACGCCGCCGAAGGACCCATGCCTCAAACGAAGTTTGTTCTTTCAAAGGCCTTAAAAATTGGCCTTAAACCCATTGTTATCATCAATAAAGTGGATCGCCCAGATAGCCGTGTGAGCGAAGTGCTTAATGAAATTTTCGACTTATTTATTTCCCTCGATGCAACCGATGAACAACTCGATTTCCCCGTTCTTTATGCCTCAGGAAGAAACGGTTGGGCCACAACCGAAGCTAATGTAATAGGCAAGGACCTTACCCCCATGTTTAATTTAATTAAAGACTATGTGCCCGCTCCTAATGTGTCTTCCGAAGGCGGCTTTTCCATGCTAGCAAGTATTCTTACTGCAGACCCCTACGTCGGACGTATTTTAATTGGAAAAGTTTATTCCGGAATCGCTAAAGTCGGTACCACAGTAAAAGGCATAGATTTAAATGGAAAATTGATCGAAAATACCAAACTTACTAAATTGTTCGGATTTAAAGGAATCGACCGCATACCAATCGACGTCGCTGAAGCAGGGGACATTGTTGCTATTGCAGGCATTGAAAATACCTCCGTAGCAGATACCATCTGCTCTCCCGAAGTCATGAAGGCAATTCCCTCAACTCCTATTGATCCTCCCACTATGGCGATTACCATCAGTGTTAATAATTCACCTCTAGCAGGCACTGAAGGGACGAAAGTCACTACAAGAATGATTTTAGATAGATTGCAACGAGAAGCCGAATCCAACGTCGCTATCACATTAGAAATTTCCAGCACAGGCGATAGCTTTGAAGTCGGGGGTAGGGGAGAACTACAATTAGGCGTTCTCATCGAAAATATGCGCCGAGAAGGCTTTGAACTCTCCGTATCAAGACCTCGTGTTTTATTTAAACGCGATGAAAATGGAGAACTGCTAGAGCCCATCGAAGAAGTCATCGTCGACGTCGATGAAGCCTATTGCGGAGTAGTTGTAGAAAAACTATCCATGCGTAAAGGCGAGCTCCATGATTTAAGACCCTCTACCGGAGGCAAATCCCGTCTGACCTTTAATGTACCCTCTCGAGGCCTAATCGGTTACCAAGGCGAATTCCTCAAAGATACTCGTGGAACTGGAACCTTGAATCGTATTTTTCTTAATTATCAGCCATTTAAAGGTGAACTTGCGTCCAGAAGAAATGGTGCTTTAATTTCAAATTCCAATGGTGAGGCAGTTGCCTTTGCTCTGTGGAACTTAGAAGAACGAGGAATAATGTTCGTCAGCCCCAAAACAAAACTTTATGAAGGTATGATTATCGGAGAGCACAATAGAGATAACGACCTCGAAGTAAATCCTATTAAAGGCAAGCAATTGACGAATATTCGAGCCGCCTGCAGCGATGATAATATTAAATTAACACCTGCTAAAGTACTAAGTCTTGAAGAAACTTTATCCTATATTAAAGATGATGAACTGGTCGAAGTCACTCCTATCAGTATTCGTTTACGTAAGAAATTACTTAACCCAAGTGATCGAAAAAGAGCTTCGAAGGTTGCTGCTTAAAGCTTTTCAAGAAAGTATATTTTCATTTTTAGCAAAATTTGAAAATAAAGCCATTTCTTATTTTCACCTATGCACATTGAGATTGGGTATTATTTCTGATGCACATTACAAAATATATTCACAGAACTCTGCCTAAAGAATCTAAGAATTTCACTTTAAGCCTGAGCTCTGTGTTTATTGACAATCAAAAATCAGAAACAATATAAAAAAATAAAAAAATATTTTTTTAAAAAAAGCTTGCAATCTTATAAAAATTTTGAATACATGAAAAGAACCTCAAAAAGGTTGATACAACGTTATTAACTCAAACATTAATAATCCTCCTCGGATCTTTCTTCTTTGGAGGCATGATCAAAATCTGGAATGCTTCTGCTTACTCCTGAAGCTTTCCCCTCGGTAACCGAATATTAACTCTTAACTCATATCCTATAATCTATAATCTATGATTTTACAACTGTCACCTTTAACCCAATATTCAAAAACAAAAATAATAAAACAATAATAAAACAATAATAAAACAAATACGACTCACAATAAAAATAAAAAAATTCCCAAAAAAACCAAAAAACTATGAATAATGCAAATTCAATAAACACCCTCGGTCATCAAAAAGAACTCGCATTCCTTCACGCTATAAAAAACAATACCTGTGAAAAAATTGAACTCACCAACCCGGGGATCCACCTCGCTGAGTACAACCTTATGCGCCTGTCCGAATGTGTTTCCCAACACTTTCCTTCCGATGGTTCTATCATGGATCTCGATAAACTCAAAACCATTTCAACCCTCTTGGGCGCACATGCCACTGCCTACAACAAAATTAAATCTCCAGAAATTAAAACTCGTGAACTCACCATCAAAGAAAAAAAACTTGAATTAAAATTCCAAAATGATGACGACAATTGGCCTGACGACCCTATCGATCCTCCTTATGACCCTCCTTCCTATCCTCCTTATTCACCTCCTCCAAATAATTCAAATACGATCTTGGAAAATACCCCACATTTAAATGCCTCATCCGAAAATACTATTTCCCCAAATATAACCTATCCAAATACTACTACTTCAAATTCTACGCCTGAAAATACTCAACCCACAACAAATACCACTTTAAATCAACTTCCAGCACCTCCTCCAATAGATCCCTTCGAACTCTATTTTACGCCCGACTTTCGCCCCACTCCTGCTGCGTTCCGTGTTGTTCGAGAAGCCTTCGCAAAAAATCCTTCACTCGTACCCAAAAAAAATGCGAAAGGTTTCTCTCCTGAAGCCCTTCGACTTATTGAAAAAGAACTTCATCTTCGCTAATCAACATCAAGCAATGTAAAAACAATATTTTTTTAAATTTCAAAAATCTAAATTTCAACAAAAATGAAATTTCATTAATATCAACAAATACTATTAAATAAGATAATTGCATACAGTCTTTTTTGTCTGCTCGTTTTGAGGTTTAATCATAATCATAACTAAAATTAAATTTTTCGGTTGTTGCTTTTATAGAGAATGTGATATAAACTTCTTAATAATCTTAATTTTTATGCTAAAAAAATTTCTACAAAGAATTCCTTTAGATCGAGTTAATTGGACTACGAGTTTATTCTTAATGGGGACTTTAGTTGTGGCACTTATTGGAACACCTTGTTACATTTGGTTCTATGGCTTAGATGGGTTTCAAATAAGTTTATTCTTTGTTTTTTATTTTGCAACAGGTCTCAGTATTACCCTGGGTTATCACAGGTTACTCTCACATTTATCATTTAAAGCAAAACTCCCTGTTAAGCTTTTTGTTTTACTTTTCGGCGCAGCAGCATTTGAAAATTCTGCTCTCGACTGGTGTTCGGATCATAGAAGACATCACAAACACGTGGATCATGATGATGATCCTTACGATATCAGTAGAGGATTTTGGTTCGCCCATATCGGCTGGTTATTATTTAAACTAAGCCCAGAACCACCCATGGATAACGTCGCTGATTTGCAAAAAGATCGTTGGATCCTATGGCAACATCGCAGGATACACATTTTGAGCGTTTTAATGAGTTTTATTTTACCTGCAGCAATCGGATGGCTCTATGGCGGATGGCAGACTGCTCTAGGGGGCTTTTTAATTGCAGGTGTTGCCAGGATTGTCATAGTCCAGCAATGCACTTTTTGCATAAATTCACTTTGTCATAGCTTCGGAAACAGGCCTTATTCTTCAAAATGCAGTGCTAGAGACAGTTGGGTAGCTGCTCTTGTGACTTTTGGCGAAGGTTACCACAATTTCCATCACGAGTTTCAACATGATTATCGCAATGGAGTAAAACCTTGGCAGTTTGATCCCACGAAATGGATGATATGGTTTCTATCCAAAGTAGGTTTAGTGAGCAGTTTAAGAAGAGTTCCTAATGCTAAAATTCTTTTAGCGGAGATAGTTGAAGCTCGCCGTCAAATTGACCTTGGCTTAGAATTGCCCCATACTGCATTTCCAGTATCTGCAAAAAACTTTGTAATGGAATGTCAAAAGAAATTAGAAATTTTAGCAGTAAAATTTACCCAAATTAAATCTGAATTACAATCTTCAGCATTAGATAAAACTGAAATATCCTGCGAAGTACTTAACGAATGGAGAAGAGACATCCATCAGGGAATTCAGACTGTAGAATGGTTAATTGCTAATGCAAAGCCAGTCTGAAATTCTAGTTTTAGAATTTACTTATTGTTTTATATAATTATAAAGCCTTGAAAATTGTAGAATTTTAATAATTATTTACTTGAATTACAAATTTTTAAATAACATAATGAGCACCGCTATTTAAGAGGCCGAGATAGCTCAGTTGGTAGAGCAACGCACTCGTAACGCGTAGGTCGTGGGTTCGATTCCCATTCTCGGCTCCAAGAAAGCAAAGGGTAACGAAAAGAAAAACAAATAAAATTATTAAGGTTAATGAAAACTAAGTTGATAGCCTGCATGATTGCAGTTATGATGTTAACAGGATGCGGAACGCTTGGGCCTAGTATGGTTCAAAGAGTCCAACGTCCTTATAATGAAGCACTAGCATACAGTTGGAAAGAACAATTGTTGTTGAATCTTGTGCGCCTAAGATATCGGGATGATCCTTACTTCATCGAAGTAACGTCTATAAACAGTACCTACGCGCTTAACATGGGTGCCAAAGCTGAAGTAGTCTGGCCTCATGCCCATAGGCAACAAAATAAAGCTTTTGCTGAATTTGGATATTCTGAATCTCCTGTAATTACCTATCAGCCTCTACAAGGTGCTCAATATGTGAAAAGGTTGTTAGGGCAAATACCTATGAAAATGGTTTTTGATTTAGTCAATTCAGGATGGAGTGTTGAACGAGTTCTTAAAATTTGTGTTCAAGAAATCAATGGAATTCCTAATGCCATCGATGCTGCTGGACCTACACCTGATTTCCTTCCTCCATACGAACAGTTCCACTTACTGGCTAGCAATTTAAGAAAACTTCAATTGGTTAATTTATTAAAAGTAGATACAGATCCTAATTATTGCAAAACTGACCTCGAATCTTTGGTTGATCCAGGTGATAAAGATCTGTATTTTAAAATAATTTGTAATGGCACCCATCCTGAGATCGTTCGTGATGTGCGAACTGCCTTAAATTTAAAAGAGGATTGCGAGCGCTATAAGTTTACTTCTAATTTGCTTAAACCAGATAGTCCTGAACTCATTAAGCTCAAAACCCGCACCTTCATGGGCGTTTTATATTATCTATCTCAAACTGTCCAAGTCCCTCAAGAACATAGTGACGCTGGTTTTGTAACCACAACTTATGATTCAAATGGCAATCCTATCGATTGGTGCAATATTCTGGGCGAGGAAATGGTCATCCGTGTACAACTCACTCAGCCTGAGTGCGCTTCCGTTAAAGTCTGCTATAGAGGCTATTGGTTCTATATTGACGATAGAGACCTCAGTTCAAAATCAAGCTTCATGTTATTATCCAAACTATTTAACATCCAAGCTGATTCTTGTGACCATGCAGGCCCTCAACTAACTCTGCCTATAAAAGGATAATCTCATTCTCACATTCCACAAAAGGCAGTCAATTTAGACTGCCTTTTTTTCCAATTTCAAATTTTAAGATTGCAGCGACTTCAATCATTTTCTTTACTATTATGCAATGACTCAAGATAAACCCGCTATACTAGCACTCGAAAATGGCAGTGTTTTTAAAGGAACAGCTTTTGGCGCCATCAAAACTGTTGTAGGTGAAGCCGTTTTTAATACCAGTATGACCGGCTATCAAGAAATTATCACCGATCCTTCCTACTTTGGTCAAATTGTTACACTCACTACGCCACAAATTGGCAATTACGGCATCAATCAATTTGATAAAGAATCCAGTGGGCCCAAAATCAGAGGCCTTGTCATCCGTGAACTTAGCCCCATAACCAGCAGCTGGCGAAGCGAAAAAACCTTAGACGAATACTTAAAAGAACATGACGTCCCTGGAATCGAAGGCGTTGATACTCGAGGAATTACACTCGCCGTTCGTAAAGCCGGCGTCATGAAATGCTGCTTAAGTACCGAGGGAATTTCTAGTGAAGAAGCAGTAAGATTAGCCAGAGAATGGAATGGTTTAGAAGGAATTGACTGCCCAAAGGAAGTGACCTGTAAAAGCATATATGAATTTAATCCCAAAGAAGAAAATATCACCCCTTTTACTGTAGAAGGAACTCATTTGGCTAAACAAAGACCCCCTAGACCAAAATTTCACATTGTTGCTTTTGATTTTGGGATGAAGCAATCCATCTTAAAAAGGTTAGCCAATCACGGATTTCGCATCACCGTCGTCCCTGCTGATACTACTGCTGAAACAGTCAAAAATATAAACCCTGATGGCATTTTCCTTTCCAACGGCCCAGGGGATCCTGCAGCACTGACTTACGCTCATCAAACCGTCCGTCAACTGATGAATGACTTTCCAATCTTTGGTATTTGCCTAGGCCACCAGATCATTACACATGCCCTTGGTGCCACCACCTTTAAATTGAAATTTGGCCACAGAGGCGGAAATCATCCTGTAAAAAATCTTTTTACTGATAAAGTCTCTATTACCGCACAAAATCACGGCTATGCGACCAAGGCCGAAGAATTGGAACGCGGGGAAGGGATTGTTACTGAAATTAACCTCAACGATAAAACAGTTTCTGGACTTAAACATAGGATTTTACCCATTTTTTCAGTCCAATATCATCCCGAAGCTGCTCCGGGCCCTAATGATGCAGATTCTCTTTTTGAGGATTTTTACTCTTTGATCAAAAATAGTAAAGAAGTCTAAAACTAGAAACCTTTTACTAATCAGAATCAGCATCATCATGATAATCAAGTCTTTCGGTAGTTACAAAAGCTTCTTTTTTAATGGTTTTTAAGAACATTTCACTTGAGTTGAGATATTCTTCTAATAATCTTACAAATTCACAAAGTAACGTAGAATCGAAATCAGTTGGCCCTAAACGTAAATTTTGGCTAGCTGATTCTACACTCTTTCTTAAAGACTCTCCAAAATTCCAAAGTTGCAATTTATGGGTTTGGTCCATTTTTACTTTTTCTAAGAGTCTACCTTGTTCATTCAAATAGAGGGCGCTACATGCATAAAACACGGCATAACTTTCCATATAATTTATTGTCATAGAGTCTATTATATTATTTTTATAAAACTTTGCTTGCTTAAGATCATCGGACTTTGGATCAAGCGAAAAAATAGAGATAGTCGCGATATTCATGGAATGGCTCTGGCGATAAAAATTCATACAATGGTATGCAAAAATGCTTTTAGCATTTTTTAGCACATTTGTTTTATCCTGAAAGTCGTTCCCGCATTTTGGAAATACAAAATTTTCAAATTCCTTCGGAGACATTTGTTTTTTGAGCCCAGCTTCTAATTTTACTGCATAATCAAAAAATTGCCCTCTGATTTTTTTTTCCGGAAAATTCATAAGTGTTTCATTATCATTCATAATAAATCGACCTTCACATACTTTGATAGAATTAAGCATTTTTTATTTTATATTATTTATATTTATTGATTTATTTGTGTAATAGAATATAATTAATTGTTTATATGTCAATAATTAAGAATTTTTGTTAATTAATTTTTTATATTATTTTGTACTATTTTTATTAAAATTCTCTTAGTAAATTTGACTTTATTATTAAAGTGATACTAGTTTTATTATGAAAAAATGTACTTTTATTTTTACATTATTAATTTCAGCTTTTTTATTAATTTTTAATTATGCGTCAATTAATGCAGACGATATTAATGGAAATACTGAAAATGAATATTTTCCAATAAAAGAAAGTAAAATCGAAACTTGGCCTTCGAGTATCACTTGGTTTGATGAAAAGTTTCCTCAGCCCACTATTTTCCGAGGGGCAGCGAAGTCATGGAAAATTTTGGAGTTAACTTACAAGCATATTGCACAGAATTATCCTGATCCTAAATTTAAATTTGGCGTAGATATTGATGAAGATGAAAAATTTGCAAACTGTTTCCCTGATTCTGAAGAATCTGAAATAGATGGGTTTTTTGATGAAAAACCCGAAGGTTGGCCTTTATCCTTTAGTGACTTCTGGCAACAGGTTCAAAAAGGGGATATTAAACGTTTTTACGGAGAAATTGTTCTAAATAAAGAAGATGATATCAATTATATCCCTCATCATCTAACAAAATACCTTTTAAAAATTCTTGAAAGCGAAAAATCAATGCCAGAAATCTTTCAAGAAGCCACTAAAACGACAATTTTCGTCAGTGGACCTGGTTCAGTGAGGTTAACTCATAGTCATGAATCTGTGATTCTAGTGCAATTAGAAGGAAAAAAAATTATGACTTTTATCCCTCCCGATCAGGCCGGACTTTTATATGTAAAACATTGTAAACACGGCAAAGACTATAAAGTGAATGATAAAAGTTGTGTGAGCCCTGTGAACGTAAGAAACCCTGATCATGAGAAATTTCCAGAATTTAAAAATGCTCAACTTTATCAAGTTGTTATAGAACCTGGAGATATCATCTTTATCCCAGAAGGATGGTTTCATGATGTTCGAGCCCTAGAGAATTCTATCAGTTTGTCCTTCTTTTATAAAGATTAATGACTTTAATCTGGTAATTAATATAACTCCTACAATAATCTAGTGAAATGCTTACCGCCTTGCCGCAGTAACAGAGTAAAATGATTACGATTGGTGCTCCTTGGTACACAAAGCATATTGAACATTTAATGGAATTAATTACAAAATAAAAATGATCCTAGGGTATCAAATGCTCATCTCATCAAGTTATAGGAAATGGTGGAAAATGCACAAAAATTCACTATCCCTCGTGCGGATCATGAAGCCTTTCATGATCAACAATTTACAGATAAGCTCTTAGAATTTTAAAGTATTAGCCTAATTTTGATGTGAGATTTGTTTCCCTTATTTAATTTTTTCAACTTTTTTGATCGTCACCATATAAACATCCACTTTTTCATATGGACCCCATAAATTCGACAAACTTCTTACTTTGATATCTAAGGGTTCTTTTTTTATCTCAACTGTAACGGCATATTTTCCTACGCCCTTAGTTGTTCCTTCTACCACGTGTGTGCCAAGCTCTAAATTTATAGGATCCCCAAATGGTACAGAAGTCCACCAAGTAGAAGCTTTAGCATATACCTGAATTTGAGAATTTTTATTACTAGAACCCAGAAAAAAAGTTTTCATATTTGCATAAAAACTAGGTTCATTTTGAGCAGGATTTGTTAATCCCAAACTAAATGCCCCGTAAGTGGGAGGGTATTCTACACTGTCTTCCTCAACTGGATAATTCCATTGATTAGTAAATACCGGGGGATGCTCAATGTATTTATTTGCGTCTTCACTTGCATGTAATAGCGAATTTAAACCAATGATCACAAAAGTGGTAATCATGAACTGAAAAAAATATTTCTTTAGTTTTGTTTTCATTTTTAATTATAAACATGTTTCTGTGTTTTTTCAACATTAACTATTATTTATTTTACTTATTTAAGTATTATTAATATTGACATAATTAATGATTTATGATTTAATTATGCATTAATTTGAATAAATATAATGAAAAACAGATCACGGAAAATAAATATAAATAATTATAATTCACGTAAATTGCGTGATGAAGTAGAGAATTTAAAGAATATAGACAATCCTGATGGTAATGGATTAACTTTTTCAAAAAAAAGAAAAATTGACATAATAGCTAATGATAATGGTCAAAACAAGAGGGCTAAGACGGATAATACTGAAATAAAACCAACATTGACTCCCGTAGAAAAAAGAAAAGCGACTTTGAAAAAAAAATCCCAAAATAGCGAAGAGCCACTACCTTTACAATCAGTAGAAACTCATTTGGTTTTTAATTATCGACATACACAAAAGGGTCTTTGCAGTCAAAAAAACGCTAGCAGTTTTGGAAAAACCCTGAAAGCAGAAATTAATGGGCATATAAATAATAAAGATATAGCATTCGATACGCATTTAATGCTTTGTTATACAAAATATACTCCTTCTTCACCTAAAAAGCAAACTCAACTTCCTCGAAAGATATTTGCGATAAGAAAAGGACACGATATTGTTTTTGATCCAATAATAACAGAAAATAACACTATCAGACCTGCACGACTTAACTCTTCTTATACTGAATTGGCCACAAGTGCAGATAGTATGGCTGGGAACATAGTAAGCCGAGGAGCTTTTGATAACCTATTTGATGCACGACGAAGAGTAGCTAGAGATATACAAAGAGTGGGCGGTGGTTTACCGATTCGTGGGAATTATACGCAAAACGAGTGGTCAGACTTAAGTGAATTTGGTGGCGTTATAAAAATCGATAAAGCAAGAGCTCCCAAAGCTACAAAATATATCGATGAAATTCTTGCTGATAATACAACAAGTTTTTCTGAAAGATTTGGTGGGTCTAAACCCATTTATAAAGGTACAGGGAAAGGCACTATTCGGATAGGAAGTTACAGTGTTTTAAGAGGGGCTGCAGCTCTTAGAGCTCTTGCAAAAGAGCCAGATAATGGCGATGAAACTGATTACGGCTCTGATGCAGAAATGATGGGGTGAAGAATGAACATATTTCTCGTCCTGTATCGAATATATCTGATTCAGAAATAAATCTTGAGAAATCTTTTTCCCTTTTGAAAAACTTCGCTATTGATGTCAGTTAAAAGACGATCATAATTTAAGTTTTCTTTAGAGTTGGCAGGTGTCGCGCTAGATAGACTTATTAGGCATTGAGATTATAAAACACGGAAATATTTTACCGTTAAATCTTGCAATTCTAAACTTTCAGATTCAAAATATTTGTTAAATTAAAAAAATGACAGATATGATGCCTATTACTTCAGAAACCAAAGGTCACATTAAGTCTCAGGAGACACCTCAAGATGAGCAAAGAGTTTCTCAGGGAAGTTCAGAGTCCCGACGTACATTTAAGATAATAGAAATTGAGGCTCGTGAACGGCGTCTTGACGAACTGTCGGCAGAACCAGAATACATATCACTAAACCTGAATCTCATGGGAAAATATGCAAAAGATCATTTTACTTTTCTTTCTGAAATACCCTTTAAGCTTTTTGTCTTTATAGGTGATGAACGTTTCGCATCAAAATATGAGGAAAGTTTAAGCCGAGCAGTATATTATTGCAATTTCAAAAGTTTACTTGCGGTTCGATTAGTCTCAAAACGATTTTATAATCTCATCTCTTTTACTTATCAATCTGCCGAAAACTTGAGGGATGATCAATTCATGCTGCTTAATCGATCAGCAAGAATTTTTGAAATACAAGAGCGACAATTTTTATTGTCTGATCAGTCAGCAGAAGCAATGGCTTCTGCTGACAAATTTGAGAAGATAAGTTTTAATTCTGTTACGAATAGTAAACTTAGTTTTTCCTGGAATTTATTCAACTTATTATCAAGTTTGGAACTCACACCTAATATAATTGTTTTTAAAGCTGAAACTATAGATAAAATCCGTCAAATGGCAGTAATGTATTCACATCATCAATTGTCAATCGAACCCCCCAAAACATTCAAACACATTCAAGAATTAAATTTTCAAAATATCACCATTAATAAGGATACTTATTCCACGATTCAAGTATTATTAGCTACTATTTCTCAAAATCTAAGTTCTTTTTCTAGTCTCACAAGTCTTACTTTTGGGAATATTGAAGATAAAATTGTTTTTGATTTACCTGATTCATTCAATATATTGACGCATATTTCAATAAGCTATATTAATAGTGATGCTTCTGTGTGCCTACCCGCTCTCAATACGCTTACTAGTCTTTCTTTTGATAGTATTAGTGGTAAATTGTCTTTATTAAAACCTCTTGATTCGCTTACCAGCCTTTCTATTGGCGTTATTCATACAGGTGCTGAAATTTCCTTTCCCGAAGTTCTCAATGGGCTTACTAAGCTTTCCATTGGCATTATTTTTAATGCTACTTTGAACTTACCAAAATTTCTTGATGCGCTTAACAATGTTTCTATCGGAATTATCCATACAGGTGCTCAACTATTCTTCCCAAAATCTCTTCCTAATCTTGAAAGTTTTCATGTACAACGAATAGATGATCGCTTTCTTGAGTTACCTAAGTTTGCATCAAAAAAAGAATCACAACGGAAAGAATATGTTACTATTTCTTTCGACGATCTACTTCCAAACGCATTATCCATACCCATTTCTATTGCAGAAGAACAATCGACAATAATTCTTAGAATTAAAAATCTTCATGAATTCAATAAGCTAAATGAATTGCTCTTAACCCCTTCTGACATAAAGTTGATTGATAGTATTCTTACTTTAGATCTTAAAAAAATCGAAATAGATGCAGATAACATGAGTTTTCTTAATACATTATTGGAGAAAATATATTGCTTCCCTAAATTAACCAATCTCGAAATTGGAGATATTGCTAGTAATACTAATTTGTATTGGCTCACCTCACTTTCCAAACTTGAAAGCGTTACTATTGGGGATGTTGGTAGCGATGTTAGTTTTGATTTATCTGGTTGCGATAAATTACAGAGTCTAGTTATTGGAGATACTGGTAGCAACATTACTTTTAAGTTATCCAATTCAATAAAAGAGTTTCAACGTCTCATTATTGGAGATATTGGTATGAACGTTATTTTTATTTTACCTACTTCGTTAAATAAACTTCCAAATATTAATGACCCATATATTTTCGAATTACAAAGCTCAAGTAATGATTGTAACAGTTATATTATTAAAACTATTGAGCACAAGTATAGTTTTGAATTACAATCCTCAAGTAATCAGCCTAATCGCTATGTCATGAAAACTATACGTGACGATAGCTAATGAAATTTATGATAATTTATACTCTTAGTATGAACCGCATTGATTTATGAATACAGTAACAAAAACACACAATACGAATGGGTGCATTAAAACTAGTACTTTTTCCAAGGTGAAATTTTCTATAGTATCACCAAGCATTCAAAGCAGAACCCAAAGAATACAACCATGTGAAATATTCGTTGGAATTAAAAATAAAACTTTGTGTAAACAAGACAGAAAATTTATTTTTTTCCATCATTTTGCTCTTTCATATTTTGATCCTAAGCTGCCGGAAGAACTAGTTAAACGTATTTTCTCTTATTATAATAATTGGAGATCATTTTTTATTGTTAAATTAAATTCGTTGAGAGTTAATTATGATCTTCTTAGTCCTATTTCGCATTATTATTTTCTTGGTCTTATTTTGCGTTCTAACTTCAAAATCAACTTTGTTATTTTTCTCATCGATTTAACTAATAAATCAATATTTGATTTATTCTGCATCGATCCTATCTTGAAAGAAAGGCTAGATATAATTTTGACGATTCGAGAGGACGAAGAGCTAAAGCAGTTGAGTTATTCAGTTTTCCAAAATCAAGAATTTTTCAATAACATTAATACCCTTCATTTAAATATTAATAGTTGCGTTGATGGTCTTAAATCTACATTTAGAAATTTTTTTTTAAACAATCCCAATGTTTTTTCTAACCTTACGCGATGCGTTATGGGAAATATTGATTCTGATGCACATTTTAAGCTAGGAAGCGCGGTCAACACTCCTGCAAAGCAAACACCCATTAGTCTTAATGCACTGAATTCGTTTATCACTGTACTAAACCTACCTATTCATTATTCTACGAAAATTGAAAGCCTGAATATAACCTTGATTAAGAATATCGATATTCTTGAGTTAGCAGATGGAATTTTTTCTACAAGTTACTCCATCAGCCAAATTAAACCAAACCTCATCTGTCACTTAGGAAACTTATTTCCAAATCTCACAAGTCTAACTATTGAAAAAATAATAGCCGAGGTTACTTTACCAACTTCATTCAATCATCTTACAATCCTTACTATTACAAGTATTGAAAGTAAGCTTATTTGTAGGCTACCTAATCTTACAACTCTCAATGTTGAGACAATTTGTGAAAAAAGTGAGGTAAAGCTCTTGGACCACTTTTTGAATCTTACAACACTTTCCATTAAGACTATTTATAAGGGAGGCATTTTTAAAATACTAGGACCATGTCCCAATCTTATAATACTTGCTATCGGCAATATTCATGAAAATGCTACTTTTAGCACAGAAAAGTGTACTAATCTCACAAATCTTACTATTGGAGACGCTTATCGTAATCAAAGCATAATTGATGGACTGGCAGTATTATTGAGTAAGTGTGATGCCTTCACTGTCAATGGACATCAAATCAAAACCGCTATCAACGATTGTTCGAAAAGCGGCGATTATGATGCTGCTACCAGCGCATTATTAGCAGCAATGCAACGCCTCCATCAAACCGATTGTCCTAAATTGGATTCACATTAGACTGCAAGAATCCTCTCGGATGCGTTTTCTTGTTTTTGAGTTTTTCCTGACTTCGATATCAATTGGCTATAATATTAAACTTGTCAACAAGACTGCCTTGTTGTAGTATTGCCTTTTTGATAATCTATGAGTGAATCACCATCAATAGTAGAAACGAGCGATTTATATGCAGTTCGTATGGCAAAGTTAGAGGCTATGCGGAAGGAAGGGTATGACCCCTTTCGTGCCAACTGGGAACAAAAACAAACTTCGGTAGAGGCTATAGCTCTTTATGATGAAGAAACACAAAGTAGCCCTGAGGTCTGTGTTGCCGGAAGAATACTCGTTTTTCGTGCTATGGGTAAGGCTAGTTTTGTTAAAATTCAAGATCGTTCGGGTCAAATTCAGCTTTATTTTAAGGCTGAAGAGATTGGCGATTCTGCATACGAAGCTTTTAAAAAATTGGACATTGGTGATATAATAGGGGCAAAAGGACACCTCTTTAAGACGAAGACAGGTGAGATCACTATTAAAGTCACAAATTATGCCCTTCTATCAAAATCTTTGAGACCTTTACCAGAAAAATGGCATGGTCTAACAGATGATGAACAGCGTTATCGTGAACGGCATTTAGATATCATTATTAATCAAGAGGCACGTAAGCGGTTTTTTATTCGTAGTGAAGTCATTAAGGAAATTAGAAACTTCTTATGGAGTCGTGATTTTGTCGAGGTAGAAACTCCTTGTCTTCAGGCCGTGCCCGGCGGGGCTGCGGCGCGCCCATTTGAGACGCATATGAGAGCTTTGGATCATAACTTTTTTCTCCGTATTTGTCATGAGCTCTATTTAAAACGCATGCTTGTCGGAGGAATGGATCGTGTATTTGAGTTAGGGCGGGTCTTTCGTAATGAAGGTCTTTCTCGCAAGCATAATCCCGAATTTACCATGCTTGAAGTTTATCAATCTTATACCGACTTTCGGGGGATGATGAGTTTAGTTTATGACCTAATTCAACATCTATGTAAAACGGTGATAGGTTCGACACAAATTGAGCAATCCAATGGCCAGGTTATTGATTTAGGCGGAAAATGGAGGGAAGTTTCTTATAAGCAATTGATAAAAGAAGCCACTAAGGATCCTAATTGGTTTACCCGGTCGAAGGAAGAAAAGCTTGCTGCTTGTAAGCAATTTGGAATCTTTGTTGATCCCAAACATGAAGATTTTGAAGTCACCAATAATGTCTTTGAAAAATTAATTGAGCCTACTTTAATCCAACCTACCTTTGTGACGCATATTCCTAAAGATCTTTGCCCCTTGGCAAAGATCAATCAAGATGATCCATCGGTTATCGATGTCTTTGAACTCTGTATTAATGGACAAGAAATTGCTCCAGCCTATTCTGAGCAAAATGACCCAATAGTTCAAAAGCAAATGCTCGAATTCCAAGCCGGCGAGGATCAGCACTGTGTGGATTACGAATTTATTCAAGCAATGGAACATGGTATGCCCCCAGCAGGCGGCATGGGTATAGGGATTGATCGTCTAATTATTTTATTGACGGGAGCTTCTAATATCCGTGATACTATATTGTATCCGACGTTAAGACCTCAATAATAAGCATGCCTTGGTATTTTTACTTAGCATTTAAGCAACTTTTTCCTTCAGGAAAGCGATTTTCCTTTTTTGCCGTAATGGCAATTATTGGTGTGACTTTGGGGGTTATGGTCCTTGTAGTTGTGACTACCGTAATGAATGGCTTTGCTGAAAAAATGCGCGAAACCGTACACAATGCAACAGGAGATATTAGAATTACTTCCAATGCGATTATCTACAATTCGCAGGAGTTTATCGATAAGGTAAAGAAGTTCGAATTCGTTGAAGCCGTTGCTCCTCATGCTCTAGGGATGGTAATGCTTAAAAATGGAGATTATCCCGGTTTTCCTTTATTAAAAGGAATTGACTTTGAATTAGAAGATAAAGTCCTTCCCATTAAAAGTTACCTTATTGCCGGTGATCTTAAAGATCTTGATGAAAACTCTATTATATTAGGTTCAGGATTTGCTGCTTCTATAGCAGCAAAAGTGGGTTCTTCTGTTGAAGTTTATACCCCCCTGATGCTTGAACATATGAAAAAGGATGAGGTTTTACTCCCACGTGAACTAAAAGTTGTTGGTATTTACGAAACCGGATGGAACGCGATAGATTCGAAATCAGCTCTCGTTGCTTTAAGTCTTATGCAAGAATTATACGGAATGGGGGAGGGGATTCATGGGGTGAGTATAAAATTGAAACCCGGAGTTGATATTCATTTTGCCACTTCCGAGCTTAAAAAAGCTTTTGCAAATTCTCCTTATATAATATCTAGCTGGATGGAGGATAAATATAATCAAGATTACCTTTTTGTTTTAAAGCTCGAAAAGACGATGATGTTCTTTATAATGATATTTATTATATTAGTAGCGTCATTCTCTATTGCCAGTTCTTTAATGACAAGTGTGATTCGTAAAATTCGTGAAATTGGCTTAATTGGCGCAATGGGTGGAACATCCAGCCAGATAGCCTTTAGTTTCTGCTTTCAGGGGTTTTTTATAGGTATTGTCGGTACTATACTCGGTTGTATTTTTGGTATCATAGCTATCTATTTTAGAAATGGTATTATTCATACTATTTTAGGCATTACACAGCGCAAAGATGTGTTATCGAATTTTTATCAATTTACTGAAGTACCCGCCCATTTCTTATTAAGTGACTTCCTAATAATTAGTTTAAGTGCCATCCTCATCGCCACCATGGCTGGATTATTGCCGGCCATAAAAGCAGCTCGTTTAAAACCTTCTGAAGCTTTAAGAAATGACTGATTTGCCACTAAAATCACCCTTTGTTTTAGAAGCGAAGAAGCTTAAAAAATCCTTTGCTACACCGCATAGAGAAAAAATTCACGTTATTGATGGAATAGACTTAAGCTTAAATGCGGGTGAAAGCTTGAGTATTCGCGGCGAATCTGGGGCCGGTAAAACGACATTGCTAAATCTGATTACTTTGTTAGAAAATCCTGATAGCGGAGAAGTACTTTGGGAGGGTAAAACGGTTTCAAAATATAAACATTTTAATTTGGCTAAGCAGAGAGGGAATTTCTTTGGACTTATTTTCCAATCCCACTATTTAATTCCTGAACTTAATGCACTAGAAAATGTTCTGATGGCTAAGCGGCTTATTGGACCTCTGGAGCTTGAGGATAAGGAGCGCGCGCGGGAATTACTGAATGTTGTGGGACTTAAAAATCGAATGACGCATTTGTCTAATCAACTTTCGGGAGGAGAGGCTCAAAGAGTTTCAATTGCCCGGGCTTTGATGAATAATCCTCGGGTCATTGTTGCAGATGAACCTACAGGTAATCTCGATGAAAAAACGGGATTAGGTGTTATGGAGTTATTACTTTCTCTTTGCAGTGAGGTCCAAACAAGTCTAATACTCGTCACACATAATCCTGATTTTGCAGAGCAAACACAGCGACAAGGATTTTTAACTTTTGGGAAGCTTGAAATAAAGTAATTTCATGACAAATAATAAAAAAATTAGATGTGGAGTAGCTGGAGTTGGCTTTTTAGGACAAGTTCATGCGCGCGTATATAATGAATTAGAGCAGTGCGAGTTTGTTGGAATCTATGAAATTGATGATAAACGCGCACAAGAGATTTGTAATTTGTATTCCTGTAAAAGATTTAATTCCCTAAAAGAATTAGGGGAGGCCTGTGATGCAGTCAGTGTTGTGGTACCGACTCCTAAACATCATGAAGTTGCCATGGAACTACTAGAAGTGGGGTGTCATTTACTGATTGAGAAGCCGCTTTGTACAAGTGTTAACGAGGCTATGGAGATTGCAAAATTAGCTAAAGTAAAAAACTGTGTTGTTCAAGTGGGACATGTTGAACATTACAATCCAGTTATTAGTTATCTAGAAAAAGTCATTAACAATCCTCAATACATTACTGTTGATCGTTTGGCTCCTTTTAATCCTCGGGGAACCGAAGTAGGGGTAGTTTTGGACCTTATGATACATGATATTAGTATTATCATGCAGCTTATCCAATCGCCGATCAAAAAAATTGAATCCATAGGTGTCTGTGTGCTTCTAAATACGGAAGACATTGCCAATGCCCGAATTACTTTTGAAAACGGTGCTATTGCCAATTTAAATGCAAGCCGTGTTAGCCTTAAAAAAGTGAGAGAGATTCGAGTTTTTCAGCCCTCAACTTATTTATCTTTGGATTTTATGAATCAAACAGGTCATTTGATCCGAAAAGGATCTTCGGGATTAGAAAAGGAAGAAATACCCATTGACAAAGCCGAACCTTTGAAGGTAGAACTTGCGGCCTTTATTCAGTGTATTAATGAGGCTTCAAAACCCAAAGTCGACATTTCTTTAGGAAGCTCTGCCCTGGATGTGGCTTTACAAATTACCCAGCAAATTCAAGGTCAAGTAAAAAAGTCTATGAAAATCGATGAGTATAGTACTACCAGTACCTAAGAAAAGACCTGATCTTTTAATTATCGCAGGTGAGCATTCTGGCGATGAACATGCTGCAGAAATTCTTAAACAACTCCTTATATTAAGACCTGGATTAAAAGTTTCCGCCTTGGGAGGGAAGAAACTAAAAGAAGTAGGAGCTGATTTGTTATGGGATTTGACGGAAAGTTCTGTCGTAGGGCTTTTGGAGGTATTGAAAAATTATACGTTTTTTAAGGAATTATTTGACGCTATTTTCAACTGGATTAAAAGCTACAAACCCAAGACAATTTGCTTTGTCGATTATCCCGGATTTAATTTACGCCTAGCGAAAAAGCTATTTGAAGAAAAACTTTGTGATAAAGCAGGGGGAGCTATCAAGCTTTGTTATTACATAGGCCCTCAAATCTGGGCTTGGAAATCGAAACGTCGTTTTGCTATGGCAAAATATCTCAATAGCTTAGGAGTGATTTTTCCTTTTGAAGTCGATTGCTATAAAGATACGGATTTAGATGTTCATTTTGTAGGACACCCATTTTTACTCCCTGATTATCACTCTCCTATAAAATTCGATGCAAAAGGTCCGATTTTACTCCTCCCTGGTAGCCGAAAAATAGCTGTTAGCCGTATTTTCCCTATAATGCTCGATGCTTTTGAATTGTTGCTACAACCTTATCCAAATGAGCAGGCATTAGTGATATATCCTACAGAGAAAATCAAATCAGTGTTAGAGAATTGTTTGAGTAAAAAGAAGGCGCTAAAGAATAAAATTAAACTATGTCAATGTAATACTAAAAACGCAATTTCAGGAAAAGCGCTTTTAGGAAGCTCAGGAACTATGTCATTAGCCTGTGCCTTGGCTGGAATTCCTGGAGCGATTCTTTATAAGGCAAATATGTTTACTTATATTATAGGCCGAATGATTGTGGATATAGATAAATTAGGTATGGCAAACATCTTGTTGAAAGAAACTGTTTATCCTGAGTATATACAAAATGATGCAAATTCTAAGATATTAAATGATGAATTAATTGAATGTATCAAAAGTCCAAAGCGGAGGGAAGAAATATTGATTCAAGCAAATAAATTAAGGAATTTATTAATTAGTGCTGATAAATTGGGCGCTGCCGAATGGTTGAGTTCTTGTGTGGATTAGTTTTGGGATCACTGATTTAATTTAACTATTATTTGTTAATAGAATTATTATTGACATACTATCTGAAATGTTTTTTAATATTTATTTCAAATAAATAATAAAAATTAATATTAAATTAAAAAAATTATGAATAATTATTCTCAGTATAATCAAAATCAGTTTCCTACACAATTTCCTGCAAGTGGTTATAGCAGTTATAGCATTCCACAAAATAATGGGAATTTTTATAACTATGGGGTTCAACAATCCACCTATAATGCACCACAAGGAGGAGCTTCTAATTCAATAGCTGCTTATCAAGCACTTTTTAGTGACTATACAGTTCAACAATCCACATACGGTGCACCACAAGGAGGAGCTTCTTATTCAGCAGAGCCTTATCAAGCACTTTTTAACGACTATACAGTTCAGCAGCAGCAGCAGGCAAATACAAGCATGCAGAGTTCTGAATTTCCGGTTCAACCTGTTCAAGCAATGGGAATAAGCGAATTTCCAAATGCTTATTTTAATCCTAATCCAAATCAGCCAGCAGACGCCTTTAATGCTTTGATACAGAATCCTTTAGCAGCATCATCAGCTCCTATGATGGATGATAATATAGCAAGATGTCAGATTCCATCATATCCTTCCTTACAAATGCCCTCTTCTGATCCAGCAAGAGACGTGACCATGGGTGAAGAAGCAGTAGAATCTAGCCCTTTTACTGTGGCGGCTGCCTCTTACACAGACTATACAGGCAGAGTTATTAAAGAAGGGAATTCCCAAGTAAATTTCAGATAATCTGGATTTTATATAAGAAATAAAAACTCATTGCAAATAACAAAAAGGTGAAGATTCAGTTTTTCACCTTTTTCTATTAGAATAAAGCATTGACACATTAGAAAAATAGTTCTTTATATTAAAGTGAGAATAAATAATAACATTAACGTTAAAGAATATGAATTATCAATATCCAGTACAAAATCCTAATTTTCAGCCTGCACCAAGCAGTTACGGAATATATAATAACATTATTCCCCAAAATGCTGGGAATCTTAATAACTTTTCGGTTCAACAAGGTATATCCTATGCTCCACAAGCTTTTGATGCAACAGCTTTTTATCAAGGGCCTGTGAATGGATATAATCCTAATCAATATCAACAACCTCCAGTAGTAACTGTTCAGGCAAATGGATTCTCAAATGGCTATAATAACAGTTATGTATACCCGCAAGTAGGTAACACTCAGCCCTATTATCAAATGCCAGCTAATCCTTATCCGGAAACCATGTATGTGCAACCATCTAATTCTTTTGCAGCGCCTGTAGTTCAGCCAACGGTAGTTCAATATACGATTGTAAACCAGGAAGTACCATTTGAATCACGACATCTTACAATGGGCCAAGAGGCGGAATTAGCAGCTCAAAGAGGTGGAAATAATTACTTCTGATATTTCGGATATTTTTTTCCTTAGGGAATTCAAGATTTAGTTTCGAAGCTAATTGATTTAAATATCCTCATTCGTAATGATTCCACATACTCAAAATTTTTACAATATTTTGATCTGCTAGTATTTGATAAATAAGTCTATGTTGGATATTAATACGTATAGAATAAGACCCGTTTAGATCACCAATGAGTTCTTCAAATGGTGGAGGATTTTGAAATGGATTTTCTTGAAGCTAGACGCCTATTTTACTTTGAAAATTCAAGTATATTTTGTTTGCCATTGATTTTTGCAATGAATATTATGTTAACCTAAGTCATAGAATTTGAGAAGTATCAATGATCGATCCATCACGCAGTGTAGCTATAGTAGGCCGTCCTAATGTCGGTAAAAGTCGTCTTTTTAACCGTCTCGTTGGAAAGCGCTTATCCATTGTACATGATCAACCAGGCGTCACACGCGATGTTGTGATGGAGGAAGTTCAAGATAATTTCATTTTGATGGATACTGGTGGTTTGGGGATGAAACCTACGGTAATGTCTACCGAAGAAGTTAATCAAGCTACCGAAGAGCAAGTCGATTTTGCGCTCGAAGCAGCTTCTTTAATTCTTTTCGTTGTGGATACTCAAGATGGACTTACACCTCAAGATGAAATGGTTGCCAAAAAGCTTCGTAAATATGGCAAGCCCACTGTGCTTGTAATTAATAAAATCGATTCTCAAAAACATTCTCATTTAACTAATGATTTCTACCGTCTTGGATTTAAGGATACAATTTCCGTCTCCGCAGAACATGGTACGAATGCCGAAGAACTTTTGGACAAAATTTTTTACCTCCTTGGTCCTGTTCCTGAGCCTTCGTCTGATGAAACCGAACTAAGGTCTTTAAAATCTCGTATCCGTATCTGCTTTACTGGAAGACCTAATGTAGGGAAGTCTTCTTTGACTAACAAACTCTTGAAAGCTGATCGTCTGATAGTGAGCGATATGCCGGGTACAACTCGGGATTCTATTTTGGTGAATTTAGACTACGAAGCTCCGGATAATACTTCTTGGCATTTTCAATTAATCGATACAGCAGGTCTACGTCCCAGATCGAAGGTGAAAACTTCAGTCGACTATTTTTCGGGTCTGCGGACAATTCAATCTATAGAAAGCGCGGATGTCGCGTTTCTTATAATAGATGCGTTAGAAGGAATTACAAAACTCGATAAGAAAATCGCTGGAGATATCTTAGAAGTTGGGCGAGGTTTAGTAATAGTCGTCAATAAATGGGACTTTGCTTTAAAAAAGTTTGCTGTAGAACCTTTAGAAGGCTACGAAACTGAAGCTGATTTTCGTAAAGAGTTTGTAAAAGCAATCCGAAAAGAACTGTTTTTTCTTCCGGATTCTCCCATTATCTTTACATCTGCTACGGAAGGTTATGGAATCGATGAAATACTGCGCCGAGCCAAAGCGATTTTCGACCGTATGCAAAAGAAGCTCTCTACCGGAAGAATTAATAAAGTACTTCAAGAATTGATGGAAAAGCAAAAACCTCATGTCGTCCATGGCAGACGTTTCAAGGTTTATTACGCACTTCAAGTAGCCAATAATCCTTTCCGTATTCGTATTTACTGTAACCAAGAAATGCGTTTAGAAGATTCTTATAAACGTTACTTGGAAACGGGATTTAACGATGCTTTTCAACTCAATGGCTGTCCTATTAAATTTGATCTTATAGGGAAAAAGCCTCGGGAAAAATCGTAAATTTTTCAATTTCTTGCTTTCTTTTTTGAAATTTCTCTCTCTAATCATAGAAAATGAAACCAAAAAAAATAGCCTTCATGGGTTCTGACCCGATTGCATTACCCGTATTAAACTTCCTTCATTCGAGTTCGGGTAAAGACTACCAATTATGTGGGATCATCAGCCAACCTGACCGTCCGTCAGGTCGAGGACAGAAAGTTTCACCTAATGAAATTAGTTCCTGGGCTTTAGAAAAGAATCTAAAACTTTTTAGGCCAGAAAAACCTTCAGAAGAAGAACTTTCCTGGCTAAGAAATGAACACATCGATCTAGTGCTAGTATGGGCCTATGGCCATATTATCAAGAAGGATTTTCTAAACACACCTCCATTGGGCATGCTGAATTTTCATGGTTCTTTACTGCCAGCTTATCGAGGAGCCTCACCTGTGGAAACTGCTATTGCGTGTGGTGAAACAGTAACTGGAATTACCTTGATGCAAATGATTGCGAAAATGGATGCCGGAGATATGCTTGACAAAGAAGCCGTTGATATTTCTCTTTCCGATACGAGTAGTTCTTTACGCTTAAAACTGGCGGAAGCGGGGGTTCCTTTGATTGAGCGCAATTTACCAAATATACTAGAAGGGAAATGTCAGTTTCAGCCACAAGATGAAGCAAAAGTAACTTATACTCGAAAAATCAATAAAGAAGACGGCTGGCTAAACTTCAATGCTCCTGCAAAAGAGCTGGCTAATAGAGTCCGAGCATTCAATCCATGGCCTGGCGCATTTTTCAAGATAGAAGGAACAGTCATTAAAATAGGAAGTTGTAAAATGGTAGAGGAGAAATCTGATTTTGATCTTTTTAGTTCAAATAGCGCTCAGTCTCCAGGGACCCTAGTTTTGAATAAAGACAAACTTTTGATTGCAACAGGGCAGGGGATATTGGATATCATCTCCTTACAACGTCCAGGGGGAAAGATGTTAAATGTAAGAGACTTTCTGCGTGGGTTTCCATTAAGGGAGTCTATGAAAATCGAAAATGGGCCAATGCCGCCGCTAACGAGTCAGGAACCTTTTCCTTGGAAGTCGAAGTAATACCCATTTCCAATTTGAAGTGATAAAATGATCATTATATGTCATAAACTCAACCAAAGAGCTCTATTAGGGCATTTTTCGCATTTTCTATATCGTCTAGAGCTTCTTTTTCTTTTTTATCCCAATCTGCATCAGCAAAAGTTTTCTGGATCTGCGATTTTACTTTCTCAAAAATAGCATTAAATTGAGGTTTATCCTTATTTTCTAAAAAATCTTTCTGAACTGCGCCGATTCTATGCCAAGCCTGATGAGCATTTCTTTTAATATGGCTTACTTGCATCCTTTTTGATTCAGTCAGCTCGTCTTCTGCATGTTCTTTAGGTTGCAGCTGTCCTTCGGCCCATTCCATGTATGCTAGTAATTTTGCAAGTCCTATTTTAGCCTTCTCTACTTTTTCCTTGTCAAGAGTTACTGCTGCATTCATTGTAAATGAACAACTTAGAAATAAACTCAGTGCAATAATCAAAATTGATTTTAATGTTTTTTTATTCATTATATTTTTGATTTTTAAATTATTTTGTTATTTTTAATAATAATATAAATAATTTATAGAGTCAAATAAAGTAATGAATTTATAGGATTTCAGTTTTAATAGTATACTCCTCCCCCTAGAAGTCTTTCACCTTCGTACAGTCCTAAAATTTGACCTAAGGCCAAAGCCCTTTGAGTTTCAATGAATTCAATATCTGCTCCCTGTGGGGTAGGAGTAAAAATAATTTCTACGGAAGGATCGCGATATCTGGCCTTGGCTAAGAGTTTCGTTTTTTGATTAATAGTTTGGTTGATAAAACTCTTGTTTCTAATCTTGGCGGTCTTCGTGTAGAGTTCTTTGACGTCTATACTATCAAAGGCAATTTGGAGTTCATTCGTCTTATAGTTTTTGGCTACTACAACATAGTTTTTATAATCAGTATTAGATGGAATACCAATTCCTTTTCGCTGCCCTATCGTAAAATGATGTAAACCTCTATGTTTTCCTAGAACTTTGCCTTCTAAATTAATGATTAAACCGGGTTTATCTTCAATATATTGACTTAAGAATTTGTTAATAGAAACTTTACCTAGAAAACAGATTCCTTGGCTATCTTTTTTATCGGCATTGGGAAGGCCATTTTCCTTGGCAATTTGGCGGACTTGAGTTTTTTCTAAATGACCAATAGGAAAAACAGCATGTGCCAATTGTTCTTGTTTAAGGAAGGTTAGAAAATAGGATTGATCTTTATTTTTATCGATGCCTTCTAAAATATCATAGCTTCCATTGCTATTTTCTTGCCGTCTACAATAATGTCCTGTGGCAATGCCGTCGAATCCTTCTTTGAGTGCGTAGTCTAAAAAAACTCCAAATTTCATTTCACGATTACACATAATATCGGGATTGGGGGTGATACCGTTTCTATAGCCTTCAACAAGATAGTGTACGACGCGTTCTCTATAATCTTTAATTAGGTTAATAACTTCAAAGGGGATACCTAAGTGTTTTGCAGCAGCTTCGGCGTGTTTAATTTCTTCTTGCCAAGGACAGTCAGCGAAAAGATCGCTTTCTTCTTCATTGATCCAGGTTTTGATATAGGCACAAGAGATGTCAAATCCTGCATTTCTTAAATTTAAAGCAGCGACTGAACTATCCACACCTCCTGACAATGCTACGAGTATTTTTCTCATTTTATTTGTATTAGACTTCTTTCGAAACCAACTCTTTTGCTCTATAGCGGCGTCAAAAATTTATTCGGGATCCTCATGTATTTTTGTATACACTCCGGTCCCTTACAAATTTTTTCCTTACTATAGAGCAAAATACTTAGTTTCGAAAGAAGTCTATTGTAACAATGTTATAAAAACTTTGAGAAATTGCAATCTTGCGATTGACAGTTTGATTATTTTTTCTATATTATTGTATTTCAATCACGGGAGGTGCTAACGTCAGTTGGCTGAGAATTACTCCTAATATCTGATCCAGGTAATACTGGCGTAGAAACGGTGAGATGAAAAACTTAGATTTAACATTATATTTAGTTACCAATCGTGGTAAGCTTCCCTGGGAGACTTTTTGTTCAATTATCGAACAGGCAATTGAAGGTGGAGTGACGGTTATTCAGCTCCGAGAAAAGGAAATTTCTCAAAAGGAATTTATAAAAATTGGCAGAAGTCTTAAAGAACGTTTACAACTTAAAGGAAAACAGATTCCGTTAATTATCAATGATGCCATTGAGGTGGCTTTAGAAATTGGAGCTGAGGGTGTCCATTTAGGTCAATCAGATGCTTCTGTAGAAAAAGCACGTCAAATGCTAGGTAAAAAGGCCATTATTGGATTATCTGTTGAAACGATGGAACAGGCTCGAGCGGCTGGATTATTGGATATTGATTATATTGCAGCAAGTCCTATATTTGCAACTCCTTCAAAACTCAATACTGCAGCTCCTTGGGGGCTAAAAGGATTAAAAGAGTTATGTAGAATTTCAAAATACCCAGTAGTTGGGATCGGAGGGATTAATAGTAATAATGTTCCAAATATTATTTCCTCCGGAGCAACGGGTGTGGCAGTAATATCTGCAATCTTTTATGCAGAATCTCCTTTTTTGGCAGCACAAGAGTTTCATTCTAAGATTATGAAAGTTAAGGACTTAAGAACTAAAAAAATTAATTAAAACACTAAACTGGTTAAAAAAAACATGAAAATTTCTCAAATTGGTGAAGATCCCTTTATACAAATGATTAAGGAAAAAATGAATCAAGATCTTCCAAAAGATGTTATAGGTATAGAAGATGATTGCGCAGTCATTCCTTATACTCGGGATAAGCTTTTATTATTAAGTACTGATTCTCTAACAGAAGGATGCCATTTCTTGAAAGATAAAATTGCACCGGAAGATTTGGGTTATAAAGCTGTAATGGTCAATGTAAGTGATATCGCTGCAATGGGTGGACGAAGTCTGTATCTCCTTATGTCTATTGCATTACCGAGTGATGTAGAAGAATCTTGGCTTAAAAAGTATCTTGAAGGTGTGCAAGAGGCTTGTTCAGAGGCGAGGGTCTTTTTAATAGGTGGGGATACTACGGGTTCTAAAAATGAGATTTTTATTAATTTTACTATTGTAGGTGAAATTAATAAATCGGATATAAAATACCGTAAAGGGGCGCAAATAGGGGACAAAATCTGTCTCACAAGTCCTATTGGGGATTCGCTAGCTGGATTTCATTCCTTAATGGAAGGTAAAACAAATAGACTTACTCAAAAACATTGTAAGCCCAAAGCACAGTATAAGCAAGGGCTTTGGCTTGGCAAGCAAATCGCAGTCCATGCGATGATGGATCTTTCTGATGGAGTTGATCAAGATCTTGCACGCATGATGTTAGCCTCTAGTAAAGGAGCTGAAGTCGTACTGGAGCAAATCCCTATGTCGGAAGATTTCCTTGAGTTTGCAAAAACACATCATTGGAATGCGTCGGAGCAGGCGGTTGTATCAGGGGAGGAATATTGTTTATTGTTGACGGTAGATCCAGTTGAATTTGAACGATTAAATAATGAATTCATAAAAAAATTCTCCTGTCCACTTTATGTAATTGGATCGGTAAAATCTGGTACGGGTGTTACTTACCTTCAAAAAGGTCAAAATGTAAAAATTGAGTCAAAATCCTATGTTCACTTTAAGGAGCAATAAAAAAGAAAGATTTATCAAAAAATAAAAAAAGAAATGGAAAAGAAAAAATACAAAAGAGCATTAAGTATAGCAGGTTTTGATGGCAGTGGAGGGGCTGGGATTCAAGCTGATTTAAAGACTTTTTCAGCTTTAGGTTGTTATAGTATGACAGTTTTGACGGCTCTACCTGTCCAAAATACTCAAGGAGTGAGGTCAATTTATGAAATTGATATCCAGTGCATTAAAGAACAAATGGATTCTTTATTTGAGGATATTGGCGTAGATGCTGTTAAAATTGGGATGCTCCATCGTCCGGAAATCATAGAAGTTGTTGCTCATGCTTTGAAACAATATCATCCACCCATCATCGTAGTGGATCCTGTTATGGTAGCTAAAAGTGGAGACCGTTTATTATATGAAGGGGCTGTTGTGGCGCTTAAGGAACTCATTTTGCCACTGGCTACTATTATAACTCCAAATATTCCTGAAGCGGAAGATTTATTGAATAGAAGAATTGTTTCTAAATTGGATATGGAAAATGCAGCAAAAGAACTTTCCTTCATGGGGGCAAAAGCTGTTGTAGTGAAAGGAGGCCATATGCAAAGTCACTTAAGTGACGACTGTTTATATGCTGACGAATCGATCTATTGGTATAGTTCTGAACGTATCGATACGATCAATACTCACGGAACAGGTTGCACTTTTTCTGCTGCTATTGCAGCTTTACTGGCGCGTGGATGTAATATACCTGAAGCAGTAAAGCGTGCAAAGGAATATCTGACTGGAGCTTTAAAATCAGGGGCCAATTATGAGATTGGCCATGGGCAAGGGCCAGTGAATCACTTTTATGATATTTGGGAGTAAAATTAATTATACAAAAAACTTAAAAAACATCGATTCATTAAAAAAATGAAACACATAAATAAAAACAATTTGTTGTTACCACCTGCTCAAGGAAATAATATTAAAAACTTAGATCCATCAGTAAGTACTCAGCAAACGATCAATCATAGACTATTTGATAGTTTAGATATATTTTGGGAAGTTGCAAAATATCAACCATTAAAGATGAGATCATTAAGTAAGTGCTTTCCTGACCCAATCATCAATTCTGATAAAATTCGGGTTGTCGTATATTCGGTTGACTTATCAGATCCTGAAAATAAAAAAATGGCTTTTGCCCAAGAAAAGAACTTAAAAATTGAAATAAAAGACATAAAAACTGCAGCGAATGTTCAAAATCTCGTTATGTATGAACTGTATTTCAAATATATCGAATCTATTCAATTTGATAAAATTGTACCTTTGATTACTAACAATATCCAAAGAATCTTAGATTTAGCGCAAAACCTCATTTCATTCTCTTGTAAGGGTATAGAAGATAATGTAACGCTTTCTTTTCCGAAAGAATTAAAGTTTTTTGCTTGTGAGGGGCCAATGAAACGGAATGTAACTATCAAATTTTATGAAAATTTAATTTCTTTTTCTTGTGGATCCTTTTGGGATTTTACCCTATTAAAGCTTCCCGAGAGCTTAAAATTTTTCTCCTGTCTCGTCATTGTGCAGGACACAAATTTGACATTACCCAAAAATTTAATTTCTTTCAATTGTGATTATATTGGTAGCAATAGTTTTAGCACAAATTATCGTATTAAAGTACATCAAAATGTTAATCTTACATTTGGGGAAAAACTAATTTTTTTTACTTGTCGATATATTGCGCATGGAGTTACGTTGAATTTTCCAGCCGCACTTCCTGAACTTAGTGTCATTGCTTTTCAAGAAATTGAGGATGAAACAACGGAAGAAATTTTTAAAAATTTGCAAACACGCATCCAATCACATGAGCTTATTCAATAGCAAATTATTTTCTATTCCTCGAGAAAGTTGGCTCGGATTTTCATCTAGCTTTTCCGAAGCTTATAATATGTCTTTGTTTGTATTTATGGCACCCATCTTAGCTCCATTACTTTTTAAAGACTCTGTCCAAGAAAACAGCGTTTTTCTCACTTATATGCTTATATTTTTAGGGTCTTTTGTAATGTACCCTTTAGGGGCGTGGTATTATGGACATATTGGTGATGCTAAAGGGCGGCGTGCAGCTTGTATTTCATCAAGTTTTGGTCTTGCTGTGGTTACCGGAGCGATCGCTTTTCTTCCTATCAACATTCTTTCTAACTATACTTGGATATTTTTTTTTATCCTTCTAAGTTTACAATTTTTTTTCTCGGCCGGAGAATATTATAGCTCAATCGTTTTTTCTCTTGAACATGGCTCTACAGAAAATCAGGGCTTTATGAGTGGTATCAGTTGCTTTTTTGCAGTATTAGGATTATTGTTAGCAAATGGTTTGTCGATTTTAAGCGTTACTTTTGAAACTATTATTTCATGGAGAGCGGTTTTTATTGTTGGACTTCTTACAGGTTTACTTAGCCTCGGATTTAAATTTTATTGTAAAGAAAGTCCCATATTTAATCTTAAGAATGAATTTAAATCTATTTCTTTTGATTTTATCAAAGAAAATTTTCCCATTATTTTTTCTATAACTTTCGTTACAGGATTTTTTCATTCCATCTATGCTTATACCTTTATTTTCCTTCCATTAATATATAGTGACAGCGCTACCAGTAACTCTCAATTGGAAACTTTTTTCTGTTTAATTGTTTATGGGGTTGGATTACTGATTACAGGCTATTTTTCTGATAAATATAAAATTAAATCAACAATGTGTTTTGGGCTTATCGCATTTCTATGTTTCATTTTCATTTTCATTTCATTTTTTCATTCTATGCCTTTTATTATTCGCCTACTTTTAACTCTTTGTGCTTGTATTTATATCGGCCCAATTCACAGTTGGGTGGTTGAACAGTCTCATCCCAATAAAAGATGCCGCATTACAGCCATTAGCACTGCGTTTGCCATCGGCATTTTTTTCAATGCATGTGTACCGATATGTTTGTTTTTTTATCAAAAATACGCTTCATTATGGTTAAGTAGTATTTATATTGCTGTATTAGCAATAATTGCATTATTTATTTTATTAAAAAGTAAGACTTCTGTATGCCTATCCAATGAATGCGGTATACGTCAATAATCGATACTTGTATATTAAAATTCTTCTTTATTTCTTGAATTTGTACTTCGGTAGAAAGCATTCCATTAATAATAAAATCTGAGGCTGATTTCGTGTTATCAGCAATAAATAATGGCCTTGAATGCAATAAGTAAAATTCTAAACCTGTTCAATAAAATCGTCAATTATATAATGCATAATTTAGTAATGAATTATGCATTATAATATTAAAATTTAAGATTTAAGATTTAAGATTTAAGACTCAGCTTTAGGAATATTCGATGGGATATCAATATTATGTGGGTGATTTCTTTTGACTTTATTGATACTAGCGCGTTCATGGAGAAGACGTTCGAGTTTATCCACCATCTTATCAATAGATTTATAAAGATCTTCAGAATCTTCAGAAGCGATGATATCTGTGCCGGGGACTTCGACAATGCCTTTTGCAGTATATTGAGCTTTGAGAACTTTTTTATGATGCTTATCGATGAGTTTATCTAAGGTAGCTTCTACTTTATCTTCGTCGTTCAAATTGATATTTGAACCATCGAGCTCAACATGGCCCTTGGCGGCAAATTCTTCTTTAGAGTCTTTTCTGTGATGATAAGCAAGATCAACACGGATCCTGACAATTCGATTATTAGGATGTAGTAGCCTTTGCAATTTCGTAGTTACTGTTTGTTTAAGGATGTCGGTAAGGTCCATATGTGAACCCGAGATTATTACTTCTTGGTTATTATTCATTGCATTTTTAAGGGTTTAAGTTTACAAAAAATTATGGATAAAAGATATTTAGAGTATTCAGCAGTCGTTATTACTGGAGGATCATCTGGCATAGGTGCTAGTTTTTTAACTTTCTTATTAAATTTAAGTCAAAAAGTTTTAATTTGCAATCTTTCTCGACGAAAACCTAAACTATTTGAAGGAAAAGAAAGGTGTTATCATTTTGAATGTGATCTTTCCAAACGAGAACTAATTGAGGAAGTAGTTCCAAAAATAAATCAGTTACTGATAGACCAGATGCCGCAGGGTAAGATCTTGCTGATTAATAATAGTGGATTTGGTGAATATGGGGCTTTTCAAGATACTAATCTTTCGAACCAACTGAATATGATTGATGTAAATGTATGTGCAGTTGTTCACCTGACGGGTTTAATGTTACCTTTGATAATCAAAAGAGGGGGAGGGATAATAAATGTTTCATCTGGTGTAGGATTTCAGCCGACGCCTTATATGGCAACCTATGGAGCTACGAAGTCCTTTGTTCTGGATTGGACTCTAGCTATTAGAGAAGATTTAAGGGATAAAGGCGTTCGTGTATTAGCCTTATGTCCTGGGGTAACGCAGAGCAGTTTTTTTGCAAGAGCGGGATTTTCGCCGGAGAAAGAAAGTCGGCAACCAGCTGAAGAAGTTGTTGAGGTGGCATGGAAGGCCTTTGAAGCTGATAAGGGTTTTGTAATACCCGGGTTTAGGAATAAAGTAATGATTTGCATTGGGAAATTTTTTCCTTTATGTTTACTGACTAGAATTTCAGGAATGATCGTGAAACGATTTAGAAAAAGTAAATAGTGAAGTGAATTAAATGGTGAATGAGGTTGAAGAAAAGTGTATTGCCAGTCAAGAATCTCAAGGTCCAGGTTCAGATCCTTTCGGTGAAGAGGCGCCGTTAATCAATTTAGAGGAATTGAAAACATGGATTATTTCAGAGGATAATCGATTGCTTGTTATCAATAAACCTGGATGGGTGGTTTGTCATCCTTCGAAAAATGGACCTTTATCGAGTTTAGTGGGTGCTTGTCGCGAATATACAGGTTTAGTTTCCTTGCACTTAGTTAGCCGTCTAGATAGAGAGACTAGTGGGGTAGTTCTTTTGGCAAAGGACAAGAAAATGGCTAGAATTTGCCAAATGGCGATGGAATTTAGAAAAGTAAACAAATTTTACACAGTTTTGTTAGTAGGCGAATTAAAAGAAAAAATTGAAGTCGATCAACCACTTGCGAAGGATATCAAAAGTTTAATTCATGCAAAGCAATGTGTGCGTGAAGATAGGACGGCACAGCGAGCGCAAACTACGTTTAAGCCCATACTTATAAGAAATGGTTATACGCTTTGTGAAGTAGAATTACATACTGGGCGAAAGCATCAAATCAGAGCACATGCCCAGTGGTTGGGGTATCCGGTTGTTGGGGATAAAATATACGGTCCAGATGAAAAATTGTTTTTAGAGTTTATCGAAAAAGGTTGGACAGAAAACTTGGCTAATCAATTGCCAATGAAACGGCAAGCCATACATGCTGCGAAATTGGAATTTTTCCATGAGGAATTTCAAGAGAGTATTTCTGCGCCGTTACCTGAAGATATGGAAGTATTTTGTCGTAGTTTTATGGAATTAGAAAAAGCAAGCTCACTTTATTTATAACACCTTTTCCAAAAAACTCTTAACCCGATCTGTTTTTGGTGAACTAAAAAAATCTTTTGGACTGCCTTGTTCTATAATTTGGCCTTGATCGAGAAATAGAATTCTATCGGCTACTTCCTTTGCAAAAGACATTTCATGAGTGTTCATAATGAGAGTCATGCCTGTATGAGCAAACGACTTGATGGTATTTAATACTTCCTTTACCATTTCCGGATCGAGAGCTGAAGTGGGTTCATCCAGAAGAAGAATCTTGGGGTTCATGATAAGCGCTCGAACTATTGCTATACGCTGTTTTTGGCCGCCGGAGAGCGACTGTGGATAGGCTAATTTTTTGTCTAATAAATTGACTTGTGATAAAAGATTTTCAGCTTTAGGCATCAATGCTTCTTTTTTTTTGCCTAAAACAACTTTTGGCGCATAAAGAATGTTCTCGATAACAGACATATTGCGAAAAAGATTAAAATGCTGAAAAAGCATTCCAATTTGAGGCTGAATTTTGGGGAGCGATGATTTATCGAGCAGGACACCATCGATCCAAATTTCACCACTTGTTGGTGTTTCTAAAAGATTCATACAGCGAAGGAGTGTAGATTTTCCGCTGCCTGAAGGACCAATGATGGCGATGACTTCACCTTGTGCAATATCTATAGATATTCCTTTGAGCACTTCGAGGTCATTAAATTTTTTCCTTAAATTTTTTATTCTAATCATTGGTTTTGAGTTTTCGTTCTAAGATTTTTGCAAAGTAACTTAAAATTTCCACTAAAATGTAATAATAAATTGAGGCTATAAATAAGGGAATAAAATAGCTATACTTTTCAGCGACAACAATTTGCGCTCTTGCCATCAGATCGGCGCCTCCTATGATAGATATAATCGCGGTTTCTTTCAGCAAGTTAATCACCTCATTAACAAGAGCGGGAAGAATATTTTTAATCGCTTGAGGAAAAATGATGTCCTTCATCATGGCAGTGTAGGGAATACCAAGAGCTTTCGATGCTTCAAATTGTCCTTTATCAATGGACTCAATACCTGCTCTAATGATTTCGCAAACATAGGCGGCAGAATTTAAAGAAAACGCAATAATACCTGCTTCGAATACAGACATTTTATAGTGAATGAGCGTTGGAATGGCAAAATAAACTAAGCTTAATTGGATTAAAAGAGGCGTTCCTCGGAAAATGGAAACATAACTTGAGGCAAAAATTTGAAGAAATTTATTATGACTTAATTTACTCAATGCAAGAAGAGAACCTAAAATCAACCCAAGAGCTACAGATATCAGAGTATATTCCAAAGTGACAATGATTCCTCCCGAAATGTATTTTATTGAAGATAGCCATTCTTGAGTGAGTATTTCCATTGAGTAATATTTTTAAATTAACTTGAATATTACTGAATAAAGTTGTAAATTTCAACTATTAAAATCGATTTGTATGAATAATAGAGAATTATTGAAAATTATAGCAACGGAGGAGATAAGGGATCAAAGTGAGCTATTGAAAAAAATCAAAAACAGGGGATTTGAGATGACCCAGTCTACGCTTTCAAGGCGACTTAATAAAATGGGAATAAGGAAAAAGCATGGAGTGTACATTGCACCTAATTCTCCCGATATAACGTTTAGTAGTTTAATAAAACGTATTGATGAAGCTCCGCCGAATCTTTTGGTACTTCATACTCCTCCAGGACATGCGAGTGCTTTGGCTTACAAGTTGGATTATATGAGTGCTAATGACCCTGAATCGACATCCTCGAATTTTGGTACAACTAATGATGATACAGGATTTTATGAAATTGTTGGAACAATAGCCGGTGATGACACTGTATTTGTTGTAACACGACCTGGACAATTGGAAAATCTAAAACGAAAAATTATTGAATTATGGAAGTAATACCCATTCTTTTTTAAGTTACTTAATTATTAAGTTATTACTTTTCGTAAACGTTTTTTGTTTACAAGAGGAAAATTTTCTGAAAACATCGAGCTCGAGTAGATTTTTTCTATGATTCACCCCTTCTGTGATGAATTGCCAAGGTTCTATTAGTAAAAAGTTTTTTGTTGTGAGAAAAAAAATTTCAAGATGCTTCTTGTTATACCTCGCAGTCTTTCTTGGGTTTCATGTTCTGTCTTCTCGATTAGTAGCTCTTTCACCCATGAAACGCATTGCCTCAGAGGATTTTGACTGTGTGTGGAAGGGATTTCTGCCTCATCCTATTTGCATGCCGGAAAAACCTTCACTTGATGACGATTTTACAGATGATGAAGGATTATATGGAATCGACGTTCCAGATGATACTAATAATAAAGGGGAAGAAGAAGAAGTGGATATTATTTTTGATGAATCCATGAGTGATGCAGAAGCTTTAAAGGCAGATCAATTATTGAAAAAGCTTCAAGCTGAAGCGGATGTCTTTTTAGTTGAGGATTTTAGTAAAGGGCAAAAAATATCCCTTGAAGAAGCCATCTATTTAGCATTAAGGGATAATGAAGGTGTGGGCTTTGGAACTGCAAGTGCTTTAGAAGCTAATATTACCAAAGGTATTACTTCGGCTTATCTTCAAAGAGCAGCTGACGTACAATCTTTATTGGCTTTTGAAGAAACTTGGACACCGCAATGGAATACAACTTTAGTTGGAAATTGGACACGTCAATTTAATAGAGAAGGGCCTTTCACTGATACAGTTATTATCCCAGTTCCGAGTATATCAACATCTCAGAAATTAAAATCAGGTGGGTTGATTAATTTAATTTGGAACAATTCTTATACCTATACTAAGGTCAGTGGACAGGAAAGTCATACAACTGCTACTACGACTTTAGGCTTTAATATCAGCCAACCCTTATTACAGGGAGGTGGCTTTGAAATAGGAACTATCCCTTTAACATTAGCTTACTTAGGTGATGAAATTTCAATAAATAATTTAAAGCAAGTCGTGATAGATAATGTTACGCTTACGATAACATTATATCGTGCTTACTTAAGAGCAATAGATGAATTTGAAATTGATAAACGGGCAATTTATAAAGGACGTGATGATTTGGCACATACAAAAGTTTTAGTTGAGGCAGGTAGGCGAGCAAAGTCTGACATAGTGGAACGCCAACGTTATTTGGCGCAACAAGAGTTTAATTTTCAAGATCAAAGAAATACCGTAGAATCTGCTCGAATAGATTTTTTAAGACAAATCAATATGGATACAAGTACTAATTTAGTTCCACAAGATCTCTACGTTCTGGATATTGAACCTGAAGATATGCCAACTATTGAGGAGTTGCTTTCTATTACATTTCTTAATAATCCAACTTATTTGACTGAATTGCTCAATTTCCGGATTGCAGAATTAAATTATATGTTGGCGCGCAATAATACATTATGGAATTTAACTTTGAATGCGGGAATTGCGTCCTCAGTAACGAGAAACTCTTTAGGACGTTCTAATGAAAATGCATGGGATTTTAGGGACCGAGCAGTAAATGCTGGATTGACCTTAACCATTCCATTTAATTTCTTAGAAGCGAGAAAGTCAGCACTTCTTAATGCAAAGATTGCTTTAAGGAATGCTAAAATTAGTTTACGAAAAAGGGAACAAGATTTAACAGCGTCGATTAAGGACACATTGCGTACTATTAAAAAAGATATTATACAGATAAAATTGGCGAAAATAAATACTATGTTATCGAAAAAGCGCGTATTTCAAAAGCGTCTAGAAATAGAGGGAGGGCAGTCAAGTAGCTTTGAGCTTACAGGTGTTCAAGATGATTTGATTTCTGCAGAGAAAGCCGAACTGGATGCGAAAGTGAGTTTAATGAATGATATAGCGGTTCTCGATGCTTTGATAGGAACTACTCTGGATTCTTGGAATATCAATATTAATCGTAGAACAGATAATATGCCGAAACTCAGTGATACACTTTTTGGTAAAGTTAAAACGTAAAAAGAATTTTTAAAGCTATGGAAATATTAGGAGGCGTCGAAGAAAAACCCCATGATCTCAATGAACTTTTAAATTTGATTATTGAGAAGACCAAGAAATTTACTCACTCACAGAGAGTTATCATATACCTTTACGATGAGCATGAAAAAATTCTCTGGAATCGTGCCGGAGAAGGTGTGGAATTCATGTCAGTTGAATTCAAACTAGGGCAGGGTGTTCCAGGGCAAGTCATTGACAAGGAGAAAACCTTTGTCATGCAGGATGTGAGTAGGGATAGCCGCTATGATCCTAAAATAGATGATATAACGGATATTCATATTAAGTCGATGCTTTGTGCACCTATCAAAGAAAAGAATAAGAAAATTGGCGTTATTCAACTGATTAATAAAGAAGATGGAGAATACGACGATGATGATGTGGCTTTTGTAGAAGCCATGTGCGCTCAAGCCTCAATTGCGATAGAAAATACTATTCTTTTTGGAAGTTTGCAGGAAACGCGCAAGCATGAGCAAGAACTTGCTGAACAAATCAAAGAGCAAAATGATAAGCTTCAGGAGGCTTATATAAAAGTCTCTGAAGAAAAGAAAACGGTTCAGGAGTCTTCAAAAACTGTAACTCGTAATCGGACTATAGCAGCTATAGCAATTATTGCATTATTTTTACTTATTGGATTAGCCATTTGGGGCTTTTCGTATTTTTCAGGTGGAAAAAAAGAGGGTGCTCCGCAGGCAAAACTAGAAATAGATGTGAATAAAATAGAAGATAAAAATGTATTTACTGTGACACCGCAATCTTTAACCTATCCTTTGACCTTAAGAGGGATATTGGAGCCTGCTAGCATTGAAAACAAATTTGCTCCCTTTACCGGACGAATTGTTTCTAAAAATTTTACTATTGGTGAGGAAGTTCAAAAGGGTCAAGAATTACTCATCATTAGTGATGAAAAAGTTTTGGTAGAATATAGGAATGCAAAAGTAGCTGAGATAACCGCTTTGGAAGAATACGAGAAGAAGAAAAATTGGGCAACAAGCACACAATTAGCTGACGCAAAACGAGAAATATTCCGCGCACAAGAAAAAGTACAATCTTCGCAGAAACTTTATGACTTAGGTGTAATAGCAAAAGAACAACTTGATAGTGCAGAAGATTCATTACATTCTGCACAAACAAAACTTGAGACAACAGAGAAAGAAGGCGATGAGCAGGCAGTCAAAGTAGCTGAATTTAAATGGCAAAATGCAGCGCTTACCGAAAAAGAATTTGCAGACAAAATGAAACAATCGGTTATAAAGTCAGATACAATAGGCGTAGCTATTTTACCACCTAGTGGGGGTGAAGAAAAAAAGAGTAAGCCTATTGAGGTTGGAATGCAAATTGATGATGGCACCGTATTCGTTGCCATAGCAGATTTAACTCGATTAAAAGTTGTAGGGAAAGTGGAGGAAGTCGATATTACGTCAGTGAAGCAAGGACAAGAAGTTAAAGTCACTGGGGATGCATTTCCAGGAATTACACTGACAGGTAAGGTAACCTATGTTTCTTCACAGGCAAAGCAAGGGGGAAGGGCGCCTTACTTTGAAATTAACGTTGAGACTGAACCTTTAAATGATGAGGAACGAAAGAGAATTCGTTTGGGTATGAGTGCGACTTTGAGTATTGTGACGTACAGTAATCCTGAAGCTTTAATGGTTCCATTTACTGCTATTAAAATAGCTCGAGATGGCAACTATGTCTACAAGATTGTCCCTGGGGCTGAACCCGAAAGAGTTCGTGTGGAAACTGGGAAAACAACGCCTACGAGTGTGGAAGTTACAGCAGGTGTTCAAGCCGGAGATAAGCTTTTAATATTAAATCCTTAAAATAATTTACAGTGAGTACACCCATTTTAGATTTGCAAGATGTTGTCAAAAATTACTATTTAGGGCCAGTGACTGTGGAGGCGCTAAAGGGGATTAATTTTAAGGTTTTTGAAAAAGAATTTGTAGCAATAGTAGGTACCTCTGGATGTGGGAAATCGACTTTGATGAATATTATGGGGCTCCTTGATAAACAGACGTCGGGGAATTTTTATATCGATGGAGTCAACGCACAGCTCGCCGATGACAACGAATTATCGACGCTACGCAATCAAAAGATTGGGTTTGTGTTTCAATCTTATAATTTACTGCCTAAGCTCAATGTTTTAGAAAATGTGGCAGTGCCATTGCTTTATAGGGGTTGGTCGCGTAGTCAAATAGTTCCAAGATGTCGTGAAATGCTTGCGAGGGTGAATATGGCGGACCGGGAACATCATAAGCCCAATGAACTTTCTGGTGGGCAGCAGCAAAGAGTGGCGATTGCAAGAGCATTGGTTGGAAAGCCTTCCATGATTTTAGCCGATGAACCGACTGGGGCACTTGATGTTAAAACGAGTGAGGATATTTTGAATTTATTTTATGAACTTAACCGTACAGATGGAATGACAATTGTATTAATCACACATAACGATGAGATTGCTCAAAAAAGTCCCCGTCGAGTCGTTCTAAAAGATGGAATCGTTGCAGCTGATATAAAACTATGATAATCAAAGCAAATGTAAACATGGGTATTCGCAGTCTTCTTGCCTCAAAGCAAAGAACGCTGCTGGCTTTACTCGGTATTGTTATCGGTATTGGTTCAGTGATTGCGATGGTATCGGTAGGTATTATTGCTTCTGAGCATGCATTAAAACAATTTAAAGAGATGGGTACAGATTACATTGTCATAAGTAAAGGTTGGGGTGGAAATTTTGGTGAAAATGCTCCTAAAATTACTTTGGAACAGGCGGTTGAACTACCCTATCGTGTAGCGAATATTTTGGAAGCAACCCCAATGGCTTCCAGTGGGACCAACTTTATTTACCAAGGGCAAAATTATTCCTCACAAATTATTGCAACTTTGGGCAATTTTTTAAGCATTAACCGTTTCAAAATGCAGGAAGGACGATACCTTTCAGATTTAGATGTGAATATGAATTACGCCGTATTAGGCTCAGAGGTTGTTGATGAAATGAAGGAAAAAGGAATCACCAAATTTCTGGGGATTGATATCATGTTTCGAGACAGATTATTTACAGTGATTGGAATATTAGAGAAAACACCGGGTGGAGGTATGAAGCCATTTAGTGCCAATCGTTCTATCATGATACCAATCAGTACTTTTATGAGAAGTTTTGAAGATCCTGAAATTAGCTATATTCTTGGAAGAGTGAAACCTGGCTCAGTGGCATCGGAAGTCGCTGAGGATATAAAGAACTATTTCCATCTTGTAGATCCTCAACTAGAGATCGAAATTCAAACTGCCGAAGAGCTTATTCAGCAGCAAAACAAACAGTCACAACTCTTTACTCTTTTATTAGGTGCGATAGGAAGTATTTCTCTTATTGTGGGAGGAGTTGGTGTTATGAATGTGATGCTAGTATCCGTCTCTGAAAGGAAAAAAGAAATTGGAATTCGGCGTGCTTTAGGGGCATTACGCCGTGATATTCAATTGCAATTTTTAATTGAATCTTTAGTACTTTGTTTGATTGGAGGGCTCATTGGGTTAGGAATTGGAATCGGTGCGTCCTATTTTCTTGCACAGCACAATGGATGGGACTTCATGGTTTCCAAAGCAGCAATTCTCTTGGGTATAGGCGTTTCAACGGGTGTAGGATTATTTTTTGGTTACTATCCCGCTCGTCAAGCATCTATGCTAGATCCTATTATTGCACTTCGATCTTAAGGGCTAGCGGGTGAAAAGTATTGACATGCAGATGTAGGGTTTCATTATTAATATTATTCATCAATAATATTAATAATATGTATAACAATATAACGGAATTTTTGAGATTATCTTCATGCGGATGTAATGCATTAGAAGAAGTTGTAGTGCATCCTGGATTAGAAGTGGGTGTAGCTCCTGGGGGCCGAGTAGTTGGCTGCAATGGATTAATCGCAGATAATATGGCTATTATGAATAGAATAATAGAAGCCAGTACATTGACAAAAGCTGAGATGGCTACGATGGCATTGGCGCTTATGGCATGTATGTACTTCGCCCCATCAATAGAATTTACTGGAGCTGCTATTGCAGTGCTAACATTTATAGGATTAGTAATTGAAAAACGGGAAAGTGTAATGTCTGCAATTTTTTCGAGCATCGCTTATCTAAAAACATTAGATTTTAAACTAACAAAAGCTGAGATGGTAATTTTGGCATCTGCTTTTATTACCTATGTGGTTCTTGTCCCATCTTTTGCTTTTACTTTAGGTTCCATTGCTGCTCCAGCGCTTGTCTTAGAAATGACTGGAGATCCTGAAAGTATAATTCAAATGATGGCAGCTTATACTGCTACTTGTGTGGGAATTGGGGCTACTGTTACAGATATGTCATTGTTTTGGGAGGTATTATTAAGAATATTGACTGCATGCGTGACGTATTGTGCTTTAGGTATTTTGCCACACATGATTAATAAAATTATTTAATTTTTTTTAAATTTGAAATATTATTCGATAGGTCTCCCAAGTAATAGGCAAAAAAGAGTTTTTGTAATAAATGTAATGCTGAAGTTCTTGAAAAAACTTGAATGATTTTTGCTTTTCAGCGTAAAAAGTCACGAGGGGGGGGCGTCATAATAAGTTCAGCATATTACATCTATTCCTAAGTTATTTTGTTACACTTATATTCATAAAAGCCCTTTTTCATCTTGGTTTTTATTGGATCTGTCAGATTACGTAAAATTCATACACTTAAGGTTTATTGCTATTTAACGAAAGCCCTGTGTGTGATAGGACTTTTTTGTAACATATTTTTTCAAAAAGCTTCGATTAAATGAGTCGATTTAATTTTTTGCGCGCTGTTTCAAGTTGTTTGCTCAAATCATTTAGGTTCGCCAATGTTTTTTCCCCATGCTGAGGGACCTTTTTAATTGCATCCTGAGAGTCTTTAAGCTTTTTTTCTAATTCTTCTACTAATTCTTTCATTATCTCTAATGATTCTGTTATTTTTAGTTTTTTAACATGTTTTTTAGCCGCTTCAAATTGTTGTTTTGAAGTTATGGGGTATTTCTTAAAAAACAGTGTCTGCCATTCTTTCGTTATACCGTTTCGATTTAGGATGGTTGTTATTTTTTGTACTCGTACTTGTTTTTGAGGATCTCTAATTTTTTTGATTATCTCCCCAGCTGCTTCCAAGGCTTTTGCATATTCATCTTGAAAAGATACAGAATATTCTTTTAGAAAAGCATCTTGTTCTTCCAGAGTTTGGCCTGCTCTAGCTAGCATATTTCGTATGCTTTCCTTTCGAGATTCCTCCTGGTTTTCCGGGTCTTTCCAGTAGGTAACTCTTGTACGTATTATATCTAACATTGGGTCCGAGAGTACCGGCTCCTCGTCTAAGAATGTTTCTTGTTCTGAGAAACCCTCTATACCGAGCGCTGCAGGCATTTGTTGTATGATTATTTCCTGTTCTGATTCATTTGTTATGCCAGTCTTTGCCAATTCTTCTCGTATGATTTCTCTACGAGTTTTTTTGATTCGTTTACTTCCTGGTTGGGCTGTTGTTTCAGGTTTTTGTGTATCTATTGTTTGTTCTAAGCTATTTGGCTTCAAATATATGGAAGGTTTGTAGTCATCGGGTTCAAAAAGCCTTAACTCCTGATCGGATGGTAGTTGGTTAATATTTTGAGGTTTTTCCTTGAACCAAGACCAATCTTTGAACGGATTTTCAGCGTTTTGATACCAAATGACTAGCCATCCAAAAAAAGACTTTGTACCTTGAGGATTGGTTTGTGGCTTAGATGACAATTCGTCTGCTTCTTTAATCCTTGGCCTGTGTTTTGGTCCTCCTATACCTCCCGGCGTCATGAACATTGCATTTTCCTCCATCTTATAGGGTTTAAGTTAATTTTTTGATCATTAATTATTACGTCATTGATTAATTAATATTAACATTTAAACATTAATTAATCAAAATATTGATATTTTTATTTTATTTATTATAATATTCTTTTTCATATCTTGTTATTGCTATTTTAATCGAACTATATGATTTCTCAAGTAAATTAAGTTTTTGATCTATTTTGCTTTTTCGATGTTACGTCAACTGGTTTTGATGACCAAAACGTATAGGCTGATTTTTTTATAAATCACGCTAATTGAAATGGGTCTTTATTTTTGAATGTTCTAAAAAATGAGTATGATAAATCTATATTATCTCATGATTGGAAATCTTCTTCACCTATTTTCTATCCCACCATTTTCACTATCAAAATCAGGGTGATACTCTATTTGCCATAATACATCAATGATTCGTAGTAGTATTCTATTAATATCCTCACTAGATTTTTTATCCCAAAATAATATTAAAAATAGATTATGGAAATCTTCTATATCTTCCTTTTCAAAATTTTCAGAAGCTATTCCTTCATGGATATCTTCATATTGTATTACATCCATTAAACCTTGAAAGATATTATCTACAAACTGCAATGAAATTTTGGCCTCTAAATCTGTTGATAGTAAACTAGAAACTCTCAATAGGAGAAGTAAATGAGCATTGACTGACCAATGATTTTTATCATTTAAGTGTTCAATTATAATTAGACTTCCTTCTTCAGTTAAGTAGTCATTTTGTTCAAATGCTTGTAAAAGTTCTAGTGCTGGTTCCCTAAATTCTAACATTTCATGATTAAGCAAGCCTATAAGCTTAGGAATAGCATTCTGAATATGGATAGTTGTTGGATGATTTAGTGTACTCGCTCTTTCAAGAGTCCAATATGAGAGCATACATTGGTTAAGGAATTTTAAACTGGCTTCGGCAAGCTCCCAGTCATTACTTTCAAGACAAAGTAAAATATCTGAAATAAATGGCTCTGTTTTATCAAAATTTATCAATTGTTTATAAATAAGTTTACATAAAAGCAAAATAGATTTTATTGTATTTTCAATATCTTTGCTGGGCAAAATATGTACAGATTCAATCAAAGTCGTTAATAACATTTTAACAACTATAGAAGACTTAACAGAATACAAAAAATCAAATAATTCATCAATTTTTTTTTCATCGTTTTTTAAATCAACCAAAAATTGATCTGCAAATAAGTATTTCTGGAAAGATTTCAGTAAGAGAAATTGATCGTAGGGCACGCTACAAGATAATCTTATATTATATTTTTTATCTTGTTGAACATTGGGATCAATTAGATTCGATTTAAATTTTAAAACAAAAATTCCTGCTTTTAATGTGAAAAGAAAATTTTGCAAAGACCACAATTGAATGTAATCACAATATTGATTTAACGATTTTTGATCAAATGCTTTAGAGAGATTGGTTCTGAATCTTAAAACACTTTGTGAATAATAAAGTTGTGTGAAAAAATCTAAAGTAGGTTTTTTAAAATTAATCCGATGCTTTAAAAAATCTTCTACAAGTGAATTACATCTAATATTGACGCAACTATATGCTAATAAAGGTTTATAATGAAATTCACAACAGAATGAAAAAATTTTCCAATGTATTTCTACAGGTAAATATTTTTCAATTGAAATGATTTCAAGTTCTCTTTCTCTTGCGCCAAAATTGCTTTTTTTAGTTTGAGGATGTTCAACAGGTTCTTTACCAATTCTTTTCATTACAAAAAATATATATAGAACAATCTAAAAATATCGAGATTAATCGTCTTTATTTCACTAAAATATGGATCTAAATGTTAAATTATGCTACTGATTTAATTGCTTTGTAAAGTATTTCAGCGCTTCGTTCGATGATCTCCCCCTTATGGGCAGTACTAATAAAACAAGTTTCAAAAGCAGAGGGGGGGAGAAATAGTCCTTTTTCTAGTGCGTATTTAAAGACGCATTTGAAATGATTTGATTTTGTTTCGAGGACGTCATTATAATTTAAAACAGGTTTTTCACTAAAGAAAAAGCTGAACATAGAACCTACTTGAGGTACTTGTATAGGAATTCCTTTTTCTTTAGCGCCTTGTAGAATGGCCTCTTTGATAATAATTCCCATTTTATTGAGATTTTGGTAAGGCAGTTCTTGTTCCAATAATTTTAATGCTGCTAAACCCGCTGCCATGCCTATTGGGTTACCACTCAGTGTACCTGCTTGGTAAACAGGCCCTTCAGGAGCGAGATATTTCATTATTTCCTCTTTTCCTCCAAAGGCAGCAACAGGGAGACCTCCTCCAATGATTTTTGCAAAAGTTGTCAAATCCGGAGTGATATTTTCTTTTTCTTGGACTCCACCCAAGCCTATACGGAAACCTGTCATGACTTCGTCAAAAATCAATACAGTACCATATTTTGTACATAACTCTTTTAATTTTTTTAAATACCCAGGAAGTGGTAATATTAGTCCGCAATTAGCTGGATAAGGTTCAAGAATAATCGCAGCTATTTGATCGGGTAATTGAATAAAGGTTTTTTCTATTTCTTCAATATCGTTAAAAGGTAAAATAATCGTTTCAGATGCAAAAGAATATGGAACCCCTGCGCTATCAGGATGACCGAATGTTAAGGCTCCCGATCCAGCTTTAACTAATAAACCGTCTGAATGCCCGTGATAACAACCTGAAAATTTGATAATTTTGTCCCTTCGGGTATATCCTCGAGCCAATCGAATAGCAGACATAGTAGCTTCTGTTCCACTATTAACCATTCTTATTTTTTCAATAGAAGGAACAAGTTCTATGATTTTTTTTGCCAACAATAATTCGTAACTATTCGGCGTTCCAAAACCAGTTCCTTTATCAAGAGCTTCGAGAATTGCAGCTTTAATGGTAGGGTGATTATGTCCCATAATTGCTGGTCCCCACGCACCTACAAAATCGATATATTTTTTACCTTGAGTTGATGTTAAAATAGCGCCATCTGCCCGTTCAGTAATAAAGGGTTCACCACCAACTGCATTAAATGCTCTGACGGGCGAGTTGACTCCTCCAGGCATGCATTTTTTACATTCTTCGAATAAATTAACTTCAGTTTCTTGAATTAGCATAGTTATAAGATAGGATAAAATTCTAATTTAAATATTTTTGAACAATAGGCATTCTCCTTCCTACTCCAAAAGCAATTGTAGAAATTCGTAGCCCTGGAGCAGCTTGTTTACGTTTATATTCATTTAAATCAATCTTTCTGATAATATCTTTAGTTATTTTAGGGTCAAGCCCAAGTTCGATAATTTTACTAGTACTTAATTGTTCTTCGACATATAAAGTAATAATTTTATCTAAGATATCATAAGGAGGGAGGGAATCTTGATCTACTTGATTTTCCCTTAATTCAGCTGATGGAGGTTTGAAGATAGTATTAGTGGGAATAATTTCCTTTTCGCGGTTTATATATTGAGCGAGTTCATAAACTTGAGTTTTAAGAACATCCGCAAGAACTGCGAGTCCTCCAACCATATCTCCATAAAGAGTGCAATATCCGACGGCCATTTCACTCTTATTACCCGTTGAGAGTACCAATGCGTTGAGCTTATTTGAAGTGGCCATAATTAAAGTACCACGAGCTCTTGCCTGTATGTTTTCTTCAGTAGTATCCCGAGGAGTTCCTCCAATAATCGGTTGCAAGGTCTTTTCTAAATTATCTACAATATCTTGGATAGATAAGGTTATTAAGTGGATTCCTAAATTTCTAGCAAGCTCTTGGGCATCGATTTTGCTGTGTTCACTAGAAATTTTCGATGGAAGGCTTAAACCTATAACATTTTCTGCACCTAATGCTTTTACTGCAATGCATGCCACAACTGCCGAATCGATCCCTCCACTGATGCCAATAATAGCTTTTTTGAAATTGAGTTTATTGGCATAATCTTTAACTCCAAGTATGAGGCCTTTATAAATTTCTTCTTTTTGGCTTAGTTCTTTGCAAATATCAGATTCTATGGGTGGCCTATCCATATCAATGACTTTTATTGTTTCTTCAAACGCGGGAAATAAAGCGCGTATTGAGCCATCGGAATTGACTATTTCACTGCGGCCATCATAAATTAATTCGTCATTACCTCCAATTTGATTACAATAAACTACAGGGCAGTTACAACACTTTGCAACAGCGCATAGAAGTTTCTCTCGTAATTTATATTTACCATAATTCCATGGGCTAGCAGAGAGATTTAGAATAAGGTCCACTTTTTTTTCCTTAAGATATATAACAGGGTCGAGTTGATCCATTCTATAAGTTTGTAAAAATTCACCTGTCCAAATATCTTCACAGATTGTAATACCAATTCGTTTTCCTTTCCATTCAATAATCTTCGGGACTTGTCCTGCAATAAAATTGCGAATTTCTTCGAATACGCCGTATGAGGGTAGGAGGCATTTCTGTGCACTAAAACTTATCTCTCCATTTTGGCACCAAGCTGCTGAATTATAATATCTTGATATTTTCCCATCGGGTACTTTTTCTACATAGCCTAAAACTGCAGGAACGTCTTTAATTTCTTTTGCTATTTTTTTAAGCGAGATGAAATTATCTTCAACAAAATGAGATTTCTGGATAAGATCTCGAGGAGAATATCCAGTGACCACGAGTTCTGAAAACAAAACGATTTCAGCTCCATTCTCGCAAAGTTGTTTATAGGCACTAATAATTTTTTCAGCATTGCCTTGTAGATCCCCCACTGTTGTATTTAATTGTGCAACACCGATTTTCATTGATTATCTTAGATTTATATGTTCTTGTATTTCCTATGTCAGTTCCAGATGACTTTACTAATAACTTAAAATAACATTTTCTTAGCTACATGAAAGCTTTATTTTGCTGCATTTCTTTATTTCTTTTTTTAAAAAGTTCCTTATTTGCTATTGATACTTCCGCCAGCCAAGATGAAACTTTACCTTTGAAACCTTCGGGAGAAGTTCAAACTTCAGATTCTAAAAAAAATGTTCGTACCCGTTATTTGTTTGCTGATGATAGTGCCCTTAGTAAAAAAGAAAAAGCAGGGTCTACATCTAAGTCTTCAGAAAAAGTGCAGACTCCAGATTCTAAGGAAAATGTTCGTAATCCCCGTTCTTTATTTGCAAAAGAACATGCTATAATCAAAAAAAAGAATTCTAATACTGAGCCGTCATCAAGAATTCAGGTTCCAGATATTAAAAAGAATAAAGATGATCCGGTTAGTCGCTTGCTTGCTATAGATCATCCTGTTGTGGAAAACACGAGTACGCCTCCGACGCCTCCGATTCATGCTCAAATGCCTCCAGTAAAAGTTGAAGCTACAGATTCTGAAGAAGGCGATAAAGATAATCCGGTTGATGCAGAAATGGTATCAGCAATTGTGATGGATCAGTCTCTTACAAAGGTGGAAGCTTCGTTAATAGATCCTGTTAGTAAGATTGATGAATTATCAAAGAAAGAGGCTATAAAAAATGCAAATGATTACAATGAGTGTCCTACATTCGAACTGACGCTCGAAATTCTTTTCAATTGTATTGAAGCTGAAAATCTTACCGTTTTGTTAAATAGAGAGAAGATTGAAGAAGCTTTCCAGGTCGCCAATATAGCACGAGCTGAACTTTTGCCTCAATTTTCTTTAACTCTGGAACAAACTCGTTCTCGTGTTGCTAATGATTTTGGTCCTGGCGATGTCAATTTTACCTTTAACCTTTTCAATGGTATAATCAACGGTAGTCTCGTTCTTTTTGATTTAACGAAATTGGCTGGTTATGAAGAAGCTAAGATGGGTGAAACGATTACTATCTTAAATTACAATGCGATTTTACAGGCGGTCTTAACGGATGCGGCAACTCTTTATTTTCAACATATAAAAAATCTGCGAGGGCTCAATGTTATTGATGCAAATCTTCATCAGGCAAAGGTGCTTCTTGATCTTGCGAAAACTCGTTTTAATGCTGGTGTGGCCTCACCTATAGATGTGACTCGTGCGGAAGTTCAAGTGGCTATTTATGAACGTCAACAATTAGAATTACTTATTCTCATTAAGCAAAGTGAATTATATCTAAAGAGAATTCTGGATTTGGATATGCGGCAAGAGATTTTCATTCCTAATGTAAAACTAGAGAAAGATCCTCCTGCACCGGAGATTTCAATCCCTTCGCTCAATGCCATTTTACTCAATCGATTTGATTACTTAAAGGAAAATGCCATTCTTACATTAAATGAATTTCAAGAAGAAGCGGCTTTTTGGGATTACTTTCCCAAAATTAATTTATCTGGAACTTGGGGGTATGCTGCTCCTATTCCTTTTGATGGCATATGGTTACCTGAATGGTCAATTACTTTATCCCTTAACATGCCTTTATTTGATGGATTTCGTATTCGCTCAAACGTTTTAAGAGAAGGTTCAAGAGTTCGTCAGCAAAAGGATCTGCTCTTGGATTTGGCAAACACTATAAGTACTGAAATCACTTTAAATTCATATACTTTAGAAACGCGTTTTGCTGAAATAGACTTAGTTCGTAGGCAAGTGCTTCTTGGGGAAAAAGAACTAGAACTCGCAAAAACACGTTTCCAGGAAGGAGTTGCGGATAACACAGAAGTTGTCAATGCACAAACTAAGTTAGCCATTTTCTTAGATGACTTAGTAGGAATTATTTATGCGTACGATATTTCTCGTTTAGATTGGGCAAGAACCCGAGGCGATGTTCATTTGCTATTAGACGAGGGTTTAAAGGATGACAAATAGGCTTATATTAGCTTCAGCTTCTCCTAGGCGAAAAGAACTTCTGCGTTCTATGCGTATTCCTTTCCAAGTAGTTGTTCCAGAGGTTATAGAAAAGGAAGATACTAGAGGGGATCCTAGAAATATAGTTCTTCACAATGCACAACTTAAGGCTGATGCTGTTATTAAAAGTTTTCCTAGAAATTTAATCCTCGCGGCGGATACTGTAGTATTTTTCAATGATCACATACTCCATAAGCCCAAAGACCTCGAGGATGCGCGGTCGATGCTTAAATTGCTTTCAGATAATACTCATTTTGTATATACGGGTATTTGTTTAAGAAACCAGACTGAGAATGTAACTATCGATCACTGTGAACTCAGTGAAGTTCGTTTTCGCAAACTTGATGACGCAATTATAGATGCTTATCTTGCTAAGGTTAATCCTTTAGATAAGGCTGGGGGCTATGCGATACAAGAGCATCCGGAATTAATTATTGCGGAATACAAAGGATATATGTCAAATATAATGGGATTGCCAATTGAATTTATTTATTCTTTAATAAGAAAATTAAAGTTACTTAATTAAAGAGTGTCCCAAGACGATTTAAAAAAAAATCCCAAGCATCGAAATTGGCTGATTGATGAACATGTTTTCAAAAAAAAGTCGTTGCTTATTATTTGCCTTATATGTCTTATTACCTTGGGTTTTCATCTTGCTATTGTTTATTCACTGAGTTTACTAAAAACAAGTAAACCTTTAGCTTCAGCAGCTAAGAAAACGAAACAGAATTATGAGTTACTTTATTATGAACCGCATCCGATGTGCTTTGTGGAAGTAAATACAGAACTTGCTCCTCAAAGCCCACCGGAAAATACGATTAATTTCGCTGCTCAATCTCAGCGAGCTGCTCAAGAAAATCCTGGACTACCTAGCTTACAAGAAATTCCTACGCTCCAAGGAGATGATGAAGTTTTTTCTAAGATTACTCAAGGTTCTTTGATATCGCAGGAAGATCTTACTGAGATGCTTGATCCTTTCGAATCTGCTTTTCCAGCAGGGACTGAAGATTTTGTAGAGCCCGAAAAACTAGTTCAAAATGGAGTAAAGTTAGTAGAGCGTCCAAAGCCTAAACTGCGCCCTAAACTGAATCGCACACCAATGGGGCTTCTTAAAAAGAACGACGAGGCTGTTTCAAAATATGGTATAACTGCTATCAACGCTCGGTTTACGCAGTTTGGGGAATATATACAAAAAATGCATGAAGCTATTGGATCTCAATTTCATTTGCTTTTTGCAAATTACAATTTCACAGCAGTCGATTTTGGGTCCTGTGTTTCTATTTTTTATTCTCTTGACGAAATGGGTAATGTTACTAGTATTGGAATTAAATTTTCTACTGCTTCAAATTTAGCAGTTATTTTATGTAAGGATGCAATTTTATCTCAGGCTCCCTTTGGTCCATGGACTGACGATATGAAAGCAATATTGAGTAAAGAAGAAAAGTTTCATTGTAATTTCCTATTCGATTGAGTGACAATATAAAGTTATTAATAAAAAAGCTTCCTTTCGGACCCGGTGTTTCTCTTCTTAATTATGATCCAGAAACAACGCTTTTTGCGCTGAATAAACCAGAAGGATTGAGAAGTCATCCTAATAGACCAGGTATTGATAAAAGATCGCTTCTCCTAGCTCCTTACGATTTAGATAAAGAATGTTATTTGTGTGATCTTGCCGATGTAGGGATAGTTCCTGTTTATCTTCTTAACCGTCTTGATGCCCCAACTTCGGGAGTTATTCTTTTATGCTTGAATATAGAAGTTGTTTCAGTGATACATAAACTTTTTAAAACGCATAAAATCAACAAAATGTATTCTGCTCTTGTAAAGGGGATCTTGAAAATAAAGCAAGGTACGTGGAGAGATTGTCTCTCTTCTAGAAGAATGGGAGAAATAGTTAGGACGCAAAAGGGTGGGGAACGTCTTGCTCAAACACATTTTCATCTTATTGGGCAAGATGAGGATTTAGGTATTTCCTTATGCCATTTAATGCCTATTACTGGTTTTACCCATCAATTGCGTGTTCAAGGGGCTTTACATAACCATCCTGTTCTAGGAGATAAAACTTATGGAGATTTCTCTTTTAATAAACAAATTCAAAAAATAACTTCTTTCAAAAGGCTTTTTTTGCATTCTACCCAGATTGACTTATCTTATAGTTTCATGCAAAAAAACTATAATTTTACTGCGTACTCTCCTCTTCCTAAAGAATTTGCCTTCATAAAAGATCTCTCTTAAATCTTGAAAGATTTTCTGGATCTACCAGGTGCTATTTCGAAAATTGTCCAAATTTCTTTCTCAAAATGAATTTATTTTCATTTTTTTCTTATTCTGAAAAAGGCTTGTGATTTTTAAAAAATCTGCTATAAAATTAGAAAAATTCTTTTTATTGACATTTAAATAATTTTATATATTTTTAATATTAGTAAAATATAAATATAATAGAAAATAAACCAAAAAATATGCAACCAATATCTAATTCGAAGCAAGAAAGACAAGAACCTTTGGAAAGAAAAAAACCAACGAAAAAAGAAAAGAAACAAGAAAGGTACGATAGAAAATATAATTCAAAGTCTGTTTCAGGGCCTTCTATACAGGCTCCAATAGTTTTGGGCGGGAATGGAGTTATGGGTCAGTGTGGTGCTCATTTATCAAGAGCAAATCAGCAATTCAAAATAAGTGATAAAATTTATTCTAATATAAATGGCGATCTACCTTTATCGAAAAGGGCCTTAGAATTTGTTTCTCCTTCTAATGAAGCTTTAACGATTGCTTCATTAAATGCTAATAAAAATACTCAAGTAACAAAGGTGACGAATGTAATAAAACAATTAATAAATGTTTTTGTTACTGCTATGAATCTTACTTGGGAAGGTCAGAGGAATATTAATATTAGCATTAATGATTCCATTGAAAAATCAATATTGATAATATCTAATAATTATAGAAACTTAATTAAGTGCAAATTAGTTAATAAATATCAAGAAATAAAAGAAGCTGAAATAAGAAAAGCGCTCTCGGAATTCGGTTTTTCATTCGACGATGAGAGGATGAATGGACTTTTCTGTTTTCATCTTTTCCATAGAATGTTTAACACCTATTTTCAATATGACAAGAAAAGAGATCAGCTATCTTTTCCTAGTACAGCTTGTGAAAATAATGATGATGAAATCAGTCAAAATATGAATGGTTTAATTGATAAAGTGATTGCGAATTTGGAAAAAAGTAAACAGGAAAATTGTCTTCGAATTTTTAGAATCATGCTAGATCCGGGCATTGAATATAAATCGAAATTTATGATGACGCGAAATTTTTTTGGTTTTCTTCCTGGAATGAAGAGTGAAGCTAATATAATGAGTAAAGACTTTTTTAGTGAAAGCTATAATCAAAGCGGTGATATTAGTGAGTTCCGCATTCTTCTTACTTCAAATGCTATGCTTGAGGAGCGCTTTTCTGACTTTGTCGCCCGCTTTCATAAATTGGATATCTTATTGGATGATTTAAAGAAAATGAAAGAAGCACCAAAAACTTATGATAATATGAAAATATTTTGTAATTTTTTGAACGAAAATGTTAAGTTGTTTGAAGAACATATTCCAGGAATGCAAAGACAAATTGAAGCTGTAAAAAATCAGGCTTTGAAGGGAGAGCTTGAAAAAAACTATGCGGAAGGGTTTTCAAAATGTGATTTTTATCGTGAATATTTCGTAACATGTAGTTTCTTAAATGGTATTGTATCGGAATTTAATGAATTACTAAAATGCCGAAGAACGTCTGATATAACTAAGAAGGCAATGCAGAATGAAAGAAAGAATAAATTCGAAGCAATAAATGAAAGTGATGATCCTAATACAATAATTAGCAGTGAGGATGATATAATATTTAGAACTGTAGAGATTTCTGAAGAGATTCTTGAAAGTCCAATTAAAGCAGTAAAAGAAGAGGTACTTGGTTTAACTGAAAAAACTGAAGAGCCTTTCATTTTTGATCCAGGTATTCCTGCTCAGATAATAGAGAATGAGGATAACGATAGCGATGAAGTTAAGAATTTGATGGACATTTTGGAGAATGTTTTTGCAAAAGATCGTGAGGAAAAAAGAATTTCAAAGCCCTCTAGGGAAAATGAAGAAAATGTTGTAATAGAGACTAAACTGGAGAAAAAAAAGTTGTCACCTAATGCGCAAGAGAGGTTAAATCAACTTTTTAATTTTGAAAAAATTACAGAACATGATATCGGACTGATAATAAAAGATTTAGGAGGAAGGATTGAGGGAGGAGGTAAGGGGCGTATAATTCATTGGAAGGATTCGAATAGGAAAGGTGGTGAGTTCGAGGTGAAGCATGGATGTGATGCAGCTGGAAATGTGACAAGTAAATATTGCGAGCGATTAATAAAGAAAATTCTATTGGCTAAAAAGAATGGGTGGATTCCTGTTGATTTTGATGTGCCACAATCATACCAAACGGAAGAAAAAATATTGGAAAAAATTTATTCGGAATTAAAGTAATAACCTGAGTTGTAATACAGTACACCGCATATCTATGCCGATCTCAGGCATCTTGTGGCGAAGTCGGGAGTTTAACCGCATGATACAATTTAATCCTAAAAAAGATAGTTGCAACTGTTTTTAGTTGCAACTATCTTGGTCAGAATTTTTCTAATGAGTTAGAACTAAATTACTATAGTTTTATCAATTTCCAAAGAAATCCTTAAATTCATTTATATACGAGTTTATGGACCATGAAGCAGCAGCTTTTCTTTCCGCCATTCCCATATATTTAACGTGCTTTAAAATATATTTTTCAAATGATTTATTACCTGACATCGCTCTAATACAAGCTTCTACGATCGAACCATCAACAAAAAACTCCGGATGCACTTTTGCAATCTTTTTCACTAATTCTGGATAAGCTCGAGTAAACTCTTCTACGACTGTATAGGGTTTTTTTATAGACTTCATTATTCCTAGATTCATTGATTCAAAACAGAGCATTTGTGCAGCTTCTATATCTATATTTCTATAACCTAATCCTAATTCTTTCTTAATGGAAGCTGAGTCTATATAACCCTTGACTCCATATTCGCCCCACATTTTGACGTAGTAGCTCCATCCATAGGTATCTACAGCTTTAACGATCTTATCTAAAACAGGTTTTTGAATTTTTTGTTTTATCATTATCAAATTATCATTCATTTCTCCCCGAGAACTAATGATCCATCTACATTCTGAGCCTATTTTATTACCGCCTAAGCAATCTTCCTCTTGTAATTTTTGTGCATTTTCTTGATCTGTAAAGAAATTTTTCTGAACCGATTCTATGTATGATTTTATATATTGTATTTTTTCTTCATTAAGAGTTGTATAAATACTATAAGCCTGTTTTATATATTCGAGAGTTTTATTGGAATCTCCCAATTTATAGTATGAAAGCGCTGTATGCATCAATGCACTTGCTATAGCAAGATGATCCTCAGGAAATAGTTCTTGTCGAATCTTTAAGCTTAGTTCATCATACTGTATTCCCTTTATAATATCTTTCTTTTCTTTTTTATAAGCACTTCCAATGGCTTCAATTTTTGATAGCAACATTTTTTTGTCATCGACTACATCATAACCTAAAGTTTCCCAGAAACTTGATCTTATTTTTGAAAATAAACCACTTGGATTCAATGAATTCGCATTGTCTATTTCTTTGATTAAGGCTTTAATATGATTTGTTAACTCTGGTAATCTTTCCCAATCTCGATTCTTTTCATCGGTAGAAAGCAAAACTTCGTTTACTGCTTCGTCCAGTTTACTGCTTAACTGCTTCAAAATCATTGAAGCTTGCGTTTTATTTTCTTCAATTAACATTTTTTTTGTTTCATCTTGTACAACTTTATGACTTAGTCTTAATATTTTTTGATTGTTTCCGTCTGTTATTACATCCACTAACCCAAATCTTTCTAACTGCTTTTTATCTTTATCCAATTTATCCAATTGACCCTCCTCTGTCATTATCTTGCTTATAAAGCTTACAGAAACTCCTTTTATATCAAGATATGCCAAATATTGGAGCAATGGCGAACTTTCCGCTAAGTCCTTTTTTGAATCTCCAGATAGTAGATTTTCTGTTGGCAATAATTCTCTTTCGATTGACTCATATTGTTCTATGAATTCATCCAGTGTTTTCAAATTATTATTTTTTAGATAGGATACCGCTCTAAAAAGTCTAAAGGGGGATTCACTTACTTTTTTGACGAATTCTTCGATCTGATTTTCAGATCCTGTTTCATTCGTATTCCTGAATTCTTTTAGATAAGCTATAGCCTCTGCTGTATTAAATCCTCTTAATTCAATAGTTGAATAATCATGATCCAATAAATTGCGATTCCTTGTAGTAATGACGACGTGTACATGATTAGGCAGATTTATTAAACATTGTTTCATTTTTTCTTTATTTTCAACATTATCAAAAATAAGTGCTATTTTTTCCTTGCCCAATTGTTTATTAAAAGCTTCAAATACTAAGTTCTTTATTTCTTCGAAGTTTAAGTCTTCAGTGTTTATATTCAAAGCTTCAGCAAGATACGCAAATTCCAAATCTATTTTTTGGCCGTTTATCCATCTTACTTGCCCCCCCTTTTGTTTTTTATTTCTTCCATATTCTGCTGCCAAAGTACTTTTCCCCATTCCCCCTGGTCCAGAGATTACAACTACGTGATATTTGTCCAACTTTTCTTCAAGGTCTTTCTTTGTATTGCCCATCTCCGTATAATGCAGTGGAGGATTAGGAAGATTATTGTTAATAACAAATTCTACTGGGTTTGGTGAAATTTGGCTTGGCGTATCTTTATCAGTTTTATCAATTTGCCATTTTTGTTCAGGTATGACTTTTCTTAATCGAGACGCTCTTTGTATAACAGATTCGATATCACAGTCCTGATTTACAGCAATTAAACTATTTGACTGATCATCAATTGGAATAATATCGTAATTGGAAAGGAGCTCACTCAATTGCTTTGCTACTATGGAGGACAAATATTCTGAATCAGTATTTTGAGTGTACTTTGCTCTATTTTTATGGAGTTTATGTAAAAAATGATCTAAAGTTCCTGGTACTGGGTTTAAAATATATTTCTCTTTGCCTTCATTATATTTTACTTTAAATACTAGATCAAATCGTTTATCATAATGTAATTCTGTTTTTATTTCATTGTTATCGTCATCGAAACCTTTGTGTTTATAATAAAGCCAATATTGTTTTTGACCGATGTCATTATTTATGAAACTTTTTACAAAACCTATGAGAGTCATAATTGTTTTGTCACCAACAAGATCTTCTACTAAGCCATTAATTGACCAATTAGTTACTTTTTTAGCAACAACATCCCCAATTTTTCCAAGCTCAAAATCCTCGGGTACAACATAATTTTTGATAGAATTTTTAATGAATTCAGTTTCTTTCTGAGAAAATGAATTTCCTTTATACTCCATCCGTGGCCAATCTTTCATATATTTACAGTTCCTTGGCTTACCAGTTTGAGGATCAAATGTCGGTAGAATCCTCGCTAAATCATGCCCTGTAACAGCTAAAACTCCTTTAATGGTATCTTGAAAATTATTTTTCAATTTATTTTGTATAAATTCTGGCAGATAAAGAAAAAATGAAGGCATGTACTCCTCTATAGAGGGCATTTGAGGATAGACTCTATAAGCCTTACCGACATGAGGATTACAGGCATTTACAGGATTAGGACTAGCCAGATAAGTAGTAATGTCTAGATTTTTTAATTCTAACACATTTTTATTTTTAATATTAGTCTGTAATCGCTCCATCATTGGTAATGATCCTGGACTATCAAATGTCACTCCTTTTGTAGTGAAATAATCGAAGTAAGCATGACAATAAAAAACACTCATTTCTGCAAGCCATGCTCCTAAAGAATGCCCAGTAAACGACAACCTATATGTTTTTTCACGAGCTATTTTTATGGCTTCTGCTGTTGCTTTGAAATTCCAAGCCATTTGGCCTCCCATTATTTGGCCCGCTAAGATTACTTCAAAATTAGTTTTCCAATCACTACCTTTTTTATTTAAAGTACTTATTATGTGCGAAAAAGTTTGCTCATCAGTCCCTCGATTTGCTAAAACAATTTGATGCGTCTTATCATTTCTATAAATGACTCCATAATAACCACTTATGTCATTATCATTATATACCTTTTCCACATACCAATTCTCTAAAGGTTGTTCAAGAATGCCCGGCAAAGTGATCGGATCTTTTTCGTTAGAATCTTTATATGCATGCTTACTTAACAGGCCATGTACATAATCGTTAGGATGATATCGATATTCTTTATTATTTTCTATTAATTTATTGTTTATTTTATTTAACAATTTACGTTTCGATTGCTTTTTATGCCACGATATATAACCCAGCTCTGTATTATCTTGAATAGAGGTATCTAATTCCTCTAACTCTTTATCCGTAAGAATAAATCTAATATTCAATGATGTAATTAACGGATCATTTTGTTCTAGCTTACTCTTAATGTCATTAAAATTTTCTCTCCATACAGGTTCATTGAATTTCTGATTTATCGTATCAGCTTTGAGTGTACTATCCATCAACAAGTAAGCACATACGCTTAGTGCTATAAAAATCCAATTTGGAATAATCCAGACTTTACTTCGTTGTTGATTTTGATCTTCTTTGATTCTATCTTTTAAAGAAAAATTTTCTTTAAAAGGCACTAAAATATGCAGGTTACTTTTGTTACATATTTGACTAACATGTTTCACGCATTTTTTATTAAGATAAACTGTGTTTGCACAATTTTTACTAAACCAATTTGTTAATTTATTAAACATAATTTTTTAAGTTTTGAATTCTGTATTCATTAATGAATACAAAAAATCTTAAAAAATTTAAAAAAGCAAGTATTTTTTATTAATTCTTCACAAAATTTTTTAAATCAAAATAATGAAGAATAAATTGTATCTTTAAAAGACATAAAGTGCTTAATCCAATGTTTGTCTATAACGTCTTGAGGCGATGGTAACAGCAACAATCATAAAGGCCAAGATAGGCCATACATTGGGCCAAATTTCTGCTAAGCCATTCCCTTTTAATAGAATGCCTCGTGTGATTCTTAAAAAGTGTGTCAATGGCAATATTTCTCCGATCATCTGGGCCCATACGGGCATGCCTTTGAAGGGAAATAAAAATCCTGAAAGCAAGATTGATGGGAGGAAAAAGAAAAATGTCATCTGAACGGCTTGCAATTGATTTTTTGCAATTGTGGAAAATGTTAGCCCAATGGAAAGATTGGCTGCAATAAAGGGTAAGGTTGCTAATAACAGTAAACTGATACTTCCGATGATTGGAATTTTAAATATGAACATACTTAAAGCTATAATTAAAATTTGTTGGGCGTAACCTATAATGACAAAAGGTAAAATTTTTCCTATTATAATCTCAAGGGGTCGAATAGGCATAGCGAGTAATCCTTCCATTGTGCCTCTTTCATACTCTCGTGTTATGGCTAATCCTGTTATCATGATCATTGTCATTGTTAATATGGTACCCATAAGTCCTGGAACAGTATTGTATTCGGTAATGCCTTCGGGGTTGTATTTGGCATGAATAATGAGATTATAAGGTTCAGATGTTGCAATTAAATTACTTGCTCCTCGGCTTAAGTCTAGGTCGAAAACTTTATGTGCTAAGCCAGTTAAAGTTCCGGTGACTCTGGCCGTTGCAATAGGATCTGTTCCATCTGTTGTAACGAGAATACTGGGTTTGTGTCCTTGTATAAGTTGTTCAGAGAAATTTGGGGGAATATAGACAATGTTTTGTATATCGCCTCTTGCTAGTAAATGTTCGGCTTGTTTTTGATCAATATTAGGAGCTACAATTTTAAAGTATTTAGTATTTTCCATGGCGGTGATAAAGGTTCTTGTTATCGAGCTTTGGTCACCTGCAATAATTGCTGTGGGTAGATGTCTTGGATTGGTATTGATTGCGAATCCATAAAGGGTGAGTTGAAATAGAGTCATGAAGAGCATCATTGCAAATGTGATTTTATCTCTACCCATTTGAATGAATTCTTTGACAACAATTGCCCACAGCCTGCTAAAGGAAAAGGGATCTTTCATACTGTAAATCGTTCTTTTGTATGTAACATGTAGTTAATAAAAGCATCTTCTAAATTCGCGGGTACTTTTTCCCAAATATATTCTGAGGTTCTGAAGGGTTTGATAGCTTCTTCGAGCTTTTGCTCATCGGTTCCGGTAATGTGTAAGGTTTGCCCGAAAATAGATGTCTGTTGTACATTCTCTGTTTCCTTTAATTTTCTGGAAACTCTCGCTAAACAAGGCCCACGGCAATTCCAGCATACTAAATGGGAGTTTGCAATAATTTGATCCGCGGTGCCTAGTGCTAGCCATCTTCCTCTAGAAAGATAGCCCAAAGTATCGCAGCGTTCGGCTTCATCCATGTAGTGAGTTGAAACTAATGTTGTTATGCCCTCTGTAGAAAGTTGATGAATTTGATCCCAAAAATCTCTACGAGCTTTGGGATCGACGCCAGCGGTGGGTTCATCTAAAAGGAGAAGTTTTGGTTCATGTAAAATGGCACCAGCTAATGCAAGTCTTTGTTTCCAGCCGCCAGATAAAGTTCCGGTCAATTGCTTTTGCATTTGGCTATCAATTTTTAGTCTATCTAAACTTTTCTGTACAAGTTGTTTTCGATTTTTCACTCCATAAATTCGGGCAATGAAAGATAAATTTTCGTAAACCGATAAGTCTGAATAGAGACTAAAGGACTGGGTCATGTAGCCAGAGTTTTTTTTGATTTCATTAGATTCTTTTAAAATGTCGTAACCTAGACATGTTCCAGAGCCACTATCAGGAGTCAAAAGACCACAAAGCATGCGTATTGTTGTTGTCTTTCCACTTCCATTAGCTCCTAGAAAACCAAAGATTTGCCCCTCCTTGATTTTAATCGAAAGGTTATCTACAGCCTTCCTTTCATCAAAGCTCTTACATAGGTTATGAACATCTATGACTAACTTTCGCTTTCCTTCCATGAGCTTTTTTTATCTAACTGGCTCTATTTCAATGGGTAATCCCATATGTATAGTAGATATTTCATTAGGGTTAAATTTTGCTTCTACTCTGAATACCAATTCACTTCTTCTATCTACACTATAAATCACTGGTGGTGTATATTCTGCTATTGGGGATATAAAACTTATTGTTCCTATCAAATCATTACCGCAGCCATCGCACAAAATTTTTACTTTTTCGCCGACTTTAAGTTGGGTAAGTTCTGGTTCTGAGACGTAGAATATGGCTCTAATTTCTTCAGGATATAATATTGAAAGGACAGGTTTATAAGGTGGGACATTTTCCCCAACTTCATAATAGTAATCGAATATTGTTCCAGCGACGGAGGATTTAACCTTTTTTTGATCGTATTCCCATTGTAGCTTTTTTAAATCTGCTTCTAAGGTTTCCAGTTGTGATTGATCAAAGGAAGGTTTGGATTGCTCTTTTTCCAGATCTATCAGACCTGATTTGATGTTTTCTACTTTTTCTTTTCCTAAAGCTAATGCTGTTTTTTCGGGTTCTGGATCTAGTTCAAATAATACATCGCCTATTTGCACAGAATCGCCCCGATGAAAATTTCTAGCAATGAGCTTACCACTTTTTAGAGAGGATGCATAAAGTAATTTTGCATCAATGTAGCCTTGCATTTTTTCTTTTTTGTATTTGCTGCAGCCATTGGTTATGAGCATTATCAGAACTAAAGACAATAGATAGGCAATATTTCGAAAAAGGGGTACTTTCATCAGAGGAGGGTATATGAAGGATTAACTTTATTAATAGTCTTTTAATAGCTAAAGTTCAATTGTATTTTTGTTATTCAGCCCAAGAAAGAAAAAAGAACCTGTAATTTAATCTTTACGAAGTAGAAATTTTTTAATAGTATAAAAGACCTAAATGTTTATAGATGAAAAGATAGTGACACTCAAAGCGGGTAACGGTGGAGATGGCTGTGCCAGTTTTCGTAGAGAAAAGTTTATTCCTAAAGGCGGTCCCAATGGAGGGGACGGTGGCGATGGAGGTAACATTATATTAGAATGTGATACCAATGTTACCGATTTAACCGTCTATCAGTTTAAATCTAACTGGGATGCTGGTAATGCCGAAGCGGGGAAAGGGAATCAAAAACATGGTGCAAATGGCAGAGATTGCGTTTTAAAACTGCCTGCAGGAACCATAGTCTCTGATGCTGAGACGGAACGTCCTGTTGCAGAGCTTATAGAACATGGGCAGCGGATTGTCTTAATCAAAGGGGGGAAAGGGGGCTTGGGGAATGTTCATTTTAAATCCTCTACCAATCGTGCTCCTCGTCAATTTACTCCAGGAGAAGAAGTTCCTGAAAGGAAATTTAAGTTTGTTTTAAAAGTCATTGCAGATATTGGACTTGTAGGTTATCCCAATGCAGGGAAGTCTTCTTTAACGAATTTAATCACAAAAGCGCATCCTAAGACAGCTCCTTATCCTTTTACAACAAAAAGTCCAATTATTGGAATTATAGAATATCCTGAAACCTACGAACGGCTAAGATTGGCGGATATTCCTGGGCTTATAGATGGTGCGAGCCAAAATCGTGGGCTAGGCCATCGATTTTTACGGCACATAGAACGCTGCCAATTACTTCTCTTTATTATAGACATGGCAGGCTTCGACACTCGGGATCCTCTAAAAGATTTTGAAAATTTGCGTAAAGAATTATCATTATATGATGAAAAATTACTAAAAAAGAATTTTGTTATAGCTGCAAATAAAATGGATTTACCAGAAGCAGTAGATAATTTAAAAAGATTCAAAAGAAAGTATAAAACTACAATATTTCCAATCTCATGCTTAACAGGAGAGGGTGTTGAAGAGCTTAAAGTGGAATTAAAAGAATTATTTAAGAAATAATTCAATTTATGAATTAGTTCATTTTTTGAACCGGGTGGTATTATTAAAATGCCATTATCAACTCCATTTAATAGACTTCTTTCGAAACCAACTCTTTTGCTCTCTAGCGGCGTCAAAAATTTATTCGGGATCCTCATGTATTTTTGTATACACTCTGGTCCCTTACAAATTGTTTCCTTGCTATAGAGCAAAATACTTAGTTTCGAAAGAAGTCTAATGAATAAAATTATACTGTTTTTTAAAATGTCACAAAATTTGACAATTAAAAAATCTGATATTTTGTTATATTTATGTTATCTATGACAAAAAATAAACAAATAAATCAAATTAAATTATGAAAACAAAACGAAATATAATGATTATAGCTTTAACAGCTATATTATTTGCCTTTATCAGTCCGTTAACGACTTTTGCCGCAAAAGATGATCGACGTCAAACTCATGAACAAAGAAAGAAAGCTAGAGTTGAGAGAAGGGCTGCAGCTAAGCAGCAGGCCGCTGCTGCCAGAGCAAAAGCTAGAGAGGGAAGAAAGAGATTTAAAGAAGAAGCTGAAAGAGTAAAAAAACAAGCTGCAGATTTACAAAAAAAAGCAGCCCAACAGCAAGCTGAAGCTCAGCGTTTGAAAGCCGAGAGTGAAAGAATAGAAAACGAAAGAAAATCTGAAGCTCAAAAAAGAGCAGACTTAGAGAAGAAAGCTCAAGAAAGAGAAAAAAATCTTGATGACAAAGCCGAGAATCTTGGTAAAGAAGAAGCTGCACTCAAGGAGATGAAAGACGCTCTTGAAAAGGGAAGAACTGAGATGGAAACTGCATCAGCTAAAGATAAAGCAGATCTTCAAAAGGGTATTGATGAATTGAATGCTAAAATTAAAACTTATGAAGAAAATTTAGCTAAACAAGTAGAAGAGTTTACTAAACAGGAAGAAGATTTGGCTAGAAGAGAAGTAGAGTTAGTGAGCGGGAAAAAAGAGTTAGAAGCTCTAAAAGCAGGATTGGAAGCCAAAGGAGCAAATCTGGCAGAACAGAGTAGAAAAGCTGTAGTTGAATTCATGAAAAGGCGCAAAGAACTTGCAGTGCGCTCTCACAATTTAACAGAAAAAGCTGAAGAATTGGAGTCGAAGTCAAAAGAAATGCAAGGGGAGAAAGCATCGTTGGAAGATCAAAGGGAACAAATAGACCAAGGTAAAGCAAATCTAGTAGAGAGAGAAACGGGACTTGCAAGAGCAAAAGAACTTCTTGCTATCATGCAAGATTTTGTTGTTGCAGACAGAAAAGCATTAGAAACTGCAACGGCTGAACAAAGAGAAGCTCTTCAAAAGGATATTGATAATTTAGAAGCGAATATTAAGAATTTTGAAGAAGAAATAGCTACGACAAGAAGAGAAATAGATGATACGAAGGCAGCTTTAGCACAAAGAGAAAAGGCAGTGGAAGCTAGAGAAAAAGGAGTAGGGGAACGTGAGACAGCTGTAGGTGAGCGTGAGACAGCTATGCGAGCTGCTAAACATCTCGCTGATAAAGTGAGATTTACGAATTCTTCAGAATATACTGTTAAAGCAGTATTTACAGCAACTGATGAATCCGGAAATGAATCGGAACCTTCATCTCTCACTGTATACCCTAATCAAAGTAATGAGATCAAAACTCCAAATGCAGGTTCCTATTTTGGAAGTGAAGGTAGTGAGTATACGATCGAATTGCAAGGCAAAGGAGACAATATGTTTACTAAGAATGCTGCACCTCTGACCTTTAAATGGGGCGGTAGTGATAGCTTTTCACAATCCCTTGAATTTAGAATACATCAAGGAATTGAAACGGTGAAGCCTAAATTAGACGTTAAATATGTAAATAACATGATTGAGATTACTTTATCGTAACATTATTTAATATTTGAGTTTTTATAAGTGATTGGGTAATAATGGAATTATTATCCAATCATTTTATTTTTGTTTATACAATTTTATTGAAATTATTTAAAAACTTTAAAAACGAAATTGAAAATCCTAATTACAGGAATATCAGGTTTAGTGGGGTCTGCGTTGAGGGAATATTTTACTTCTGAAGGTCATGAAGTAAGAGGTCTTTCTTTAAAAGATTCGAGTAAATTAGAAACACTTAAAGAACTTCCTCCGCTGGATGTTATTATTAATCTCTCGGGCGAAACTATAGGTCAACGTTGGTCTGAGGATGCTAAAAAGCGGATTTATGAGAGCCGGATTATTTCAACCCGTCTTTTAGTTCAAAAAGTTTTGGAATTAAAAAATCGACCAAAAGTATTTTTAAATGCTTCATCTTCGGGAGGTTATGCGAAATCTCAAACTCCGGCAACGGAAGATTCTAAGCTTATTTCGAATGGTGAGTTTCTTAAACGCATCATAATCGATTGGGAGGCTGAAACTTTGCTCTTAGACCAGGCAGGAATACGGCGTGTGAATCTTCGATTTGGCCATATTTTGAGTGACCATGGTGGCCTTATTGGAAAGGTACTTCCGTTTTTTAAGTTGGGCCTAGGAGGGTACCAAGGTTCTGGTAAACAGTTGGTCAGTTGGGTTGATATTGATGATGCCGTTCGGGCGATTGATTTTTGCATTCATAATGAAAGTATTCAAGGTCCCGTTAATATAGTAGCACCGGAAGTGGTTACGAACACGCATTTTTATGAAGCGCTTGGGAAAACGATTCATAGGCCCGTTTGGCTCTCTCCACCTGTTTGGTTATTGAAATTTATTTTAGGACGTGAATTTGCGCAAGAAATAATGCTCAATGATTACAATGCATTCCCAAAGAAATTGTTGGATGCGGGTTTTGAATTTAAATATAACACTCTAGAGCAGTCTTTCAAACATTTACTCAAATGAGTATTTGTATTTCTTACCTGTGTAATTCCTTAAATGAACTTCCGCTGAGGTTATTCCGTCGACATATTGGGGATTGACGGGGATCTTTCCGCCGCCTCCGGGAGCGTCGATAACATATTGGGGAATGGCGTAACCGGTTGTATGACCTCTGAGGCCTTCAATGATTTCTATTCCTTTGTTCACTTCGGTGCGAAAATGTTCACTGCCTGTGACAAGATCGCATTGATAGAGATAGTAGGGTCTCACTCTCATCATGAGTAAGCGATGTACTAGGGATTTCATGGTCTCTACAGAGTCATTGACTCCTCTTAGTAAAACACTTTGATTACCCAAAGGAACTCCGGAAAGGGCAAGGCGATCGCAGGCTTCTTTGAGTTCATGGGTGCATTCTTTGGGATGGTTGACATGAATACTCATCCAAATGGGCCCATTTTTCCTAAGAATATCGCACAGTTCTGGAGTGATTCGTTGGGGCAGAAAAATGGGGATACGCGATCCAATCCTAACGAATTCTACATGCTTAATCTGTTTAAGTCTGCTTAGGAGGTTATCGAGTTTGTTGTCTGAAAGTAATAAAGGATCACCTCCACTGAGCAGTACGTCTCTGACTTCATTATGTTCTTCAATATACTTTAATCCTGATTCTAATTCTGGATGAAAATTGTAGTCTTGGGCATTAGACACTAAACGGCTTCGTGTACAATATCGGCAGTAGGCTGCACAACGATCTGTAACAAGAAAAAGCACTCTATCAGGATAGCGATGCACTAAGCCTGGAACAACCATAGAATCTTCTTCACCCACGGGATCTAGTTTTTCGACAGCAGAAACGTTCATTTCTGCTCCGCGTGGGATGACTTGCAACCTAATTGGACAATTAGGATCATTACGGTCAATGAGGTTAAAAAAATAAGGCGTAATCGCTAAAGCAAGTTTTGTGTTGGCAAACTCGCAACCGACTCTTTCTTCGGGCGTAAGATCGATATGCTTTTCTAGCTTTTCAAGATTTGTTATGCGGTTTTTCAGCTGCCAAGTCCAATTAAACCAGTCTTTATCCGGAGTGTCTTGCCATATCCCTTTGCCTTGAAACCAATTTTCCAAACTGTCTTTTGGGTACATTATAAATTTAAATTGTATTTAATAATATATTAATTTTTATATATTATAATTATGTATAATATGCTATTTCAAAAAAGTCAAATAAGATTGAGGTTTTAAATTCTATGAGCATTTTTATAAAAAAAAGCACCCGTTGAAATAGGTGCTTTTTTACTAGTTATAAAGTTGATGATGATATTATGTGCAGGGTTTTTTAGTCTCGTGATCTTTGTCTATCATCAGAGCCGGAAGGACGTCGGCCTGGACCTCTATCACGGCCGCGGGGGCCATCTTCTCTGCTACGATTTCCATGGCCTTCTCTTGAAGAGCTTCTGGGCCTACCTTCTGGGGCTTCATAAATCATGCCTTTGGCTTCAAGTAAGACAGCTTTACGGCTTAGTTTTACTCGGCCTTTTTCATCAATGCCAACACATTTTACCACCATCTCGTCTCCTATTTGGCAAATGTCTTCAGCATTTTCGACGCGAACTTCTGCTAATTCAGAGACATGAACAAGGCCTTCTTTTCCTGGTAAACATTCTACAAAGGCACCAAAATCTTTGACAGATCTAACAATACCACGGTAGGTTTTGCCGACTTCAATTTCACCGACAGAGAGTTCAATTTCTTCAACTGCTCTTCTGAGAGCTTCAGCATCAGTGCTAAATACGAGAATATTACCACTATTATCTTCATTAATGTCGATCGTAGCGCCTGTAATTTCTGTAATTCGTTTGATGTTTTTGCCACCAGGTCCAATAAGGGCACCGATCTTATCTGGAGGAATTTGCATTTGATGAATACGTGGAGCTGAACTTTTGAGTTCTTTGCGTGGCTCGGGAATGGTTTGGGCCATAAGATCTAAAATTTGCAAACGGGCTTCACGACATTGCATAATGGCTTCTTTGGCAATCTCAATGGGTAGGCCTTTTATTTTAAGGTCTAATTGGAAGCCTGTAATACCTTCTCGGCTGCCGGCAATTTTGAAATCCATATCGCCAAAGTGGTCCTCTGCGCCAAGGATATCTGTTAGAACAGTATATCTGGAGAGTTTGCCATTGTCTGTGAATTCAGTTATAAGTCCAGTAGAAATACCTGCAACAGGAGCAATCAATGGAACACCTGCATCCATAAGTGCTAAGCATCCGCCACAGACTGAGGCCATGGAACTGGACCCATTGGATTCGAGGATTTCAGAGATAATGCGAATAGTGTACGGAAACTCATCTTCTGGTGGAACTACTGGAAGTAAGGATCGCTCTGCAAGCGCACCATGACCGATTTCACGGCGTCCGGTTGCACCGATGCGGCCTGTTTCGCCGACGCAGAAGGGTGGAAAATTATAATGCAAGATGAATGACTTGGATTGGGCTCCTCCCGTGAGGGCATCTAGTTCTTGGACATCTTTACTGGTTCCGAGCGTTAGGAGAACTAAAGACTGAGTTTCGCCTCTTTCAAAAAGTGAGGATCCATGGATGCGAGGAAGAACATCAATTTGAGAACTAATGGGTCTTAGATCTTTAGCTCCTCGACCATCCACTCGTTTATTGGCATCGAGGATATTGCTGCGGTATTCATGTTCTTGGAGTTCCTCAAAGGCTAAATTGATATGATAGGCTTCGAGATCGGCATCGCCAAATTGTTCAATAACATGTTTTGTAACTTCTTCTTTTAGAGCAGAAACTGCGGCATTGCGGGCTGCTTTATTGTCTTGGAAAACTGCAGTTCTTAGCTTATTTTTTGTATATTCTTTACAAATTTCGAAGACTTTGGGATCAACAGTTACAAGAGGGAATTGTTTCTTTTGGACATTAGCTAATTGAGCAAGCTCTTTTTGGGCTGCGATTAGGCCTTGAATTTTCTGATGGGCAAATTCTAATGCTTCAATGAAACGCTCTTCAGAAAGCTGGTCGGCACTGCCTTCTACCATCATCATGTCTTTTTCATTGCCGACATAAATTAAATCCAGGCGGGACTCAAATAGTTGTTCATTATTGGGATTGACGACGAATTGGTTATTAATTTCACCTATACGAACGCAACCTACTGGTCCATTGAATGGAATGTTAGAGCACATAAGAGCTGCTGATGCGGCATTGACCATGAGTACATCGGGTTCATTGCTCAGATCAGCGGAAAGGAGCATGCCAATAATTTGAACTTCATTCATGAAACCTTTTGGGAAAAGGGGACGTAGAGGACGGTCACAAAGACGAGAGGTAAGAATTTCCTTTTCACTAGGACGTCCTTCGCGTTTGAAATATCCTCCAGGGAAGCGGCCAGCGGCGGCAAATTTTTCTCTATAATCAACGCTCAGAGGAAAGTAATCTTGATCGGGCTTAAGGGATTCAGCGGCAGTAGCGCTGACAAAAACGCAGGTTTCGCCTAATGAGATAGTGACGGCACCATTGGCTTGTTTAGCGAGAGAACCTGTAGATATCGTTATTCCTAAGTCTTCTACGGTTACAGAATATTTTTGATTGGTCATATTTTTTTAAATTTATTAGCTATAAAAGGAGAGAAAGTGCAGAGACAAAAGTGAGTCTGCACGTATTGATAATTTCTAGCCAAGGAACTAAGTCCGTGGGCAAAAGAAAAGAATGAGTAAATAGTGTTAGTCAAGAAATTTAACCTCTAATACCGAGTTGCTTAATGATAGTGGTATATTTATTTAACTCATGCTTTTTTAAATAGTTGAGTAATTTTCTTCTACGGCTTGCGAGGGCAACTAATCCGCGTCTACAGTGGAAATCCTTACGATGTGTTTTAAGATGGTCGGTTAAATGGTTAATTCTGGCGGTAAGAATAGCGATTTGAACTTCAGAGGATCCTGTATCATTAGGATGAGTTTGAAATTCTTTGATTATAGGTTCTTTGTTAATACTTTCTGACATTTTAGTTAATTTTATTCATAACTTTTAGGACTTTAAACTTTAAAGTCGAAATTCCAGCCACTCGCCGAAATCTCCGTTGAACTAAGAAATGATCTTAGAAAGTTATGGAAAAAGCATTTCTTTTAGAAACGTCTTTTCTAACGCAATGTTAGTTATAGGTTAGATTAAGACTGGGTACAAGGAAAAAAACAAATT
>Ga0206822_1011_pt1 | contig 71359 bp, 46 predicted proteins | sample Alteio_BWOrgCont_83_FD_152913 | JGI IMG/M metagenome (GOLD analysis project Ga0206822, IMG submission 152913) | Enriched cells from forest soil in Barre Woods Harvard Forest LTER site, Petersham, Massachusetts, United States -... | ecosystem: Environmental > Terrestrial > Soil > Temperate forest >... | reverse complement strand
GAAAAACAATCCCAATTGGAATGAAATCAGTTTGTTGTGATGGATCCGGTGTCTGTTCGACATAATCTCACAAATTGAAGAGGTGAAATGGATCCCGTGCCTGTGATTCGTAGCTCTATGCATACATAGAAAAAGTGAACATGGATCCCGTGATCAAGTCACGGGATGGTAGAGGCGGGGGGTGTAAGCGCGTAGAATTAATCAAGTCACGAGCCTGCCCGGCGTCGTGTCCGCCATAGCCGATAGGCGACGGCTGGAAGCCTTGTGCGAAGCCTGGGGATGGTAGAGGCGGGAGGTGTAAGTACGTAGTCTGGAAATAGATTCAATCTTGATTGGATCCATCAAGTTACGGGCGTGTTCGCTTAAGTTATTTTATGATTTCCACCATTCCTACCATTAATCCATCATTACATTACTACTGGATAAGCCGTTATCGCTTGCAGCAGTGTTGATTCTGGATCATTGTCTACAACAATGGTAATATCAATTTTTTCAGCATTTTTGTCACCACTGACCGCATTGATTTGGGTTAAATTATTGGTAATTTTATTATATTTATCTTGAGGCTGAGGAGCTAGGTCTTGAATAGATGAATATTTGATTGCGCCATAGATTTTTTGAATATTGTACGGTTCGGGAAATGTTGTTTTTATAAATGTTTTTTGAGTAATAACATCTCGTAGATTCCATTTGATGCAACCCTTGTCCATATCGATTTTATGAATAAGTTGTATCAGTCCTGCATTAATTGCTGCTTGGATAGTAGAATAGGCATGGCCACCTCGCCAATTAATGGTAAGAGTACCATCTATTTCTGGCGTCACCTGAACGCTGATGTTAACTATGTGGTGCATATCAAGTATGAGCATTTTTTGGTTTGGAAAAGTAGTTAGCCATGTTTTGTGTAAAGATGGTATTGATATTGGTATTTGAAAATCGATAGGGACAGGTTGATTAATTTTGGCATCGATAATTAAACGATTGAGTCCTTTTTGTATATCTTGAAGGTACCCGTCGGATTTTTCTTGATATATTTTTGCTAAATCATTGATAGTTATTTTTTGCCGTTTTGATACGGGACTTTTTTCAACATCTTTGGTTGGAGTTACATTTTTGGCTTTTGCTTGCTGAGCTTGCAATAAAGTTATTAACTGTTGCTTGGTCTGTTCGTTTAAACAATTTGCTTCAACATTTTCTTGCGTAACAACATTGCTAGTTATTAAGTTTTTTACTAATTGGGTTACATCAAAGTAACCTTTTATATCATAATATTTATATAAAATATTCCAGGCATTTTCTCCAAAAACATTGCAAATATCAAGCTCTTGCTTGGATGTTTTGTTAAATAAAAAATGTAAATTCGTGTAAGATATTTTGGCTGTAGTTGCTGCAATCATGAAGGCATTGTTTTCATCATTATCTCGTAAGTTATAGTCAATGTATGGATTATTAATTTTTACAAATGGAGTAAGAGCTGGGTTTGAAGAAGCGGCTAATATTAATCCTGTTTTGCCGGTACTAACAACTTGAACGTTTAAATTAATCTTACCTGGATACGCAGTACTAATCTCTAAAAATGCACTCAGTATTTCTGGGTTATGATTAAAACATGCGATGGTGAAAGCGGTATAGTTGTCCTTACCAACCGTGATATTTGCATTAATATCTTGCAGACTTAGTAATTGTTCAATACTAAGTTTTAAATCATAATCTTTGTGTGTACTTACATCTTTATTGCAAGCTTTCATTAAAGCTGTCCAACCCATTATATCTTGTGCATTAAGAGCGATTTTGCCACCGTTTTTATGGTACTGGATAAAAGCTGGTATTGCTACAAGGTTGTTTTGGCAGGCAGTCATTAAAGCTGTACATTTGTCATGAGGGAAGGTTAAGGTTGCATCAATGCCATTGGTTGATAGCAATGCTTCAACAATTTTTACATCTCTTGCGTCATTTTTTGCACTATCGCAGGCAATCATTAAAGCTGTCCAACCCTTAAGGCTTTGGGCATTGAGGGCAATATCATGACTTGGATCATTTTTATAATATTGAAGGAGTGCTTGCACTGCGGCCAAATTGCTTTTAGAGCAAGCCATCAGTAAAGCTGTATATTTAGGTACAAAGAAGAGTAATGTTGCATTAATGTTAGGAACTTTTAATAGTTCATGAAGAATAGCAATGTTTTTTTCATCTTCGCAAGCAATCATTAAAGCGGTCATGCCAGTTATATTTTGAACATTTACATTAAGCGTGATAGTGCCATCTTTCGCATAGTGCTTAAGAAGAGCTTGCACTGCTGGAAAGTTATTATGGTAACAGGCAACCATTAAGGTTGTATATTGGGTATCATGTATAATTGTTGCTGCCTCAATATCCCGAGCATTGAGTAATGCTAAAACTATTCTAATTTTTTGTGGATCCTGACAAGCCTTCATTAACGCTGTCGTACCATTGTTACTTTGAGCATTAAGGGCGATCTTACCACCATGGTTATGGTACTGCACAAAATCTTGCACTGCTGAAAGGTTGTTATGGAGACAGGCAATCATTAACGCTGTATGTTTAGTGTCAGGTATACTTGTTGCTGCATTGATACCCTGAGCACCGAGTAATTCTGAAACGATTGGTGCTTGTTCTGGTTTGTAACAAGCGAGCATTAAAGCTGTAACATCGTGTGCGTCTGGCTCGTTAAGCCCGATATCGCCATTTTTGTTATGGTACCTTACAAGAGCTTGCACTGCTTTAAGGTTATCATGGAGACAGGCAATCATGAGCGCTGTATATTTAGTAGTAGGTATAATCGCTGCTGCATTAATACCCTGAGCACCGAGTAATTCTGAAACGATTTGTGCTCGTTGTTGATTCTGGCAAGCCATCATTAAAGCTGTCAAGTCGTCGCTCTGACTTTTCGCGTTAATGGCAATATTGTTGCCTTCCTTTTCCTTGTAATACTGCAAAAGAGCTTTCACTGCAGGAAGGTTATCGCTCAGGCAGGCAATCATTAATGCTGTTTGTTTTTTGTTATCACTTGTTGTTAAGCTTGCATCAATATTGTGAGCTTTCAGTAACATTGAAACTATTGGTGCGTTTTCTTTCTTGCTGCAAGCGCACATTAAAGCTGTCCAGCCCTTTTCTTGCTCGTTAAGTCCGATATTGCCACCGTTGTTATGGTACTTAACAAGAACTTGAACAATTTGTGGTTTGTTGTGAAGAGAGGCAATCATTAATATTGTTTGGTTATTGAGTAATCTTTTATGGGCAATACCTAGATTTTTTTTTAAAAGTTCTTCTATTTGTTGAAATTTTGGACTGTTGACAATAGTGAATAAAATTTCCGTTTCTTGTTCTGGTGTCATCACGATGGCTTCTGCCATGTAAGCAGTGTGTACCAGTAACAATCCAGCTATCAATACGTTTAAAATTATTTTCATGTACATGAATCCTTTAAATTATTTTTGGATAAGCCGTTATTGCTTGCAGCAGCGTTGATTCAGGGTCATTGTCTACCATGATAGTTATATAAAACTTGTCAGTACTGATCGCATTGATTTGGGTTAAATTATTGGTAATTTTATTATATTCACCTTGAGGCTGAGAAGCTAAATTTTTAATCATTGAAGATTTGATGGCGTTATATATTTTTTGAATATCGTACTGCTCGGGAAAGGTTGTTTTTATAAATGTTTTTTGAGTAATAACATCTTGTAGATTCCATTGGAAGCAACCATTGCCCATATCGATTTTATGAGTAAGTCGTATGAGTCCTGCATTAATTGCTGCTTGGATAGTAGAATCGGCATGGCCACCTTGCCAATTGATAGCAAGGGTACCATCTGCTTCTGGCGTCACCTGAACACTGATGTTAACTATGTGATGCATATCAGGTATGAACGACGTCTTGCCTTGGAATGTAGTTTTCCATGTTTTGTTTAAAGATGACATTAATGTTGGTACTTGAAAATCGATAGGTATCGGTTGATTAATTTTGGCATCGATAATTAAACGATTGAGTCCTTTTTGTATGTTTTGAAGGTACCCATTGGGTTTTTCTTGATATATTTTTGCTAAATCATTGATAGTTATTTTTTGTCTTTTTTGTACGGGACTTTTTTCAACATCTTTGGTTGGGGTTACATTTTTAGCTTTTGCTTGTTTGGCTTTTGCTTGTTGAGTTTGCAATATTAACTGTTGCTTGGTCTGTTCATTTAAACAATTGGTTTCAATATTTTCTTGTGTAATAACATTGGTTGCTATTAAGTTTTTTACTAATTCGCTTAACTCATGGTAATTTTTGACGTCATAATATTGATATAAAATGTTCCAGGCATTTTCCCCAAAAACATTGCAAATATCAAGCTCTTCTTGAGATGTTTTGTTAAACAACCATTTTAAATTCGTGTTAGATATTTTGGGGATAGTTGCTGCAATCATGAAAGCATTATTTTCATCATTATCTCGTAAATTATAGTCAATGTATGGATTTTTACTTGTTACAAATTGCGCAAGAGCCTGATTTGAAGAGACGGCTAACATTAAACCTGTTTTGCCAGAGAGGGCAAGCTGAGCGTTTAAATTAACCTTACCAGGATGCGCAGTATCATATTCTAAAAATGCACTCAATATTTCTGAATTATGATGATAGCATGCTATGGTGAAAGCGGTAAATTGTTCCTTAGTAATTGTGATATTTGCATTAATATCTTGAAGGCTCAGTAATTGTTCAACATAAGTTTTAAAGTTGTGATCCTTTTGCTTACGTATATTTTTGTCGCAAATCATCATTAAAGCTGTCCAGCCCACTATATCTCGTACATTAAGAGCGATATCACCATTCTTGTTATGGTACTTGATAAAAGCTGGTATTGCTGCAGGGTTGTGTTCGCAGGCAAGCATTAAAGCTGTTCGTTGGTTGCTATGTAAAATTAATGTTGCATTAATACCATTGGTTGATAGCAATACACCAGCAATTTTTACATTCGTTTTTGGACCACAAGCAGTCATTAAAGCTGACCAGCCATTTGGATTTTGGGCATTGAGGGCAATATCATGCTTTGGATCATTGGCATGATATTGAAGAAGTGCTTGCACTGCAGCCAAATTGTTTTTAGAGCAAGCGAATTGTAAAGCTGTATATTGAGTATTAGTAATATCACGAAGTCTTATTGTTGCATCAATCCCAGGAATTGTTAATAGTTCATGAAGAATCTTAATATCTTTGTCATTTTCACAAGCGATTATTAAAGCAGTCTCGCCATCTTTACTTTGAGCATTCAGGGCGATACCTTTACCTGTGTTACGATGGTACCCAGCAAGAGCTTTCACTGCTGGAAAATTATTATTGCGACAGGCAACTATTAAAGCTGTCAGTTTAGTATCACTTGTCATTATTGCTGCATCAATATCCTGAGCTGCGAGTAATTCTAAAACTATTTGAACTTTGTATTTTTCATAACAAGCCCACATTAAAGCTGTCATTTCATGCATGCCTTGAGTATTAAGGGCGATATCACCACCATTGTTATGGTACCCAAGAAGAGCTTGCACAGCTGGAAGGTTATTATGGAGACAGGCAATTATTAAGGCTGTCATTTTGTCATTAGTTGCAACCATTGCTGCATTAATATTTTTAGCTTGCAGTAATGCTGAAACCAGTAGTGCTTGCTTTTGTTCATAACAAACCATCATTAAAGCTGTAATATCCTGTGAGTTTCGCTCGTTAATCCCGATTTCACCGTTTTGGTTATGATACTGCACCAGAGCTTGCACTGCTGCAAGGTTTTTATTGGTACAGGCAACTATTAAAGCTGTTTCTTTGCTATTAGGTATAATTGCTGCTGCATCAATATTGCGAGCTTGTAATAGTTCTACAACTATTGGTGCCTGTTGTGGCTCATTGGGTTTTTGTTTTGGTTCATGACAAGCCATCATTAAAGCTGTCATGCCATTTGGAACTTGAGCATTAAGAGCAATATCGTTGCCTTCTTTTTTCTTATAATACTGCAAAAGAGCTTGCACCGCTGGAAGATTATCATGAGTACTGGCAATCATTAAAGCTGTAATTTTGACATCAGTTGCAACTATTGCTGCATTAATATTTTCAGCTTCCAGTAATGCTGAAACGATTGGTGCGTTTTCTTTCTTGTAACAAGCCATCATTAAAGCTGTCGTACCATCTATACTTTGGGCATTAAGCCCGATTTTGCCACCATTGTTATGATACTCAACAAGAGCTTTAACAGCTACTAGTCTGTTTTTTAAAGAGGCAAACATTAAAGCTGTTTGGTTGTGAGCTAACCTTTTACTCGCAATACCTGGATTTTGCTTTAAAAGAGCTTGTATTTCTTCAGGTTCTCTACTGTCGACAATAGTTAGTAAAATATTCATTTCTTTAACTGTTGCCATCACGATGGCTTCTGTCGTGTAAGCAGTTTGTACCAGTAATAATCCAGCTATCAATATGTTTAAAATTATTTTCATATACATGAATCCTTTTTTTATACCTTAATCAGTGACTATACTTTACTTTGTTTGTTGTTGTTAAATCAAACGTATGGAGTTAAAAAAGTTGATGAGCAATTATTTAAAAACTTATTTTATTTTTTTGGTTCCAATTATTGCATTATCAAGCATGACAGGACAAGCTGTAAAAATTGCTATTTTGGACACCGAGCAGCCCGACAAGAAAAGGTTTGGCTCGCCCGATTGCAGTAATCACGACAAATTGAATAGTTTTTTTGGCGGCGGCGCGAAATTTGACCGTGAAGCAACAAAATCAATCCGTCAATCCAATGGTCAAAAAAATGAAAATAAATCTTTCTGCTTGATGGGAAAAAAACAGTTTTGGATGAGATTGATGCAAAAAAATCATGGGAGTATCACGCAAGCGTTGATACGAACGGTAGCGCCAGATGTTGAAATTTTGACCATTCCGATTTTGGGTAAGCATGGTTATGCAAACAAGCAGAAGCTGTATGATGGTTTGCTTCAGGCCCGTCAGGCCCAAGTTGATATTGTGCACATGGGCTTACAGATTTTTGATCTTGATGAAACATACCCTCTCGATCAAAAAATCATCACATTAATTCAATCTTTTCCGTATGTGGTTGCGCCAGCAGGCAATCATGGTGATGTCATTGATCATGTTGGCTATCCTGCAGCAATTGCGGGTGTTATTGGCGTAGGGTCTTTTGGTCAGCAAAAAGAGCGGTACGTGCACAGTCGTTTTTGTCAGGCAACGGTACAAACTCCTGTTGATTTTATAATGCTGGGTGAAAATATTTGGACTTCTGTTTGGGTTGATGAAATTCAAAATTATGTAATGATGCCAGTGAGCGGAACTTCTTTTTCGGCGGCAAGTATGACAGGAGTTTTAGCACTGATGCTTGAAAAAAATAATAAGCACTTACCCAAAGATAAGGTTATTGAGTTGCTTCAAATTTGTAGTTATAAACGAGACATTTCTTGGAATGGTTGTGTAAAATATGGAACTCCGGCTGTCGAGGAATTATTGTATCATTTACAAAAACTTGTATCTTTAAAAAAGAAAAAAGTTGAACGTTATTTTGCTCAGTTGCGCAACTTTATATCGAGTTAGTTTAGGAAATGGTATGGTTGCAAAGAGAATTGTTGACAGTGGAGATAGATTATTGGTAAAAAAAGTTACGTATCTTTCTGTTTTGGAAAGGGATATCATTGAGAAAAAAATTTATTTTATGGTGTTTGTCTGTTATTTTTACTAATTCTCTTTTGAGTCAACAATTTTTATATCCGATTGCTCAATTAGATGATGAAACGGTACTGTTAATGCATCAAAAAACATTTGATGATATTGAATTGTTAATTTGGAATCCATATACCAAAATAGCTCGTAAAGAATTAACGTCTTTGTATATTCCTGCATATGTTCAGTTACTTCCTAGCAAAACAGCGTATAGTTTTTTGGATCGTGGCAGAATTCGTATTAAATCTTTTCAGAGGCGTGCTCCAAAAACAATTGATATCTTTGAACCAATTTGTGACATACAGTCAGTTCACTGGATTACCGATGAGCAGTGTTATTTTGTAGCAAAATATCGCGACCATTACAAAATATTTATGTACGATATTGCTCAGGGTGGTTTATTGTATTGCTTAACTGGTCTTGATGATGCTATAAATTATATTTTTCCTAGCAAAATTGATGACACCTTATTTTGTTTAATTCAATCTGATCATGGAGTTTACCAGGTAGGCAAACTTGCATGGAATCCTATTTTATTTGATCTCTGTCGACAACAAGCAGATTTGGCAAAATTAAATACCCTAGAAAACATCGAGTCTTCACCAGCTTGCAGTTCAATTCTGGTTCATGATCATCCGCTTTGTTTTTTATCAATGCAAACAAAGGAGTCTGGATTTGTTTTAGAGTTGTTGGAAAAAGATACACAGCTGTCCATGTTTAAGTTTGGATGTTGTGCTATTAATTTGGATAGTAATGCACATGAACCAACAGGAAAAATTGAAAGATTGTTTGAAATAGCTCTGCCAGAGCATCTTATCATAGGCTACCTATCAGATAGGCTGTATGAATCTATTTATCCACTGCTTCCTCGATATAGCAATGATTTGGTATATTTTACCAGCTACGACATGCATGATCATGAGTGTCGCATTTATCAATATGATTTAGTAACCAAACAAACTGAAATTTGTTATGAACCGGTACGATCATTTCCTGCTTATCAACATATATTTGCGCCGTTGATAACAGGTGATGCATTGTATGCAGGATGTTCGTTTGATAATTTTGATGTGCATCGATCAGCACTACAAGTTAATGAAAGTAATGGCATTATAAATTGCGACATTCCGGTCTTCGCCTTACTACGCGTTACTGCGTAACTAGCTTCCTACTACGCTAAGGCTTCGTAGGACTTTGTCGTAACGGCTGGGAAGTAAGTGAAACAAGACGCCAGGCAATAAAAATGTCTTAAAGTAGTAGTAAAAAAAGTAGTAGTAGTTATAAAAAAGGGTTGCGTATGAAGCAAATTATGTTTTGTGTGATGTTGCTTGCGGGTGTTATCTCAATTCAATCGAAAGAAGATACACCTCCAGACGATGTGCAGACTGCTGTGTATCTTGCAGCACATCGCGCACATCATGAGAATTTTTTGATCGAAGTCGAAGAAGCTATAAATAATACTTTGGGAGTTGGCGGTCTCGCTGGTGCAACGGGTGAAACTGGTATGACTGGAGCTACTGGTGTAGGTGCAGTTGGTATGACAGGATTTACAGGTGCAACGGGTGCTACTGGTGCCGGCTCTACCGGTGCAACAGGAGTTACCGGATCTATCGGCACAACTGGCGTAACGGGTGCTACCGGTGCGGGCGTTACCGGACTCACGGGAGTGACTGGTGTAACGGGAGTTAGTGGCGCTACTGGTGTGACCGGACAAACAGGATTTACTGGGCTCACGGGAGCAACTGGACTAACAGGACTTACTGGAGGAACTGGAGCAACAGGCGTTACAGGACTTACTGGGATTACCGGTTTGACAGGTTTAACTGGTGCTACCGGCATAACAGGTGCAACTGGTGCGACTGGACTAACTGGTGCAACAGGGACCACTGGACTCACGGGCGCTACTGGCACAACGGGTGCAATTGGTTTAACCGGGTTTACGGGCGCAACCGGTGCGACTGGACTCACTGGCGCTACTGGCACAACGGGTGCAACTGGAGTGAGTGGTTTAACCGGGCTTACAGGTGCAACGGGTGTAACTGGACTAAGCGGTGCAACAGGGTTAACTGGCGCTATGGGTATGACTGGTACAACTGGACTTACGGGTGTTACGGGATCAACAGGCGCTATCGGTTTAACAGGATCTACCGGATTTACCGGTTCTACGGGTGCTACAGGTGTAACAGGAAGTACGGGTGTGACGGGCGCTACTGGTGTTGCTGGCCTTACTGGACTCACTGGTGCAACTGGATCAACGGGCTTAACAGGATTTACAGGCGCAACAGGTACAACGGGTATGACCGGCGCAACAGGCGTTACGGGAAATACCGGATCTACGGGTGCAACGGGTGTTGCTGGACTGACTGGATTGACTGGAGCTACAGGTTCAACTGGGGTTACGGGTGCAACAGGAGTAACAGGAGTTACTGGAGAAACGGGTCTTACGGGCTTAACAGGGCTTACCGGTAGTACGGGACTCACAGGTGCAACTGGCGCTACGGGTGTTACTGGTTTGACAGGCGTAACCGGTTCTACTGGTGCCACAGGACTCACGGGTGAAACTGGTCTTACAGGTGCGACTGGTATGACGGGCGCAACAGGTATGACGGGGGCACCGGGTACACTTGTTTTTAATGATTTAGCTACACTGAGTTATAATGTTGTTACACCTGGTGAAACTACTTTGTCAGATACTACGTCAGGCGGATCAACCTCGGTAAGCGAAACTGGCATGACGCTTTATATCGATTCTTCAGTGCTTTGTCTTGCTGGATTTATCTCAGAAACACCTGGAACAGGAACAGCTAACCTTGTGGTGTATGGTGACTTAATCATCGTGGGAAGCTTTACAGTAAACAGTAGTACAACAGTGACCGTCTATGGTGATCTTATTGCTGACGCTAAACCGTATGTTTCAGGAACTCCTAATGCTGACAGTGCTTCCATTTCTGGTGCAATTGTCGTCACAGACAATCTTAATTTAAGTAACTTTGGAAATGGCGTTATCACTAACGCTGGTGGAACACTCACCGCTGGCAATCTTATTATGAACAACAATAATAGTCCTACTGGTACTACTTTGTATGGCGTAGAGATTAATGCTAATATTACAGCAAATACCGTTACCATGAATAATAATACAGGTGTTGGTAGTGGCAGTGGTGCTTATGGTGTCAATATTGCTTCTCCTGCTACCATTACAGCTGATACCGTTACCATGAATCATAACGCGGCTACTGATTCTAATGCTGCTATTGCCGTATTTATTGGTGGAGCAATTACTGCTGAATCAAATGTAACCATGAACAATAATACTGGAACTGGTACTGGTACGAATGGTCAAGGTTATGGTGTATACACTAATGCGATCATTACAGCTGATACTGTTACTACGAACTATAACGCTGCTACGGGTGTTGGTACTGGTACTAGTAATGGCGTACAGATTAATGAAATCATTACCGCTGATACTGTTACTATGAGTTATAACGGTGCTTCGGGCAATATTACTGGCACTGGTGTAAATATTAATTCTACCATTCAAGGTGGAACTGTTACCATGGACTATAATACTGGAACTACTACAACTACAACTCCTTCCACCAGTGCCGCTGCTTATGGTGTACAGATTAATAATAACATTACTGCTGATGCTGTTACTATGAACAATAACGTGGGTACTGGTAATGCTGGTAGTGGTTATGGCGTATATATTAGTAATGCTACTACAATTACAGCAGGTACTGTGAACGTGAGCACTAATACAGGTAGTAGTGATAGCGCTGCAGGTTACGGCGTATATACGAATGCTACAATTACAGCAAGTACTGTTACCATGGACTATAATAACACTACAAATAATGCTGGTAGTGATGGTTATGGCGTATATATTGATGGTACTAACACTTTAATTACAGCTGATGCTGTTACCATGAGCAATAACGCTGGGACTGGTGGTACTGCTTATGGTGTATATGTGGCTAGCGAGGCTGCTATTACAGCTGATATTGTTACCGTGAGCTATAACACGGGGAGTGTTTTAAGTGGGACTGGTTATGGCGTATTGATGGAGGGAACTTTCTTTCATACTGATACTGTTACCATGAGCTATAACGTTGGTAGTGGTACTACTGGTGGTTATGGTATACAAATTAATGCAGCCATTACCGTTGCAAACGTTATCATCAACAATAACACAGGTGAGAGTGGTGGTGGTACTGGTGGTTACGGCTTACAAATTAATGCAGTCATTACAGCTCAAAATTTTACTATAAACAATAACGCAGGTGCTGCTGGTGGTGGTGTTAATGGTTATGGCGTACAGATTAATGCAGCCATTACCGTTGGGAACGTTACCATAAACAATAACACAACTTCGGTTAGTGGAGGTGGTATTGGTTATGGAGTACAGATTTCAGCAGTTACTATAACATCACATACTATTGTTTTTGCTAACAATAGTGGAAGTAGCACAGGTGCGGGTGTTGCAAATGCTGGAACAATCAAAACAACGGTTTGGGAACTTATTCAGAATTGTAGTTCTACAGTCGAAACTTTTGTGAACACTGGCACCATTGAAAGAAATAATGGTACAGCAGCCGTTCCAGTTTTATTTATGATAGAAAATACAGGAAGTTGTAGCAATACGTCTATTCCTACAACTTCAGCATTTACACCTTAATTTTCATTCATTTAAAAATATAAAAAAGGGAGATAGGTTCTTTTGATACATAAAAAAAGTAGTAGTGTAGTAATAGTTATAAAAAAAGGGTTGTCTATGAAGCAAATTCTTTTGAATAAATTTTCAAATCTATTTTGCGTGATGTTGCTTGTTGGTGTTACGTCGATTCACTCCAAAGAAAATACCATTCAAGATGATGTAGCTGCTGCTGCGTACCTTGCAGCTCATCGTGCAACTGCATCGAGCACGTTGTACGAAGTCGAATTTGTACTCAATGTGGAAACGGGTAGTGGTGCTATCATTGGTGCAACAGGTATGACAGGAGTTACTGGTTTAACAGGTGCAACGGGTGCTACTGGTGCCGGTTCTACTGGCGCAACAGGCCTTACAGGTGTTACTGGTTTAACAGGGTTTACGGGACTTACCGGAGCAACTGGGTTTACTGGGCTAACTGGATTGACTGGTGCTACAGGAAATTCAGGTGTTACTGGCGCTACCGGTGTAACTGGTGCTATAGGATTTACCGGCGCAACAGGTGTTACGGGTGCGGGTAACACCGGTGCAACTGGAACGACTGGATTTACCGGTGCAACGGGTGCTACTGGTGCTGGAAGTACTGGTGCAACAGGAGTGACTGGTGTTACCGGTGCAACAGGAGCTACCGGTGCGGGTAACACTGGCGCAACGGGTATGACTGGATCTATAGGATTTACTGGTGCAACAGGGGCTACCGGTGCAGGTGTTGCTGGTGCAACTGGTATGACGGGTGCTACTGGTGCTACTGGTGCGGGTAACACGGGTGCAACGGGTATGACTGGATCTATAGGATTTACCGGTGCAACGGGAGCTACTGGTGCAGGTGTTGCTGGTGCAACTGGTATGACAGGTGCTACAGGTGCTACGGGTGCGGGTAACACTGGCGCAACGGGTATGACAGGTTCTATAGGATTTACGGGAGCAACGGGAGCTACCGGTGCAGGTGTAACTGGGCATACGGGATTTACTGGTGCAACTGGAGCTACGGGACCAACAGGATTTACTGGTGCAACAGGAGCGACAGGTGCTACTGGTCCGGCTGGTGATGGAGGCACGCTTGTTTTTAATGATTTAGCAACATTAAGCAATAACGATACCACGACAACTTTGTCAGATACTACGTCAGGCGGATCAACTTCAGTAAGTGAAGCTGGTCCAACGCTTTCTATCGACTCTTCTGTTCTATGTCTTAATGGATTTGTTTCAAACACACCTTCAAGTGGAACAATTAACCTTGTGGTGTATGGTGATTTAATTATAATGGGAAGTGTTGCGGTAAACGGTAGTACAACAGTGACCGTCTATGGTGATCTTATTGCTGACGCTAAACCCTATGTTTTAGGAAGTCCTAATGGTGACAGTGCATCCATTAATGGTCCAATCACAGTCACTGATAATCTTAATTTAAGTAACTTTGGAAATGCCGTTATAATTCTCTCTGGCGGAACACTCACCGCTGGTAATGTTATCATGAACAATAATGGTTCAAGTAATGTTGGAAGTGCTGGTGTAGAGATTAATGCGGCTATTACAGCTAATACGGTTATTATGAATAATAATACAGCTACTTTAAGCGGTAGTGCAGGGTTAGGCGTATTTATTCTTGCTAATGCTTTAATTACAGCTGATACAGTTACTATGAATAATAATATTGGTTGTACCAGTGGTCCTGGTTTAGGCGTATTTATTCGTACATTTAATACGGCTATTATAGCTAATACTGTTACCATGAATAATAATAGCGGTAGTGCTGGTGTAGCGATTAATTTACCTTCTACAAATGATACTCCAAATAGTTCTACAATTGTTGCTAATACTGTTACCCTGAATAACAATAGTAGCGTTGTAGATAATGGTAATGGCGTAGAGATTACTGCTCCAACTATTTCAACATTAGGAAGTAACATATTAGCATACACTATTGTTTTTGGTAACAACATTGGAAACGGCACTGGTAACGGCGTTGTAAACGCTGGAGTACTTAGCACAACCGTTCTGGAAATAATTCAGGATTGCATCGGTACTAAGGACGAAGCTTTTATTAATAATGGCACACTTCAAAACCATAATGGTAGTGGCATTCCACATTTAACGATCGTAGATAATGCTGGCGGTAGTTCTTGTGACAATATAGGTAGCGGTACGCCTACAACACCAACTACAGGACTTGTTTAAGAACAAGAAAAGGAGATGTTCGGTAAAATACCATCACCTTTTCTTGTTGAATTAAAAAGTTCGTAAACACAAAACAGCCGACCCTTTTAGGAAATTGCTTCCAGATAGGATCGGCTGTTTTTTTACTGATAAAGCACGTTATGGTTACATAATAAGCCTTATGCGGATACACGCAGTTTATTCAACTTTCGTCATTTTTAGCAATTATCATACTGTAACACGACGACCGGCATAGTCTGATGTTGAGTTAAAATTCGGCACATGTGGGCAAGGTACTGTGCACCCATAAATGTTAAAAGTTCGTCAGTCATTTCGATCCAAATAAAATCGATATTGTTATAATTTACAAAAAACTCTTCTATGGCGTGCCATAGTCCGTGCACTTGTGCATCCTTTTGAATAATAGGATAAATATCCAAAATATTGTCTTGCTCAAAGCGCATTGAGGTAGTCAGACAACCCACGCGTTGATAGTACGAAAGAGAAGACAACATGGTTTCTATTAAAATTCTACCGCTTACGATATCACGAGTATGAATGGTGCGCTGAGCTGGTGTCATTAAGATATTATGCAGTTCTATGATTTCAAATTGCGCGAGAGGAAGTGTAAATGATTTGATTTTTTTTGCATCATTTAGAATCGGTTTTTCTTGGTAAGTGCATGGTCTTGATGGCCGGACCTTTTCCATCGCTCTCTCCTAAAATTTATTTGTTTTTCACCAAAAACCATTAACACAGTACAAAAATAAAAAAAACCAAGTCAATAGTTTTTCACAGATAAAATAATTCTTTGGCACACAATCTTTGTTGCAAAATATTGGTCATTTAAATACTCTGTATAAGACGAAGTTTCATGCATAAAAAAAGTGAGCATGGATCCCGTGATCAAGTCACGGGATGGTAGAGGGTGAAAGGGTAAGTACGTAGTCTGGAAATAGATTCAATCTTGATTGGATCCATCTAGTCACAGCCGTGCCCGCCATAGCGTTACGAAGCTGGTTACGCAGTAACGCGTAGTAAGGCGACGGCTGGGGATGGTAGAGAGTGAGAACATGCAAGGGGGAAAGTCATGCATAAAATATTATGTTTGTTGTTTACGATTATCTATCACAGCACAATTTTATCAATATCGCCTGCTGAAAATAAACTAAAATCTGTTAGCGGTGCAAAAACAAAAAAAGCTTTAAGCCGCCAACAATCTCGATTGAACAAAGCACTTTTTAGAACTGTTCAAAAATATTTGAATCCAAAGCCTGTTTTGAATGGAAACGATTCTGCTGCCAAAGCAGAAAAAGCCAAATTACTTACAAGGATAAAAGATCTTTTAAATAAAAAGGCAAATCCTAAAACGAAGCTCAATGGTCTATCAATAACAGATATAAGAGATAGTGATGGTCATACACTTGTTCACCAAATTGTAAAAAATGGTCAAACTATAAAAAATGGAATGATTCAAGAGCTTGAACTATTGCTTGTAACTGGAGCAAATATAGAAGCTAAAAATAACAAGGGGAATACCCCTACTCATCTTGCCGCATACTATGGAGATGTTGCAGCGCTTGCAAAATTGCATGAATTAGGTGCTGATATACATGCCAGAGATAATAATGGCAACGCACTTGTTCACTATGCAGCATTTAAAGGACGAGTTGCATCTTTTGCAAAATTGCATGAATGGGGTGCAGATATAAATGCCAGGGATATACATGGTAGCTCTCCTGCTCACTTAGCAGCAGCAGAGGGACAAGCTGATATGGTTACAAAATTGCATGAATTTGGTGCTAATATAAATGCCAAGGACAATACTGATGAGACACCTGCTCACTATGCAGCACTCAATGGAAAAGTTACAGTTCTTGCAAAATTGCATGAATTAGGTACAGATATGAATGCCAGGGATAAAAATGGCAGCAGACCTGCTCACTTTGCAGCAGAAAAAGGAAGAGCTGGTGTTATTAAAAAATTGCATGAATTAGATGTAGATATGAATGCCAAGGATAATAATGACGACACACCTATTCACTGGGCAATATTCCATGGACAAGCTGTAGTTCTTGCAACTTTGCTTAAATTAGGTGTAAATATGAATGCCAGGGATAAGAATGGCAACACACCTGCTCACTTAGCAGCACGGCTTAAATCTGAAGACGCATTTCATGTACTTATTTCTTCTGGAGCAAGGGTCAATGTTAAAAATAAATTCGGTCAAAGCTTAGTTCATCTGGTCGCGCAAAACGAATATTTTGACCGAGCAGAAATGTTTAAAAAGTTGTATCAGGCAGGAGCGAATATGGATGCTCAAGATAATCGTGGCCGTACGCCTATTGACATGGCACAACAATGTAATTTTAAAGAAACAGCAGAACTTTTGCGGCAAATGCAAGAATTTAAGAACATGGGCTTTGAAGGTGATTTTTATCAAACATCCGATGAAGCTGCTTGCAAATAAGTCTCAAATTTTCAAGGCAAACAACACCAAATAAGCGCTCTGTGTAAGCGTTTTTATGAATTAGTGCCACAAGCTGTGGCACTAATTAGGACATTAACTGGTTCCTCGGACTACGTTTCACTTGTTTTGTGATTTTTTGAGAACAGGTTTTTTCTTCATGGGTTTAGTTTTCACTCTCATTAGTTCTATTTTTTCTAACCCAGATTCAATTTCTGCTATTGTCGGCAATTTGCCTTTAAGTTCTTTAGGTAATGATTCAACAAGCTCTGTTGTATAACTTGCAATTCCAATTGGACTATGGATATTTTGCAATGCATATTCAGCAACAAAGTTATCTTTAGATTTGCAAAGTAATAATCCTATCGTTGGATTGTCGGCAGGATGTTTTAACAAGTTATCTACCGAAGAAAGATAAAAGCTAATTTGTCCTACATCTTTAACGTCAAATTTTTTTGCTTTTAATTCAATGACAATGTAGCAGCGCAATTGCGTATGATAAAATAGCATATCAATATAAAAATCTGATTGCCCAACAAGAAGATGATATTGACGTCCAACAAATGCAAATCCCTGTCCTAATTCAAGTAAAAATTTTTGAATGTGATCAATCAAGCCTTGTTCGATTTCTTGTTCTTGTGCTTGTTTGCTTAAAGTTAAAAAATCAAAATCATAGGGATCTTTTAATACCTGTTGAGCCATATCAGAATCGGGCTTTGGAAATGTTTTCTTGAAATTTGTTATTGCTTTTCCTTGTCGATTAAACAAACGAGACTCAATCCACATTTCAAGAACTGTTCTGCTCCATCCATTTTCTATTGCTTGTTGTGCATACCAAAGACGTTGCTCGGTATCTTTTAGTTTTTGAATGATAACGATATTATGGCTCCAGGGAACGTTAAATATGGGCAAATCGTCTAATTGTCGCACAGCCTGTGCGACTAATTCATACGCTGAAAAAAACGCTTGAATTCTAAATATATTGGATCTTGAAAAACCTTCTATTCCTGGAAACTCTCTTTGTAAATCTTCAGCTAACTTTTCTACAGACCTTGAACCCCAGCTATTTACTTTTTGTTGATCTGCTATCGTTTTACCAATTTCCCAATAAAGCTTAAGAAGCTCTTTATTAACACTAAAGATTGCTCTGACTTGCGCTTCCTGAATTTGTTGTTTAATTTCACGCAGTACTTTGACATATTCTTTATCTATGGATGTACTTGGTACAGATTTACCGATTTTTCGGGGAAGACGTTTTTTTGCTGCTTTTTTGACTTTTTGAGTACCAGCTTTTTTAACCTTGCTTGTGGACGTTTTTTTTGTTATATCTTTTTTCATATTGAATAGCTTTCTTTTATAAGAGCGTCGGATGTCTAAATTTCAACCGGCGCTCTTCTTTTTTTATACTTTAAACATCCTTACAATGCAAGATTTTAAAAATATGGGCTTTGAAGGTGATTTTTCAAAAATAAAAGAAAATTTATTGTTGTAAAATTATTGAACAAAGGATATCCCTCTTGATAGCCTTAGAACAGTACTAATCTTTAGCTCAAATTCATAAGGAAAAAAACCATGCATATCATTTTATGTGCACTACTTGCACTCACCTGTTCTAACGTAATTTTATCATCAGAAGTTCAAGCAATAAAACGACATCGACCTGAGCAAACTTTACAGCCAACGACAACTTTAAAGCCAGCTAAAATTTTAAAGCCAAATGAGCAATTAGATTTTAATCAGAAATTACTGAAAGAATTAGATGACTATTCAAAAACCGAAGATCAAGAATTGAAACAAGAATTAAAATACTCAATTTTGATTCATAAACTAATAGACAATCCTGACTTTAACCCAAACACTAAGATTAAAGGTATAACATTAGCGCAGTTAATCTTTAGATTTAACGATCTTGATTTAACAAGCGCAGTGCTTCGATATCCTGCTTTAAACTTGGAGGAAAAAGATCTTCTTGGAAACTCACTGCTTCATATAATCTGGGACAGACTTGTTACTGTGCCACTAAAGTTAAAAATTGCAGTTTATAAAGCATGGCTTATGAAAAATCCTGATAAAAATATAAAAGAAGTACTTAATGATACAAGCTGTTCAGATGCTTGCAAAAAGAAAGGCTATGAATGTTTGCTTGATATTGAAATGGATCAAGTAAAACAATTATTGAAAATCAAGAAACAGAATGCAGAATTCACCAATTATTTACAAAAACGTATGGCGATTTTAAAAAATAAAAAACACTCTTTAGAAGAGTTGCAAAGTGAAAATTTTAAAGAGGATTTAGAAGAATTGCAAAGTGAGAATCTTGAACAAGATTTAGAAGAGTTGAAAAGTGAGAATTTTAAAGAAAATTTAGCAAAATTGATTGAAAACAACAAAACAGAACGGATTCAAAACAGAAATATTGATGTTATTAAAGCTGCAGCAACCGGAAGTAACGAAGCACTTAAAGCATTGTATTTAGCTGGTGCAGATATGAATGCTCGAGATCAATATGATGAATTAGGTCATACGCCAGCTCACCTCGCCGCAAAAAATGGATTTGATAGCACCATTAAGATTTTGCACCAAGCTGGTGTGAATATGAATATTAAAGATAGATTCGGTTATACTCCAACCCATACGGCAGCAATATATGGACATGATAGCACCATTAAGACTTTACACGAGGCTGGTGCAAATATGAATATCAAAAATGCAGGAGGTAATACCCCAGCTCATTTTGCAGCAGAAAATAACAGTGATAGAACATTTAAAACTTTGCGCAGCTTAGGGGCTGACATGAATATCAAAAATAATGCTGGATATACACCAGTTGAAACTCAAGCATTAGCAAAACAAAGAAACAATCTTAGATCTTCACCTTATACCCCTTGGGATTATGTAGGAATATAACCCCTCAACCTCTACCATTACGTGATTAAATCACGTAATCCAGTCCACCTCTTTGTTGATTAGTGGATAAGTTTTTCAAGGATAAAATAAACGTATTTTTTAAAATTATTGAACAAAAAATATATCTCTTGATAATCTGAAGGCAACATTAATCTTTAGTTCAAATTCATAGGGGAAAAACCATGCGCATCATTTTATGTGCCCTGCTTGCATTCATCTATTCTCATGAAATTTTATCATCATCACCTGTTTATCATGATCCAAAGACAAATAAGAACCGACGATTTAATCAAGCAGCACTATTAAAGGATTATCTCAATGAACAAAATGAAAAATTAGTTGCACAAATAGATCAATATCCACAAAGCAATGGGATTTTAGATAAAATCACAAAAAAAATTGAAATTTTAGATAAAATCACAAAAAATCCTCAATTTAACCCCAATGCTAAGATTCATGGTATAACCTTAGCGCAGTTAATCTTTGGGCTTCGCGATCTTGATTTAACAAGCGCAGTACTTCAAAATCCTCATTTAAATTTGGAGGAAAAAAATGATCTCGATGATTCACTGCTTCATATAATTTGGGATAGACTTCAAAATGTCTCACAACCATTAAAAAATGAAGTTTATAAAACATGGCTTATAAAAAAACCTGATAACAATATAAAAGAAGTACTTGATGATACAAGCTGTTCAGATGCTTGCAAAAAGAAAGGCTTTGAATTTTTTCTTGATGATAAACTTGCTAAATGTGAAGAGTTATTGAAAAACAATCAAGAGAGTGAAGCTGCACCCTTCCGTAAAATTGATTTATCAAACTATATAAACAAATTAAAAACCAAATTAAAAAACAAAAAAGAACAACTAAAAAATTTGAAAAATGAAAATTTAACAAACCAGTTAACAGAATTGATTAAATCAAGAGATTTGATTAAAAATAAAAATAGTGGCGTTTTTCAAGCAGCAATATTGGCAGATGTCAAAACACTTAAAATATTGCACGATTTAGGAGTTAATATGAACATTCAAGATAATGAAGGTTATACTCCTGCTCATTTTGCAGCAGAACATAAAAACACAAAAGCACTTGAAGCGCTGCGTGAAATGGGCGCTGACATGAACATCCAAAATAATGATGGTAATACTCCAGCTCATTTGGTAGCAAGATCTGATAGAGCTTATCGGGTAGCAACACCTGGAAGTAATGGCACCATTATCACTTTGCACGATTTAGGTTTTAATATGAACATCAAAAATCATGATGGTAACACACCTGCCCACCTGGCAGCATTATATAATAAACAACCAGAAACACTTAAAGCGCTGCGTGAAATGGGAGCTGATATGACTATCAAAAACAAGGGAGGACAAACGCCTGAATATCTTTTTCATCTTCATCCGTAACGTAAAGCTGCAATTGCTTGCATAACCTGCGTTATTTCAGCGACTGAAGCCGTAAAAGCCTGCTCCATTTTTGCAACCAGAGCATACACATCATCTGGTGTATAAAAAAAGTTAAAAGTTGAATACGGAAACGTATCAACATCAACATTTTGCGTAGGAAAATATAACAAAGTGGGAGCGGCGACATTGTAAGTGGCGGTACGAGGGTCATTAAACACCGTCATTACGTTTGCGTTCAAGTTAGCTGCAGTTATCGTTGCAAGAGATGGATCAATATCAACACCATACTTTACACCGTAAGCATATATTTTTTGCATAGATAATGCATCACCAGGATTAGAATCATACACAATAACCAGATCAACAGCTCGATCAGGCCTGTCAATAAAAGTGGGTAAAGGAATGTTCATATCAATGCCCGCGTCAAACAGTCCCAAAACAGCCGGAGCTGTAGCCTCTGCTGTTGAACTTGGATAAACATTATTTTTACCAAAGTAAGGAAACTGTGCATAGGTCAACGGATCTCGATCATTTAAAATATCTTGTATGAACTGATTGAGCATTGTTTTCAAATTCGTGTATGAAAATAAAAAACCATAAAAACTTTTATCTTTAAAAAAGCTTTTATCTTCAAAATAGTTATACGCTTCATGCAGTGTTGCAGCAAAACCAGAACCATAAACACCCAGATAAAAACTGATGGGATATTCTGGGCAAATGCCCCCAACATCAAGCACTCCATCATCAAATTTTGATCCTAAATATTGCACCGGAATATACCCAAAGCTGCTACTGCCTGCCTGAAAAGGGCTCATTTCAAACCATCCATAACCCGTGTCATTGTATTGAAAGGCAGCACTGCACAACGGCAATGGCGTTAACCCTTGCTCAAGAGCACCCTGCAGGCTCGACCATGTTGCACTAAACTGCTGGTCACCCAACAGTTCCAATGAGTACTTGGAGACAAAGGGCCCAAACAGATCGATCAACGTCAATCGTTGATCATATCCATAGCGCTGCACCATGTCAGAAATAAAATCCTCTTGGCCGTCCAAAGATAACACCCCGGGAATGTATGCTCCATGAAAATCGGTTACATTGGTATCAGAAAGTGAGCGCGCAAAATGTTCCTGTAAGGCCAGCAAGGTTGTTACATTATCTGCGTACCTATTGGTCTGCAAATAACTAAAGGCTGATAAAAGCCATGTTGAACCAGAAAGCCCTGCAAGGTATAGTGTTGCATCAAGCATTTTACATTTTGCAGCACCAAGCAAAATACCCAGTGTTCCAATCATGGCACGATTACCACCGCCGCTACAACAAAACGCCATGCGCAGTGGTGCAACTATCCCAAATTCTTGTTGAAGTGTTATTTGAATCGTTTGCATGCGACGCTCAATAAAGGTTTGTTCTTGAGCGCACAGCCCTACTCCTTCTTGTACGACTACAGGCTGCGTGGGAATAGTGACTGGGTACTGGCTCTTGATCGCTGTTTTTATCAATCCAATTTTAACATCACTGACAAAACTTTGCAGCGAACTCATCAATTCAGAAAGATTCAAAAAACGCCGTGCAGAGCTCATGGTCGGCAGTTGATGCGCCATGGAAAATAAAATAATTAAAGCTACAATTCTTTTCTTTACCATCATTATTAATTTTCAAGTTGGTGGATTATTATTTGAGCAACTATTGTTATCAATGGTAACAACTATCGGATTAGCTGCGCCTGTTTTACTTAAAATCGTTCCAAAATTACCTAAGGCTTGGCCTGAAGAAGAACAATCTTGTATCAACGTAAAGATCGTTGCTTGAATGGTCCCTTGATTATATGCTCCGTAAGGACCTGCTGTATTAACATTATTACCTAGTGTGATACTATTTGTTGTAATGGTTACTCCAAAATTAAAATTTACACCACTAACGCCATCACCAATATTATTATTCATGGTTATAGTGCCTGCTGTTATTGATGCAGAAATACTGATGGCGCCACCAGTATTATCGTTCATGGTAACAGTATCTGCTGTAATGACTGCAGCAATAAATACACCAGTATTATTATTCATGGTAACAGTATCTGCTGTAATGACTCCAGCAATATATACGCCAGGAGAACCAGCACCACCAGTATTATGATTCATCGTAACTGTCCTTGCTGTAATGACTGCAGTAGTATATACGCCAGGAGCATCAACGCCACCAATGTTATTATTCATTGTAACAGTATCTGCTGTAATGACTGCAGTAGTATATACACCATTACTACCATCATTACCATTGCCAATGTTATTATTTATGGTAACAGTACCGGCAGTAATGACCGCAGCAATATATACGGCAGCCACATCACCACCACCACTCATGTTATTATTCATGGTGACAGTATCAGCTGAAATTGCTGCAGTAATTTGTACACCTACAGCAGTACCAGTGTTATTGTTCATGGTCACCGTATTTGCGGTAATGGTTGCACCAATAAATACGCCATTACCGCTATTATTGTTCATGATCACATTGCCAGCGGTAAGTGTTCCACCAGAGTTCGTGACAACACCATTTCCATAGTTACTTAAATTAAGATTATCAGTGACCGTGATTGCACCAGAAATGTTTGCACTATCACTATTTGAATTGCCACTGACTGCGTCAGCAATAAGATCACCATAGACAGTCAGCGTTGTGCCAGTTGCTACCGTAAAGCTTCCCACTATGATTAAGTCACCATACACCACAAGGTTACCGGTTGTTAAGGTAAGCCCTGCAAGGCATAAAACTGAAGAGTCAACATACAGCGTCGTACCAGTTTCGCTTGCTGTAGTTATTCCGTCAGTCAGAGTTGTATTGGTACCATCATAAGTAAGCGTTGCTGGATCATTAAAAACAAGTGTGCCCGGTGCACCCGTCATACCTGCAAGACCAGTAACTCCTGTCATGCCAGTTGCACCAACAAAACTCGCTAGAAATTGTGCTAGAGTCTCATGTGGTTGGACTTCATATGACGGAGTCTCTTTATGTGCACGATGTGCTGCAAGGTACGTAGCCGTAGCTACATCATCTTGAACAGTATTTTGTGTTGATTGAATTGATGGAACACCGGCCAGCAGCATCATACAAAATATTATTTTTGAAAATTTATTCAATTCCATATCTCTCCCCTATTTTATGAAAAGAACCAAGGAAAACAACGTTTTACCGCATATCTTCCTTGGTTTAAATATTAAGATAAATAATTAATTCACCCCATTTGGTGGTATAGTTCCACCATTCACACAGCCATTATTATTATCAATGATAACAAGTATTGGGTTTACTCCACCTGTTTTGCTTTCAATCGTTCCAACATTATCCAAAGCTTGGTTAGAAGAGGAGCAATCTTGTATCAATGTAAAGATTGTTGTTTGAATAGTTCCTTGATTATATGCTCCGTAAAGACCTGTTGTATTAACATTGTTACCCAGTGTAATACTATTTGTTATAATGGTTGCTCCAGAATTAATATTTACACCACTAACATTATCTCCACTATTATTATTCATGATTAAAGTATCTGCTGTTATGGCAGCATTAATAACTACACCAAAACCAATACTACCAGCATTAACACCAGCACCCATGTTATTGCTCATAGTAACAGCAACAGCTTGAATCACTGCAGAAATCTGTACGCCATAACCAATACCACCAGTGCTAGTACCAGTACCTTGATTATTGCTCATGGTAACAGTATCAGCTTGAATTGCTACAGACACCTGTACGCCAACACCAACACCACCAGTATTACTACCAGTACCCATATTATTGTTCATGATAACAGTATCAGCTTGAATCGCTGCAGAAATCTGTACACCATAACCGATACCACCAGTATTACTACCAGTACCTTGGTTATTACTTATCGTAATAATATCAGCTGTCGTCGCTGCAGAAATCTGTACACCAACACCAACGGTATTAGTACCAACACCTGTGTTATTATTCATAGTAATTGTGTTAGCGGTAATAATATCATTAATATCTACACAATAAATAGCAGCTCCAATAGCATTATTATTATTCATAATAACATTGCCAGCAATGAGTGTTCCACCAGAGTTCGTGACAACACCGTTTCCATAGTTACTTAAATTAAGATTATCAGTGACCATGATTGCACCCGAAATGTTTGCACTGTCACTATTTAAATTATTTACTGCGTCAGCAATAAGATCACCATAGACAGTCAGCGTTGTGCCACTACTTACGGTAAAACTTCCCGCTATGATTAAGTCACCATACACTACAAGATTACCTGATGTTAAGGTGAGTCCAGCAAGGCATAAAACTGAAGAATCAGCATACAGCGTATTGCCAGCTTCGCTTGCTGTGGTTATTCCGTCAGTTAGAGTTGTATTGGTACCATCATAGGTAAGTGTTGCTGGATCATTAAAAACAAGTATACCTGGTGCACCCGTCATACCTGTTGCGCCCGTAAGTCCTGTCATGCCTGTGAGTCCAGTAGCACCTGCAAGACCAGTGGATCCTGTTGATCCTGTAAGCCCCGTTGCTCCCGTAAGTCCAGTAGCACCAGTTAGACCTGTTGCACCAGCCGCACCGGCAACACCTATACCTGTAGCACCTGTAGCGCCGGTAACCCCTGTCATGCCAATTATATCACTACTAACTACAGTATTTAGTAAATGTAAAAAGTCTTCTACTTCAATCAGCTCACTAGGAAGATGAGTCCTATGTGCTGCAAGGTACACAGCCGTAGTTACATCATCTTGAATTGTGTTTTGTTTTGATTGAATTACTGTAACGTCAACAAGCAACATCACGCAAAATATAATGTTTAAAAATTTATTCAATTCCATACATCTCCTTGATTTAAATATTAAAATAAATAATTAATTCACTCCATTTGGTGGTATAGTTCCAGAATTTGAACAGGTATTATTATCAATGATAACAAGTATTGGATTGGATGCGCCTGTTTGGCTTTCAATCGTTCCAATATTATTAAAGGTTTCAATCAAAGAACTACAATCCTGAATAAGTTCAAAAACTGTTGTTTGAATTGTTCCACCATTTTGAACGCCATAACCGGTGCCAAATCCACTATTATTACTAAAAACAATCGTATGTGATGTAATTGTTGTATTACTATTCAGAATCCATACGCCATAACCAGCACCAGTATCACTGCTACCAGAGTTATTGCTCATGGTTACATTTTCAGCTGTAATGGTAACGCTTCCAGATAGAGTAAGACTTATATACACGCCAATACCATTATCAATATTACCAATACCAGAGTTATTATTCATAGTGATAGTATCAGCTGTTATTGTAGAGGGATTACTAATCTGTACCCCAGCACCACGGCTAGTACCAGAACATGTATTATTGTTCATGCTAATAGTATGAGCTGTGATTGTAGAGGAATGATGCGAGGAACCAATAAATACACCATTACCAAAAGTACCACCAGTAGTAATATTATTATTTATGGCAATAATATTAGCTGTAATTGTAGTAGCTGTATTAGAATCAGTCCCAATAGATACAGCATTACCACCATCAGTATTATAGTTATTATTCATATTAATAGTATCAGCTGTAATGTCTGCTTGAATAAGCACACTACCATTAATATTACTACCTGCGTTATGATTTATGGTTATAGTATCAGCTGTAATGGCTGCTTGAATCCATACGCTAATAGTACCTGCATTATTGTTTATGATAACATTGCCAGCGGTAAGCGTTCCATTAGTACTTGTGCTAACGCCATTTCCATAGTTACTTAAATTAAGATTATCTGTGACATTAATTGGACCAAAAATGAAAGCTCTGTCGGTATTTGAAACATCTGCTGATGCTGCATTAGCAATAAGATCACCATAAACAATCAGCGTAGCACCACTGTCTACCATAAAGCTTCCCGCTATGATTAAGTCACCATACACCACAAGGTTACCTGATGCTAAAGTGAGTCCTGCAAGACAAAGCACTGAAGAGTCAACATACAATGTATTGCCAGCTTCGCTTGCTGTGGTTATTCCGTCAGTCAGAGTAGTTGTAGTACCATCATAGGTCAGTGTTGCTGGATTATTAAAAACAAGTGTACTTGGTATGCCTGTCATACCTGTTGCGCCAGGCGAACCTGTCAGACCAGTTATTCCATTAACCCCTGTAAATCCAGTAGCTCCAGTGAGTCCTGTTACTCCTGTTGCACCAATTGGCCCCATTGTTCCAGTAAGTCCTGTAGCGCCAGTGAGTCCAGTTATACCGGTAAGACTAGTCGCACCAACAACCCCTGTCATACCTGTAGCGCCGGTAACCCCCGTTATGCCAGTTACACCAACAGCACCACCACTCGCTACAGTATTGAGTAAATGTAAAAAATCTTCTACTTCGATTAACTCACTAGAAAGATGAGTCCTATGTGCTGCCATGTAAATAGCCGTAGTTACATCATCTTGAATTGTATTTTGTTTTGATTGAATGGGCACAACACCGGCCAGCAGCATCACAAAAAATATTATTTTTGAAAATTTATTCAATTCCATATTCCCCCTTTTTTAGAAAACTAAGGAGATGACATTTTACTGCACATCTCCCCTTTGACCTATTTATTCAACTAGAATGTTGGATTGAATCCTGACGCAGTAAGCACATTTGTATTACTGCAACTACCTGTGTTGTCAATAAGACCCAATGATGGTGTAACGCTAGGATTATGACTTGTTATGCTTCCCGCTACCACATTATCAAAAGCTTCAACCGAAGAACTACAATCCTGAATAAGTTCAAAAACTGTTGTTTGAATTGTTCCGTGATTTGTAACACCTGTACCGGTGCCGCTTCCAATATTATTAGAAAAAACAAGAGTGCCTGACGTTATAGTATTTCCTGAAATTAAAAGAATATTTACACCAGTACCATCATTTATACCTTGATTATTGCTTAAGATAACAGTATCAGCTGTAATTAAACCTCCAATTTGTACACCAACACCACCACCAGTTGTATCAGTACCTTGGTTATTGTTTATGTTAACAGTAACGGCTGTAATGGAATTACCAATCTGTACGCCAACACCACCAGAAGAACCACTCCCAGTAGCATGGTTATCATTTATGGTAACTATATTAGCTGTAATAGGATGAGTAATAATTACGCCATTACCATTAGTAATACTATTATTATTTATGTTTACAGCATCAGCTGTAATTGCTGCACCAATGGTTACACCACCTGTATTATTATTCATAGTAATATTATCAGCAGTTGTAATTGTTGCACCAATGGTTACACCACTTGTATTATTATTCATAGTAATATTATCAGCTGTAATTGTTTCACTAATAAATATGACACCTGCGTTATTGTTCATAATAACATTGTTAGCTGTAATTGTTCCAACAATCAAAATGCTATTTAAGTTACTGTTCATGATAACATTGCCAGCGATGAGTGTTCCGCCAGAATTTGTACTAACACCACCGCCATAGTTGCTTAAATTAAGATCATCTGTAACGGTGATTGGACCAGAAATATTTGCACTGTCACTATTTGAAGTAATATTTGGATTATTTACCGCGTCCGCAATAAGACTACCATAGACGGTCACTGTTGCATTAGTTACTACCGTAAAACTTCCAACTATAATTAAGTCACCATACACCACAAGGTTAACAGATCCAGATCCTGATATTGAGTTCAGTCCTCCTGCAGATATAATTAAGTCACCATGCACAACTAGGCTAGCACTTCCACTTGAAGGTTCATCTAAAGTAAGTCCATCAAGGCATAAAACTGAAGAGTTAACAGCTAAAGTACTGGTCCCTTCTATTATTGTTGTGCTTCCATCTGACAGAGTTGAATTGGTACCATCGTATGAAAATGTTGCTGGAGAGGTAAAAACAACCGTGCCTGAAGGACCGGTTGCACCTGTATCACCAGCAGGACCTGTGTCACCAGTAGCACCAGCAGGACCGGTATCTCCTGTCGCCCCTGCATCACCAGTAGCACCAGCAGGACCTGTTGCACCAGTCGATCCAGTTGCACCTGCAGGACCAGTAGCTCCTGTGCTACCCATTGCACCCGTAACTCCAGTCATACCGGTCATACCAGTCGCGCCAGTAGCACCAGTTAGTCCTGTAGAACCTGTTACACCAGTAAGTCCCGTAAGACCAGTCCAACCAGTTACGCCAGTTGCACCCGTTAAACCAGTTGCTCCAGTGAGTCCTGTCAGGCCTGTCACTCCGGTTGCGCCAGTAGCACCAGTAAGTCCAGTAGAGCCAGTTAACCCAGTTAGACCGGTAGCTCCAGTTGCACCCGTAAGTCCAGTTACCCCAGTTGAACCTGTGAGTCCTGTTACCCCCGTCAGTCCTGTTTTTCCAGTAGCACCTGTCAGACCCGTTGCACCAGTCAAGCCGGTAGAACCAGTCAGGCCAGTAAGTCCCGTTGCTCCCGTAAGTCCAGTAGAACCAGTGAGCCCTGTTGATCCAGTAGAGCCAGTAAGCCCTGTCAGTCCGGTTGCACCCGTAACTCCTGTTGCGCCAGTCAATCCGGTAGAACCAGTCAGGCCGGTAAGCCCCGTTGCTCCTGTAAGTCCTGTAGCACCTGTCAGACCCGTTGCACCGGTAAGGCCAGTAACACCCGTTAAGCCCGTAAGCCCAGTTATACCTGTAGAGCCAGTAAGTCCGGTTGCACCCATGATAAAACTATTGGCTATAAAATCTTGTTCGTGCGGTTTTTCTTCAACATAATGTGCACGATGCACTGTCAGGTACACAGCCGCAGCTATATCATCTTGAATAGTATCTTCTTTGGAGTGAATTGATGTAACGCCAACAAGCAACATCACACAAAAAACATATTTTGAAAATTTATGAATAATAGATTGCATATCTCTCCCTTTTTTTATGAAAAGAACCAATTGATTTTTACATGCCAGCATATAATGGTCGATTAAGCAAAATCAATACTAGTTTTAAAAGAGTACTAATCTTACGGCTGCTGCATCGGTTTATACCATAATCCGCACAAACTTACCGCGATAGCATCGGTAATGTCATAACTTTTTTGTAATTTCAGAGCAGGGAAAAGCATCTGCACCATACGAGCAACTTGATCTTTTTGCGCGCCACCAAACCCCGTTACAGACGCTTTGACTTCGCGAGGTGAAACTTCAACAAGTGTTAATTTAAATTGGTAAGCAAGCAGATGCAATGCACCACGAAGATATCCAAGTTTTAAAAAAGTTTGTGCATTTTTACCAAGAAAAGGAGTTTCAAGTGCAAGACGAGTTACCTGAAACTCTATAATCAGATCTTTAAAAAAATCATAAAACATTCCCACACGTTCATGCGTTTGCTTGCTGGTTGGAAGTGGCAGAAAACCAGATCTGATCAATATTTGTTTGTTATTTTGTTGTTGAATGACGGCATAGCCCGTAGCTGTAAAACTTGGGTCAACTCCTAAAACAATCATTACTTTTTCCTTTTTTATAGCAACATAAACTAAGATAGGTGTTGTAAATAAATACACTTTCACATTCTGTCATTCCCGCGGAGGCGGGAATCTCTGTAGCATTAGATGAAATCTGTTTTACGGAGCAATTACCCTAGAGGTTGTACTTGCTGGATCTCTTACTTCCGTTGAAGGAGTTACCTCTGAATGAATAATTCTTTGACGCGCAATTGTTCTTGGTGTATCTGAATCAGGAGTTCTTATTGTAGGATCAGGATTTGAATTACGCCTAGGTAGTTGATCAGGTGCCAAACTTACATGAGAAATAGTTCCCATGATTAAAGACAAACAGCATAAAATTTTAATTTGTGCCATAAAAATCCTAAAAATTACTATCGACGAGCTGCTGCACGTAGTTCATGCAATATCTTTAATTGACAATCTCGCTCCAGTGCTTTGTTTGCCTGTTCACTTTTTGCATCTGCAATTTCTTCTAACTGTCTCATTTTATCTGGGTTTACTTTTATTTCTCTTGCAACCATACGCACCAAACTACTGTAGTTTCGTAACTCTATTAATATTTCTTTAACAGCATTAAAATTGCTCGGTGATATATTTCCTAATGGTGATCTTGCTGGTTGATATTGAAAGATTTGTTCATCTGTCCAAGAAAGTGCATCAAATCCTTTAATACCCAATATAGCCGTAGCAAGCCAAAAGGCTTTATTGTCTCTTTCAGCTTGCAAATTTGCTTCTTGAATTGCTTCTAGAATTGCTTTTTCCATTGCTTTCCCAGATCCAAAATTTAAATGAGAAATGCTTCCAAATGCTTTTTCAGATGCTAAACTCATATTGGAAATGCTTCCAATCAGTATTGCGCAACAAAACACCAAAATCTTTTGATTCATAAGATCCCCCTACGGATTATCAGTCTTCGCGTAAACGCTACGCTCAGATTTAATGGTTTATATTTTTGAGTATATAAAAATTATTCAAAATCTTCAAATTTGGTAAGTTCACGCAAAAATCGTAAAGCAACGGTGCCGGTTGGTCCGTTACGCTGTTTACCAATGATAAGCTCTGCTTGATCAGGATGTTCAGTTTCTTGATTGTAAACAACATCACGATATAAAAACATAATCACGTCAGCATCCTGCTCGATGGCACCTGATTCACGCAAATCTGAAAGAAGTGGCCGTTTATCCACACGACTGTCAACAGCACGCGATAGCTGTGACAAGGCAATGATAGGAACACTCAGTTCTTTGGCAAGTGCCTTTAAAAATCTTGAAATTTCAGAAACTTCCTGATGTCTGTTTTCATGACGACGGCTTGAGTGCAAGAGCTGCAAATAATCGATAACGATCATGCCAACATCATGCTTAGATTTGAGTTGTCGTGCTTTAGCCCGAAGTTCCATGATATTCAGGCCAGCCGTATCATCAATAAATAGTTTCATATCACCAAGCTCTGCAGCAACATGGGTAAGCCCGATCCACTCATCAGAGGAAATAGTTGCATTTCTTATTTTTTGATGATCAATGCCCGATTCAGTTGACAGCAAACGCAGTGTAAGCTGTTCTGCAGCCATCTCCAAAGAAAATACTCCAACACCAGTACCGGTCCGAGCAGCGTTGATCGCGACATTGAGTGCCAGCGAGGTTTTTCCCATCGAAGGACGAGCAGCCAAAATAATCAAGTCACCTGGCTGAAATCCTGAGGTCATACGATCTAACTGTTTAAAGTGCGTTGCAATTCCCGTAATTCCACGACTTGAGCTTTTGATAGATGATAAATGTTGAAAAGTTTTTTTGAGCCAAATATTAAGTTGTACAAAATTTTGTTTGGTTCGATTGTGAATAATTTGAAAAATCTTTTTTTCAGCTTCATCAATCATGATATCAAGTTCAGCATCATTTTGGCTGTAACAACTTGAAATAATATCAATGGACGAAGAAATAAGATTGCGCAAAATGGCTTTGGATTTAATAATCTGTACGTGCTGTTCAAGCATCCCAAACGTGGGGATATTTTCTTGAAGTTCAATAAGATATGCAACATCGCCAGCAGCAACAAGTTCACCTGCTTTTTGCAGGCTATCTTGCAAAGTAATCACATCAATGCGTTGATTGGCCTGAACAAGGGCTAACATCTGCTTAAAAATTAATTGATGCGCAGGTACATAAAAATCTTGTGGTTGTAAATGCTCTTCAAGCGTATTAAAACAAGCATCATCCATTAAAACAGCACCAAGTATCGACTTTTCAGCCTCAAGGCTCATGGGCAATGTTTTACCCAACAATGATTCCTTGTGAGCGTCTGAAGATATTGGTTGTTTTTGGAAAAATGATCGTTGTTGTTGCTGCATTCAAGCACCCTTTTAAAAATCTGTGGCGAGGTTGCCCTCGCCATAATGTTCTTGGAAAAAACAAATATAAATTAAACTACTAACGGAGTAATTTTCAATGTTAACTGAGGCTGAAGCTTTGACGATAATTTAATAGTCACCAAATATGAACCAGATTCTTTGATCGATTTATCAAACAGAACTTGGCTTTTGGATACTTTTATATTTTTTTCTGCCAAAAGATCAACTACATCAGATGCATTAATCGCTGCATACAAACGATTGTTATCGTGAACTTTTTTGGAAAGTGTTAACACTAAGCCTTTGATCTGCTCAGAGAGCATGCTGCTTGCAGTTTCAATAACTTCTTTGCGCTGTTCAACAGTTTTTGCTCTTTTTGCAAAAAATTGCATATTCGAGTCAGTAACGACAACAGCAAGTTTTCTTGGAAATAAATAGTTTTTTGCATAACCATCAGTAACATTGAGGATTTCTCCTGCGATACCAACTTTTTCAATATCTTTAAGTAAATAAACTTTCATAACAACCTTTGTAGAATAAAAAAGTTCAATAAATGTATGTTAAGCAGTATAACACCCTCGTATAAAAGCGCCAGTTAAAAACAAGCTTTTATCGTAACTATTCAGCAGCGACCAATATTCTTCAAAAATGCTTTGCCCTAATAAAATATTCACTCTTCGCCTCGTCGTCCCGGCCCCCGAGAGCGGGTAAATGCAATAATTTAATGTTAAGTTTATACCCTATAGTTACATTTTTAAATATTACTGACCCCTTGAGTGCTCACATGTAAAATAGGCACCCGATATTTCTTTTCAAAATATACAATAAATAGCAGAGCAAGTCGTTTGACCCAGTCAAGGCATAACCATGAATCATTCCACAGCAAAATCACAGGATGCCCTTTAACTTTTTTTGATTCAAAGAAAAATTCAGAGCAGATAAATATCTGGTACATCACGCCATTGATTGTCACAAGGTCATCATCATACACATCTGTTGCGTTAGTCTGCACCACTTGTCCTATCAAAGATTTGTTGCACCAACGTTCAATCCATATCGATCGTTCTATCAACGGCATAAAATGTTGTTTGCGATATCGAAATAAAAGAGTGTTGTTATGTAATAAAAAAACAACGTTATGTGATGTTCCGTTATCTGCAGAATTATCTGCCTCATGTGCTCCAAACAAAATCTGTGCATCTCCTGCACTATCACTCCATATTTCCATAAATGATCTATATTCTTGTAGGTCCCAGCAATAGGTTGACTCGGGCATCACGATCAATTTTGTTTCAGGATATTTTTGCATGACAACCGATAGATCATGTGACATACGATAACCGGCAAACATAGGATCTCCGCATCCATACCACCAAGGACACAGAGTGATCATCTTGCTTGTTTGTAGTGTTTGTAGTTGTGGGTTACTTAGATGACCGACGATAAAAATAATCATGCACCCAACAAAAATGACCTTAGAACAGTTTTCTTTTTTCGCTTGCAATGCGTCAGCGCATGATATTTGCGCTGCAAACAAAAGAGCCAGCATCCCTGCGTCAGATAAACCATACAAACAATCAAGCATCCACGGGTATGACGCCAAAACAACCAGTGGGCTGCACAGTGAGTACCCTTCAACCACTCCACTCAAACAGAAGCAATATTTTGAAATAATTATAAAAAATATAACCGTTGACCATAGTCGTGCAAACGGGAAAAAAACAAACCACAATCCAGCAAGACTGCTACACCAAATGATCATGCACAACGATAAAATACAGCACCATAAGTTGCCGTACTTGGTGTAAAACAGTACAAAGAGCCACCAGAAATAAACCGTAAAGACGATCATCCCCCATAAAAAACCATAGCTCAATCGAGATCTCCAGTGGTTTGAGGGCTTCAACAAGCACAAGGGAATTAAAAAAGTCGTCATTGCAAAACAGGAAGTAACAGGAAACATGGTTGCTAAGACATATAAAAAAGCCGAAAGAATAACATATATCATTGCACCCATTATAACCCTTTTTGGTGAAGGCGGACTTGTCCGCCTTAGCATTTTGCGACGGCGGAACTGGTCATCTAAATACAAACTTGTTATAGTTATTTTTGATACCAATGTAGAGATTCTATCTATTTTTAGAAAGTACAAGGAGTTTATTTCGTATGAAACATAAAATGTTACGTGGATCTTTATTGTTTGTAGCTTGCCTGATACTGTGTGTCACACCGTACATTCAGGCAGAAACACCAGCAATGCCATCAGTGGCTGATGTGTTTGGAGGAATGAGTGAAGATGAAATCACCAAACAAGTGCAACTAGGACAACAGTTTCTGGAAGATCTTGAAAAATTTGGAACAGCTGAAGAAAAGGCACAATTCGAGCAACTACTTATGGATACACTCGGCTCAATGTCTGAAGACGATTTTAAAGATATTCAACAAATCGCTCAAATGGTAGAGCCAAACCTTGAATTTGCACCAGTAGAACCTCAAGCACCTACACCTGTTGCAAAAGAAGAAAAACCTACCGTGCAAGCAGAAGGCAGTGAAGTTGAAAACTTTAAAACTCTCATCAGCTCGATCATACAACGCATCGATGATATGTTACAAAAAATGAACAGCTCCAAAGAATGCGCCCAAGAAGTTGACACTCGTTGGTCAAGTAAAGCAACATTCAACAACATGAAGCGTCAAATATATCAACTCAGAAATACGCGCCTGGCTCAAAAGCTTGCAAAGCCCGATATCGTTGGTGATGACAAAATACTCGTGGATACGCTCAAAGAATTCCTTAAAGATTTAACCAAACAAAACGAGACTTTTATTGTTGAAGATGATTTTGGATTACCAGCAAGCCGTCAAATAGAACAAAAACAACTCAAAAAAACTAAAGAAATTTTAACCATGTTTGATGGTTACATTGATAGTTTAATGCCAAAGCTTGAAAAGTTCTTGGTTAAATGGGATCCAGAGGCTCTGCAGCTTGCCAAAGAAGCCGAAGAAAAAACAACCAAAGCTCTTAAGGATGCAAATGATGCAACCGTACGTCGCCCGTCACCCGAAGCTCGTCCATCAGCTCAACAATCACCGTACGGTAGTCCAAGCTCGAGCCGCACAGGTTCTGCTGGCTCTGGATACCCAGGCTACGGCGCTGATTATCCATACGGCTATGACCAAAATGGTAACTATTCAGGATATGATTCAGGACAACCAGCTACAGGTGGCACAGCCGCAACCGCAGGTGCTGCGCCTAAAACCACCCCAAAGACCGCAGAACCTGGGGAAAAACGTCAAAGAGCTAATGATACTGCTGTTGAAGCTTATGAAGATGCTACCGATGCAATCGATGCTCATTTAAGACGATATGACACCAAACATGAACAAGAATTTAATAGTTTCTTAACCAATGTTCTGGGTAAATATCCACTCACATCAATACCATCCCAACCAGATCAACCAGAAGGTCGTCATCTTCAAGCGGGACCAGATATGAAAGAATGGGTCGACAAGAGAATAGAGCCTTACATGGACAATGTGGTAACAACTTTAAAAAATAAGTTTGAAGGGGAATTCTCTTCTACCTTAAAAGTTTGTGACAGTGTCAGAAGTGAACTTGGCCAGATGGACAGTGAGTCCGCAAAAAAACTAACCAACTATTCAGGACTGTTGGCTATCGAACAAAGATTAAATCGATATAAAGAAACCTATGATAAATCTTTCAGTGACCTTAAAGATCAATACAAAACAAACTTAGATCTTCTTGATGACTCTGATGCTAAGATTGCCTATGTCAAACAACAGCTCAACTTCACTAATCATTTAGAAAAATATTTTGAAGACACCGTGTCAAAAGCAAAAAATGAAATCAGTGAACTAAGATATACAATCCGTCGCAAAGGATCACGCAAAAAAAGCGCTGCTTCTACAGCGGTGTCAAACGTAATCAACAGTTAAAGCGATTAAAGCGATACGATTTTTAAAACTAAAAAGGCTCGGAATTAAATCCGGGCCTTTGTTTCGGCGTAGCGTTACGACAAAGTCCTACGAAGCCTTAGCGTAGTAGGAAGCTAGTTACGCAGTAACGCGTAGTAAGGCAAAGACGGGCCTTTTTAGTTTTAATTAAAACAATCTGAGCGTATCATGCTCATCACGTATTAAGCAGCATGAAATTCTCTTAGTAATCGCTTCATCACAGCATCCTCATCCTCATCCTCTTCATCCCAAAGATCATCAGTACGTACCGTAGAACGCTGCGCAGAAGTTTGAGTTTTAGGTGCAGCATGCACGACAGGTGCAGGAGAAAGTTGTGCCTGAGCTTGAGCTTTAGGTGTAGCATGCACGACAGGTGCGACAGGTGCTGGTGTTGCCATCGTCTGAGCAGTTGGTTGCTCAGTCTTGTTCCACCAACTTGAAACATAATCTATCGCTCGCTCAGTGTATGAACCATATAGTCTTGTATATTCAGCACTTAATGTTTCATGCTGCTTTGAAAAATTCACATATTCATTTTTTATATCTTGGATTGCTTGTTGTAACATTGATTCATCGGGCAATCTTAATGCTTGCTGCTGCCCAGCAGACATTTTTGCATCATTAAAACAAAGAGCCGCTCTTGATTCAGCTGATTGTATAAATCGATTATAATCCTGATCAAGTTGGCTAGATAAGTTGATTGCCCGTGTCCGTGCTGACTCAACATTGCCAAGCAAACTAGTCACATTTGCAAGTAAAGCTGCTTCCTGAGCATTCAATGAACGCCTAATGCCACTCCCTTGAATTTTAAGTGTAATTTCTTTCAACTTAAAAATAATTTCATCAAATTTATCCTTATATTCATCGCATGCATCATACGCTTTTCCAGCGCTCTTCAAAAAACCATTTAATTGATTTCTAAGTAATTGATAATGGACACCCATCTTCCCTTGAACGTCGTTAATAACCTTATCAAGCTTTTTTTGTCTTTCCAGCGAGGTTGCGTTCGATCCTTCAGTTACTGCTGCGCTTCCAGTACCACGCTTATAAAATTTATGTGCTAAACCTGCAGCTAAGCCACTTGCCGCTACTGCTCCAGCAGCATACGCTTTTACGCCATATCCATCATCAGATGAACTGACTTGCGCCATACAATCTACAGCTGCAATCGCCAGCAACGCACATAAAAACCGTGTTTTTTTCATCGTTATCTTCATCCCTACCAACCCCTTATTTAGTGAGAACTACCTTTAAAGCTTATTTTATTCTATTTAAAAAACAAAAAACAAGAGTTCATCGTAAGTTCAATTTATTCTACTTCGCGAAATACTCCTGCTTTTAAGCAGGAGATGAAAGCGAATGTAGAACGTTACGAAACAAGCGAGCATAGCAGCCTGTCCGCCATAGCCAACGGCGACGGCTGGAAGTCGTGTAGTAAGGTAAGCTTCGAAGAATTTCGCGCAATACCACGGCTTTTAAGCCGTGGAGCGCTTCATTGTATCTGCTTTTAACCTTGTAGATTTATTAACATAAAATTCAAAATAAAAAGAGTTGTGGGAGTCCCCTGTAAAGCCTGCTTTCACCAACAGGGGACTCCCACAACTCTTAGATTACTTGATAAGCACATGAAATAAAACTTGAGTCAGCAACCGAAGACTTTATCTCCAAAGTCACGACCCAAGCGATTAAAAGTTACGCTTGAAAATTATTTCACAATTTGAACACATCGGCCACACAGGCCATCTGGACCAGCATTGATATTCCATTGCCAACAGCGTGGGCACTTAACACCCTGCGCCTTACCAACTCCAACCCAAAGGCCAGGAGCAACTTCCAAAACAGAGTCTCGAGGAGATGTCAGAACTTCAAACTGAGAAACAATACAAAACTCTTTCATAAAGGTCGCAAAATCTTGTCCTTTAAATACCGAAATAAGAAGTTGTATCTCATCCGTCAATCGATCAGGTGCCAGGTAGATCGCGACACTTGCATCAAGCGAATGCTTGATAACGCCCTGCTCACGCACCCGTTCCAATGCCTTGAGCACATGAGTACGAATTTCAATCAACCCTTGCCACGCTTCAACATATGCAGATGCATGTTTCTCAAGCACCCATCCGGTTGAATACGCAGCACTGTAAGATCTCGTCACGGCATTATTTAATTCAAATGTGCTTGCAAACGGCTGCAAATGAATCGAATCTTGGTCCGGTTTTTTATAATGATCAAATACCGATTCCGCCGTAAACGAAAGTACCGGCGCCATAGTCGTCGTCAGCACCGATAAAATATGATGACAAACCGTCTGTGCGCTGCGACGAGCTAAACCATCAGCCCGCTCAACGTACAACCGGTCTTTAACAATATCAAGATAAAATGCACTTAAATCTTTAGAACAAAAATCTGCCATCTCGTGGAAAGATGCTGTCACATCACGTTGAATATATGATCTTTGCATCAACTGATTAAACGTATGCAACTGCGTCAACGCAAACTGATCGATCGCAAACATCTGCTCCACCGGAACACAATCTTTGTCTACATCAAAATCATATAAATTCGAAAGAAGGAATCGACACGTGTTACGAATCTTGCGATACACATCGGCCACGTTTTTCAACAACGCCGCTGACGCAACAGGATCACTGCTACAATCATTGCTTGCAACCCACAAGCGCAAGCCATCCGTACCAATTTGATCAATAATTTGCCCCGGTGTTACCACGTTGCCCAAAGATTTTGACATCTTCTTACCATGCTCATCCACCGTAAAGCCATGCGTTAAAATTTCACGCATAGGAGCAGCTCCCTCAAGCACCAGTCCCGTCAAAAGCGAACTCTGGAACCACGCACGATGCTGATCCTTACCCTCCAAATACATATCAGCTGGAAATGATTGTGACAGATTGTTACATAATACATCGTAGTGACTCACGCCAGACTCAAACCACACATCCAGAATATCAAATTCTTTACCAACGGTCTTATGCGCGCAAAGCGGACATGCGTAAGTCCCCAGTTGCTCCACCGTCACACGATCCCAAAATTCAACACCCTCTTTTTCAATGCCACGCGCCGCAGTTTCAATCAACTCAGCACTCGTAAAAACGTGCGCACAAGCCATGCAATGCAACGCAGGAATAGGAACACCCCACGTTCTTTGACGCGACAAGCACCACTCAAGCCGTCCCGACAAGGTAGCAGAAAAACGGTTACGACCTGTCTCAGGATACATCTTCAAATCTTCAATAGCTGCAATTGCACGATCTTTTAAATTATGTTGCGACAAATCACAAAACCATTGACTCGTTGCTCGAAAAATCAACCCATTACGGCATCGCCAACAATGAGGAAATGAGTGACGCAAACTCGTCTTAAACAATAATCGATCAAGTTCCGCTAATTTTTTAATCACCCAGATTTGACCATCAACCACCGACATTCCAGCCAACTCAACAGGAAAAATATCGCTGGTATATTTACCATCAGATGTTATCGGCGAATAAATTTCTAAATTATTTTTAATCCCAACTTCATAATCCTCAGGACCACAGCCCGGAGCACTATGAACACATGCAGTCCCATCTTCAAGCGATACAAAACCATCACCAATCACAGGCACCATCAAGCCATCAATAAATGGATGATGCACTTTCAATCCAATCAATTGCTCTGCCACAAACGTCGTGATAACAGTCGCTGGTGCACCAACAATAGCTGCAATTTTTTCAACTAAATCTTTACCCAAAATCACCAGCTTGCCATGATACTGCACCAGTGCGTACGTTGCACCTGGATGAAGCACCACTGCTCGGTTCAACGGCAACGTCCACGGAGTCGTGGTCCAAACAAGCAAGCTAACCTCGCGACCAGCAACCATAGGAAACAGCTGGCCTACTGCAGAGGTAGGCAATGGAAATTGTACATAAATCGAAGGATCTTTGCGCTCTGCATATTCAATTTCAGCATTTGCCAAAACCGTTTGGCATGAAGCACACCAAGGAACTGTTTTTAATTTCTTTTGGATAAAACCTTGTTCAAAAAATTTTCCAAATGCACGAACAATGCTTGCCTCGTACGATGTACTCATCGTCGTGTACGGCTTGTCCCAATGCATCATAACACCAAGTTTTTTAAATTCCTCACGCTGAATGTCAATCCACTTTTGTGCGTAAGCACGACAAGCAATTTTTAACTCTTCACGTGAAAGACCTGGAGTTTCTTGAGTTACTTTCAACTCGATAGGAAGGCCATGACAGTCCCACCCTGGAATCACCGGAACATGTTTGCCCAGCATCCGCTCAGCTTTGGTAATAATATCTTTAGAAATTTTATTGTATGCATGACCTAAGTGAATATGGCCGTTTGCATAAGGAGGCCCATCGTGTAAAATAAATTTTTCTTTACCCTGATTACAAACAAATGTTTTTTCACTTAAATTCTGCAACTCCCAGCGCTGCAACATTAATTCGTCAGTCTGTGCAAAATTTGCTCGAAGCGAAAAATCGGTTTTCGGAAGATTTAAACTGTCGGCGTAACCATTCTTCTGTGACTGATCATGCATAACTTCATACCTCATGCTAATACAAGTGACAATAAAGGAATCTTAACTCCTATCAGAGTACCAAAAAACAGATCTTTTGCCACCCACAAGAATCATGCATTTTTTAAAAAAACAAGTAATTAAGCATGTTGAGCTTCAACTGCAGCATCCAAGATTGCTCTAATTTTTGGTTGGTTTGCTGCATAGTCAAAAACAGTTTTGCCTTTTTTATTTTTTAAACTAAGATCAGCTCCGGCAGCAATTAAAGCTTCAGCAAGATCAAGGTCATGGTTGATTACAACCCACATAAGAGCAGTATTGCCATAAACGTCTGGAAGATTAAGATCAACCTTAACGCCTTGAAGATCAGGATCAACTCGAGAATTAATTAAATCTAGAGCAATAGCAGGATGATTGTTTTTTATAGCACACATAAGAGCAGTATCGCCATCCTTATTTTGAACGTTAAGCTTAGCCCCAGCATGAATTAAATCTTGAGCAGTAGAAACACGGTCATTTTTGATTGCAACCAGCATAAGAGCAGTATTGCCATTGCCATTTTTAAGGTTAAGATCAACTCCGGCATTAATTAAAAATCGAGCAAGAATAGGATATTTTTCTGCAGCCCACATAAAAGCAGTATTGCCGTAATTGTCTTGATGGTTAATATCAACTCCGGCAGCAATTAAAGCTTGAACAATAGCAAAGTTTTTATGCTTTGCAGCCAGAGTAAAAGCCGTATTGCCATAATCATCTTGAAGGTCAAGATCAGCTCCGGCAGCAATTAAAGCTTGAGCAAGCGCAGTGTCACCGCGTTGTGTAGCCCACATAAGAGCAGTATTGCCCTCCTTATCTTGAAGGTTCAGATCAAGACCAGTATGAACTAAAGCTTGAGCTCGCTCAGAATCATCATTCTTTTTTGCAGCATCAATAAGAGCATACCTATCTCGTACAGCATAATAACCGCCCAATAACACTTGAGCCTTAATATCATGATTGATTATAGCAATCTCCAACGGCATTAGATGATCTTTTGTAAGGGGATCAATAATTGCCATGTTAACTTTTGCTCCGGCTTTAATTAAAGCATTGATTATTTTAAGACTTACTTTTTTATCAATTGTACCTAAAGAATTTAATGCCATAACAAGCGGAGTTGTTCCGTCACGGGTAATATAATTGGGATTTGCTTTATAATGAAGAAGAAGCTCTACCAGTTCAAGACTTCCCGTTAAAATTGCAAGTTCTAGCACTGAAAGGCCATTTTCCTTGGTATTTGCACTAATTCCATTTTTCAAAATTTGTTTGATTGAATTAAATGCAGCTTTTTGAGCTTCTGGATCGATTTTTATGTCTCCCGTGGAAGGGTCAAATGAAGATGCAGCGGCATAGCGACGAATTGCCGCAATTAATTTTTGTTTACTGCTATCTGGATGCTTAAGGGATTGTTTAAATGTCTTTACTGTAGCTGCTTGTATGCTGCAAAAACTTAAGAGCATAGCTATCAAGCTCAACGATTTTAATAAAATATGGCCATTTTTTTTATAAATCATTTTTGGGTTCCTTTAAAAAGGAGCTTGGCAGCCACAATTTGGCTTGAACTGCTGTTTCCAAAATTGTTTTCATTGGTTCATTTTTTACATAATTTAAAGCAGTTTCTCCTTTGTTATTTTTAAGGACAACGTTGGCTCCGGCGTCAATTAAAGCTTGAACAATAACAGTATTATTCTGTTGTGTAGCAATGATAAGAGCAGTATCGCCATTCTTATTTTGAAGATTAAGATTCGTTTTGGCTTCAATTAAAGTTTGAGCGCTCGCAATATTATTGTTATATGCATCAAGCATAAGGGCGGTATTGCCATGAACATCTTGAAGGTTAATATTGGATTCGGCAGCAATTAAAGCTTGAACAAGGACAGTGTTGTTTTTGTTGTTAGCAATGAGAAGGGCAGTTTGCCCGTCTTTACTTTTAAGGATAACGTTGGCTCGAGCTGCAATTAAAGCTTGAGCTGTGGTAGTGTTATTGTTATGTGTAGCAATGATAAGAGCAGTATCGCCATACTTGTTTTGAAGGTTAAGATCAGCTTTAGCAGTAATTAAATCTTGAGCGACAACAAGGTTATTGTGATCTGCAGTAAACATAAGAGCCGTATTACCACTCTTGCTTTGAAGGTTAATATTGGCTCCGGCTGCAATTAAAGCTTGAGCTATGATAGTGTTATTGTTATATGTAGCAATGATAAGGGCAGTATCGCCTATGTTTTGAAGGTTAAGATCAGCTTTGGCATTAATTAAAGCTTGAGCAAGAATATTATTATTACGTCGTGTAGCAATGATAAGGGCAGTACTGCCATTTTTATCTTGAAGATTAACATTGGTTTTGGCATTATCAATTAAAGTTCGAGCAAGAATATTATTATTACGTCGTATAGCAATGATAAGGGCAGTCTCGCCATTATTATTTTGAAGGTTAACATCCGCATTGGCGTCAATTAAAGTTTGAGCGCTCGCAATATTATTGTTATATGCATCAAGCATAAGGGCGGTATTGCCATGAACATCTTGAAGATTAATATTGGCTTCGGCAGCAATTAAAGCTTGAACAAGGACAGTGTTATTTTTGTTGTTAGCAATGAGAAGGGCAGTTTGCCCTTCTTTATTTTTAAGGATAACGTTGGCTCGAGCTGCAATTAAAGCTTGAGCAATAGTAGTCTTACTATATTGTGCGGCAGTGATAAGGGCGGTATTGCCATGAACATCTTTAAGGTTGAGATCAGCTTTGGCTGCAATTAAAGCTTGAACCATTTCAGTATTATTCTGTTGTGTAGCAATGATAAGAGCAGTATTACCATTCTTATTTTGAAGGTTAACATTGGCTCCTGCCTTAATTAAAGCTTGAACCATTTTAGGGTTGTTTCTTATTGCAGCCCAGATAAGAGCGGTATTGTCATCGTTGTTTTGAAGGTCAAGGTTGGCTTTGACGGTAATTAAAGCTTGAGCAAGAATATTGTTATTATTTAGTGCAGCAATGATAAGGGCAGTATCGTTATACTTGTTTTGAAGGTTAACATCCGCTTTGGCATTAATTAAAGCTTGAGCAAGAATATTGTTATTATTTAGTACAGCAATGATAAGGGCTGTATTGTTAAGGGGATCTTGAAGGTTAAGATCAATGCCCGTATTAATTAAAGTTTGAATTTGAACAAGATCAGGCTTATTCTCCTTTATAGCCGCGATAAGAGCATACTTGTTTGATACAGCTCCATTTTCTATTAACAATTTTTGAGACTCAACATCTTCATTATCGATAGCAATTTGCAGCGGCAGTAGACTGGATGTAGAAAACGTAGGTTCGCCTGTAGTTGGATTAATGGCCTGTTTGCCTGTAGCGGGATCAATGATTGGATCGCGGCGTGTTATTGCCATGTTAACCTTGGCTCCGGCTTTAATTAAAGCTTTGATGATTTTCAATTTTATTTGTTGGTCGTCTGTATTTAGATTTAATGCTATAGAAAGTGGGGTTGTTCCATCAGGGGCAATATGATTGGGATTTGCATCTTTTGCAAGAAGGAGGTTTATCAACTCGAGGCTTTCACCTGAAATTGCAAGCTGTAATGCTGAAAGTCCATTTTCATGAGCATTTGCACTGATCCCATTTTTTAAAAGCTTATCTATGTAATTCAATGTACGCTGTTGATTCTCTAAATGAACTTCCATCTTGCCTGTCGTAAAATCAAAAGATGATGCACGGCCATAGTGATGAATTGCTTGAATTAAATCGTGTTGAGGTTGAATCCTGCCCAGAGGCTGGCTGGGGTGTTTAAATTTTAATTTTGTTAGTTTTGGGGATTTTGTTTGTTTTGAATCTATTGAGGGTTGCTCCAATATTTCTTTTGCATCTTTGTGGGGTAGCTCAAACATTTTTGCTGCTGCTTGTATGTTGCAACAATGGAACAATACCGTTATAAAATACAACGACCTTAACCAGATAGAGTCATTTTTTTTATAAATCATTTTTTGTAACTTTCAAAAATTAAACAGCTTTTATTTTTGATAACTATACGTAAAAATAAGATGGTTAATCTAGGCTATCTAAATAAATTCTTAAAAAAAACTTACTGAAATACGAATGTGCTCTGACATATTTTTCTACAAACACCTTCTCAAAAAACACACCACTGCTACACTAAAAAAACCTTGAAAGAAAGATTTAAATTATAACGTTGGTATAAAATATGAATATAAGATTACTTTCCCTCGTTATTTTCTGCTGCTATGTTATCCATGGCTCAAATACAGAATCAAACCAAATGAATGGACAATATTTTTTAACGAAACTTAACACTTATTTTCACACCTTTAAAGAAGCCCAAGACTTATTTGAACGTCAACCAACCGATACAATTTTTATTCCACAAGCTTCTAAAACCATAACCACGTTTATGGAACTTCTGATACTCATAGCTTGTCACTGCAAAACAAAAGAAGAAAAATTACAGTTGAATGCAACAAAAAGGGCACTAAGCAACATCATAGACCGCCAAAACAACCTAATAGAACAACAAATCATCTGCTATAATCGTTATTCTTTAGCACTGCAAAGATCTCACTCAGCTCCACCATCCTTAGGTGCCAAAGCGCTGCAAAGATCTCACTCAGCTCCACCATTCTTAGGTGTCAAAAACAATGAACTTGATTAACAAAAAAATAGGAATTTGGGGGCTGGGAATTGTGGGCAGTTCGGTACTAAAATACGTACAAAACTTAACCCCCCATATCCAAATTCTCGATCAAAAACCAAACGAAGCACTGTCCGTTATTGTGCAAACGCCTCACAATATTGAGTCTTTTCTTGATCACAATGATTTCATTTTTCCAAGCCCTGGCATACCACTGCTCAACTATCAAACATACCAGCATAAATTTGTACACGAACTTGATATATTTTCATCACAATGCACCAACAAAGTTATTGCCATCACCGGCACCCTGGGTAAAACAACCATCACCAGCTTCATAGAACAATGCATTGCTAGCAGCATTGCTGCTGGCAATATTGGGTATGCAATGCTTGATGTCTTATCACTACAACCACAACCAAGCACCATTGTGCTAGAACTATCCAGTTATCAACTTCAGTACACAAAAACTTTTGCACCATCTATTGCAATCTGGACCAATTTTTATCCCAATCATCTCGATCATCATGCAACCATTGACGAATATTTTGCAGCAAAGTGCAATATTTTCAAATATCAAAATTCTACACAAAAAGCGCTTATCCCCGCAGATCTGATCGATGCAATTGAAGCAACAATCAAAATTGAATCACAAATGTATCTATTTTCCACCAGCAAACCCAAGATAACAAAATATCCAACATTTTATATTGATCAAAACGATATGGTGCTCAGCACCAACAATCAAACAATAAAAATTTTTAAAAGAGTTGACCAACTACCAGACACAACATTTTTGCAAAACTGGATTGCAATTCTTGCAGCACTTTACCTTAACAACATTGAAACGCAGACTCTGAGCGACAAACTATATACCCTGCAGCCCCCTCAACATCGCGTTGAATTTGTCAAAAAAATTAATGGGGTGTCGGTATACAACGATTCAAAGTCAACAGTTTGGCAAGCAACTCAGTGCGCCATTCAAAGATTTCCCTATCAACGCATTGCATTATTTCTGGGTGGCTTGAGCAAAGGAACCGATCGCACACCACTCATTGAATATATTTCCACTCAAAACATTACCGTCTTTGCCTTTGGCGCTCAAGCAGAAATTTTATCAACACTTTGCAAAAACTATAACGTTCCCCACCTGCAAGCTGAAACACTCCAGCAAGCATTAGATTTATTTTTACAACAACATCAAAACTTTGATATTCTACTGTTTTCACCTGCAGGTTCAAGCTTTGATCTATTTAAAAATTTTGAAGACCGCGGAACTCAATTTAAAAAAATGATTCATGATATAAAGGGTAGCAAGCTATGTTCATTCAACAAAAATTAAAACATGATTTGTCGATATTTTTGCTTATCAGCATGACATTTATGATCTTAGGGCTCATTTTTGTGTATTCATCAAGTTCGTACTACGCACTTGAAACATTAAACAAGCCGCTCTACTTTGTAAAAAAACAGTGCCTTGGAGTACTCATTGGCCTTATTGCAGGATTTTTAGCATACGCATTGCCCCTACGTTTATTTAAAGAGATAAGTTTTTTTGGACTCCTGGCCGCAACCATACTCACCGCCCTTCCACTCATCAACGCGCTGAGCCACAAAATGCATGGGTCTCACCGATGGCTCAATATTAAAGGTTTTATTTTTCAACCAAGCGAACTACTCAAGGTTGCGTTGGTAATCTACCTTGCATCATTGTTATCGCGCAAAAAAATAGTGGATAACACCACACATCACACCGCACTTCCATTACTTTTAATCATGGCTGTTATTGGAATCATCTTACTCAAGCAACCTGATTTTGGCTGTTTTGCAACACTGTTTGCAACAACGCTCATTATGCTTTTTATCGCAAATTTACCGATACGATATTTTTTAGGAACCATTGCAATTGCTGCACCTATGGCCTTTCTGTTGGTGTACATGCAGCCCTATCGCTGGCAACGAATCATTACCTACCTGAATCCTTGGCAAGACCCACAAGGAACAGGATTTCAAATCATTCAATCACTGATCGCCATTGGATCTGGTGGACTTTGGGGAACAGGCATTGCTCAATCACAACAAAAATATTTCTATCTTCCCATGCAACACACTGATTTTATTTTTGCCATCATGGCAGAAGAAATCGGATTTATCGGATCACTCTTTTTTATAACGCTTTGCATACTGTTTTTATGGTATGGATTTCAACTCTCTTGGAATATGAACAATAGTTTTTCAATATTTTTAATTCAATCAATTACAACCATAATTTCATTGCAATTTATTATCAATCTACTCGTATCAACCGGACTTGCTCCGACCAAAGGTATCGGGCTGCCATTTATCAGTTACGGTAACACCGCACTTGTTTGCAACATGTTTATGATTGGACTCATCGCCAACGCGGTACAATCTGAAAACTAAGATCCATCAAAGCTCTTGCTCTTCATCGCTGCTACTAACCCAACCGCCCACAAGCGCATTAAGATCCTGACATCTTAATCTCTGCATCTTTTTAAAAGCAGATGATTCTTCAGGAACAGATTCTTTCATCCGTTTCAACACGCTCTCCGGTAAATCTTTAGAAGCTGGCAAAGCAGAAGGCATATGTTCAAGCGGTTGCTCATCAAAAGGAGTATTTGATTTCCGCCTTAATTGTCGTAACGATAAAATTGATGCAACGCAAGGTAATGTTTCTTCACGAGATAATCTTTCTTCACGACGAAACTCCTTAATTTCTTTTCTTAAACATCTAAATTTCTTTCCCAATTCAAATACAGGTAAATCGCAAGAATCAGGCGCAGCAGGAGGTATTTTCTCTAACTGTGTACTTGGCAATGAATGTAAGCTATGCCCTAATGATTGTTGTTGTGCAAATTTTTGTGTAAACATATCAGAAGATTCCTGTTTCACCAGCTGCCTTTGTGCAGGAGGAAAACGAGCGAAATCTATGACTCTTTGAATATCTTCTGGGTCAATACCTACAGCAACGGCATAAGTTCTCCATACACCAACAACACCTATAATTGCTAGCTCCGGGTACTTCAATTGCTCTTGCTCCCCTATAATCTCAACCAATGATTCAACACAACCTTTTGGTAATTTCAAAACACGACGAGCACTCTGTGCTCTCAACTGTGAGAAGGCGCCATACATAGTTTGATTTGAGTTCCTTTGACGAGCATTCTGACTCCAAATCAATAAAATACGATCGTGAAATTTTGATTTAATTTCCTGCACATGCACATCTTTGCTTTGTGCTGCCAGTGCTGCCTCCCACCTTCTTCGCTCAATATATTCCGGATCCAGATTCAAACTCGGCACAACAGGATTGTTTACAGGCTTTGTTAAAGATGCACCACGACGATGCAAATCAGAATCTATTGGCGCACGACGTAAATTAGACTCTGATGGCTTAAGAGTATCACCCAAAGAGTCAATATCATCAGAAGTAGACATACTAGAAGCGGTGCGACTGCAACCAGATCTTTCAGATGTTTCAAAAACATTTGGACGAAGCACTTCAGACATTTCTGGAACATCATCAACAACGACAACATCATCTTGTTGAACGGTCCCATCAGATTCATCATTATCTAAACTTATCGAAAAAAGCCGCTGTAAAGCAACCAAACCCTGAGGCCTTGATCTCGAACTTGGTACCGAACTTTGTACCAACATAACCATACTCAACAAACCTGCAACCATCATCATTTTAACAACATTGCTCATACCAAATATCCTTCTTGTATCTTGGCAATTTTTTTTAGAACCAAAAATAACCCGTATGTATAACTTCGTCGCCCCCATCTTTCAACAAGGTAAGCATCTAAGAATTCTGCACAGGAAACACAGTTTCTGGCACTGAACTTGCCTCTTGCACGTGGACAGCATGATTCAAACGCGGTGACGATGAAGACGATGTTCCTGAACTTACCCATTCCATGGAGCCATCATGATCCAAACGCAGAGACGATAAAGACGGTGCTCTTGTCCCTAAATAATTCTCGGTAGGTGATCCATTAACGGGTAAATGCGATACAACTGGTGAGTCAGCTCTGAGTCCGCAGCAACACACAATAAGACACTCGATAGAACCAGTCCAGCATCTGCGCATACAACTTTCAGACGGTTCTTCTTGATTCGTTCTTATTTCATCAACGAAAGTTGCTCCAAAAAGACACAAAAATAAAATCATTTTTTTCTTGGCGACATATCTCATAAAAACCCCTAATGACAATATTTATATCGAATCAAATAATATATCTACAACGTATCATAAAAGTATGAATCTCGTCAAAATATCATCCCCAAAATTCAATTCACACGCAACCTGTCCAATAAAATGCTTGAAAATAATCAAAACTAATACTTATAATACCATGAAGCATTTTAAGCCAAAAAGGAATATCATGTTAAAAAAATTATGTACATTTTTGATACTCATCACATCGCTGGACATTCAACCAGAAACCAAGAAAAGACCAGAACTCGCAGCGATACTTTTGCCCGCTGAACATAGAACAGACATTCAAGATCACACCTTGGTACCCATAACAGATAGAACAGCAGCCGAAGAAGCAGCACTTTTGCTCCCTAGAACAGACACTCAAACAACTCGAGACGATGCTCGAGAAATAGCCGCAGAATTATATAATCAAGCAAGGTCAGTTATACCAGAAGATCCAACAAGACGTTTCGCTCGCCAATGTTGCTGCGCTGCTATATGTACCGGAACAATTGCTTTTTTAGTTGGTTTCTATACAATATCCCGCTACCTTCTTAATACCGATTTAATTAAAGATATAACTCACTGATAAATAATGTTTTTCTAATATCAAAATCAAAGAGAACTCTGATGGCACAAAAGTTATTAAATACCATAATGATTGTTTTAATATGCGCCATAAGCAATATGTTAATGGTGAGGGCACTTCATGCAATGTCATCAGAAAATCAAGCCGATCTTCCATTATGTGCAGCTCATTTTTTAAATAAACGGGATGATCCGGATTACCAAATGTCCTTCATGGACCAAAACGTATTTGAATTATGCACAGCTCTTTTGCTTAACAAATGGAAAAAATCGCCCTACCCAATGTCACTAAAAGATCAAGTCGCATTTGAATCCCGTGCAAATCATTTTCTAAGCAAATGTAACGATCTACAAAATGTACAACTATATAGCCATCAAATTACACCTCCACCACAATTGCCCTTATCACCCACTAGCCACCCAAGACTCAATATTGACCCATCTCATCTTGTTTTACTGCGCGATCTTGTCACTCAATACACTATGCATACCAACTTCAGGGATTATTATTCGAATGATCAGATAGATAATGAATCATTAAAAATTGAAACAAAAAAAATAGAACAAAACTTGAAAGATATCAAGATTTTAAGAACCCAATTACCACCAGAAATACAACAGCCAAATAGAAATCATCAAAGCAAAATATGGTGGGCAAATCAAACTGCCAGCCTTCAAAGGAAGAACCAATTGATTGACAATCAATCTCCTTTGACCGACATACAGCAGCCAGTATCCGATAACCAGCAAATGATCAACGATTCTCGACAAATCTTGAAAGAAAATGCAGCCTATGCCAAAGAACAACACAATGAATATCTTTATAAAGAATTACAAAAGCTACCACCAATACTCAGCAAACTTACGCGGTCTCAACAAAGATCACGCCAAAAAAGATTACAAGCATACCCTGATTCTAAAGAAAAACGCTGGTAACAAAAATGGCAGCCATAACGACTGCCGTTTTTGTTACCCATAAAATATACGGCTCTTATTTTTTCCAGTTACGTGCAACATCGATCAAAAGTCGAACGGACGAACCAGTTCCACCTTTACCGTAGTAACTAATGTTAGGCACATTGAATGCTGTACTTGCAATATCCAAATGCACCCATGGTACATCATCAGTAAAATGACGCAGAAACCATGCTGCCGTAATCGTGCCCGCTGCAATTGCTGGATTTCCGATATTTTGAATATCTGCAATAGGTGACTTCACTGCTTCTTTAAAATCTGGAGTAAACGGAAGTCGCCATACTGCATCACCTGAAGTTACTGCAGCTTCTTGTACTCGTTGTGCTAACTGATCATTGTCACTAAGCAGAGCCGAAAAGAATGGACCAACTGCGTAGATGCATGCACCCGTCAAGGTTGCAACATCAATGACTGCATCGGGTTTGAAATGTTTAACCGCATAGGCCAGAGCATCTGCTAAAATTAAACGACCTTCAGCATCGGTATTGCGAATTTCTGCTGTTTTGCCATTGTAAAAGGTTACAATGTCACCAGGTTTTTGAGCCTTGCAACCAAGCAAGTTTTCAGTGATTGGTGCAATACCCACAACATTCACATCCGGTTGCAGCTGAGCTAGTGCCACCAATGTGTTAATCACCGATGCAGCACCAGCCATATCCTCTTTCATATCTTCCATAGAGTTTGCAGGCTTGATACTCAGTCCACCTGAATCAAAGGTAATACCCTTGCCCACGAAAGCAATGGTTGGAGCTTTTGTTTTTTTAGTTTTGTATTCTAAAATTACAAATTGCGCATCTTCCTCTGAGCCCGCAGAAACTCCTGCCAGGCCGTTCATGCCCATTTTTTTGATCTCTTTTTCAGTAAAGACTGTGCACTTTAAACCAACTTCTTTTGCAAGTTTTTGTGCATGACCCGCAAGCACTGTTGGTGTCAACGTGCTTGGAGGTGTATCAACCCAATCACGCGTTCTGTTCACTGCTTTACCAATGATCACGCCATCAGCGTGCCCAATTTTTGCTTCCTTCAGATGATCCGCCGTTACTGCAAGACCAACTTCAAATGGTTTCTCACGATCTTTTTTATCAATCGATGTAATAAAAAGATCATATTTATAACTTGCAATGTAGACAATCGATGTTACTTGCGCGATAAAGTATGCAATCTTGCATCCAAAATCATTTGCTTCAGGAAGTGCCAGCACCACAGATTCAAACTGTTTTGACTGTGCCCATTTGATAGCACTGCCCACTGCGCGACGCAGTGTCTCCAGTACAAACTTTTTATTTTCGCCTTTTGACCCAATTCCAACAAAACAAAGATGCATCACTTTTTGTTGTTTGCTTGGCAATGCGATTGCAGCAATCGTACCTGCAGCACCAGTAAATTTGCAATCTTTGAGATATTCCATCAAATCAATATCAAACTTTTTGATTTCAGCCGGCAAATCTTTTGCCGTAAATTTTTCTGGCACAAAAAGTACCATGCTTTTTGCACCTATGTCAAACACATGCTTGACGGTAAGAGACGTTTCTAATTTCACGTATGTTCCTTTGTTAGCCTGACGTAGCCAAAGGCTGCTTGCCCGGCGTCGTGTCCGCCATAGCCGATAGGCGACGGCTGGAAGCCTTGCGCGAAGCCTGGGTAGACAGGTAATTTATTGCTTGCTTGATTCACAATATTGAGTGTAAGAAAGATAACTCCACCGGTCAAGCTTGGCGATATCTCAAAACAAACCTTCAGAATATGTTTTTGTCTCATAAAAACCCATACAAAATTTTTCATAAAATGGCGCGATTATGGCGCGATTAATCTTTAGCAGCAAAACAGCCAAAAGCAAGCTCTGACAGCATCTTTGATCAAGCACAACTCATGCACGTTTTTAAAATCAAAACCTACCACTTTTGGCGCGATTATGGCGCGATTAATGTCCATGTTACAACCCTCGTTTTACCGGTAGTTTTTATCAGTCCCATGTGCTTCAAATTTGTAAGTTCACGCTGCATAGTTCTATCCGCCAATTTTTCTTTGGTTTGTTTTATGATCTGTTGACGACTAAGAGGACCAGACTTAAGAACATCTAAAATTTTTTGTTGTCGTTCAGTTAATTTTGGGATGAAAACATGTTCTTGTTTAGTATAAATAATTGTAGAAGTTGGTTCTTTGAGTGATAATGTCACGGAAAAACTATTTCCAATTTCATGATAAATGGGTGCAGGATTGCCCGCATCTTTGCAATCTTTAATCATATTAATAGTACCTCGACCCCATTGTTCAATTTTTCCACACACATAAAAAACATGAGCGATTAATGGATTTCGTAAAATAGATTCATGCGTTTTACCAAGACTCTTAAGCGAAACTCCTTTTGGTAAAGATCCAATATTGGTAATTTCTACTCGATCATCATATTTTGCAATAGACATAGATCCACCAGCATGACTATAATCACGATGAACCAAAGCATTGGTTACCGCCTCTCGTAAAACATTGTATGGAATCGCAGGCGTTTCTACTCTTTCTGATCTTCCTGGTTCTATGTGAGCAGCTACAGGTAAATTGAAATGTAAAAAATCCATAGCTTTGTCATGCAAATCAAACGCATTGGCAACAACTCTTTTTTCATCATAAAAAAATGTTTTATCAATGCCTTTAAATCGGGCCAACTTTAAAACTGATTGCATAAATTGCTTTTCTTCATTTTTACAAAAAAGAAGTACTGCGGCATTGGTAAGTTTGTTATTTACCATTAGTTTTAATTTTTTTAAGACATCTGAAATAGATTCTTCTAAGGCATCTTCGTTTAATCTTCCTTTGGCAACACCCGCCCGTATAACCTTTTTAATGCGAGATTTATCAAGATCATTCATTGTGCATAAATTATTCGTCAACGCTTCCCAACGATGCGGATTATTTTTATGATACAGATAATCATATTCATCTTGCATCATCAGTGATGTTGTTGAAAGCGTTCGAACAAATGGCCTTCCCTTATAAATATAAGGTACACGTGAACCAGGGGCTATAGATAAAACAATCACTTTTTTCTGGTCATCTATCACTACATACTTAACATCAATTTTTGTTAATGGCTCTATTCGTTTCAGCTCTGTTGCTAAATCTCGAGAATGGCTATCATTAATTTCCTGCCCAAGAATCTTTCCATCATCTTTAACACCAATAAGAACAGTCCCACCATGATCACTATTTAAAAATGCACACACCGTCTCCATTGCATCACTTAAAGTTGCCGTTGAAGTTTTAAATTCTAATGTTTCAGATTCACCTTGCTTAACTAGTGTTTTTAATTGCTTCAATGTCATAGCGGTCCCTTCACACCAAAAACGATTCAATATTGAGTGTAAGAAAGATAACTCCACCTGTCTAGGCCTACCACATCTAAAAACCATATGAAATTTTTCATAAAAATGGCGCGATTGTGGCGCGATTAATCTTTAGCAGCAAAACAGCTAAAAACAAGCTCTGGCAGCATCTTTGATCAAGCATAACTTATGCACGCTTTTAAAATCAAAACCTACCACTTTTGGCGCGATTATGGCGCGATTAATATCCATGTTTGTGAAGATGCAATTATTTTAAAAATCAACTAACAACTGTCATCGCTCGTTGCGCAAAAAGCAATGATGCAAACACATCTTCTCTAGTCAACCGTGGGTATTCCTCTAAAAGCTTTTCTATGGTTATTCCTTGCCCCAACAATCCTAAAATAAGCTCTACGGTTAACCGAGTTCCTTTAACAACTGGCTTCCCAACCATAACATTTGGATCAATTACAATTCTTTGCAATAAATCATTTTGTTGCATAATTTAAACTCTTCAATCCACTAAAAATAAACATGTTAGATTCACAATATTGAGTGTAAGAAAGATAGCTCCACCTGTCTAGGTATAACCCAGGCTTCCGACTTCGCCAATAAGATTGATTTGTGTAATAAATTAAGCCTCAAGGAAAAACAAAATCATTAGTTTGGTCACTCATTTAATCCCGAAATAATTACGAAATAATTACGAAATAATCCCGAATTAATTACGAAATAATCCAATCACCATACTTCAAAAAATAAAGTTATGATTTTTTTGATGGTAAGGTGTATGCTGTGCATAAAAATATGTACTATTTTAATACCATAATTTAATCGCAATATTTAAAAAAGAGTTGAATTTATAATGTTTAAAAAAAGGTGAGTTATGAAAAATATTGTTTGTTTAGTTTTGATAATGAATTTGATTGGATATTCATTGCAGGCAAATGTTACTCATGGGCAAGGATCTCAAAAAAAAGAATTTAAGGCACTAAAAAAAGAATGTAATGCAATAATTGCTTTGATTAAAAAATATCAAAAAAGTAATAGCGAAAGCGTAAAAGCTAAAAAAGGCAAAAAAGAAAATCATGAAAAACAAATGTATGACTTGCATCAAACAATTAATCAAAGATTTCAAAAATTATTGTCATCTACTTTGTTTGCTGTAGACAAGGTTAAGCATGAAGATGCGGTTAATCTTATGAAAAAAATAAGTTTAGTGTTACGCAATATTAAGTCACTTCCTCAAGAAATTTTACAAAAATTAAGTTTTGACAAATTAGAACATATGCCCGTGCGTGTGTTTGTAGCACTTCTTTCTACTCCATTGGGACAGGATGCTAAACAAGATGTTGAAAAAGAAGGAATTTCGATTCTTAAGCATTTAGGGATAGATATTTTTTGGGATCTCGTACATATCCTAGAATTTGTCATTGAATCTGAACTCCTTGGAGTTAGTCCAGAGTCGCTTTTTGTTGCAAATGAGACGATTACTCCATGGACTCATGATGTCATTGATGATTTAAATGATCATCGCGTGTTTTAAAATCCACAGCTTGCTGACATTGATAAAGGCACCGCGAAGTCAACTCAACCTCGCGGTGCCTTTATCAATATTACGACTACCTACGTGATAGCGCTGGAGCAGCTTGATAATTATACGAAACGTATTCCGTGATAGCGCTTGAGCTGATCGATAATTATACGAGTAGTAATATTTGGATTAGTTATTTCCATATCTTTTATAATCATCATTGAACGAACTTTTTCGTCCGAAGATAAATGCATATTCAGCCTAATTTGCTCGATAGCATCAGTTTTAGCTTGAAATATTTTTTCTGCTAATCGTTCTGCTTTTTGTGCTTTTTCTTGCGCTTCTTTTTGTTTTGCATTTGCTTGTTTTTGAGCTAATGATTCCTGACTTTCTTCCGGCTTTTCAAAAAGATCTTCCGAAACAGTTTCAGGTGCTTTTACTTCTGATTGATACTCTGTTTCTTTAGCCTGCGGCAACTCCATGCGAGCTTTAAAAACTGGTTCTGCTACTTTAGGTTTAATCACTTGAGGATTTTGATCTTTAAGTTTATTGTCGAGGCCATGTTTGCTCAAAAACTTCAAAGCACTATTCGCAGCACGAGTAATGCTATCATTCGCAAAATCACGCACTTTTTTAGCAATGTCGCGCGCTTTATCAAAACGAGTTCTTTCAACTTTTGGTGCTGCAACATTATCTGTCTGAACATCAGGCCTTTCTGCTTCCATTGAATACAAAGACACACAACCAAATGACAAAACCATGGTCAACAAAATTTTACGTATCATGAACTCTCCTTTGTTTCACATAAAGGCACCGCCAAGTCAACTCAACTTCGCGGTGCCTTTTAAAATATCAGTTACGACTTACCCAGCAATCGCTGGTTGCGGTTGCTTAACAACCACATTCCCTGTGCCTGCAGGTGTAACCTGAGACTCAGCCTCAATGGTTGCAGCCTGTTGTCGGCTCACATTTGCATTACGGTATACCAGTATATTGTTACCTTTTGCATTTTTGCTCACCACAACAGCACAGTTGTCAAGCACCGTTAAAAAATCTTTCATGTTCAAGCTTTGACCTGTTGCTAAACCTGAAACAGTATCAAACAATGCGCCCGTTGCAAGATCAACATAACAAGCCATTGAAACATACGGGAATGTCATCACGCCTGCAGCTGGTGTTGCTGTCCATCCACCAATGCTACAAAGGAAACGATTGTCTTTGGTCATAACAATGTTTTGAAGACCCAATTGGAATGTATCATAGCCTGTCGGATTAGTTTGAGCAGATGGAGCATCTTGTACTAATTTTGCAGACACTGCAACCGGAGAAGTGATGGTATCTTTTTTGGATGGAAGATCACGCACAAATGCCGTATGTGTCACATGGTCAGGTAGTGACAGATCCAACGTTTGTCCTGCAATCTTTACAGACTTTTTATGCATTGGCCCTACAGCCAAAGGAAGTGGCGACGGCGTTGTTACACCTTTCCATATCTCTACTCGATTTGCTTCCTGCATATCTTGATCATCTGACAATGATTCATAAGCATATTTGTATGTATTTTTACCATCGATAATTTCAATGTATGGAGCAGTTGTTGCCATATCAACCAACTCAGTAGTCACCATAATCGTTGGTGCATCCGATGCAGCATCAACAGGAATCATGGTGTAACTATTTGCAGCAACAGAATGAACCTTGTACATCACACCATGGTACAGCACATTGGTTACATCTTTGCCATGCAATACCAATTGTACGAATTGATATGATGTGTCAGGAATTTCTGAAAGCAATACCCCTTCATCATCAATTGGTACCAACAACAATGAGTGCCATGCATACGTATCCTTGACAGTGTATGTTTTTTTACCAACGGTATATTTAATTTGTTTCTTATCTGCAATCACCGTGAGCTCCGTGTATGGATCAGATTGCCCCATCCATTGCATGTTGGTATCTGACGAGCTGAGATTTGCATAATCAGAACCATCACTCATAAACGCTTGCGGCAGTCCATTTACTTTATACAACAACATCAAATCATTTGGTCCCGCAATTGCTACATCGTACGAACGAATGATTGGAGCACCAGTTGGTTCATACAGATGACCACCATCAATAGACATCCACATCGATGTTGCGCTATCAAATGCATAGTACGTATCCATGATTTTGCTAAAGAATAGACCATAACCTTTTTTCATAAGAACAGGACCACCCGGGAAATTAACATCAGTTGATGCAATCATACTCTCACCACTTTTGCCAATGGTAACAGTTTGATCTGCTACAGGCAACAGAAGTGACGGTTGCATCATAGGAATACCAAGTTTTTGCTGCCCAGTTTTTAAGTCAACCACCACACCATACTGATCACGAACCGCTTGCAAATGCGCTGGTTGATACGTGCTACGATAGGTTCCATCTTGGCTGTACACCTCACCAGAACTCATAAATAAATAAATGAGTCCGCTGTCTGGCGACACGCCTGCTGGTGATGGATGAACATACTGCTTGGTAGTTGCATCGTATTGCAACGCTGGAAACGGATCAGGCAACCCTGACCCAGCAGGTTGAAGTCGAGCAATAATTGCTGCAATCGTATCTTGTTGTTTGTTTTCCGCTGCATCATGTTTTTGAGCAAACTCATCAAGTTGTTTTTCTACTCGCTCTTCATCGGTTGCATAGCGAGCTTGACGAGCTGTGTATGCAGCTTGCATTTCTTGCAACGTCGTTTTTATCCAAGGACTCCAACCAACTGACCACTTCGTGATCATACTTTGCAAGTCTGCTGGTGGAAGCGTCATAGACAATTGACCATTTTGATCGTAGGCAACACCAGTAATCAAGCTCAGCAAATATTGTGTTTGTGTTGCATCATACTGTGACACCGAGTATCCAGTTCCAGAAGCAGCTGGTGTCAAAATCACATACAAGTCACGCGGTTTAAAATCAGTTTTATGCATACCGCCTGCACTAAAGTACACATAGGTACCATTTGCCAGATCGCCACTGCGAATTGCAACTTGCTGCTGACCAAATGGATATGGCCCTTGTGGTTGTGCTTGCGTTACTGAGTACTCTTGAACTGCAGCTTGGTATGCTGCGGTAAATTCTGCAGGCAAATTCGTAAACATCTTCGTAAGTTGATTATAAATTACTTGCGCAGATGTCTTACCACCCGCAAGCGCGGCAGAACTGATCGCAATGCGTTTTGGCAAACCATTCTGGTGCGTTATGGGTGTACCCGTCATATCATACAATGTACCGGTCAAAAGACTGACCAACGTCCCATTTGCTGACGCAGCTTTTAAAATACTGATCGGCTTGAGTGACGTAAGAGCTGGAGCTGCTGTTGCAACTGCTACAAAATAATCCTGCCCACTGACCATCGTTGCAGATGGACTTGGATTTAACTGATAAATATAAAAACCGGTTACTTGAACAGATTTTTGAGAAAGTCCTGCTGCAAGGCTGCACGTAATGGCCGATGAACCAGAACCAAGCTGTGTCGTCACTCCCATGTTCTTCAACCATGCTGTACGTTTTTTAGTGAGATCTGCAACAAGTGTTGCTGGAGGAGTTGCTGCCGAATAAAATCCACTCATAAAATAAAACTGAGTTTCAAGTGACGCATTAACTTCATAGGAACCAGCAGCTGTTTTTATAGGATGATTGTTCCCGTCAAGCTGCAGCATACTGTAGGTGAAATCATACGGTACCCACGCATTATTTTGCAATTCATACACAATGTCAGTCACCATGCTTGCCAAATAAACAGCATCAGGATTTGGAAGCGTCTGTGGCTGAGGATTTTTTGACATCGGATATACATTGAGTGGAATTAAATAATCACCACCCACTGAGGACTCCCAGCAGTTCAAGCCGGTGTAAGTCGTTAAAGGATTTGTTCCAATGGTCAAAGTGTTTGCAGCACCGGTGCTCAACGCACAGTTAGCGTAGGGTATTGGCATATTACCCAGACGAGCAATCAATGCAGCTTTATGCACTTCAAACTGATTATAAATTTCAGGGAATCCACCCTGTATACCTGAACCATTTTGACTCGAATACACAAAAGCTGGAATTATATCTTTAAGAGATGGTTCTGAATATATATTTCCTTGCAGATTATACATAATCGGATGACCTTCTTGCACAAAATCAGGCAAACCGTAAGCAATCAAACTTGTCCAAAATTTAATTGCTGGGTTCAGATACATCTGAGCTTTTTTATAACTTGTGCCACTGCTATCCACTTCAATATCAACGGTCACCGGAGCCATGAGTGGTATAATGTTGAGGTCTGCATCCATAAACACAATGTAATCAACGTACGATCCCGTCAGTGATGGTGAAATTGTAACACCTTGCCGTATGTACTGCGCAAACGGCGTGTTGGTACATAGGTAGATCCAACAACCCTGAGCAACCCAAACATTGTCCTCTGATGCAAACACCATTGAAGCTTCACCTGTTGCTCCTGTACCTGCTGTAACCAAATTATCACCCGCGATGCTACCGACGCGCTCAACACCTGTAACTCCTGCTGTTGATGGATTAAAACCAGGAAACGCTGTTGGTGTGATGATAGAGTTGTAGCGTTCACTAGTGCCCCAACCAAAAATCGGTATCACTGCACCAAGGCCATTCCATCCGCCTGATGTAGGAGCAACTGCAGTTGATGTAGGAGCCGTTGCGGGAGTTGAAGTAGAAGATGTTGATGTAGGAGCAACTGCAACTGATGTAGGAACCGTTGCAGGAATTGAGCTAGAAGATGTTACTGATAAACGACCTAAAACTTTATTTTTTGTTGCTTTCGTATCAATAATAGTGCCGCTTGCAACTGGAATAACAGGCGCAGAGCTTGCTTTAACATCCAAAAATTGCTGCGGCGTTGGAGCATTGACATGAAACACCGTTGAAACATCGCCCGCTGCATTAATCGTTACACCCGCGCTTTGCGACTCAAGACCGTCAACGATCACACATGGACAGTCGGCCACCTTTAAAGAACCATCTGATCGAACACAATCAGCATCCAAGAGATCTTGTACCACTGCCGATAAATTTTGTCCCTCAGAACCTGAACTTATGTTTGAATATTGAGTGTACGTATCCTTAGAACCAGCAACCTCTCCTTTGGCAAGAATTGATGCTAAGAACTGATGAACTGCTTGCAGTCCTTCCCCTACCGGAGATGTATTTGAAGCACTTAAAGCTCCCCATTGCGTCACAGGAATGAGTGGCACACCCTTCACAGATTCAAACCCTGTTGCATTCACCACATCACCTGTTGCATCAGTTACCATACCGGTACGAAGCGATATCACTTGTCCCGTCGTAAACTGACTGCTGTTCATCGCAATTGAACCTGGCGTAACGTATCCATTCGGGCCACCGTACACCACAACAATATCGGTTAACGGTAAAAATGTACTTTCATCCATTTTATAACGACTAATGGTTGTATCATGGGTCATACCAAATGAAAATATTTCAGAACTTGCACTATGAATCGCACGCGCCAATGCGTTGTTGGTTGTTGGTCCTGAAATTGAACCATTAAACAATGCTGCTACATCTGCAGGTATTTCATCACCAACATTTTCAACCGGAATTTCAACATAAATCGGCCATGAGCTGGTTGGATTTTCCAAATTAATACACGAATCTGGAATCTGGTAAACTTTACCGCCAAATTTTATCGGGTTACCCCATGACGCCATCGCCGCTGCTTTTGCCTGTTGCGCCAAAAACGTTGATTGGAAAATATTAGGAATCATAAACAAAACCGCAGAGACAAGCATCTCTGCCATACCCTCGAGCTTACGACCAATACTTTTTAAGCCCCCACCAATTCCATCAACCACACTTGAAGCTTTGTCTTGCAGATCATTCTTAGTTGTTGTTCTTAAATCAGTTCCCAGTGAATCTTTCAGTTCGGCTATCGAGTCAGCTCGATTACCAAAAAACCTTTTAATTTTACCAGCACGTTTGCCCCACTTGCCCATTCCAGCATCTTTTTCAAGCTTATCTGCAGATAAATCACAATCTTTAATAATTTTATTAGCTTGCTCATCTATGCTAGAATTTAAATCTTTTTCAGTTTTATCTAACCATTTCTGAAACTTTGAAGTTTTAATTTCTCTGCCTTCTGTTGGGTGCACTTCACCCTTTGCCCCATGCTCAACACCGCCAGCTTCTCTTTCTGTGGTCTCTTTAAAAAAATCTGGGTCTTTCATCTCTTTTTCTAAATCATCAAACGATGCAGAAACATCGCCAATGGTTTTATCAAGCATTGCTGTCATTTCTTCAACCTTTGCACCCGAACCAGCAATAATTTTTTGAAGGTTACCAACATCCTCCAATGCTTTCATTTTTGCCACTTCTTGACATGCAGCAGCTCTTTCAGCTTCAGTTCCGTGCGCCAAATCATTTTGCAACTTAGTAACATCAACATCAAATAACTTCTTACCATCCTTATCAACAGCGCTATCGATCCGTCTAAGTGCATTTTGATCTTTTACCAATCCATCTAAATCAAGACTATAATCTTTTGATACACCCGTAGGATTAGTTTTAAATCGTTCCATGCGGTCAGCATATTGATTTTGAATTTCTTTAGCTTTTGCAGAAACATCCGTCTTTAATTTATCTTTCATTTTTTTAGCTATATCCTGAGCTTTTCTTTCTATGTTGGCTTGCTTAAGCGCTTCCGCCTTTTCTTCAGGAGTCAGCTCTCTAGGCTCACCAGCATCAGGCACACCTTCTGGCTGAACGCCTTTACCAGCATCCGCAAACGCTTCATCTGCACCTTTTTCTGCCTTCGCAACACGGCCAAGTGTTGCCTGTTGCTCTTTAACAACTGAATCCAGTTTTTCTTGAAATTTTGCAGAATCCTCACCAATGATTGACTTATTTTTTGCCATAAACTCTTTAAGTTCATCAGCCGTGCCTTGCAAAGCCTTAGATAACTCTGCTTCAAATTTTGTAGATTCTTCTGCGTCTTTAAATGCACTTTCACCTAAATCTTCAGTCATGCTTTTTGCAACACCTTCAGCAACATCTTCTTCCAGCGCCATCCCCATCATAAACTGCGGCGCAAACAACAACACGCTACAAAGAATATACAACAATCTATTGTGCTTCATCAAAACTCCTTTTGAATTTTTATCCGTAAATATCTGCACCCACCATACAACAAAAAAATATGTGGTTGCAAGTTCAATTCAAAAAAGGAGTAACAATGCTGACACACAAAAAAAAGAGGCCGAACTATCGACCTCAAAATTTAAAACTAACTTAAACTTTAATACCCTGCGTACAACCCCCAACCAATGTATGGTCGACCACTCCATCCATAACCTCCCCATCCGTAACCATAGCCACCCCAGTATGGATAAGCAGCGCTATAGGCATAGTTCTGAGAGATACGCTCTTGCCTGATAAGATCTGCTTGCTCTTTGCGATCTTTAAGCAGATTTTTTAAAGCATCGCCGCCCTCTTGCTCTAAAAGTCGCGTCAAATCTTTAACTGCAGCTGGACGCATGATTTTTTTAGTTTTGTCAGGTGCTCCCTGCTCAAAAACAAAACAAGTCGGAGTTGCGCTCAGTCCATACTCACCTGAAAGATCATCTGCCTGCCTTGATGCAACGTCAACCATCATAAAACCAACATCTTTTGATAGAAATCTTTTGTACTCTGATCGCTGCGATGCTGCTCTGACCACATTTTGAACCGAATGAAACTCTTTTTTCCGTTCTTTTTTATCATCACGATCTAAATCTTCGCCTTCTGTTTGCCCTGATGGAGCAAAACAAACAACCGAATATTCATATCCCTCAACTAATTTTTCAAGATGGCGAGCACTTTTAACCACATGAAAACGAGCTGCCAGTGGCAAACTCATCATCATCGCAAGTACCAATCCCATTAAATATTTCATAAAACCCCCATACCCTTAAACCACCTGGATCGAAACACGATCATCACGAATTTTAGCTGGCTGCGACCAAGATTCATCTAACGCAGTTTTAATAAATCGATTTACTTTATACGAATACAATTCAGGATGTGCCAAACATGAACCACAATGCTTAGGACCATGCGTAATCCACAACCGCTTGTAAGGCGACTTTACCGCATCATACAAACGAAGAACCCGATCTGCCGTCACACTTTTATCATTTTCACACGTAATAAACATGCAAGGAATTTTAATTTCATGCGCATATTCAAGTGGTATCACCGGAACAAATTTAGTTGGTACCAGATGCGGATTAATGCCGGTAACCCTTGCAAAAAATCTCTTAACTATCAGCCGCAAGTAAGGACTATAAAGCGCCTTCATAAGCAACTTTTTACCCGGCAATTTATAACGTTGTCCAAAAATATGCACGGTCAATAACTTATCTATCCCTCGCCCCATGCAGTCACTGCTTGAATCAAAGGGACTATCCATAACCATTAAATCAAATAAATTTTTAAAATGAGACTGTGCCTGAAGCAATGAAACGGCACCCATAGAAAATCCAAATCCAATTACCGGCTTGTCTTGCAATTCTGGATGGCCCTTAACAAACTCAACAGCACCCTTCACGTCAAACATTTCGTCTCGCCCAATGGTCGAGTATTGTCCATCAATCAAATCGCCGTGAGCTCGAAAATCAAACGCTAAAACATTAAAATGCGGGAAAAAGGTTCGAAAGAAAAAAGAGTCATGCTTCGTTTGCGTATACCCATGGCAAACAACGACAGTTCCCAAAGCATGAGGCCTCAAAGCCAAAAAACCTTTACGAGTGAATGTCTCTTGAGATTTTGCATCCTTTTGAACAGGAAATGACACCGACTCTATCTGAATGCTATCCATCGCATATTTTATACCATCAATATGCTTTTGATAATCTTTCAACGGGCTATGCCACGGATTTATATTTTGAAACCAAGAAGATACATCGGCCTGAATTAGCCTATCTGAAACAAGACTCAAACTGATAGCAAGAATACATGCATAAAATGACGTACGCACGTTAACCCTCCCCCCAATACCCCAAAAACCTCCATTTTTATAGCGTTTTTAGTGTACCAGAGAAGAATTTGCCATTGCAATATTTTTTAAACTATTTATCACAAAATTGTTGAATGTAATTGTAAATCTCAGCTTTATTCATCACTTTTGAGTTGATATCTTGAAGTTTTCCATCTTTAAACACAAGCAAGTTTGGCAAACTTTTAACAAAGATTTTATGTTTTTGGGCCAATTCATAATAAATAGTCTTTTTCACCAAAGTATAATTAGTTTTAATGATACGAGCTTTACCCTCTAATTTATGAGCAACCGCCTCTAAATAAGGCAACATGCGTACACAGCATGGACAGCTCAAAGAATAAAAATCAAGTACCACGACACCCTTAGAGTTGAGAACCAACTCATTAAGTTCATCCACCGTAGTAATTTCTTGTAACTCTTTTTTGACATCTGAAAAATGCTCAAAGAAATTTTTCTCTAAAGCCACGCCGGTTGCAACACTAAACCCAATTTCATACAAAAACGATGTCACATCAAGAGCTGCCTTAACACCTTCTCCAGCTGCAACAATTGCTTGACGATAATAAGGGTCCTGAAGCTCACCTGCCGCAAAAACACCACGAACCGATGTTTCCTGCGATCTGCCCTGCATAACCACATATCCGTGCTCATCAAGCTCAACGCCACCATGAAGCATTTTATTGTTCGGATCATGACCAATAGCTAAAAACACCCCATCAATTGGTCGTTTTTCAGTCGTTTTGGTTTCATTGTCATACACATCAATTGCCGTTACTGACTGCCCATCTCCATAAATCTGCTTAATTTCTTTATGATACTCCACCACCGCATTTGGAAATGCTTTAATTTTGTTTTGTCCGTCCATAGCAGCTCGCATAGAACCTTTACGAACAAGTACGGTTACTTTTTTTACATACGGAACAAGTTCGTATACCATCTCAATAGCACTGTCTCCACCACCAGAAACAACCACCTCTTTACCCTTAAAAAAGCCTGCATCACAAACAGCACAGGTTGTAACACCTTTACCCCAATGCTCTTGCTCTCCAGGGATATGCAACCTACGTGGCGTCGCTCCTGTTGCAAGGATCATAGCTAAAGCCTTAAACTCTTTGCCTTCTTCTGTTTTGATCGTAAATGGCCAAGATTTAAAATCGATATCAGTTACGACATCATGAATAATGGTAGCCCCAAATGACTGCGCCTGTGCTTTAATATCCTCCATCAAATCAAGACCCCTTACGCGATGTCGTCCGGGCCAATTTTCAATGTAAGTCGTCTGAGTCAGCTGACCACAGGGCATAGGCCCCGCAAAAACAAATGATTTCATACCTGCTCGAGCTACATACAAAGAAGCACTTAAACCCGCTGGCCCAGAACCTATAATTACGACAGGCACAACGTTTTCTTCGTGTATTGCCTTATCAAGCGAATAGGTAAGCAGTAGCTCCTGATCCTTTACAGGCTCAGGTCGCTTAAAGCAAGCCATCAAGCAAGCGAGCGGTACCATGCAGATCATGACTTTAAACCATGGATTCAGTTTTATTAAATTTAGTTGGCGCACTATGTTACTCCTGCAAAGATATTCTATAAATTATGTATACTATTTTTTCAATAGCTGGATCTTTGAATTAAAGCTCAAGGACTCACTTTACTTGTTTTTTATGCATACTGTATAATTCTTTCTGGTCACAACGCAATGGTCCAGTTAGAGATATCCTAAATTTGACAACTATGCAAGCTTAGTTTAATATTTAAATAGCTATTTGATAGCATAAATATACCCCTTTGCACTGGCATTCAATCAAAATGTTTCTTAATGTGCACCCCTACCGATCAAACCCATAAGGTTACAAAATTTATGAAGAACAAAATTTCACAACGATTGTTTTGTATAACACTTTTTATGCAATTCTGTCTACCTATTTTTTCAGGAGTGCCCCAAGCACCGCAAGGTAGCCTGCTAACTCATACCATGCAAGATCGCGATACTTTTGAAGCAATGATGACCATGTCGCGCGAACATACCCAAAATATCGGATTTTGCGTCCAACAGATCATACAAACTCTTGATGCTGGCAAAATCAAGCTCAGCAAGCCTGCTCAAATGCATGTCATTTCACAATTGATGCAAATTCAAGAGCTGGTAAAAATTATGACCGAAGAGCTATATGTTCAAAACTCTCGAGCAGCTCTATACGAGGGAATCCTGCTCAACAATGCAATCATACATTTTATGCTCAATGTCACAAAAAAAGGACTCCCATCCATACAAATCACACAGTTAATGGCCCAACTTCAAAAAAAATCACAAAAAAATCTTCCCGAAGATTTAATCTTCAACATGCTCCAAGGCAACGCTGAAAACCTTGAAAAATTAACCTATGCTACCGATCATCTCGGCCTGACATGGTACAACTCGTTCTATCGTGGTCTCAAAAAATATAACGCATACTCTGTTGTTAAACTTTGCGCAGTTGGTGCAGTTGCTACCGTTATTGCAGGATATGTTCTCTGTATTTCAGATTCAAGATTCAATGAATCAGGACCTTTAAAAAATTGGGTTGGCAAACGACCTAAATACGATCAACATGGAGACTTTCACTATCTTGGACAAGAAGGCATACCTTCAGAGAAGCGTATTCCCATGGAAAGCGAACAATCACGCGCAAATGGCCTCATTCCAACGCCATTTCAAAACCTTGTAAGTTCCACATATCACCTCAACAAAGCTGGAGTGATTTCTGTTGGTGCACTTCTCACCTTTACTTTACAAGATGTCATCAAAGGTTTGTTCAAAGATTATTACGATTGGGCACAAGATATTGGCCACAAAAAAGGCCGTCAGCTCGACAAAAAACTATCAGGAACCGAAAAGCCAAATGCTCAAGAAGAAGGTTACGAAAAAGTATACTTCAAAGACATGGTTGGCAGTGAAGAACTTGAACAGCTTGCTAAAAAAATAGCTAACTTCATGAAACATCCAGAGCGCTATGAACGTGCACAAATCGAAGAACATCGTGGAATATTGCTCTTTGGGCCACCTCAAACCGGAAAAACACTCTTTGCCAAAGCTCTGAGAACTTTGATCGAAGAAGATATGAATGATGGTCAAAAAATCATGTTCATCGATGCTAAAACTCGTTATGAACAAGGTTGGACAATTGAATACATTTTCTGGTACGCACGTTACTATGCTCCTGCAATTGTTTTCTTTGATGAAATCGACCTTGTTGGAACTAACCGTGAAAAATCAGGGTTCAATACCGGACAAATACTGACCGGTATGCAGGGTATTGATATGGCATCAAAACCAGTCATTGTCATTGGCGCAACCAACCGTGTAGAGCAACTTGATAAAGCCCTGATGGTCGACGGTCGCTTTGGCAGACATATCCAAATCGAATATCCTGAATACGAAAATCGTAAAACATTCCTAACAACACAACTTGCAAAACGTTGCATCCAATTGGCACCTGAATTCATCGATCACATGGCCCAAGAAACCAAAGGTGCTTCATACAATGTCCTCAAACGTATCATCACCGAAGCGATCATCTTGTCATCGATTGAAACGCGTCCAGTGACACAGGCTGACTTTGAAAAAACATTGGATATTGAATTTAGAAAAATTCAACCAGCACCCAACGCAATGTCGCTTGACGATCGCAAAATAACAGCAACGTATCAAGCTGGTAAAGCAGTTGCACGCCACATTCTGCAAACCAACAAGGAAATTGTTAAAATAACGATTCATCCGGTACTCAAAGAAGTAAAACCAACTGATGTTGGCCTTGTCACCAAAAGTGATGATGTCAAAGCGTCTGACAATGAAAAGCTCACTCCAATCGTCAAAGAATCAAAAATGAAACTGGGTGAAGTGTTTACCAAATCAATCTACAATCACACAGAACTCACCAGTGACGCAGAACAAGAAAAAGAATGTCTCACGCTACTGGCTGGCAGCGTGGCGCTTAAACTAGTACTACAACAATCATACACGCACTGCAACAAACATGATCGCGCAGAAGCAATGCAAATCATTTACAGCATCATCTCACAAGGTGAAAAAGTTGATGATGAAATGACGGTAAAAGCGCTCAAAATCAAAGCAGAGTATGAACAGAAAGTGCACAAACTACTTGAAGCAAATAAAGAATTGCTCACAAAGATTATCGACAAATTAATGGAACAATACACCATTGATCGTTATCAGTGGCAAAATCTCATTAAAGCTTAATTTTTACATCAGGTTAACACATCAAAAAAGAGTGAGGCTGGGAAACAAAACCTAGCCTCACTCTTTTTGTACGTAGAACCAAATAATCAGTTATTTTTTTGAGCTCAACAAATCTTCAATCTTTTCTCTAATCTTTTTTGGAGATTTTTGATTAATAAAACCAACAGCTGTTTTATGATCATGATCCCAAATGGTAGCATCTGCTCCAGCTTTAAGCAGTAACTCAATCATAGGTAAGTCACCATTGGCAACAGCAAACATTAAAGCTGTATAACCACCATCATCTTTCGCGTTTACATCTGCACCTTTTGTAATTAATTGTCGAAGGACGGTCCAATACCTGTGATCAGCAGCAAGAATTAAAGCGATTCTGCCACGGCTGGGCTCATTTAAATTCATCGACGGATAAGCTAATATTAGTTCAATTGCTTCTATCTCTATTTTTTCATTGTGCGGTTTTGACAAAATATCGCAAAGTTTATCAATAGGAGTTCTTTTTTTATTCTTTGTTGGCTTATGAATTACTAGGTCAGCATTAGATAAGATGTTCGAGATATGTAAGTTATTTCCTGCCAAATCCCGAGCATCCTTACCAACGTTGTTTTTAATGGTAATATCTGCGCCAGCCTTAACTAATAATTTAACAACATCACTGTTTTTATGAATTACAGCCCAGATTAAAGGAGTATTGCCCTCTGCATCTTTAACATTGATATTTGCGCCTCCCTTAATTAAATCCTCAACCTCTATTGCAGCGTCAGCATTATTGGCATACGTAGTCACAAGCAACAATTAAGCAGTTGCATCCTCTCTGCCTACCTGAACTTCATATTTAACAGGAAACAATGTCTCAAAGCTGACAACCAGCATGATGGCAAGTTTGTATGTGTACCAATTTTGTGATTTTAAAAAATTCATTAAAACTCTCCTTTTGCAGGGTTTAACTATGGTGACAGTATAAAAATCGTAACCCTGCAAATGCAATAGTTCAATTAACCGTGCGAGCCAGAGCGTTACGACGAAGTAA
>Ga0206822_1002_pt2 | contig 75304 bp, 56 predicted proteins | sample Alteio_BWOrgCont_83_FD_152913 | JGI IMG/M metagenome (GOLD analysis project Ga0206822, IMG submission 152913) | Enriched cells from forest soil in Barre Woods Harvard Forest LTER site, Petersham, Massachusetts, United States -... | ecosystem: Environmental > Terrestrial > Soil > Temperate forest >... | reverse complement strand
TGTTGCGGCTTTTTTTGTTGATACTGCTTTTCTAATTTTTCTAAGATTTTTTCCGCCATTTCAAAGAAGACTTTTGATGCCTTCGATTCGGGATTAGAAATCACTATAGGAATCCCTTGGTCACTACCAATCCGAATTTCCATATCCAAAGGGACTTGACCTAGAAGCTCCGTATCCAAAGATCGGGCAACTTCCTTGCCTCCTCCTTGACCAAAAATGTATTGCTTGTACCCGACTTCGTTTTCTAGGTAGCTCATGTTTTCTGCAATCCCCAAAATCGGTACATTTACCTTACTAAACATACGCGCACCTCTTCTTGCTACGCCTACGGCTGCTTCTTGAGGGGTTGTCACAATAACTACACCGTCCAGGGGTATTACTTGCACTAAAGAAAGTTGAGCATCTCCGGTTCCGGGAGGTAGGTCGATAACTAAAATTTCTAGTTCTCCCCATTTCACGTTGTTGGAAAATTGCTGAATTGTCTTCGTAATGAGAGGTCCGCGCCATACCACTGGAGAATCTTCATCAATTAAAAATCCCATAGACATAACCCGTATTCCAAAATTTTCAAGAGGGACGATCAGATTATCTTCGATATGGGGTCTAGCATTGATACCTATCATTAGAGGTGTGGAAGGACCGTAAATATCGCAATCCATAAGTCCTACTGAATTAATTTTATTTCTCTCAAACAGGATCTTTTCAAAAGCACAAGCGAGATTCACAGCAAAGGTGGATTTACCAACACCGCCTTTACCGCTAGCTATGGCAATACAAAAACGAACCTGGCCTAAAGTAGTTGGTTTTGAACCTTTCCCAGCATTATGGGTATTAGGTTGACTTTTTGGCGTTGAAATGGTGATATTGATATCGATTTTCCCTATACCTTGAAGCTCAGACAATTTCTTCTCAATATCTTGCTTGATAAGGATAGGAATTTGCTCATCACTTGTTGTAAGGACAACTTCGAGAGAGACATTATTTTGATCATCACAATCTAAATCACGAATTAGACCAAAAGATACAATATCTCGGCTAAATCCAGGATATTTGACTGTTTTCAGAGCTTGTTCTACAATTTCTTTATTCATTTTCAAAAATTTCCGAAAAAAAAGATTTATATCTTTTTAAAAATCGATTTATTGTTTATATAACTTAAGCAAAAAATCATATGCGATATATTAAAATTTTTCAAGTCATTGTTATCTCCTATTCTTTATTTTTAGGCATTTTAAGTGCCAATCCCATCATTGATATTGGTGAAATTTCTAGAGAAGCTGCCGAACCGGTCATCAATATTTCTATTCTCAGTAAATCTGAAGAAATAAGTGCATTGGCCAAACGAGCATTTCATGCTCATGGAGGGTATAAACTTAGTGATCGCAATGGCGATATTCAATTAACGTTGGAAGCTTTTGGCTCCAATGAACTGAGTATAACCTTATTAACCGTAGAAAAGTCTGGCCAAGAAGGTAGAATTCAATTTACTGGTAGAGTCAAGGGCATCCACTTAAATGATGCTACGCTTAAAGCATGTGACCTAGCAGTGAAGCAAACTCTGGGAATACCCGGTTTTTTTTCAGGTAAAATCACCTTTGTTGGCAAAAGGAATGGAAAAAGTGAACTTTTTACTGGAGATCTTTTTTTCAAGAATATTAAACAATTAACCTCTGATAAGGCCGATTTAGTTTTTCCCAAATGGTCTCCAGATGGGAGCAAAATTATTTATACAAGCTACTACAAAACAGGGTTTCCTGATATCTTTGTTTTGGACCCCATTTCTGGTGAAAAAAATACAGTAGCTGCTTATTCAGGTACTAATATTGGAGGAGTATTTAGTCCAAACGGGGAAAAGATTGCCATGGTGCTCTCGAGCAGTGGCATTCCAGAAATCTATATTGCAAATCCTAATGGTCATAGGCCTAAAAGACTTACACAGAGCAAAGGCTTAAAAGCTGCTCCTTGTTGGAGCTCAGATGGAACGAAAATTTACTTTTCATCCGATGCGCTTGGATCCCCTCAAATTCATGTAATCGACATCAATGGTTCTGGGATGAAGCGTATTCCCACAAACATCAGCAAATATTGCGATGAACCTATGATTAACCCAGTAAAATCTAATGAATTAGCTTTTACTGCTGCAACCTCCAGAACATTTCAAATTGGTTTATTTGATTTCGATAGCCAAAAAAGCAAATTTATTACACAAGGAAACGCAGATCATATTGAACCTTGCTGGTTAAATGATGGACGGCACTTAATCGTCACTTGTCGCAGTAAGGCATTACAAGAACTCTACATCATAGATAGCAAGACAGGGAAGAAAACACCTCTTCATTCCAAAGATTTTGGGCATTCTTCGATGTCGTCTTTTATTTATAAATAGAGGACGACTTGCGACTATTCCACATCACCAAATTCGCTATTATCGTACTCTCGACAATCAGTAATAACTTTTAAAAGTATTTCACGAAAAGTAAAGAGCGCTAATACAATTTGCTTCACTGAAGAAAGCTTATTGGGTAATTGATTTAAAACTTTAAACGATTCATTGACCGCATTTAACACTTGTTTTAAATGGCAAATAGCTAAAACATGATCACCGAAATCAATCGAATAAACCGCCATCAAAACATTAGATTGACTTGCCAAAAGACTCGTCGAAAATCTCCATAATTCTATTGCAGAAACAACATTTTTCCCAGCAACCAAGAGTTCTTCACACTGTTCTTGAATAAATTGATAGAGTGCCATGGATACACAATACAAAGGATGCTTGTGAATTGTGTAAGGATCAGGTTCTGCTTCGGATTCGGAGCTCTCCTCAGTTTCTTCTTGGGAAAAAAAAGCAGTAGTTTCGATAGAAATTTCTTCCATTTCGCCATCTTGCGAACTAAAGACATCGAAACTCTCCCAACCCATAAATTTACAGATTTCTTCTAAATAGCCAACGCGATTATATTGAATGCTTTTGTAAAATTCAGCCAATTTGTTAATATCACGCTTGTTTTTATTTAAGTACTGTTGCCAGTCAAATTCATTCCAAATCAAGTCCTCTTGATCTTCAAAATCTCCCTGATGGTTTTCAAGATAGTAATCACTCATAAGAAAAAAAATACTTCAATCGATTTGTATTAATACCAACCTCAGTTCGGGATAAGAAAAAGATGAAAATAAATTCATTTTGAGAACCAAATTTTGGAGAATTTTCGAAGTAGCACCGGCCGTGCGTCGAGAAAATTCTCAAAAATTTGGGCTCAAAAGGGATTTGTTTTTCCTCTTTTTCTTACCCCGAATTGAGGTTACTAAATAACTATACGAAAAAGCCCACCAATAAGCAAGATATTAGTAAGCCAATTTGACTAATTTATCAAATTCATAAAACCTAGCAAATTCAAGTGGTGTAGAGATATTATAAATTATTATAAATTTATATAAAAAAGTTAAATTAAACGTAAGATGCTTATTATAAGTGAGTTACGGAACAGAAAACCAATAATCCCCATTATATTGAGTTTCATCAAAAGCCTCTTCCCAATCTTGGACATGCATACAGGTCCTCGCAGTCAGGGCCCAAGCTAGGATTCTTTGTTTTTCAACGTCATTTTTCCACGCATCTACTGAAATATATTTTGCACCCCGGCTGACACGTTCTATTTCAGAAAGGGCTTCTTTACACTGTTTTAAAGGTAAATTATGAATAGTATTAATTGAAATTACCAAATCAAATTCATCGTCACCATAAGGCAAACGATGAGCATTGCCTACATCTATTTTCTCCTTCATATCGCCATAGGCATTTTCTCGGGCGTATTCTGAAATATCAAGACCACGAACTGTACATTTGGGCAGTAATTTTTGGATATCGTGTAATAAAAAACCTTTTGCGCAGCCAATATCGAGAATACGAGATTCGCTAGTAAGATTATAATGTTTTATTAATTTTTTTGCAACGGGGCGCCAACGACCATCATAATAATATCCACCATAACCAAAACGACGTTCGCCATCAAAATATTCCTTCCCGAATTTTTTTGCAGTATTAACATCAAAAAGCATTCTTTCATGCTCGCGTTTTTTCACATCTCTTTTCGTTATAGGTAATTTATCAAGTAAGTTAATTTGTGCCATAATAATTTAATTTAAATTTATTGAATTGAAAAAAACCGCGAGGAAAATCCCAGTATTTCGAGCACATCTCTAAAACGATTGCAAGAAAAGGCAAAGCAACGAAAAGAAAGATTCTTGAATTCATAGGGTAATTCACAGGGTAACATATTTTTTAGGGTTAACACTACTTTAAAAACAAAATTTATTAAAAAATCAACATTTATTATTTGTTTTTATTTTAAATTTTGAAAAGTTGCTCTCAAAAAATCAAATTAAATAAGGAAAATGAAACTTTTTTCGCTTTTTTGTTGCTAAATTAGCAATAGTTTTTAATTTTTTTAAAAATAATAGACATTTTTTAGGATTGGAGATAGAATGCAGGTTGGATATAGAATAGATTTAGGATAATCTAAAATAAATACTGAATAAAATTATAGAGATTTCCCTAAATTTTTTCACAAATTTATATTTTTGATATCAATAAATAACATAATTTAAAACGTCTTAAATTTGATTCTACTTTAAAAATACAATATAATAAAACATGGAAAGAGTGCCACCAGATTCGGGACGATCGCAAAAGCAGCCTCAAAGCCCACCATTAAGCCCTCGCGGAGGGCTTACAGGAATGCAAAGATCTACAAGTCAGCCTGCGCTTATAGAGCAGGCAGAAGTTACAGGATTTACAACCCCTGAGATGAATAGCAAGGTTCTTGAGCATATAGATTTTATTAATACAAATTGTAAAAGCTCTATAAAGGATGAGCGCGGTTTTCCTTTAGTTGCTGATAGGATTATTGAATTAGGTGATGACATTCGCGATAAAGTTAAAGGACAACTTCCCCCAGAAACAGTTCGTAAATTAAATAAGTTAGTTTTTGATTTAATAGATGATCGCTATTTTGCTGAAGAAGTTCCTGGAGAAAAGCGTTGGGCTGTGCATGTAGACGCCATCTGGCTTGCCCATCAAATGAGAGAAAAGGAAATATATAGTTTACAAACGGATACCCTGACTGCTAATTGGTTGACAATGGACACTGAGGAGGCAGTTAAACAAATCGCTGCTGGCAGAAGGGATCCAACAATTAAGGATAAACTACAACATAATTTTAATGCAATTTTAGTTCTTTGGCAACCGAGAATCAGCATGAAAGAATTCACAAGCCTTCGAGAGCAGAATCAACAATTGCTTTCGCAAAGTGAAGCGCAGCGACAAAGAATGGAGGAAAATCGAAGAACTAATGAACTAGAAATATTAAGACTAAAAGAAGCATATTCAGCTGAATTAGCTGAACGCGAACGTCATTTAGAAGAAAAAAATAATCTGCAACAACAACAATATCGAGACTTGCAAGAACTTCTTGACAAGAAAGAAGCAGAAAGCAAGCAAGTGAAAGGAGAACTGGCCGCACAAAGGGATGAAGTACATAATTTGACCCAAAGAAATTCGCAATTACAAAAAGAGATTGAAAATCAAAAGACCGAATCGGAAAAGGCTACGTTAGCCCTAAAGAAAGATGTTGAGAATTTGAAAACACAAACTTTACAACTACAGCAAACCATACAAGCACAAGAACAAAGTTTAGCAAAACAAAAAGAGCAATTAAGTACGGATGCCGAAACTTCAAAACGTCAACACGAAGAACAAAATAAAAAATTAAGCGAATTAGAATCACAAAATGCAAAACAAAAAGAAAATGAACAGATGCTAATTCAAGAAAATATTAGATTACAAGAAGAAAGAAACTTATTACTGCAGAAATTGCAAAACATTGATGCAAACATTGAACAAAGAAAAAACGATTTACAGGAATTGACAACAAAACTACAAGTTTTGGTAAAAGATTCAGAACCAAAAATTCTGGAAAATGATAAATTGACAAAAGGACTTGGTATTCAACAACAGGATTCCAAAGAATTATTAGAAGATGAAATTGCTAAGGTGAAAACCATGCTTGAAGAAATTCAAGATTTTCATGAAACAGAACAAGATAGACCTAAAGTACTTGAATATTTAAATAAGTTAAGCCAAGAAGCAGAAAAAACTCTAAGAGAAGCAGAAACCGCAATGAAAAGAATCGATGCAACGAATACGATTTACATCCAGCGTTGCAACGACAATATCACAGATGGATTAAGGGAAATTAACGAAATTCTAGAAAATGCAGATCAAGCAATTACAATTAACAGAAACGCAACTGAGAAACTCGCTGAATTATTAACAGAAATAATAAGCGGAAGAGTGACCACAAAAAAACCTGAAATACGAAAATATGACATCAGTTTTGAAGATATAAAGAATCAAAGAAGTATTTTACAACAGGAAACTAGCAAAATCACTGACAAATCAGAAAGTAATGAAATCCTAAACTTATTAAGCACAATTAATAAGTTAAAGGAAAAAGCAAAACAATCTCTTCAGAAAGTAAAAGATGAAACAGAGAATGTAAAAGTGCAAACCTTGTTTTTTGAAAATATTAAAATACTCACTGACTTAAAAAAGAATTTTCCAAACAATATAATATTACAAAATCTTATTGAAAAAATATCACCTCTTGATGTTGATATACTAGGATCAACTTCAATAAAACAAAACAAAGAACTTATAGGGAAAATATCAAAATTCAATATTGAAATTGATCAAATTCAAAATATTCTGCAACAAAATATTGAATTAAATAATGTAACAAATGAAATATTACAAAATCTTCGTCCGCAACATATTCCTTATGATATACTTTGGATTACTTTGCCTGAAGCTGAAAAAAGTAAATATACTGCTGAAAGGCCAGCTAAGCTAAAGAAAATAATAGATACTCGCGAAAAGCTCAATAAAATTATTAATGAGAATATTAAAGAAATTTTCGCTTCCCAAGAAGTCTTACAAGATAAGCTATCTAAAATACGAAAGATGCTAATAGAAATATTAAATGAATCAGCTAATGAAAATCTTGAACTGCAAAAAGCATACGCCGCAGTTATTGCACATAAAGAAGGTTTGATTAACAGACGCAAGGCATTACTTGCAAAAGGTGATTTTTCTGAAGGAGGTAGTCCAATTACTTTAATGATAGATGAAGATCGAAAAGCATTACAAGACGCTCAAAATAAATATGCTCGGATTCAAGAACTTTTGCAATCTTTTCAGAAACAAGAAGCAATCTATCAGGCTCAGAAATAAAATTTGAAAAACCTTTTAGAAAAATTTAGCCCTCACAAACGACAAACCAACAATTCCCTCTCAAAAATCATTTCCTTCGGCAGGTGGTCGAAGAGCTTTAGGAAAAGCTGTTCATGTTGTAGGGTTTGCATTTTTAGAGCTTCGCGGTCTAGGTGCATGAGTTTGTCCCACTCTTCTTTTTTATAATCTAGACCTCGCCAGTCTATGTCATTAAAACGAGGAACCCACCCTAATGGCGTTTCTTTTGCAAATGCTTTGCCTCTTGCTCGTTCTACTATCCAACGCAATACTCGCATGTTTTGGCTAAATCCAGGCCAGAGGTATTTGCCATCGTCGTCTCGGCGAAACCAATTCACTGAAAATACCCGCGGAGTCTCTTTAACATTTTTAGCCATTTTTATATAATGCCGAAAATAATCTCCCATATGGTATCCACAGAATGGTAACATTGCCATAGGATCATTTCGTAGCGTACCGACTTGGCCTTCAGCTGCCGCTGTCTGTTCGGAACTTAATGTTGCCCCAAGATAGACTCCATGCGTCCAACTGAACGCTTGATAGACTAGTGGTATATCTTTCATTCGTCGTCCACCAAATATAAATGCTTGAACCAGAACACCTTTTGGATTTTCAAATTCGGGGTCAATACAGGGACAATTGAGAAGCGGTGCAGTAAAGCGAGAATTAGGATGCGCAGCAGGACGTCCACAATCGGGCGTCCAATCATTTCCTAGCCAATCGATGAGATGTGCTGGCGGTGTATCAGTCATACCCTCCCACCAAATATCTCCATCGTCAGTAAGGGCCACATTTGTGAAAATAGAATCCTTACGAAAAGATTCCATAGCATTGGGATTCGTTTTATAAGAAGTACCAGGAGCTACACCAAAAAACCCATTCTCCGGATTAATAGCCCGAAGACGCCCTTCATGATCAGGCTTTATCCATGCAATATCATCCCCCACTGTTGTTACCTTCCACCCCTCCATTTCCTTGGGAGGAATTAACATCGCAAAATTAGTCTTACCACAAGCACTCGGAAATGCAGCCGTAACATAAGTCTTTTCCCCATCAGGTGACTCTACCCCTAAAATTAACATATGTTCTGCAAGCCATCCTTCATCACGCGCCATATTCGAAGCGATACGCAGTGCCAGACACTTCTTCCCTAAAAGTGCATTCCCTCCATATCCACTTCCAAAGGAAACTATAGTGCGCTCTTCCGGAAAATGAACGATATAAGTTTTATCCGGATTACAAGGCCATTTGACGTCTTCTTGCCCCGGCTCCAGAGGACATCCCACAGAATGCAAACAGGGAACAAAAAAATTGCGTTCCCCCAATTCTTCCAAGACTTTGTCACCCATCCGCGACATAATGCGCATATTCACAACTACATAAGGCGAATCCGAAATCTCAACCCCAATCTGCGAAATTGGCGAACCCAAAGGTCCCATACAAAAAGGAATAACATACATGGTTCGCCCACGCATACATCCCTCAAACAAATCTTTCATTTTCCGACGCATTTCCCGAGGAGGAAACCAATTATTCGTTGGCCCCGCATCATCTTTCGAATGGCTACAAATAAATGTACGACTTTCAACCCGCGCAACATCCCGTGGATCAGAGCAAAAAAGATAACTATTGGGACGTATTTTTTCATTGAGCTTAATACAAGCCCCTCGCTTAACCATCATTTCAAAAAGGGCATCAGCTTCTTCCTGAGAACCATCGCACCAATGAACATTATCCGGCTTACACATGGTAGTCATTTTATCCACCCACTTTAAAAGAGCTTGATGATTAGTCTTCGGCTTCGTGTTTAGTTTCATAAAAAGGTAAAATTTAAAAACAAAACTACAAAATAAAATTTCCAGAAGCAACGTTTTTTCTTTTTGCAAACAAAGATGTTTATATGCCCAAAATACTCTTGGCTAATCTTTATTAAACAATATTTTTTATTTATCGAGGATAAGGCAAAGACAAATTTTGAATTTATCAAAAAATCCTTCTTTAAAACAAAACTATAATAAAAATAAATTATTGTTAAATTATATTAATTTAAAATTTTTAATAAAAAAGAATAAATTTAAAATTATTTTATTAAAAAAACATTGACAATACATATACAAATATTCATTATGTTTAAATAAAAAAAGATATTTTCACTTTAATAATAGCAAAAAATGATGATCGAAAGTAAAAAAACCAAAGATTCTCCAGTAAATTCAAATAATTCAGTGCCAGCAAAATCAGTAAAGAAAAAATTAGAATTTTTTGATTATAAAACACTACTTAATTATGGAATCTCGCAAGGGTTTGATTCTGAATCCTTTAGAAAATATATATTTTGCGATCCCCAGAAAGATAATAGTTTTAAAGATGAAAAATCTCTCCGAAAAATTACTAATAGTATTTATGCAAATGTTAATCTAAGATATTACGAAGCCTGTCATTATGATAAAATAACTGGTAATAAAACACTTTACTTACATAATATTGAAAACCATACTGTGCTATTTGTATGTCACAAGCTCTTTATACACATGAAAGTCAGATTTTGGCAGCAGCTAAATTTTGCACGCGAGAAAACTGGCTTTTGGCAGGAAATTAATCCAACGTTAATAAAAATTCCTTTCATTGAACAAAAAAATCATATTCACGAATTTGAACAACAAGTAACAGCTCTATTTACTAAAGCTCCTCAAGAACCACAATGCATTTATAAAATAATACCCCTTGTAGACGAATATTTAAATTCAGTTGAAGTAGCGATCTCCTGGATGAAAAGTGAACTTTTCGAATTTGAAAGATTACGTTTTAATAATGACGCTGGCTCTAGTTAAAACCTAATGCAGCTTCTAACCTGCATTAAATAGATTCTTACAAAAAATCTTACTTTTCTCGAGAATTTAAAAAAGTAGCTTCTTCAAAAAATTTATGCGCTTTTTCAATGAGCGCAAAATCAGATCCCAGTTCTCTATCCATGAGTTCATATTCGCGTTTAAGATTTGTGTGAATTAGATAAGGATTATCCGTATTTATACAAAATGGAATGTTTTCTCTATCCAAAAAACGAATAATATCAGCCATTTCTGCATAACTATTGAGCGATCGAGTGACTATATTGACTGAAGGACATAATTCTAGGCAAATACGTCTTTCCCGAAGAATGCCACAGATACGGTCTTTTTGCTTTCCCTGGGCATTGCGAATTTCTATTCCATGGCCAATACGATCTGGCTGAATAATATTTAAAACGTTTTCCATCCCTTGAGGGCCCGAAAAGGCTGTTTCCCCAACGTGCCATGTTACCCCAAAATTCGCCTTTCGGGCTTCTGCAACCATTTTCGAAATTTCCTTAAGCCATTCAACGTCAAGATCCTTTTGCAAAGACTCAGGACCTGCCATATCGATTCCTACAATGCCATAAGCTCCATGAAGCACTCCATGACCGTGAAAACGCAGTGCAGCTTTGACAATTTTCCAATTCTCTTCCAAATCAAGTTCCTTCCCCATGGAAAAAAGAATTCCTGTACGCACTTGATAATGCATAGAAGCACGCTGCAAACCTTGTATCGTAGCTAAAATAATAGCATCTAAAGAATGTAACCCTTTACGAAGTCTTTTTAATGGATTATACCGTACCTCCATCCCTGTGATCTTTGCTCGTCTATAGGCCTTAGCTACAGCTTGATAAGCCGCAGTCGTCGCTGCATGAGGAGAAGATTGAATAAGCTCAGTTGCGTGAAAGTATAGATCGAGAAAATCATCAAGGGTAGAAATATCTCCAGGATTAACAGTTAAAAATTCTTGAAGTTGGTCAAAAGTTTGAAATTCTGTTTGCAAACCGCTATCACAGAGAATCTCCCATAAAACCGATGCTGGGACTGCTCCTCCTAGATGTGTGTGCAAATCTATCATATATTATTTGATGCCTTATTCACATAACGCAATAAAGCGTGCAACGCGAGCTAAAACTTTTTCTTTACCTAAAACTCTCAATAAACTATAAAAGGCAGGCCCTACATCTTGTCCAGAAACGGCTAACCGCGTAGGCATAATATAGTCTTTAGGACTTACATTATTTTGAGCACAAAGGTCTTTAACCATGGCTTCTAAAGCACTTTCAGAAAAATCTTCCTGGTCTCCTAATGCATGAAGAATTTCCTGCAAACGTCTTTGAGGCTTACCCTGCTTCAGAATTTTCTCCATGGCAGCTTCATTGATTGAGTAATCGTCTTTAAAAAAATATCCCAAAAACTCAGGTAGATTTTCGATAGACCGCATCTTTTCTTGTGAAATAGTCAGTACTTCTTTCAAATAATCATCGCCATCCTTTTCAGTAAGAAGACCCGCTTCAATAAGAAGAGGACGAGCCAATGAAGCTAAATCGTCAATTGAAAGTTTGCGAATATACTCAGCATTGATATGATCCAACTTCTTTTCATCAAACCGAGCATTGGCTTTATTAATGCCCGACAAATCAAAAAGTTCTATAATCTCTTCTATGGGAAGAATTTCCCTATCATCTTTTGGAGACCACCCTAGTAGGCAAAGATAATTACGCAAAGCTTCTGGCAAAAAATGACGGCGCTCATATTCTTCCACTAAAGAACCTTGATCGCGCTTGGACATTTTTCCTGGCCCAGTAGATTTTAGAATAAGCGGAATATGCGCATAAACAGGAGGTTCAATATCAAAGGCTCTAAAAATTTCTATGTGCTTACTCGTATTAGAAATATGGTCCTCCCCCCGAATAACATGTGTTATTTCCATTGCAATGTCATCAACCACGTTAACAAAATGAAAGACAGGCAGGCCATTCGACCGAGCAATCACAAAGTCTTTATCCTCACGACGCTCTATTCTACCTCGAATAGCATCATTGATTACCTGCGGTTCAGGTGAAACTTTAAGCCAAATAGCACCCTCTTTTTCATACGCATGGCCAGAGGCAAGAACTTTATCTAAATATTCCTTATAAATATCTCCACGCTGACTCTGAAAATAAGGACCATAGGGCCCCCCTACTTCTGGCCCTTCATCCCAGTTAAGTCCCAACCACTTCATGCCATGCATCAGACATTCTAGAGATTCTGGGGTGTTGCGAGCTAAATCCGTATCTTCGATTCGTAAAACAAAAGTCCCTCCAGTATGACGAGCATAGAGCCAATTAAAGAGAGCCGTGCGGGCACTCCCAATATGAAAAAACCCCGTAGGACTCGGTGCAAACCTGACGCGTACTTTAGACATAGTGCAAAATGAATTAAAATTATTGATGCCATTATTATTATCTTGCAGCCAAAGTCAATAGTACAAGGTTTTATTAAAAAAAAAATGCTTTTTTTTTGCTTTTCTAAAAGAAGTGAATTACTCTAAATTATGTTGTATTTAATCCAACATTCAACAAATAACAATTAACAATTAACATTATGAATAAATTAAAAGTTTCTATAATATTATTTCTTGCAAGTTTAGTCACAGCGACTGTAAGTTCTGCAAGAGATGGTGAGTCTTGTCCATTTGAAGCAACACAAGAAATGTTTCAAAAAGCATTGAAAGCAATAGAGGAAGATAGAGTTGATGATTTTAATTCCTATGTACGAGACAATCCAGATTTAGCTAGATTTCGTGAATCACAATTATTGTGGGAAGCAGCTAAAGCTAACAACACCAATATCGCGGAAATCCTTTTGGGATATGGTGCAAGTCCAAATGATTTCATGCCTAATCGTTCTACACCTTTACTAGAAGCCGTTAAAAATCGTAATACAGTGATAGTCAGGATGCTTTTAAACCAAAACGCGGATTCATCAGCCAATAAATTCGAAGCTTTAAAAGAAGCAATGATGACTGATCAACCAGCAATTATAGAATTATTGTCTCGTGATTTTAAGGAATGCGTGAAATCAGGGAAATGCAAAGAAAACCTCTGGGATAATAAATAAAAAGTTTTTTAAAAAATGAACACAAACAATCCTATTCTAAATAATAGGATTGTTTTTTTATTACATAGCGCATAAAAAGAGGTGCTTTTTTGCCTTTTAGTAAATATAAAAATAAATGAACCCTATCAAGCCGCTAAACCATGGAAAGCCCTCTGCACTCGCTTCATCAAAAGCTTCTTGAACAAGCTACAAAAAATCATTTTTTAATAGAAAATATCTATAAAACTAAGCCCGTCGATATCGTTGCCTTCATAAAAAAATCCCCCCACCCTCATGCTCCTACAATATATATATCTGGAGGAATCCATGGCGATGAACCTGCAGGATCTTTTGCTATACTGAAGCTCCTTGAAGAAGTTTATTTTAATGATGCAATAAATTGGATCATTATTCCCATATTAAATCCTACTGGTTTAGAACAAGGTACACGAGAAAATAAAGAAGGTTTTGATTTAAACCGCGACTATAAAACACCTCAAACAAAAGAAGTAGCTGCTCACCTAAAATGGTTTGAAAAATATCAAAATACTGTCTTTGACCTCTCCTTGTGTCTCCATGAAGATTGGGAAACACCAGGATTCTATGCCTATTCTATTTTACCATTGAAACATATGAAAATTCTCGATGATATCGTCCAAGCTGTATCGAAAGTTTCATCTCTAAATCTAGCAACTGAAATCGAAGGTCTACCTGCCAGTGACGGTTTTATCAAACACACAAACGAAGAATTTCAAAATATTATTAACAAAAGAGACGATTGGCCTGAAGCTTTCTTTTTAATTAATCGGCAAAAAACCCCTCATTTTCACTTCACCTTTGAAACGCCTTCCGAACAATCTATAGATGAGCGGAGCTTAATCCACTGCGAAGCTATCAAGGCCAGTATTAAGAGTTTTTTAAATAATAAGCAAAATAACCAAAATAATGCAAAACGCCTCGGTCCTTAACAAAAGCTCTATTGCAGATTTCGTTAGACAAACTTTGCAACATTGTAGCGAAGCCAATGCATCAGATATTCATTTTGAACCTACTTTTGATGAATTAAAAATTCGTTACCGAAAATATGGAATTTTTTATAACCTTCCTTCTATGCCAATAACCTTATCCAATAGGATACTCGCACATATTAAATCGATTGCCAATCTCAACGTCGCTGAATGCAATAAACCCCAAGATGGAAGGATTTCCCTTGAAATAAATGATAAACTTTTAAACTTTAGAGTTTCCACTATCCCTGCGAAATTTTCAGAAACACTTGTACTAAGAATTCTTAATTCTAAGTCATTGAATTTGAATTTCAATCAATTAGGCATGGAACCTATGTTAACTGAGAACATTCGCAAACTAGCCAAAAGACCTCATGGCATGGTTATTGTAACTGGACCAACTGGTTCCGGAAAAACCACTACGCTTTACAGTCTTTTACAAGATATTTACACCCCTACAAAAAAATACCTCACAGTGGAAGATCCCGTAGAATACATCATTCCCGGTATTTCGCAAATTTCAGTCAATCATGCCATTGGACTGTCTTTTTCCAAGGTTCTTCGAGCATTTCTGAGACATGACCCCGACGTCATTATGGTCGGAGAAATCCGCGACTTAGAAACAGCTCAAATTGCCATTCAAGCAGGTTTGACAGGCCACCTTGTCTTCACCACCCTTCATACAAGTAACGCTACTTCAGCAATTATTCGGTTGATCGATCTTGGATTAACTCCTTCATTGCTTGCGAGTTCAATCCAAGGAATATTGGCACAACGCCTCATTCGTAAATTTTGCAATATATGCCAAGGCAAAACGTGTTCGGCTTGCAATCATACCGGTTTTTTAGGAAGGACTGGTATATTTGAATTTATGCCCATAACCTCCGCATTAAGACAACTGATTTCACAAAATGCTTCTTTATATACTTTACAGACGCAAGCCCAGTCAGAAGGAATGACGACTCTCGAAGAAGCTGGAATCGATTTCGTTAATAAAGGCCAAACTTCCTTAGAAGAAATAAAATGTGTTTTGGATCAATAATTTAAGTATACTAATCTTACAAAAATTAATGATGAATATATAAAAATTAAAGTCAATTATATGAAGAAAAAAATTAACAGTTGACATTTTTTAAAATTGCATTATGATAATTCTTAGAGACTATGTTAGAACCAATTGAATTTGAAGTTATACAATCCCAGACAGGTTGCTATGCAGCTGCATGTCATGCTCATCGAATATACCTAGAAGGCGAAACCCTGCAAATGCTTTCAGATAATATCAGTACCGCCATTGAAAAGCATTTTCCAAATCCTTCTACACGTCCGTCTCCTAAATCTATTAACCTTATTCTTTATAAGGATATTGCGCTTAAATAAATTTCACAACCTCATTTCACTCTCTGACTTAGCATTCATTATGGATTTTATTATTATAAACCCCTTCATGTTTGTTAAAACCAGTTGGCACCTATGAAATTTTTTTAGTGGTTATGTTATCCATTTTTTGAATATAGAGGGTATTGTGTAATATGAACCAAAAAAATATACTTTTGAACTTAAAAAAATATTGCAATCTAGATTTAAAATTGGTTAAGTTATTTTAGAAATTGAAAAATGGTTTTTCAATTTCTTCTCAATACCCTCCCCACAAAAATGAACAAATTATTACTTACATCATTAATGACTATTGGAGCTGCGATGGTTTGCAGCAATGCATACTCGTTTCAACCCGACTACGAAAAGAAATTCATGGCTCCACTTGCCAAAGAAGATACAACCGAAATCGCCAAACAGTTAAAAATCTTACAGGCAACAGTCGACGCCTTATGTATCAAAACTCGCGGTTTTACGGCGAATATTGTCAGTGCAGATTTCTATGAGTTTCATAACTTCTACAACTTGACCATCAAGTTTTTGCAAGAAGCTTCTTATGAGATTTCAGAACGAGTTCGGTCCCTAGGCGTTATGGCCAATACAACAGTCGCCGATATACAGGAAATGTCCAAAGTCCAGGATGCTAAGTCCGTTTTGACCGATCCTAAAGACACCGTAGCCGAACTTGTAAAAGACTACGTAACGGTAAGTAACTTGGCGCGCGGCATATTCAGGATGGCGGCATCTATTGGGGACGCTGGAACCATTGCACTTACTTCTAAAACCACAAATCAGTTAGAACACTTTTGGTGGGAATTAGGAGTCATGGCTGAAGGCAGCAAATCAGTTAAGTAGGCTTAACAAAATATTACTAAAGTAGGCAGGCCTGTTAGGCCTGCCTACTTTAGTATTCTGCAGTCGACATTGAGTTCTTGCAAGACCTAGCTATTTTGTAATAACTCTATCAAGAGTTAATGCAAATAACATGGTTTTCAATAATTGTCAGAAGCGCTTGAGGGAAAAGGCTTTTTAATATACAATTATGCAAGATGATCAGGCCTTGCTTGAAAAAGAGCTTCTATGGTTGCTTGATGCTTGGGCTTCAAAATAAAAGATATAGTTTCGCCTTTCTAAAACCATATTTTCGAGCCTTCTTCACTCGCAAGTGCTCGACGTACCTCAGGTACGCCTGTGCGCTTGCTCGATCTGAATGTCATTATCTGGCATAAATTCAAGCGACCTTTGTTCATTTTAGAATGAAATTTGGTATTATGCCCTCGATGCTGGCCTTGTTGACCCTAAAACTCATATTATTGAACTAGGAGAAATTCTACAAAAAAAATGCCTACCTATAATGCTAATGATATAATAATCACAGATTTAACCGCTATTGCTGCACAAGATATTTTCCTCGCAGAATCAATATATACAAAGTTGAAGGCTACAACATATTATAAATAAAAAATTATTAATTAAATTATAAAATAAAAAACATGAATACTATAAAACAATCGATTCTAACTGTAAATCCAATGAAATTTGTTACTTTGATTTACTTCCTAATGATATAGCTGACATTAATTAAAACCCTTTGCAGCCTCATTAAATTGGGGTTTTGCTGAAAAAAAACGATACCTGCTTTCTCCTGCATCGCCAAGCAACGATGGCTTGTGAAGCTATTATATAATTGTTGACACATATTTTAAAATTTTAGTTGAATAAGGATCAAAAATAACTGAAGAGAGAAATAAGTCACGAGAGACTTACCTTGGTAAATTCTTTCCTATAGAATTTGTCCAAATTCTTCTTTAGTACATGCCAAAAGACGATCTGTCGCTGATCGAAAACTAGCATCTTTGTTTCTGAGTTCAAATATTGCTTGGATAGCATTATTTCTTGGTGATTTTTCCATACAATATTCCATTCCAAAGTTCATTCCTACCTGAACCGCTGTTTCGAGCATCGGAAATTGCAACAACTGTTTAATTCCACCAAAAATTATATCCTTAAATAGTGTTATGTTGCTTGGAATATTGACTTCAGGTTCAGGAGGGCTTATAAAAGAATTTATTTTTTGAAATATTAAGTCTGCGCCTTTGTCCATTCCGAAAAGATCTATGGCTGATTTGAATATACTATCTTTGCTTCTAGCCTCTATTATTGCGAGTACAGCTTTTTTTAAAAGAGGTTCAGGGAGAGCATTCTCAATCTTTATTTTAAATATTTTTAAACAAAAATCGATCAATGTCGCAGGCTCTGAATTGCGAAATGCTAAAAATTTTTTAATTTTTAAAAGAGTTAATTTTTTATCATCTGGGTTGGTTTGAAAACTCATTAAGATGTTATTTAGACCTTCATAATTTGCGGTTGAAAGATCTCTTTTGGGATCAATAAAAGAAATAATCTTTTTAAACAAAAGCTTATCGATAAATCCTTCAATAAAAGGATCTGTCAAAGATCTAAATTCCAAATCTTTGTTTCTCTTCTCTAGAATCGCTTTTCCCACCTTCTGCTCGGAAGTTCTTTTGTCACTGGATATCTTACTAATTTTTTCATAATATATTTTTTCACCAAAAATTATTAATCCTTCTTTCGTAATGCCGTTGGTAATGAATTCTTCCAATTCTTCTCGAGTAAATGGCTTAGATAAATCGCGCGGCTGAAACTTCTTGGAAGGCTGTGGATTTTTTATTGAATTTAATTTGATAGAAATCGAGCTGTTAATGTCACTTTGAAAATGAATAAATGAGCCCAGTGCATCGCGCGTCTGTTTGTCAAAAGTCTCCTTTAACCAAACATCGGTCAATGATCTGAAATCAGAGTCCTGACATCTAAAATCAATGATTGCTTTTAAAGCTTTATCCATCGGTGATCGTCTGTCCTCAGGAATATTTAAAATTTTTTCATTATATATTTCTTCTCCGATTAATATAGCCTCTTCTTTTGATGGCAAATGATCGATGACCGCCATAATTTTTTTGTGTAAATTTTCTAAATCATTTCTATCAGATTTTTTTTCAATACAATTAGAATTCGAATTCTCTAAAACTTTTCCAGGTTCTTTAGGAATTGTTTGCTCGGAATTAGTTTGAAAGAGACAAGGTTTATTTTTAGCATTTATACAATTTTTTTCAGAAGTATGATTTATAAATCCAAACAATAATAGATAAGTATAAAAAGGATCACAAAAATTTATAATTCCAGCATAAACAATACCAAAAAAGATAGCAGTCATCTTCTTTTGTTCATTTTGTTGTTTGTTACAAAGCCATACAAATAAACCTACTATTAAAACAAATGTTATCGGGCCGGCGTATCCAGTATTTGAAAGCAAAGTGTAAGGGGTAATAAAAAAATTAAGCAATTGACTGACAATAAGTTGATAATTTTCAGACAAAGCTATGTATGTTTTGAATTGTGTGAAAAGATTGGCTAGCCCTTCGTTTATGGAAAATTGCCCTAAATAAGAATCAATTCTATAATCCACAAGTGATTTGATCGTAGAAGCGATAACGGGTGGAAAATACATGAAGCATTTTGCAGCAACAACCCCAGCAATACTTTTTTTACAATAGTCGAAAGTCGTTAATGGTTGCTGGCTTGCATCATCTTTATCGGCGGAAGAAACATTGTAGCCAGCAAATGCAGTACAAATTAAAAAATCTACAGTCGTTTTATTAAAATCTAACATATTTTTTAACAGTTGAAGAAATTTTTAACTTCTTTTGTTTTATAGTTTGAAACTATTAAACAAAATTACGACTTGGTAAAGCTTTTTTTCTATTACTTTTAGATTAGGGAACAAAAAATTGAGGAAGCCGACCGCTGATGGCTTTCTATAGAACAACTGTCTCTAGAAAAGAAGTATACTGACTGACAAAAAACTTAATAATCTCATAATTAAAATATGAATACATTGTCTAATAAACTATAACTTATACCATTTTAATTTGGGAAATGGTATTAGCAACCTATCGAAGATTAGCGCAAGATATTGCTGTGGTTGTATTTAGTAGTGGAGTTGCGTTCGGACTTGCTAAAACGAGCTTTTATACTAATCCAATTGTTGGAATTATTAGTATAGTAAATATAAGAATAAAAAAAATAAAATATTAATCTGTTTTTCAAATCGATTCAAAATATGGTTTAATTATAAGTAATGGTTTGAATATGTATGAAACAGATGATGAAAAGGTTATCGAACTTTATCGAAATTTTTATCGAACCGTTACGTCTGGATAGAATTTAATCCATGATTTAAAAAGATTCCGAGAAAAATATGAATTAGTGTCAGACATCATTGTAAAGATCATGACAGCAAGAAATTATAGTTCACATTAGTTAATGTATTTGCAAGTTGCTGAAAAAAATTGTATCTGTCTTCTCTAGTATTGACAATACAGTGAAAATACTTTCACATAAACAAGCTCATTTAATGAGCAAACTAATACAATCTATCAATTTTCATCAAAATGCTTGCAGTAGTTTCATCAGGTTCATTATTGGGTATTCAGGCCCTCCCAATTCAAGTAGAAGTGAATACAGGAGAAGCAGGTGAACTTCGCTTTATCTTAGTAGGGCTACCAGATGCCGCAGTTAAAGAATCCCAGGACCGCGTATTCTCGGCGCTGATGAATTGTGGATTTCGTATCCCTGCAACACGCACTACAATTAACCTCGCTCCAGGTGATATCCGTAAAGAAGGTCCATTATACGATCTCCCTATTGCTCTAGGCATACTAGCAGCAACAAGACAAATTCCAATAGATAGCCTGAACGACTACGTTATCGCAGGGGAACTCAGCCTTTCTGGGAAAACTCGCGATATTAAAGGAGCCCTAGCGCTAGCCCTGCTTGCAAAAAAAGAAGGTAAAGCAGGTGTGCTTCTTCCAAAGAAATCCGCAGAGGAAGCCGCACTGGTAGAAGGCATCTCAGTCTTTCCAATCGATTCTTTAGATCAAGCCGTCCGCTTCATTGCTGGACAAATTACTATCCCTCCACTACCATCAAATGCAAGCCCTTTTGCTCAGCACCCTAGAGACCATAATCTTCTGGATTTTTCCGAAATTAAAGGACAAAAGGCTCTGCGACGTGCCGTAGAAGTCGCCGTCGCCGGAGGACATAACCTCCTCATGATCGGCCCTCCCGGATCAGGAAAATCTATGATCGCTAAAAGAATACCCTCCATCATGCCTCCTCCCACTCTCGAAGAGTTCCTTGAAATTCTCAGCATTCAGTCTGCCGCAGGTATCACTCTTTCTAACGAAAATCGCTGCTTTCAACGTCCCTTTCGCTCGCCCCACCATACCATAAGCGACGTCGGGCTCTTGGGTGGCGGCAGCATACCCGGTCCAGGAGAAATTTCTCTTGCGCATAATGGAGTCCTTTTCATGGATGAGCTTCCAGAATTCAAACGTTCCGCGCTAGAAGTTCTACGCCAACCTCTCGAAGACGGTAACGTCACCATTTCCCGAAGCGCAGGAAAAATCACCCTCCCTTCCTCTTTCATCCTTGTAACCGCAATGAATCCCTGCCCTTGCGGCTATCTTGGCGATAAAAAACGTGAATGCCGATGCACCGTCCCTCAAATCGAGCGATACCGCAATCGTCTCAGTGGCCCTCTTCTTGATAGAATAGATATTCATATAGAAGCTCACTCCCTTCCCATCGACGAACTTCAATCCCAATCTCTGGGCGAAAGCTCTCAAACCATTTCGTCACGAATAGCTTCAGCCCGAAAAATTCAACATAACCGCATCAATACTTGCAATGCAAGAATGAGCAATAAACAAATCAGGACACACTGCCAGACGACTGCAGAACAATGCCAAATTTTACAACAAGCCATGGAACAACTCAATCTCTCAGCACGAGCTTACGACCGCATACTAAAAGTCTCCAGAACCATTGCTGATCTCGAACACTCTCCTGATATTCAAACAGCTCACCTATTGGAAGCCATCCAATACCGAACCTTAGACCGCAATACTTTCTATTAAAATGAAAAAAATAGGCATATTAGGGGGCAGCTTTGACCCTATACATTACGGGCATATCGCAATCGCACAAGATTCGATACTCCAATTCGGGCTGGACCTAGTGTTTTTCATGCCCACAGCCCAATCTCCACTCAAAGGTCACTCTCCCTGTGCTCCCGCTTCTTCGAGATATAGAATGATTGAATTAGCTATAAAAAATCAGCCAAAATTCGAAGTCCTCGATTGGGAAATTCTCCGCAGTGGCACAAGCTATACTATAGATACCGCAGTGCTATTGAAAAAACATTGGCCAGATACAAATTTCTATTGGATAATAGGTTCAGATTTGCTATCCTCTCTTCCTAAATGGAAAAATATCGATCAACTCACCCAATTAATAGAATTTATAGTCGTCCAACGCGCACCATCACAAACTTCTCTAACCTCACTCGACTCCCTACCAAATCTAAAACTCCACGTCATTCATAACCCTCTTTGCCCAATAAGCTCTTCAGAAATTCGTCAAGCCATTGAAAACCATCAACCCATCGATAATTTTGTTCCACTAGAAGTCAAAAATTATATTCTCATAAATAAACTCTATGAATCCAAATCTTAAAAAAACACTATCAATCATCAAACACTGCTATAATACTCTCGATGATAAAAAAGCAATCGACATCAAAGTCCTAAAACTTATTGGAAAGTCAAACATCACCGATTACTTTATAATCGCCACCGGCACGTCGGATCCTCACCTGCGAGCCCTAAAAAACGCCTTAGAAAAAAATCTCCATGAACTAGAACTCAAAAATATAAGAGTCAATTATGCTCCCGATAGTGGCTGGGTAGTCATCGACGGTTTCGACTTTATGGTCCATCTCTTTCTCGGAGAGCAACGTGAATTCTACGGTCTAGAAAATCTCTGGAAAGACGCCGAAGTTGTCGACATCAATCAGATTCCTCCCCTCACCCCCTAGGATGAGCCCATTGATGAACTTCTTTTAATCGTTTAAAATCCACATGCGTATAAATCTGCGTAGTCGATAAACTCACATGTCCTAAAAGTTCTTTCACAATTCTTAAATTCGCTCCTTCATTCAACAAATGCGTCGCATAAGAATGCCGTATTTTATGCGGTGTAATATCCATCGGTAATTCTGCCAAAGCCAAATATTTCTTCAAAATCAGTTGCACCTGCCTTACCGATAGTCTTCCTTTTCGATTATTCAGAACAATTGGAGCTTCTCGACTAATATCAACCGCAAACTCATCGCGAAATTTTTTTAAACACATTAACCCCACTTCCCCCAATGGACATTTCCTTTGCTTTGAACCTTTCCCCATTACAGTAGCAACGCCACTACTCCAATCAATATCCCCATAATTTAGCCCCACCAATTCACTTACTCTTATTCCTCCTCCATAAAGTAATTCCAAAATCAATCTATCCCTCCATCCCTGAAAAGGCTCATTTATTTTTTCTTCAATCAACCCTATAGGACTTTGTAATAACCGTACCATCTGTTTTTCAGTCAAAAAAATAGGCAAAGGCTTAGCCAATTTTGGCAATACAACTCCTCCCCAAGGATTATTATCAATATACTTAAATTTGATTAAATAATTAAAAAATGTTTTGAGCCCAGAACACCAATTATGCAAAGTACGCCGACTATGCGTATGCTGAAATTCTATAACAAACCCCTTAATTTGCATTTTTGTTACAGCTTTCAAATCACCAGACCATTTTTCACGCTCTTTCAACCATTTGAAAAACGTAGTGATTGCCTGCCCATAATTCCTGCATGTATATTTCGATAAATGCCGTTCAGAACTTAAATGATCCAAAAATTTATCAATCGGTATACTGATGCCGGATATCTTCAAATCAATTTCCTAGATTGTCTATAAATCACTATTAAAGCGAAAGCATAAATCAAATGATTCATAAAATTATTAAGAAGCTGCTTTTTGTTATCCTCTTTATCGAGGTTACTCTGACCCTCATCTTTATTTTGAACTACTTCTTTAGTCGTAGCCACTTCAGTACCTTTTTCAGGTTCTTCAGGAGCTTTGGCTACAGATTGAGCTTCAACTTCCGTATGTTTTCCTAGCACCGTATCAAATATACTTTGCATTTTTGGGAACATAAAAATCGCAATTGCCGTCAAAATTGCAGCAAGAAGAATTCCTTGTATGAAATCAGAAATAAACCTCATGGGAGCCAATATCAAAGCATATAATAGAGCATAAACAATACCCACCAATAAACAAAATCCTCCTCCAACCGCATAGATATAGGACATATTGGCCTCTGGACCCAATATCATTCCCCCAAGCGTCAATGCTGGATTTTGTCCCTGTAAATAAATTAAAATTTCTAAAAGCAAAGTTGCAAAAAATCCACCAACTATTGCTCTTCCAAAACTAAAGTGATAACCCCCAGAAGATTCATGCTGTACAGTCTTTTTTTCCATAATGAAGTGTTTAAATTTTTTAAGTAAAGGGAATTTCTACCGTTTGTTTTTCTTGAATACAAGCTTTTTCACTCACAATTCATTTTTTCACGGGGCAACACATTAAAATTTTAAATTTATGAGTACTCGACTAAACTTAATCCTATTTCGAGTTCCTTTTTTATTTCCTCGATCTCTTTAACTTCAAATTGATAATCCTATTATAAGACTCTTCTATTTTTTTATCATCAATCTCACCACAAGCCACTAATTTTTCTATAATATCGACCGCTTCCTTAGTTTGATCTTTTCTATGATTTGCCAAGATTAACATATTAATTCCAGCATTAATAGTACTTTTGAGCGTATCCTCAAAACTGTATTCATTTGCAATAGCTCCCATGCACAAATCATCTGAGACTATTACTCCTTGAAATCCCATTTCTTCACGGAGGAGTTTGGTTACCATTTTTTCAGAAAATGTCGCAGGAACTGCACTCGGATCCAAATCTTTATTGATTACATGAGAGATCATAATCATATCATCATAATCCTCATCTATGAATTGTTTGTAGGGTTCAAGTTCTCTATCACCCCAAGTTGCAGTAACATCCACCATCCCTCTATGAGTGTCTCCATTGCTGCTTCCATGACCTGGAAAATGTTTTAAAGACGTTACTAATCCCCATCCATGCATACCCTTTACAAAAGCTTTCGCTTGTTTAAAAACAAGACTCGGGTTATTAGAAAAACAGCGTTCTCTTTCATAAATAAAATTATTTTCATTGACTGCCACATCGACGACAGGAGCAAAGTTCAAATTTACCCCCAAATCTTGCAAGTACTCAGCAAGCCTACTCGCATAAGAATAGGTATAATCGCTACAATTTATTTTCCCTAATTCTTTTGCACTCATGTCTTCTTGCAAAAAACCGCGCTCCTTGGGTAAGGGATTTACCCAGCCTCCTTCTTGGTCAATTCCTACAAAAAGTTCTCCTTCTGCTCTTTTCCTATACTGGATGCTATATTCTTTGATCTGTGCAATGAGTGTGCGCAATTGTTCTGGACTGATTACATTTCGAATCTCCCATTTTCCTTCTTCAACTTCTTTATCAGCAAAAATTATTACTCCTCCAACATGATAAGTTGAAATGTTCTGAGCAATTAAACTATCTCGATTAAACTGATTTTCATGAAACCCAACTATCAACATTTCCCCTATCTTGTCACGCAAATCTTGATTCACTTCTACCTTAATATTTTGTGAAAGCAATACGGCCACAGACACCGACATCACCATCAAACAACAGCCAAATAGTCTTTTCATAAACAGTATTCTTCTAAAAATACTTTGAAACTTGCCCAATTTTTTTCTTCCCAACTGGATTTCTCACTCAAATATAATCCCACTTGCCCCTTTCGATTCGAGTCATTACCAAAAAGCATAAAAAAAGCATCTCCATAATCCTCAATTAAAAAAGCATCCTCGGGCAATTTTCTATACTCTTCCGGCTGGAAAACAGTTTCACGAATTAATTTGTTTTTATGAACAATATTTGAGCGAAGATTTTTTGAAATTCCATAAAGCCTTCCTCCATTCCAGCTGGCATATCCAAAGCGTCTTAAAAACTGCTTATATTCTTCAGGAAAACTTATATTCAACGCTTTTTCTGCTTCACTAATCGATTTGTCACCCTGCGCTTCTCCATGCTCGAATCCCTCTTTTTCTGCTAATTTATTAAATATTTCTGCGAGTTCCATAATGATTTTTTAAAACTAATCAAACCTATCATTACACTCAAGTATAATCTATTTGGTAAAACTGATAAAACCTCGACACCTAGACTGCCAAGACTAAGCTTATCGTATAGTGTGGTAATTAATTTCGCGATTAATTGTTTCGGGAATAGCGTGATAAATTGTATCGGTAACACATTCACAACAAAAACGCACAAATAGAATGTAAGCAAAAACCTGATACCCATAATAAATACCATAACCGACACCTGCTAATAGCAATACTCCACCACCTATACCAAATCCCAATCCCAAAATAAAAGGAGTATTGGAAGGTACAGGAGGTGTTTCCTTACAACACCCAAATAGCACATAGCTTTGACCTGTCTCGCTATTCATCTGTGAAACGCCAATCATAAGATCGTTGATACCATCTGCATTAACATCTCCAGGTCCTCCTACAGAAATAGCACCAGAGCTATAACCTGCATTATTTATAATAAATCCATTTTGACCATTGAGACTTTCAACATAAACTGCCGCTGGCCATTGTTCTTTACTACCAAAGATTACATAGCTTTGACCTCGTTCTGAAATTGTCATCATCCTACTACCAATCAAGATATCATTGATACCATCTTTATTAATATCTCCCGTTCCACTTACTGTATAACCAGCATTCGTTTGGCCATTTTTACCATTAATAGAAAAACCATTAGTGCCATCGAGATCAGAGAGCTTGATCATTGCAGGCCAATTCTCTTTACGGCCAAACACTATATTACTTTGACCTACATTGTTATTAGCTTCAGGAGCTCCGATCAAGATATCATCTATCTTATCTCCATTCACATCTCCTACATTACTAACACGAAGCCCCTCCGTACTATTCGAACCAAACCCATTGATTGTAAAGCCATTAGTGCCATTAAGGTTGGCAATGTTGACTGTTGCAGGCCATTGCTGCTTACTGCCAAATACAACATAAACTTGATTTGCAAGATCAGTCCCTATTAAAATATCATCTATACTATCTCCGTTAACATCACCCGCCCCGCTTGTAAATTCCCCACTACCACCGACAGACTCAACAGCATTGATAGTAAAACCATCAGTACCATTCAGATTACTAACATTAAACATTAAAGGCCATTGCTGTTTACTACCAAAAATTACAAAACTTTGCCCCACATCGTCATTGGCACGTGGAGCGCCAATCAAAATATCATCTATATTATCTCCATTAATATCTCCTGCTCGTTTGCATAATCCAATTTCATAGTTAGTTCCAATTTCATAATTAGGGTTAGAAGGAAGATTAATAATAAAACCAAGACTATTATTGAAATTTGCAAGATCAATTCTTCTAGGCCATTCTTGTTTGCTGCCAAATAGAATATAGGCTTTGTCAGCACCAATAAGGATATCATCCACATTGTCTCCGTTAATGTCCCCTGTTCCAGTAATACAACCTACGCCATTAATACCATTAATAATACAACCATTAGTACCATTCAAATTAGCCAGGTAAATAGTTGTAGACCAAGCTTTATTGCTACCAAATAGTAAATAACCTTGTCCTTTAAAGGCATTAGATCCTGGAGCTGTGATCAACATATCATCTATACCATCTCCATTCACATCTCCAGCTCCATTTACAATAAAGCCAGCAAAATCCTTTTGGTAAATACCATTGATCATAAAACCATTGGTACCATTAAGATCACTCAACTCAAAGACTGCTGGAAAAGTTGCATGTAAGTTCAGAGCATATACTATGTAAGCAAAAGTACTGATCAAAATAAAAAGGCCCCTCTTAAAATTATAGCATTTTTTCATAAAAAAATTATATTGATGCGTAAAAACGGCAATAAAAAGACATTAAAAGATCATAGTATAAAAATCAAATATTTTTTATCAAAATTTAATTCTCGTACTTTTCTTTTGGTATTTTGCGATAAGATCAACGGACTAAATTTCTAAAATTTTAAATTACTTTTTTCTTGCCAAAAGCAATTTGTATTTTCATATTCTACCTATCCTTAATTGTGCCCAGGTGGCGGAATGGTAGACGCTGTGGACTTAAAATCCATTGATCGTAAGGTCGTGGGGGTTCAAGTCCCCCCTTGGGCACCATTCATTTATGTTCTATATTTTCCAGAAAAAAAAGCAGTCTTAATGGCTGCCTTTTTTTTTACCCAACTACAAAAAGAAAAGTGGCGAGACCCGGATTTGAACCGGGGACACAAGGATTTTCAGTCCTCTGCTCTACCAACTGAGCTATCTCGCCGAATATAGAATGACGATACTCAACGTACCGATAACGTCAACTGAATTTTTATTTTTTTTCATGTAAATAACACCAAAACTCAGATCACTTCATAAAATTGCAACTTTGTTTGAAAATTTTAATAATATAGCATATATTTAAATATATTTACTTAAACATAATAATTCATTATAAAGAAATAAAAAATCCGATAAAAAATGGAGATTAAACAACTATATTACACTGTAGAATACTTTCGAAAATGGACTGAGATAGCACCCTATGGTTTTTCTATAAATATCCCTGGCGGAGAAATTAGGGCTATAGACACTAAAAGCTCCAATACATTTCAAGAATACGTACCAGTGAATACACCTATAAAAGTAGTAAAAGCTAAAGGAGAAAATGGCATATTTCCCAATGAGGGAAATGTGGTAATCTGTACTATACCACTCAATGAATTGCTACAAAAAGGTTCAGTACAAATCATGGATGAATCTTCGAAAGCACAAATCACATTAAAGGGTGTAATATTATATGGCACTATGGTTAGAATAACATTAAGCCTATAAATTTCCAATAAATCCTACTGACTTCTTCAAGTAATTAATGCTTTAATATCCTCTAATCCTATTTTTACATTTACTGCTTCACTGGACTCAAATAAATCTTCCAGCAAATGTGCCTTCATTTTTTGTAAATCCAATACTTTTTCCTCAATAGTATCACTCACTATCAGTTTGATACTTGTAACAATTTTCTTTTGCCCAATCCGATGCGTCCGGTCTGTTGCTTGCTCTTCTACAGCCGGATTCCACCAAGGGTCAAAATGAACTACAATATCTGCACCTGTTAAATTAAGTCCCACTCCTCCAGCCTTTAATGAAATTAAAAAAATTGGAATTGTAGAATCATTATTAAAGCGATCACAGACTTCTAAACGATTTTTTGTAGATCCATCCAAATAACAATAAGAAATATTTTGAGATTCTAATTCACTTTTTAATAATTGAAGAACAGATACAAATTGTGAAAAAATAAGCATCCTATGACCACCATCAATACTTTCTTCAATGAGTTCTTTAAGAGCACGCAATTTTGCCGAATTTTCTCCAGATATTTTCTCATCAATAATACGAGGATCAGCGCAAATTTGTCTTAATCGCAATAACTGCGTAATAGCCATAAATCGAACTTTACTATCGCTAGCTCCAGACATCTCTAATTCAAAGATTGCGCGTTGCGTCTTCTCTTTATATTCCTTATACATCGCAGTCTGAATACTATCCATTTCACAAAAGAGCGTTTTTCGAATTTTTTCCGGCAACTCTGGAGCGACCAAAGCCTTTGAACGTCTTAAAATATACGGGGCAACTTGTGCACGCACCCTATCATCATGCCACTTGCGTTCTTCTCGTTTTAATGTTGATGGCAAAGATACCAAATAACCTGGCATAAGAAATTCAAAAAGTGAACGCAGATCATCGAGACTATTTTCAATCGGTGTACCTGTAAGCAAGATCCGTCCTTGTGCACATAATTTACGAAGTGCACGGGCATTTTGCGTATAACGATTCTTTATATGCTGGGCCTCATCAGCTATTACTGCATTAAAATCGATATTATGAAATAATTCCGCATCACGAATTAAAGTTCCGTACGACGTAATAATTAAATCATAGGAATCAAAAACATCAAAGGTCTGCAATCTATTTTGTCCATGATGACAAAACACTTTACAAGAAGGAATAAATTGCTTTACTTCACGGCGCCAATTTTCAACCAATCCCGCAGGACAAACCACAAGCGAAGGAGTTCCCTTCAATTGGGAAATCGCATAGATGAACGCTAGTGCCTGTATAGTTTTCCCTAACCCCATTTCATCAGCTAAAATCCCCCCCAGTTCGTTATTATATAAATGATAAAGCCAAGCGACGCCTATACGCTGATATCCCCGCAGCGTTTCATAAAGCGCCAACGGTAGATCTGGCATTTTAAGATGCGCTACTTCTTTAAGCGCTTTACTGCGCATTTTCCAAGTTTCAGGTGTTTGTAAATTCTCGCCAATAAGGTCATTTATCAAATCTTCACTATAAGGCAATTGTGCTGCATTCAATTTTAAAGAAAATTTAGAAGCAAGAGGACGATTGACCTCGCCAGTTAACTCCCGCTGTGCTTCCACCATTTTTTCAATAAGATAAGGAGGGATAAGAGTAATCGATCCATTTTGCGACTCCGCATAATATTGGCTACGCGCAAGATTTTCACGAACCGTATTTTCATCAAATCCAGGGGTTCTTAAAGTTAAACTAAGACTTAAATCTTCAGACGTCGTACATTCTATTGACGCTACTTTAAGTTGACCTACTCTCTCCTGGAAATTCTTTGTAAAAACTGCCTTAAATTCCGTTTTCAAACAATCCCAATATTTGGCCAAAAAATTCAGCACCTTGTGCCTATCCCGTAACCACCACCTTCGATTCGCAGGTTCCAGTTGAAACTTATTGTCTTTTAATAAATCCAATGCCCTTTCATACATATCACTATTTCTTGAAGGCAATGCTATCGAAAGATACTGCGTCGACCCATCCACATTTAAAGCCGTTACAGCATCCGAAATACTTTTTGTAGACTTAGCTGTAATCTTTGTAGTAACGCCTTTCGTTGGCAAAGTACTTGGAGCTGGAAAAACTGGAGTTTCTTCCAAAAATTCATAGACCCCTGGAATTCTATTATTGACCCAAGGAAGCGGCAAAGGACCTTTATCCAAACGAAAGACATTGGGTAAGCCTACACAAAGATCAAGAAGCCGTCGGAGCCTACTTCGGTCTAAACGTAACATACCAAATATTGGAGGACCCTGACACCATTCTTCCAACAAACAGACTATTTGCCCAAAGGGATTAGCTAAAGTATACACCAAAGTACGATCGATTTTCTCTGGAGGAAGAATATGGCCATTCACTACTGCTTCTATTTTTACAGCAATAGCATCGCGGGGCGCAGAAGCTTCAAGATTTGGGGGCAAGCAAATCCGAAATTCAAGCTTGTTGCCTGAATTTTCCGATACTTTAAAAGATTTAATTTGCGAAGTAATACCTAGTCAGTCGGAGGATTCCAGTTTGAAATTAATAGTACTTTGCCTTTTCGATGAAATTCTTCTTCATGTTTGATAGCTTCTTTAACGTCAGACAATGCATATTTCTTCTCTACTGGAATCACTATAATGCCCTTTCTCATAAAATCAAATATAGAATTAAGCACCTCTTTAAATATATTCATTTTCAGTTTTGAAAATAAAGAAAATCCTTTTAGCGCAATATTATTAGACATTAATGGCCCAACAGGAAAAATAATAGGCTCCGTAACAAGACTTCCATAAGAAACATGAATACCTCCAGGGGCGAGTGCTGCTACCAAATCAAGGATCGTATGGCCACTAACTGCATTCAAGGCCAATTTTGCCTTATTACAGTATTTTTCATCTTTAAACCATTCTGAATCTTGTTGAACAACCTCATTTGCACCCATTTCTTTCAAAGGTTTTTCCCATAAAGCAACATCTCGAACTACATTAATTGTTTTAAACCCAAAGTGTTTTGCCATTTGAATAATACACATACCCACTGAAGAATTTGCAGCATTTTGAATAATCCAATCCCCTGGCGCAAGCGTAACAAAATCATGCAAAAGAAACCATGCAGTCGGCGGATTAATAAAAGCCATTGCTGCCATTTCAACAGGTATATCATTGGGTATATAGGTGAGTTCATCAGGATTAACAATCACACTCTCTTGCCAAGCCCCACCTGGGGGCATATTAACATGCTTATTTAATAGCGCTTTATCAATCATTTCTCCAACTGCATAGATTTCCCCCACCCCTTCAACTCCTGGAATTCCTGGCAATTGATTCATCGGAGGATATCCGCCTGAAATAATAATATCGTCAACCGGATTAATAGGACTAGCTAGCAACCTTACTGCCACCTCTCTTGGCCCAGGTTTAACTAATTCTAGTGTTTCCAGTTGAAGCACATCAATTGGTGAACCAAATTGATGGTAAGTAATTTTAATAGGATTTAAATTCTTCATAAACAAAACCTATCATAATATCTCCTATTTTTCAAAATTTAGAACATATTATTTTTTACTTCCATTTAATTTAAAACCCATACTTCATGTTTTGTTATTCGTATTTCCCCAAGTTTGCAAATTATCCTCAAGCGTAGTATCTTGTCTATAGGTTTTCCGCACTTGATAATTTTACTGCTTTATAAATATAAACATCAAACGACCAATGCAATGTTAGCCGTTTGATATACTATAGTTAAAACTTAAAAGATCTGATTTATTTAAAAACACAACTCACATAAAACTATAATTACAAAATTGTCAATTTTTTGGGAATTAAAAATTTAATAACCTGAGTTTCGTCTAATTAGTTAGAGCTAGAGCGGGAAGTTGATGTTTAATAGAGGGTTTTTTAGGTTGTTTCATATAGGCAATAATACCGCTAAGCATATTGGTCATAAAATTATTCACACTTCTATGACGTGAATGCTCGATTTGAGACATATTTTTTAATTGGTCATTAATCGTTTCGATGATACAACGCTTTCTTAACAAGATTTTATCTTGCAAGTGAATAAGCTGCTTTTTCATGCCTTTTCTCATCCCTGTAAATAATGTTGTACCTTGTTTTAAGAGATAATCACCGAGTGTTTTTGAGATGTATCCTTTATCCCCAAAAAGTTTACCCCATAATTCTTTAGCTAAATAAGGAACAGGTGTTCTGTCATCAACATTGCCTGAAGTAATAGTAATGGAAAGTATTTCTCCAGAATCGTTAACAATCAAGTGCAATTTGAAACCAAAAAACCACCCAATAGTGGATTTACCTTTTTTAGCAATTCCTCTAAAAACTTTATTGCGATTCATTCTCTTAGGCTTGCAAACTTGAATAGTGGTACTATCAATAAAATTGATACCCGAAACTTCACCTCTTAAATTACGGGCATAGGCACACAAAAGCAAAAGACACCTGGGAATTAAACGAACAAACCATGAATAGCAAACAAGATCTGGAAACTCTTTATTATAAAACGCAAGCAAAATAGGATTCCATTGGACATGATGTTGTTTAACGAAGTCATCGACTTCACAAAATAGTTTTACGATATTACAAAAAAGCAAAGGCACTCATTAAGAGTGCTTTTTCATTAATATTCAAGCCATTTTGATGACGAAACTCAGGTTAAAAAGCTATTTTTTTAATTGCATTTTTTGATTTTAAATAATTTCTTAAAATGCTATTGACATTAATGATTATCTATTCTCTAATAAACCTATTTAAAATATAAATACAAAAATTAACTACTTAATATGAATACTAAACAGATCACCATCTCTAATAAAAGCGTCAACGCAATGCTAACGCAAGCCAACTTAAACAATCCTTTTACGCAGCATGTTATAGAAGGGCAAGCGGGTCAAAAGAAAAGACTTACTGTTTCTCTGATAAACTCATTAAATGGCTACAACTATTCGGATCTCAATGCCCGTGATCTAGTACTAGGTTTGTCAAATCCTTTCAAATGTTCAACTACTTTGCGAGGTCGTGATTGTTTTGATTCACTCAACTCCGTTGCACTCGTATTGAAGATTCTTCCGTATATTCAACAATGTTCAAACGACCATCTTGAAAGATTAAGTGCGAATGATTTTAATTTTTATTTACAGGACTTCACAAGTAAGCTTGAAATATTTATACAATCGATTGGGAGCAATAAATGCATGGATTTTAGAGAATCCCTTGCAAGTCAAAATTTAACTCATGAGCTAGAACAATGCTATATTGGAGAAATGAAACTAAGTTTTAGGCGATTAAAGAATAGTGGTCTCCTTGATGATTTGTATGATAAAATCCCCAGTGCAAACGGCTTTTTAGAATTAATGGCGAATATTGTCCCGGAATATCAACGCTCGGGTATAGAGGATACTAGGTTGATTCCTGAAGAGCCGAGTTTGATATGGTTAGAACATTATTTGAGAATAGAAACTATCAAATTAAATAGTTATGGAGTACTTTCATGTTTTATATGTAAATGTAGCGTCCCTCAAGAATTGTTCAATAATGTCTTATATGACACGATGCATTTTATAAATAGACATTTTATATTGCTTGATCAAAAGTCAGCAAATCAAGTAAAGTCGATGATGTGGGCAATATACGATGTTATAATGAGCTTGTCTGATTTCAAGAAGATGGATGTCATCAGATTGAGACTATTTGAAAGACTATTAAAAAACAATTTTCTGGATGCAGAAAGAAAAATCGCATTGGCTAAAAATATAGTAAATAACTTGAGTTTTTTTAACAAAGAAGTCGAATTTGTTGCTTTGCGTATCCTTTGCTATTTAATAGAGAAAAATTTCAGGGATAATTCCCAAGAAATACTTCAAACAGATCAACGAATGGCAATTGCAGTGATACAACAGCGTGTAAAACAATGGGAAAAAAATAATGTAATACCTGATTTAGTTAATGTGTGTCGAAGTTTTTTTGAATTCCTCTTCCTTAATAATTTAATTGATCCCTACGAAGGAAATGACATCATTGAAAATTTATATTTTCTGAATAATATTAATATCGTTTACCAATTTGTTTATCAAGACGAGCTGAGTGTTTGTGCAGGCCTCAGCAATCCATGTACTAAATTATTTATCACCAATTCTAACGATTCTCCCACAGACCAAGAAACCTTTCCTGAGTCTAGCGAAAAGCAAATAGTTGAATATCAAGGTGCCAGTTCTATAGAATCCACTCAAAATCAAGACACTGAAACCCACCGAAACAAAATGTTGATTATGTTCTTTTTAGTTTTACTTATATCACTAATGTCTCCTTATCTTCTCTCGTCTGATAATTAAGGATTTATTTGGTATTTATATGAGTTCCCAAATTCAAGTGGCCTTTGGTCATTTTAATTTGGGAATTGATATTATTTTATTCTTCACCTTTAAGCGCTTTTAAATAGATATCCAATGAGCGATTAATTGCTTCAGTAATAATCTGTTCATAGTCGTCCTTGCTTCCTCCAAGTTGCGCTTTTTCAAGACTCATTAATATACTCAAGCCGATCTCTTTTTCGAATAATTGCTGGAGGAAATCCATTTTTTAATAAAATTAAATTCATAACCTGAGTTTCGTCTAATTATACCATTTCCCAAATTAAAATGGCTAAAGGTCACTTGAATTTATGCCAGATAATGACATTCTGATCGAGCAAGCGCACAGGCGTACCCGAGGTACGTCGAGCACTTGCGAGTGAAGAAGGCTCATTAGATGGCATAAAGGCAGTAGGAAGTGCTATTGCTGAAATAATGACTGGAAGTATTATGCTGACCCTTGCTGCTAAAGCACTCCGAAGCCCGACTAAATTTATTTTTTTTCTCGACAATTCAAACAAAATAACATTATATCAAGTCCACTGGCTAAGGAAGGATGGCAGAGTGGCCGATTGCGGCGGTCTTGAAAACCGTTGAGCCGCAAGGCTCCGGGGGTTCGAATCCCTCTCCTTCCGCCACTTAAAATTGATTTTTTAATCCTTCTGATTGAAGTTTTTTATTATTCACCTACTCTTTTTATATTAGTTTTTTCAAATGATAGATATTGATTCACTCACCTTAAGCTATGGAAGCAAAGTAATATTTGATGCCATTTCTGTAAATATTTTGGCTCGAGACCGTATTGGCCTAGTCGGATCAAATGGTGCGGGTAAATCCACTCTTTTGAAAATTTTAATGGGCCTAACCGAATTTGAATCCGGAACAATCAACTGTGCTAATTATGTTACAATCGGCTACCTCCCTCAAGACGGTATTGTAGCTTCCGGTAAAAGCCTATTTAAAGAAGTAGAGTCTGCTTTTGATAATATTTTAACTCTCAAAAAACAACTCGACGACGCTAACCTCCGTCTCGATGACCTCATGCCTGATAACGAAGAATACTACGATCTGCTCGAAATCATTGGCGCACTCGAGCATCGTTTAGAAGATTTGGATGCTGCTAAGCTAAAGTCAAAGATTGAAAAAGTCCTTATGGGCCTTGGTTTCTCACTTCCTGATATGGATAGAGATTGTTCAGAATTCAGCGGCGGTTGGCAAATGCGTATTGCTCTTGCAAAATTACTCCTACGCGAACCCTCCTTATTACTTTTAGACGAACCTACCAATCACTTAGACTTAACTTCTTTACGATGGGTCGAAAATTATTTAAAAAAATATGAAGGTGCCTTAATTATTATTTCTCACGATCGCGCCTTTTTAGATGAATTATGTACCCGTATTTTTGCACTTTCTTTAGGCAAACTCGAAGCCTATGCTGGAAACTATTCATACTTTGAAAGAGAAAGTGCTTTAAGAAAAGAACAAATTATAAAGGCTTATAAAAACCAACAAAAAAGTTTGGAAAAAACTCAACAATTTATTGATCGATTTAGAGCCAAAGCATCCAAAGCATCGCAAGTACAAAGTCGTGTTAAAGCCATGGCCAAAATCGAACGTATTGAAATAGAACAAGAAGAATCGACTATCAATTTCCGTTTCCCCAAAGCTCCTCCTTCGGCTCAAAAAGTTTTAGAGCTTAAAAATATATCCAAAGCCTACGACGACTTTGTCGTTTTTAAAAACATTAATTTTAAACTCGAACAAGGTGACCGTATCGCTGTTGTGGGAGTCAATGGAGCAGGAAAGACAACGTTTGCGAAAGTCCTTGCAGGCGTCGAACCGCTCACTTCAGGGGAAAGAATTTTAGGCCAAAAAGTTCAAATCTCTTACTTTGCACAACACCAAGGGGATACCCTCGATCCTGAAAGTACAGTCCTTGAAGTCATAGAAAATGCCGCAACAGCCGAAAAAATCATGCCACCGCGTGCTATTCTGGGTGCTTTTCTATTTCGTGGAGACGATGCTTTCAAAAAAACTAAAGTTCTCTCCGGTGGTGAAAAATGCCGTCTCGCGCTTGCCTGTTTGCTAGTTCAGCAAGCTAATTGCCTAGTCATGGACGAACCCACCAATCACTTAGATATGAAGTCGAAACAAAAACTTCAAGACGCCCTTCGTGCTTACGAAGGAACCCTCTTTATTGTCTCGCATGACAGAGCTTTCCTAGATCCTTTAGTCAATAAAGTACTCGAAATTAGTCGTAGTGGCACTCGCATTTTTTATGGCAATGTCTCTGAATACCTCGAAAAAATTGAAAATGAGCCTACTGCTCCTTCTCCTACAAAAACAATTTCCCCTAAAGTTTCTACATCCCCAAAAGATCAGCATAAAGAATCTGCAACACTCAAGAAAAAATCTAAAGAATTGGAAGATTTAATTCAGTCTCTCGAAATTCAAAAAACGACTCTCGAAGAAATGATGAGCGAACCTGAATTTTTTGCTAAAAACAACAGTTCTTGCAGCGAAACTGTTCAAAACCACCTCGAAATTGAAAAAAAATTAGAAACAGCCATGAAAGAATGGGTCGACCTTCTTGAAGAGCTCAAAGATTCTAGTTAGAAAATAATTTGATCTGAATTTGCAGACAGAAGAATTCGAAAAAGGAAAGCAAATTTTTAAACTCGATCTATGAGCTATTCATTTAAATAACTAGGAGGAATTGAAATGAAACCTTGATCTATACCCTCTTTAATAATATTCCCTATCTTTGCGGCATAATCTGAGGTTAATCTTTTTTTCCTATCTCTACCGTGCGTCACTTCATACGTACCAGCAATTTTTTTTGAGTTTCCCCAAAAAATTGTACAGTCTCCTGTACCTTTTTCCTCTACTCTGCTTTTTAGACCATTTGTTATTAAAGATTCTACTTTACTCCCTTTAATTTTCAGATGGGGAGGATTTTTACAACAAAGGGCTCTTAATGTCTCTTCTTGTTCGCCATTTAATTTTTCAACTACCACCATTCCTAAACGGACTTTTGTTACCTTTTCACTTTCGTTTATTTTTCCACTCCTTGCTAAATTACCTTCACGATTTTCTTTACATATCTGTCTTATCGTTTTTAGTAATGGATTCGGCTCCTTGCTAATTGCTTCTGCCTCGGCTCTTCTTTTTTCCAAAATGAGGGAACATGGCTTATTGCTTTGACTAACTATTTTTTTGACAGGTGTTTCCTGACTGATAGATTTACCCTTGTCCTTTTCATTGTCTTTAATTATTTTTTTCCTCTTTGTTTCTTTTTTCTGTGAAAAATTACTTATCTCAAATTCACCATAATTTCGAACTTGAGCTTTCGCTTTTAGCTTCTCCTTCTTTGTTGCTTGTTCTATTTCTGAAGAAAATTGTTTTTTAAGATTTGCTAAATTTTCAATTATCTTATTACTCCTTATAAAAAAAACATTCACTTTTGGACCTCTTGCTGGACCATAACGACCTAAATTATGGCTCTTTTGAGAAAACGTACGACCAAAATTTCGCCAATTATCAGGGAATGATGAAAAATGATCGCAGCACGTAATTAAAAAATCCATTACTATGTTTAAATTGTAAGCACTTTTAGGCATATCCTTCATTTGATTAAGATATTCCAATAAACCTTGCAGACGACAAAAACCTATAACCATATCACTCACTTCGTGCTTCCTATGATAATTTAAATGTTCTAAAGCTAAATCAGTTTCAGAAACCATTTCATAACCAAAAAAACCTTTAACTAATTTTGCTTTTGTTTGCCAGTCACTATCCGTATCTAATAATATTCTAAACAGCGGAAAAAAAAATTCTTCCATCATTTTTTCCAACTCATTAATTGTCTCATCTAAACCAGAAATTTTAGACACAGGCATATCATTTTGCTCCTCACTTAAATTCTCTTTCTCCTCTTCAATAAGGCAATGATATGCGATAATAGACTGTGCCATAAACCAACAGAACCTTGCATTTATTTGAACATCATCTATGTGATCAGGCTCAGATTCTTTTCTTAATGCCGACAAAACTTTGCTCAATTCAAGTTCAGATAATTTTAGGCATCCTTGTGCACATTTCAATAACAAGTTATCAATAAACGCATTTTCATTATATTCTATCAAAAATTGTTTATTAATTTCTCCAGATATTCCTATAATAAAATTCATTGTCTTTATATCTTCTTTAATAAGTGCCTTAAGTGCTTTCATGGTTTCATTCTCATTAAACTGAGATGCTTGAAAACTTTTCAAACCCTTTGTCGAAATATTCCACGGACTTGTATTCTTAGCTCGTGAAAAAGGACTTTTACAACATTCGACTATTCTATTAATAAAATTCTTGGCAATTTCTATGGCTCGATATATTGTTTTACTTATTTTTGCTACCATAATTTATATACAGCTTAATATTTAATTTATCATGAATATTCCTACAAAATAAGCAACGATTAAACGCAATAAAAACCTAAAAATAAAACTTTTTCCCAACTCCCAAATCAATTAACTACCCATTTAAATAATAAGGAGGAATTGAAATAAAACCTTCCTCTATTCCTTTTTTAATAATCTCTCTCACTCTTGCGACATATCCCCCAGTTAACCTTTTTCCCTTATCTCCGCCGTGCGTCATTTCAAACGTGCCAGCACTTTTTGTTGAGTTTCCCCATGAAATTACGTAGCTTCCATTGCCATTTCCTTCTACCGTACTTTTTAGCCCATTTCGTATTAAATTTTTTACGTCACTACCCTTAATTTCCAAATGGAGTGGAGTTTTAGAAAAAAGAGCTTTTAGTGTCTGTTCTTGTTTGCTATTTAATTTCTCAACTATCACCATTCCTGGACGACTTTGATCTGTATCATTTGAAACTTGTCCTTTAGCTTGGCATCTTTTTTCTTCTTGAGCTTCTAATTTATCCTTACGACGTTGTTCACAGAATTGACGTAATGTTTCCAGTAATTTATTGGTTTCTTGCTTAAACTCATCTCCATCCCCAATCTCATTTTCCTCAAACTTTCCTTCATCAATATAAGCAAACATTTTTTTTTCAACTTTTCTTTCGCTTATCTTCGTACTCTTTTGTTTAACTTTTTCTTCGAGAATGTCTTTACCTTTATCTTTGCCTTTTTCAGTTTTTTCGTCTTTGGGTGTATAAGTAATAGATTCATCAAAATCCTTACTTTCTTTTTTATTACCAGTGTTTTTTACTGTATTTGGCCCATTCAATTTTAAGGATAAATTTCCTCGATTTGCCTTTGCCTTCCGTACCATGCCTTTCGCTTGCTTAAAATCCTCTAAAAGACCATTGAGACATGTAAGTATTGCCATATTACCTCTCAAAAAAGGAGTCGGTTTGTGCCTGTTTGCATGGGGTAATTTAGCAAGTTGATCGTAAAATTGTTGAGATTTTTTTAAAATATTTTCTACTATTTGCAAATTATGAAGATTTTTTGGTAGATGCATCATTTTATTAAGATAGTTTAATAAAAATTGTAGTTCATTAAAACCTATACTCATATTAGCTATTGCTTTTGGATATCGAGAAAATAAAATATCTAAAGCATTTTCTTCATTATAAGTGTCGCCAAAAAAAGTTTCAACGAATTGTGCTTTTTTCTGCCAAGTCGTATTTGTATCTAATAATACTCTAAATAAAGAAAGATAATAGTGATCCTTTATCTCTTCCAATCTCTTAATTGCTTTCCCTAAAGTAGGAAGTATATTCGCTATAATATTAGTCTGCTCAAAAGTAAAATGCCGAACCAATTCCGCTTTTACCTTTTTCATCAGTAAATGTTTGTAAATGATATCTAATGACGCTTTCCAAATGACTGTAGCATTGTCCACTTCACTTCTAGATTGATTATAAACGAATATGTTTTTTGCCGCCGATATCTCCATCAACCGATCAAATAAATTAAGTCTATTTATTTTTTGAAATCCGCGAACGCATTTAAAGAATAGTTCATTGACAGGTTCGTCTTGGTTGTAAATTATTGAAAAACTTTTATTGGTTTTTTTCTCTGCTTCTTTTAATACAGTATTTTGGTCATTTAAAATAGGAATTACCATATTTCTTAATAATTCCATGACTCTTGGATTCTCTTTAGCTTCACATCCAAATATTTGTCTATTTTCCAAATTTTTTAAAACTATATTATCATTATCGCCTTTGCGATAATTAACTCTTGGTGATAAACTCTCACACCATGCAATTATTCTACCAAACAAACTTGTAAAATCTTTAATGCCATAATTCCATAGGGTATACCCTGCAGTCACCACACCCACACCTATTGCTAAATTTATCATAATTTTATTATTAAATCGTTAATTATTATTCAAATTAAATATTTTGTCAACAAAATAAATTATAACTCAAAAATAAGTGATATATTTGATTAAAATTCACTTTTTAATAATGTCCTAGTTCCAGATTAGAGATTTTTTATGAAAATTTAAACTTTCATGCTAAAACTAAAAATTCTGCCCTGTATCATAACAGCAATATAACCTAATATTTTTTATTTTTACACTTTTCAAACTCACTCTTTATTTTTATCATCAAAAGTAAGTCACTTTTACACTAATTTTCTTTTCATAATTAACTATTTATGAGCACCCTGAAAACATTCTCCGACAAGCTAGATTACGATCTAATTCGCGTCATCGCAAAAGGTGGTATGTCAACAATTTATGAAGCAAAACAAAAAGGCTCTGATGACTTTGAAAAAACCGTTGCCATTAAATTCATACTCGAAAAATTTTCTAAAATTCAAGAGTTCCGTTCCAATTTTCTCGGCGAAGCCAAATTGGTAGCTGATCTAATCCATACCAACATTGTCCAAATTTACCATTTAGGCCAAAAAGATTCCCAATATTACATGGTTATGGAATTCGTCCAAGGCATTAACCTTGAAGACTTCTTAATCCGCCACCTCGAAAATAGACAATTAATTCCTGTTCCCATCGCAGTCTACATAATATCTCAAGTCTGCCGTGGCCTCAGCTATGCCCATCAAAAACGTAACAAAAATGGTCTCCTTCTTAATATCGTCCATCGCGATATCAACCCTAGAAATATCATGCTTACTTACGAAGGGGACGTCAAAATCACCGACTTTGGTATAGCAAAAGCCCGAGACCTTATGTATAATAAAGAAGGCGAAAGGATTGCTGGTAAAAACGAATACCTCTCTCCGGAACAAGCCTTAAAAAAAATCACCGATCCCCGCGCTGATCTCTTTTCCTGCGGTATCATTTTATCAGAATTAATACTAGGATATAATATATTCGAAGCCGATAAACCTCAACTTACCCGCAAGAATATTATCGAATGCAAAATTCCCAATTTCTCTAAACTCTCCGATCGTATTGACCCAAAACTCAATAAAATTCTTCGAAAAACCTTAAAATTGTCCCCCAATGAACGCTATCAATCAGCGTTCGACCTTTTTACTGATCTTGAAAAATACCTCTACGGCAATAATCCCGGTCCAACTAACGAAAAGCTTGCACAATATGTCATTAACTTATTTAATATGAAAGAACTCGCTTTCGATCACCATTGCCAAAAAGCAATTAAAATAACTAAAGCTAAACTCAAGTAACCCTATTATAAAAAATGAACTAAATGACCACTCAAAATCTCCAGCAACAGCAAAGTCAAACCCAAGTCTTTATCCCCGCCCTGGGACATTCCCTGGAAATTCTCCAGGTATCTGCACTCGCACTTCGTGACGTCATTCTAAAAGAACTCGAGTCCAACCCCGTCCTCGAAGAACTTCCCCTGGAAACTTTCAGTCTAGACCAAACCTTCTCTCCTCCTTCTTCTTCTAATCAACTGGAAGAAAATTGGAACGAGGATCTCCCCACATTTCCCACATTTGACAACTACTCTGCAGATGTCCTCCAGAAACGTCAACATTTCGTAGAATCTATCGCCTCAGAAAAATCACTCCAAGAACTCATCATGGATCAAGCGAAATTCACCTCAGCTTCCCCAGAGGAACTCAGTGCCCTTGAATTTTTAATAGGCAGTCTCGACAATAAAGGCTTTCTCCCCACTCCTATCGAAGACTTAATTAAACTTTCCAATCTTCCAAAAAAAACAGTGGAAAATGCACTCATTATCCTCAAACACTGCGACCCTCCAGGTATTGGCTCCAAAGATGTCCAAGAATGCCTTTTAATCCAACTCGAATCCCAAGGGAAAACCAATTCCCTAGCCACCCAAATTATAAAAGATCACTTTCCACTCCTTTTAAGACGCCGCATTCGCGAACTCTCTAACAAACTCCATATCAGTATCTATGCAATCCTAGAGGCCCTAGATGAAATCGCCACTTTAGACCCAACCCCCGGCAGAAAATTCCTAGAGGATAACAATAGGCCCATTGTAGCAGATGCCTCTGTTGAAAAACTAGGTGATAACTGGATTGTTACCTTAAATAATGAATATATCCCTAAGATTCAAATAAGCAAAACATACAAAGAAATACTCGCCAAAGAAGAACTCAGTATAGAAGAAAAAACTTACATCCAAGATAAAATGCGCTCCGGCAAATATATTCTCAATGCCATTGAGCAGCGCCAAAAAACCATTGAACGTATCACCTATGCTCTCTTGGATCTACAGAAACAGTTCTTTGAAAAAGGATCCTCTGGACTTCAATCCTTAACAATGTCTACACTCGCCAACCATTTACAACTCCATGAAACCACAATCGGTCGAGCCGTGGCTAACAAATTTTTAGCCACTCCTCACGGGCTCTTTCCCTATAGATACTTTTTTACCTCCGGCATTCTCTTAGCAGCTGAAGAAAAAATTTCAAGTACTGCTATAAAAAAATCCATCCTCGAAATCATCAAATCCGAACCCCAAAAAAAACCTTATAGCGACCAGAAAATTGTTGAAATCTTATCCGAAAAAAATATTAATCTTTCTCGCAGAACCGTCGCAAAATACCGAGAAGAAATAGGCATCCTATCCACCAATCTTAGACGACGGTATTAATATCACTATTCAATCACTATGATCATCGCTCTCACTGGCAACTTTGGATCCGGCAAATCTACTGCCGCTAAAATTTTCCAAGAATTTGGCTTCAAAATTTTAGATAGTGACCAATTGGTAAAAGACATTTACGCATCCGATAGTTCTGTCCTCTCTGAAATGACTCACTATTTCGGAAAAGACATCCTCACCCCCCAAGGTACCCTTGATAAACAGCTCCTTGCGAAACGCGTCTTTTCAAATAAAGAATCCCTCCATTGGCTCGAAAACTTAGTCCATCCAAAATTAGTACAATTAATCAATCACCTTATTTCTCAAGAACCTGGAAGCAACTGGGTTGTAGAAATTCCAATTCTTTTTGAAAAAAATCTTGCAATCGATTTTGATCTAACTATATGTTTATCTGCTCAAGTTGATCTGCAACTCTCTAGATTAATCAAAAAAGGTGTCAATCTAGAAGATGCTAAAGCTAGAATTGCTTTTCAAATGCCTCTGAGCGAAAAACTAAAGCGGGCTGATTACATTATAGATAACAATAGTGATATCGACTCACTGCGCAAACAAATCCGTTCTTTAATAAAAAATCTTAAGCTCTAAAAACTTTAACATACAATACAAATATATAAAATGACCACCGCTGAAGAATCTCAAAACAACTCTGATTCAAGTAGTTTACATTTAACCACTCACGCAAATGGTGACTCTGGAACTAAAAAAATACGTCGAGGACGACCCAAATCCAGAACTGAACCCGAACCTCTTTCCCAAACTCCCGAAACTCCTCTCCCACAAAATTCTATGACCACCGCTACACAGAACGAAACGATCATCCCACCAGCTTCACGCACTGAAAGGACCCATTCTGATGAAAATAAACAAGATACTACATCTCAAGCATCCTTCTCTTTTTCACCTAATGATGAAACTGCTCCCGAAATTGATCGTTCTGAAAATCAATTCAAATCCCAAGAAGCAGAAAAACCTGCCGAAAAACCAAAACATTTCCATAAGAAATCCGACTTTCATAATAAATACCGTCACCACCATAAACACCCTCAACAACAAAAACCCCATAATCCTCAAGCTCAAAAACAACCTCCTGGCCAACCTTCATCTAAAGGTCAATATCCTCAAGCTCAAAAATCAAAAGCTTCTCAAATTGACCTAGGGGGTTTAGTTTTAGGAAACCTTCCTCATTACGATCTCTTTAAAAATAAAGAAGCCCTATCTGCATTAGCTACAGAGCTTTCAACTGATGAAGCTCAAATAAATTTTAACGAACTCTACGAATTACCTCTCCAAGATCTTGCTCATAAAGTATCTGAATTTGGCCTAGAACACGAACATATTCCCCACCGCAGAACATTACTGTTACAAGTATTAAACTGGGCAAAAGAACAACATCGTGCAATAATCATTCAGGGTATTTTTGAAAAGCTTGATAATGGGGGTCTAATTGTTTACAAAAATAATAATTACGCTATCAAAGATTTCAGCGCCTTCATTCCAGAATCTTTGGTAAAGGAATTCGGCTTATTGCGCGGTCATGAAATTCAAATACAAGCCCATCCCCCCAGAGAAGGCGAGACATGCCCTTTTGCACTAAAAATTCTTAAAATCATGGACGCCGATCCAGAAGAAGTTGCAAAACGCATTCCCTTTGAAGATCTCATACCCTATTACCCAACCACCCGTCTATTTCTAGAAACAAAAGCCGATGTCACTTGGGATAATATCTCCATGCGAATAGTTGATATTTTAGCTCCTATAGGACTAGGTCAACGAGGACTCATCGTTGCCCCCCCGCGGACCGGGAAAACCATGCTTCTCCAAGGCATTGCTCACGCGATCGCAATGAACCAACCCGATGCTCACTTAATTGTATTATTAATCGATGAACGTCCTGAAGAAGTAACTGATTTCAAACGTCAAGTAACCTCTGGTGAAGTCATTAGTTCCACTTTTGACGAATCTGCACTGAGCCACGTCCATGCCGCTGAAATGGTTATCGAAAAAGCTCGTCGCCTCGTCGAATGCGGCAAACACGTAGTCATCCTTCTTGATTCAATCACCCGTCTAGCTCGTGCTTACAATAGCCTAATGCCAAGCAGTGGAAAGATTCTTTCAGGAGGCGTAGAAGCTAATTCCTTACAAAAACCAAAACGTTTCTTCGGTTCTGCAAGAAATATCGAAGATGGTGGCAGTTTGACCATCCTTGGCACCGCCCTCATCGATACCGGAAGCCGTATGGATGAAGTTATCTTCGAAGAATTTAAAGGTACCGGTAATATGGAAATCCACCTCGACCGCGAGCTTGTAGCAAAACGCATGTTCCCTGCTATCAGCATGGATAAAAGTGGCACAAGAAAAGAAGAACTCATTTACCACCCCGATGAAATGGAAAAAATATTCATCCTACGCCGCGCAATGAAAGGCGTCCCTCCCGTCGAAGCAGTCGAACTCCTCATCCAACGTATTCGGAAAACAAAAAGTAATACCGAATTCCTATTAGGCCTCACTCGATAATCCATTATCCTTCATGCCTGAAAAAAAAGAAGCTGCGTCTGAAGAACTCAAAAAGAAAACTATCTACACGATTCAGTTAACTGATGAGCAAATGCAACGTTTAAAAACCTATTGCAGTAATCAACTTTGGGAACCCTATAAAGTAGATTACGCTAGATTTGCTTTTAAAGGCAATAATGTTAACATCGTTGGCTACGAAAGCGGTAAAGCAGTCATACAAGGAAAACGAACTGAAGAATTCATAACCTTTGTTCTAGAACCCCAAATCACTCAAGAAATTAAATTCGGATATGACGAAGTTTTAAATCCACAATTTTACGAACCTCATGCTGGCCTCGATGAAAGTGGTAAAGGTGACTTATTTGGTCCTCTAGTATCCGCATGTGTTATAGCAGATCGCGACATGATTGATGCCTGGATAAAAGCAGGTTTACAAGATAGCAAACGGATTACAAGCGACGCAGCAATTTTTAGATTAGAAACTATCATCCGTAAAACAAAAGGCGCCGTCATAAAAACAACTTTCGTCAATATGGAAAAGTATAATGCGTTGTACAATAAATTTGGCGCAAATATGAATAGACTATTAGCCTGGATGCATGCTAAATCCTTAGCATCTGCCTTAGCTGATAAACGTGTCCCCTGGGCAATGTTGGACCAATTTTCCAAACAACCCTTAGTCCAAGAATATTTCAAAAACGATGACATCGATCTACGCATGGAAACAAAAGCTGAAAGAGACCCAGTAGTTGCCGCTGCTTCAGTCATCGCCCGAGCAGAATTCGTAAGACAGTTACAAAAACTCTCAGAAGAAGCCGGAGAAAAACTCTCCAAAGGCGCAAGCGCACTCGTCAAGTCCCAAGGAAAGTTGCTTGTACAAAAATTCGGAAAAGAAGCATTAAGCCATTATGCAAAATTACATTTTAGAACGTCCATGGAAATTTTAGGACTTCCCGTCCCTGAAAAAAAAGAATGGAAAAGGTATTAATGTCTGTTGTCTATTCTGAATAGACGGTGAAGATTATCCAACTTAGCATAATCTAAATGAAAACTTTAAGAAATTCATTACTAAAATATGACAAAAGTTTTCTAGAAAATTCAGGCGGAATTATCGGCATTGATGAAGCGGGCAGAGGAGCATTTGCCGGTCCAGTTGTCGCTGGCGCAGTCTGGCTGAGTCAAGAATTTTATAATAGTTCCCGCAAACTCAAAGAAATCAAGTTAATCAATGATTCAAAAAAACTGACTGCATTGCAAAGACAAGAAATATTCCAATGTATAAAAGGATGGGAAGCTAAAGGATTAATAAAATTCACTTGGGCAGAATCAAGCGTCTTGGAGATTGAGAATTATAACATTCTTAGGGCATCAAAATTGGCGATGAAACGAGCACTTCAAAATGTTTTAAAAGAAATGCCAGAAGAATTTCGAGTAAAAGAAATTTACGACCTAGAACTCTGGGATAGACTCGACGAAGAAAACAAAACCGCACAGGCAAAAATTCTAATAGATGGACTCCCCTTAAAACCTTTCGAGTACCCTCATTTAGCAATTGTCGAAGGCGATGGCAAAAGTTTAGCAATTGCAACGGCGTCCATCATCGCCAAAGTCAATAGAGATCGTTTAATGGTAGGCTTAGCAGAGAAATATTTAGGATATGGATTCGAATACCATAAAGGCTACGGTACTCCATTTCATAGAGATGCACTGATTCAAAAAGGCAGTACCGAAATTCATAGGAAAAAGTTTTTAAGAAATTTACTCAATCAAACTTTTGAAGAAGAAAGCGAATGCCATAATCCGCAACTAAGCCCAGAAAGTTTTATTTGATTTTCACTCCAAGGTATTAACGCTCCATTTAATCCCTGGCTATCTATCCTATCTTGATCAGCAATTTGAATAAAATCTTCGGACTTTAAATCAATAGATAACATCTTTTGATCTACATGGGGATTGATTACAAACAATAATTGACCAACATTTTTCAATGACGAATTTGCATTATAAAGAATACCTATCATAGTTGATTCCGGATGCTTAAAAAATTTAAAATACCCTTCACAAGGCAATGGTGCAAATCGTATCACCTCTCCTTGTTCTGATAATCGAAATTGTATCCATTTAGAAAAATATTGATGCGTACTAGAATAACGACTTAAATTTATATAGTGCAAAGCATTCAAATATTCATTTTGGTAAGTATTATGGTTTCCATGTTTCGAATGTAAAAAATCTTGCCCCTCTGCTAACATAGGTATCCCAATAGACATCATTAAAATAGCTATCATAATGTGCGTCCTTCGAATATCATTCGTAGTAGGCTTAGACCCATCATGATGCGGGTTTTCAGTAATTTTATCAATCCAACAATAATCATCATGGGATGACGCATAATTCACACTTTGAGTTACAAACCGCGCCAAACGTGCAGTCGATCCACTGATAAAATAAACAAATGCATCTTGATTACTTCCACCACGCACATAATCGGCAATAAATTCTCTGTAACCATCGTTCCATGAAGCAAATCCTGTTTCGCGTAATGCATAAGCAATATGACTTCTAAAACTCCATGGCTCTGCAATCAAAATAATCGAAGGCTTTACTGCTTTAAGCGCATTCTCAATTTCTTTTAAAACCGGTATTTCTAATAGTTCCGCTAAATCAAACCTAAATCCATCGACATTATAAGTTTTAATTAAATAGATCAAACTGTCTATGATCAGACGCTTACCCATCAGAGTATTTGCCTTAAAATCATTTCCACATCCACTCCAATTCATCAGATTCCCGTATCGATCTCTAGTAAAATAATAATCTTTATCAATATTAAGTAAATGATTCGGATTTCCAGAATGATTATACACTACATCTAAAATTACCGATATATTTTTTTGATGAAGCGTCTTTACCAATTCTTGAAAATCAACTATCTGAGACATTTCATTCTCACCAAATGCATACGCACTTGAAGGACAAAAATAATTTGTAGGCATATATCCCCAATGATATTCAAAGGGATTTCCACTTTCAAATTCCTGAATCGGAAGCAATTCCAGCGTATTTATCCCTAAGTCTATAATATAATTATCATTAGATTTCAGCCACTCTACGAAATTTTTAAATCCTGCAGGCTTTTCAACCTTATCAACAAATCGCGTGCACTCTATCAAATCCCTCAAATGCGCTTCTAGAATAATTAAATTATTCCACTTGGGTGTTTTAAAAATAGATCTTATCATCGGAATCTTCTTCCTATCAATGATAATCCCCGGTCCCGCAGGCCCATAGCAAGCAAGCGCATAAGGATCCAAAATCGGTGTATCATTCGAAACGTTATAATAATAGCGATATCCATGAAGATCTTTCGGATACGTGCCTTCCCAAGTATAATCTGGGTTGCGATTCAATTCAATCATACTGGTATCTTCAGGACTTTCCTCCTTATAAAAAAAAGCCCTAACAAATTTCGCCCTCGGTGCAAATATCCGCAAGGTTGTCCCTTTTGAATTAATAATAGCACCCAGTTTTCGTGAGCTACCAAGAGTCGCTAATAGTACTTCATCATTGATAACATGCGCTTCAGTTTCGGTATTTTCTTTCCATACAATGGCATAAGACAAAGAAGGATCATATCTTATGTAAGATTCGATTATAAATGCATTGTGTCCTGTGAAATGATTATAAATTGCATAGTTACTATTATTATGATGGTCTATACTGATATTCGGCGTTTCCGGAGGGACGATTATCCATTCACTATTTTGAGTGACAAACTTAAATAACAATTGAGTATCCAAACTTGCAATTTCCCGCCATGGAAGAGTCAATGCCATCACTTTTTTATCATTTATGATTTGAGGTTTTAATAACCATCTTTCATTCCCAATCGCCGCTTCCCATCCATTAAAGTTACCAGCAACATAAATTTGTTTCTCCTCATCCCCTGGCTGAGGGCAGTAAACAAATGTTATCTCCTCTGCATTTCTATAATATCCAGTAAGTTGACCAAAAAGTACCAAAGGTGCACGTTTTAAATGAGTATCGACTAATGCCGTTTCATTGAAATGAATGGGCGGCAACGGATCAGCCAATAACCAATCATTTGATAAAAGTACAAGCACTTGATCTTTGGATATCCAAAAAGCCGAAAATATTCTAGAATTAAAGGGCATTTATAACTTATTCCTAGATTATTCTTAACTATAAATCAAGAATAGATTTTTGCATATTTAAGTTCTTAAATAGAGCAATGTACTGGAAAATCTGGAATAAATTACTTTCCTTTTCTAGGACCAAAACTTCTTATAGGCGCATTTTTTACAGGTTGAACATTTTTCAATCGAAAAACGATTCGCGCTTTATTGAGATCGTAAGGATTCATCTCCATTTTCACCATATCACCTACGGTTATCTTGATAAAATTTTTCCTAAGCTTACCCGATATGTGAGCTAATACTATATGTCCATTTGGTAATTCCACTCTAAATGTGGTGCCGGGAAGAACTGATATAATTTTACCTTCTACTTCAATTACATCACTCATACTTTAACACAAAATCCCTTATATATATTTCTCATAATCAAACCTTGAATATTGCAAATTTTAGTTAAGACGTCAAGAGGTAAATGTGATAATATCTGTATTTATTTCTCATCTAATACCAAATCCCATTCTAAAATGAACAAAGGTCGCTTGAATTTATGCCAGATAATGACATTCTGATCGAGCAAGCGCACAGGCGTACCCGAGGCACGTCGAGCACTTGCGAGTGAAGAAGGCTCATTAGATGGCATAAAGGCAAGTCGGCATTTGTTCATTTTAGAATGGGATTTGGTATTAGCCCCCTCGGTTTCTAGATGAAGTCTTCTTATTTCTCGATCGAAGTGGCTTTTGACGCCCAGATGCTTGATTCAAAAGACTCAAAATCTCTGATCTTTTTGAAGATTTTAATGCTTTATCCGAGGGAGTAGAGCCACGTTTGTCTTTGGCATTAATATCTGCACCTTTTTCAATCAGTAATTTAACCATTTTTATATTATCGCTTAAAACGGCATAATGCAATGCAGTAAGACCCCTTTTATCTTTTGCCTTTATATTCGCACCATTTCTAATAAGATATTTTACTTGGTCTATTATTCCAGAGTTAATCGCGCTAATAAATAATGCGCCAGCATGACCATTTTCTTTTGCTAAATTCCATGGAGTTTTTCCAGACTTATTTTTAGTTCTTACGTCTAGTCCTAGCTTAAGTAACTTATCAAGAGGTAATAGAGTATCGATAAACTTTAAGCTTAAGACTCTATGCAATATTGTATTACCACCTTCATCAGGTATTTTTACATCAGCACCTTTCTTTATAAGAAAATCCAACATAACCTTATTCTTATCCTCCCAGGCAGTTTTAAAAAGTAAATTGACAGTTTCAATATTATCAAATTCCTGAGGAATTATCTTTGTCAAATGAACATAATCGTATAATAATTTCTCAAAAGGATACTTCTTTTCATCAAGTATTTTTATATCAGCACCTTTCTTTATAAGAAAATTCAACATAACCTTATTCTTATCCTCCCAGGCAGTTTTAAAAAGTAAATTGACAGTTTCAGTATTATCAAATTCTTGAGGAATCATCTTTGTCAAATGAACATAATCATATAATAATTTCCCAAAAGGATGCTTCCTTTTTAGGTATTGCATAGCTGAATTATTTTCATTCGACTCAGAATCAGTTTCTTGTAACTTCAATGTACCATCTCCCAATATATATCGTGAATTTAAAGCTGCAATTCTTGATTGAAAATAAGTTGCATCAGAAGACTTTGAATTTATATCTAGTATTTGAAGCGCACTTTTAAAAGCTATACCCAAATTATTTCCATTATTAAAATTTTCCATTATTTTAGTCTGTACGTCTCCATATGTAGGCAAAGTTGCCGTCGGGATTCCCATCACACAAAATCTTTCGTTAAACATAAAACTACCGGCAAAATATTCTGGCTCAAGATAATGGCCTATCCAGCAAGAATCTGGAAATACAAACGCAGTCGCAATATTAATGGGAAAATTTGTCAGTATCTTAGATGTTAAAGTTTCAGTACCTAAAGCAATAGACGTTTTGAGTCCATGTCTATCCCAGAACAACATTGCATAAGATCTATTGTTTAATGGCTCAAAAAATTGATCCACTTTAGCGGGCGCGGGCGAAGGCTCTATAAGAGAATATTGCTTGGATAAAATTTGTCTAACCTGATTCAGGCCAGATTCACTAAAGGCGGTATCATTTTCCAATTCTTTAGGCAAAGAATACATTAAATTCTGCTTTGGAAATATCACTTGGTTTGTTCTATATGCATGATTCTTTTCTAAATAAGTATTCACTAATTCCACCTCAGACTTCTTAAATAAATCCGTCAGCGAAGAAACTGTGATACGGCTTAGCCAAATCTCAGGCACTGGATATAATTCTTCAGAAGAAACCTTTTCCTTAAACATTTCAGGAGTATAATATTCCAAAGTATCCCAAATAGCTTTCCAAAAACCAAAATAATCCGGTTCTTCAAATTTGTAATTTTTATCATTATCCGTCCATTCCTTTCCAATAAGATCCATGTAGTATTTATCAGCAATGTATCCATCCGATATTCGTATATATACATTCCCTTCTACATCTTTTAAACTAGGATCTGCTTCCATAATAGCAATAGGCAAGTCTCCTATAAATACCGCTCCTTGCAATCCTCTTCCTAAATACAATCCCTTTAAATATGCCTTCAATTCCTGCGGTGCTGGATTATTTTCCAAATCCCATTCTTTTAAAACCATTTCATAACCTTCATTGTTTAAATCTTCTAAATAGATCTCTAAATTAGTCTCAATTTCTTTTTTTAAGTATTTATTAACAACAATAGCTATCCGATTCGACTCAGCTCCACTAGCAATCGTCAAAAACATGCTTATCAAAAAACCTAATATGATCTTAAATATATTCATAAAAACTCCAAATTAATTAAAACACAAAATACTAATTATCAAATTAAATATAATATATAAAATATAAATAAAAATCAATAAAAAAATTAGAAATAAATAATTACACGAAACATTAAACCTTAATTAATAATATCAAATTTTAATGCGATTTCCTCCTTGCTGTATTTTTTTATTTAATTTTACATTGATGCGTAGATGCTTGACGTAAAAGACTCAAAATCTCTAATCCTTTTGAAGATACCAAGGCTAAATCGGAGGGAGTATAGCCACTTTTGTTTTTGACATTAATATCTGAGCCATTTTCAATCACTAATTGAATCATTTCCATATTGCCATTTAAAACAGCATGATGCAATGCCGTAAGACTCGATTCATCTTTTGCATTTATATCCGCACCATTTTCAATAAGATACTTTACTTGGTCGATTGTTTCAGAGTTAATCGCACTATTAAATAGTTCCCTATCATGACCATTTTCTTTTGCTAAATCCCAGGGAGTTTTTCCAAACTTATTTTTAGTTCTTACATCCAGCCCTTGCTTAAGTACGTTCTGAAGTGACGAAGGATCTATATACCTATTTGCCAAGCTTAAGGCTAAATGCAATAGTGTATTACCTTCTTCATCAAGTATTTTTACCTCAGCACCTTTCTTTATAAGAAAATCAATCATAGACCCATCCATATTCGCCCAGGCAGTTTTAAAAAGCAAATTGACAGTTTCAGTATTATCAAATTCTTGGGGAATCGTCTGTGTAAAACTCACATAATTAATTAATAATTCCTCAGAATAAGGATACTGCCTTTCTAGGTATTGCTTAGCTGAGTTATTTTCATTCGCCACAGAATCAGTTCTCTGTAACCTCAATGTTCCATCTCCAAGTATATATCGTGAATTTAAAGATGCCATTCTTGATTGAAAATAAGTTGCATTATGATTCCAAACATCTGGTATTTGCAGCGCACTTTTAAAAGCTATACCCAAACTATTGTCATTATTAAAATTTTCCATTATTTTAGCCTGTACGTCTACATACGCAGGCAGGGTTGCCGTCGACATACCCCCCACATAAAATCTTTCGTTAAATACAAAACTACCGGCAAAATATTCTGGTTCAAGATAATGGCCAATCAAGCAAGAATCTGGAAATACAAACGCAGTCGCAATATTAATGGGAAAATTTGCCAGCATCTTAGATGTTAAAGTTTGGGTACCCAAATCAATAGACGTTTTGAATCCATGTCTACCCCAGTACAACATTGCATAAGATGCATTGTTTAACGGCGCAAAAAATTCATCCACTTTCGCAGGCCCAGGCAAAGGCTCTAGAAGAGAATATCGCTTGGATAAAATTTGTCTAACCTGATTCATGCCAGATTTACTAAATGCTATATCATTTTCCAATACTGTAGGCAAAGAATACATTAAATTCTGCTTTGGAAATATCACTTGGTTTGTTCTATATGCATGATTCTTTTCTAAATAAGCATTCACCAACTCCCCTTCAGACCTCTTAAATAAACCCGTCAGCGAAGAAGCTACTATGCGGCTTAGCCAAATCTCTGGCACTGGATATAATGCTTCAAAAAAACTAACTTGGTTCCTAACTTGGTTCATCCTTGCAGATGTATAATATTCCAAATTATCCCAAATAACTTTCCAAAAACTATAATAATCAGGTTCCTCAAATTTGTAATTTTTATCATTATCCGTCCATTCCCTTCCAACAAGGTCCATGTAGTATTTATCAGCAATGTATCCATTCGATATTTGTATATATTCAATTCCCTGTTCTTCTTTTAAACTAGGATCTGCTTCCATAATAGCAATAGGCAAGTCTCCTATAAATACTGCTCCTTGCAATCCTCTTCCTAAATACAATCCCTTTAAATAAGCCTTCAATTCCTGCGGTGCTGGATTATTTTCTAAATCCCATTCTTTTAAAACCGTCTCATAACCTTCATTTTTTAAATCTTCTAAATAGATCTCTAAATTAGTCTCAATTTCTTTTTTTAAATATTTATTAACGACAATAGCTATCCGATTCGACTCTGCCCCATTAGCAATCGTCAAAAACATGCCTATTAAAAAACCCAATATGATCTTAAATATATTCATTAAAATTTATAATTTATCTCAATAATAAAATATTATTAAAATTAAATAAAATTAATTTTATATTGAATAAAATTAAAAGTCAATTAAAATGCATTCAATTAAGAATTAATAATAATTAAAATTAAATAAAAACAATAAATAATAATTTTATTATCTAAAAATGGATCCAGGGGCAAGTTCCTGGCGGGGGGTCGTAGCGGTCAAGCAGCCCCTAACTACAAAAAATTAACATTGACCTCTCTGGCACTTAAATCAAAAATAACAAAGAAAAGCGAAACAACAAAACTTGTTTTTAACCATGCAAACTTACCTAGATCTCCTAAAACTCGTCCTTGAAAAAGGCGAAGAACGTCAAGACCGCACAGGTGTGGGCACTATCTCTTACTTCGGTGCTCAGGCCCGTTACGACCTAGCCAATTCTTTTCCCCTCTTAACTACCAAAAAAGTCCACTTAAAATCTATCCTCCACGAACTCCTCTGGTTTCTAAAAGGAGAAACAAACATCAGCTACCTTCTTGAAAACAATGTTTCTATCTGGAACGAATGGGCCGACGAAAATGGCAACCTCGGCCGCGTCTATGGTGCCCAGTGGACTGATTGGCGATGCCCCAAAGGCCGCTCAATAAACCAAATTACCCAAGTGATTGAGAACATAAAATCAAATCCTACCAGTCGACGACACATCGTCTGTACCTGGAACCCCGGTGAAATCGACCAAATGGCCCTCCCACCCTGCCACGCCCTTTTCCAATTTTACGTCAGCGAAGGCGAATACCTTTCCTGCCAGTTATATCAAAGAAGCGCCGATATCTTCCTTGGCGTCCCCTTCAATATAGCCTCTTACGCCCTACTCACTCTCATGGTCGCCCAAATATGCAACTTAAAACCAAAAGAGTTCATCCACACCTTCGGCGATCTCCATATCTATTCTAATCATAAAGAACAAGTGAATACCCAGCTCTCCCGTGAACCACGTCCCTGTCCGCAAATGCACTTAAACCCTGCGATTAAAAATATTAACGACTTTAAGTTCGAAGACTTCGAACTGCGAAATTACGACCCTCATCCTCCCATCAAAGCTCCTATTGCCGTATGACCATCCCTCCCTTCAAAGCCATCGCAGCAATGTCCCTTAACCGTGTTATCGGAAAAGGCAACGCTCTTCCTTGGAACATCCCCGAAGAACTCGAGTGGTTTAAGAAAAATACCTTAGACCAAATTATCCTCATGGGCCGAAAAACCTACGACTCCATTGGCCGCCCACTTCCCCGCCGCCAATCCATTGTCCTCTCAAAAAATACCACCAGCATTCCAGGTGTAACAGTCATCCAAAATCTCACTGACCTCAGCTCCCTTAACCTCTCCCCTGAAAAAACTATCTGGGTCATCGGAGGCGCCGAAATCTATAAACTCACCCTCCCCTATACCTGCGAACTCTACCTCACCATCGTCAAAAAAGAAATCCTGGACGGCGATGCCTTCTTCCCTCCCTTCGAAGAATCCTTCACCCCTTTCGACATTATTCAAAACAACCCCACATATACCATCATCCAATATAAAAATCTTAATCTAAAAACACTTAAATAATCCATAAACCCCATAAATACATGTCTAATAATAAAATAAAAACCATTCTCTTCGACCTCGATGGCACGCTTATCGACCATTTTGGCGCCATCCTCAAATCCTATCTTCACGTTTACACCATTTTAGGCTTCAATCTCAACAACTTCCATTTAACAAAAAAATCCCTCGGCCATTGCACTCCCGTCACCCTCAAACAACTCGTCGGTGACCAACACCTAGATCAAGCAATGCTCCTCTACGAAGACCATTACGCAAAAAATCTCAATGAAGATCTCGCTCTAATACCCGGTGTCATCTGGCTCCTAAAACACCTCTCCTTACAAAATTATAAACTCGCTATCTTTACCAATAAACCTCCTCGCTACGCCATCAATCACTGCAAAATCCTTCAAATTGACCACTTTTTCGACCACATTATCGGTTCCAATGAAGCAACCTTCAAAAAACCCGAAAAAGCCTTCTCTGAATACGCTTTAAAACAAACAAATTCCTCCCCAGCAACAACCATCCTAATTGGCGATTCTATCTTTGATATCGACGCCGCCCACGCCGTAGGCATGCCCATATACTCCGTAACCACTGGCACCCACACTAAAGAAGAACTCCTTTCCCACCCCAATCAACCAACTCAAATCTTTGACGACCTCTTTCAACTCGGCCACAAGCTCTTCAATCTCCCTTCTTATAAAGAAATACTAGCATGACCCTTTTGGCTGAAAGCACTGAACAACTCACCGGCGTCCTCGAACGCATCATCTACTTTAGCGACGAAACCCACTACTGCATCGGCGAATTCCGCGATAATAATACCGAAAAAACCACCATCATCACTGGCTTTCTCCCCAGCGTTCAATGCGGCGAAACTCTCGAACTCTCCGGTTCTTGGACCCATCATCCTCAACATGGCCAGCAATTCAAAATCTCTTCCTTCCAATCCAAACTCCCCTCCTCCCTTCATGGCATCCGCATGTACCTCGGCAGCGGACTTGTCCCCGGCGTCGGCAAAGGCTATGCCAATAAAATCGTCGATTTCTTCAAAACTGATACCCTCCGAATCATCTCAGAAGAATCCGCTCGCCTCAAAGAAGTCCCTGGAATCGGCCAAATGCGCGCAAAAGCTATCAAAAAAGCCTGGGACGAACAGCACACCCTTCGAGACGTCTTCCTCTTCCTCAAAACCTACGGAATCACCACCGGACAGTGTATCCGACTGGTAAAACGCTATGGTCCTCAAACCATCCAAATCTTAAAAACCAATCCCTACACCCTCGCCCACGACCTCGATGGCATCGGTTTCAAAACTGCTGATAAAATAGCTCTAAATCTCGGTCTACCCAACGACGGTCCAGCTCGAATCAACGCCGGCATCCTATTCGCACTGAGCGAAATTTCAGCCCAAGGCCATACCTGCTCCACTCAAGAAAACCTATTGGAAGCATCAGCAATCCTTCTAGACTCTCCCTTCCCTATTATCCAAGACCGAATTCATTCCCTAATACAAGCAAACCATTTAATAAAACTCCCCAATTCCAACGATCTTCAACTTCCCGAATACGAAACTGCCGAAACGACAATCCAACAATCCATCATCTCCATCCTCTCGACCCCCTCCCAACTTCCACCCATTCATATAAAAAATGCTATCGAATGGGCTCAAAATCGTGCCGGCTTCGAATTTGCTCCCGAACAACAAGTCGCAATTGAATCCGCCCTTTCTTCAAAAATTTCCATCATCACCGGTGGCCCCGGAACCGGCAAAACTACTATATTAAAAGCTATTGTCGATATCCTTAAAGCTAAAAAAATCCGCCTCCAACTCGCCGCTCCCACCGGCCGCGCCGCCCAACGCATGAATCAAGCAACTCACTGCTTTGCCCAAACAATACACCGCCTCTTAAAACCCGATCCATCGACCAAAGGCTTTACACACAACGAGCGTTCTCCACTGAGTGCCGACTTCTTTATCATTGATGAAGCCAGCATGATCGATACCAAACTAGCCCAATCGCTACTAAAGGCCATCCCCAACTATGCCCATATCGTTTTAGTTGGCGACACCAATCAACTGCCCTCCATCGGCCCAGGCGCGATCTTAGATAATTTCATCCAATGTCCTCTCATTCCCACCACTTCTTTAAATAAGATATTTCGACAAAAAAAATGTAGTAACATCATCACTACAGCTCACGCCATTCTCGAAGGACACCCGGGTGCTCCAGGCATCACCCAGTCGATAAAAGAAATCGAATCCAATCCCATGGATCTCCAATTCATACACGCACCTGAACCTGAAGATTGCATAGCCAAAATAATAGAACTCTATAAAGACTACCTTCCCAACCATTTAAAACTAGATCCTCTCATGGATATCCAAGTCCTTGTCCCACTCCATAAAGGAACTGTAGGTATCCACAATCTGAACATCTCTCTTCAATTCGCCCTCAATAATTCCTCAGAAAAGAATCTCGCCATCGGTAACACTCGATTTAAAACAGGCGATAAAGTCATTCAAACCAGGAACAATTACGACAAATCCATCTTCAACGGCGACCTAGGGAAAATCATTTCCGTAGACTCCGATTCCAATATCTTAACAGTCGATTTCGAAGGCCATATGACCGAACTCGAGCGCATGGAATTAGGAGATCTCTCGCTAGCCTACGCGATCAGCATCCATAAGTCTCAGGGGAGTGAATTCCCTATAGTCATCATTCCCTTACTCAAACAACATTTCATTATGCTCCAACGCAACCTCCTTTACACCGCAATAACAAGAGGTCGAAAAAAAGTATTCATCGTCGGAGACCCTACGGCCTACGCTATGGCAGTCAACAATGTTAAAAGCACCATTCGTCAAACAGGTCTCACGCAGAAATTAAATCAATCTCTTCATGAGATGTGATTTAATTTTTTTGATGTAAGATTGCTGTTAAACTCAATCATTCATAAAAAAAATCGTCATTAATATTTATTGACACACTTGAATAATTCGTATTTTAATTTGAACTACAATAAAAATTTATTTAAAAAGAAAAATGATTAATCAGTTAAAATATGTGTATAATTACCGTGAAGGTAGAAATCAAAAATGGATTAGGCATATCGCTTATTGCTTTATGTCGGCATTTGTTTTTATATGCTGTATAGCATGTAATCAGATTCGGGCTAATGAAATAAATCTTAATAAAAGAGTTATTGTAACGAGAGATAATTTTGAAGAGGTTAATACCCAGATAATGGCAAATAGTCCTAAAATTACTTCTTTGCAGATGTCATTTGCACTTACTCAGGAAGAGTTAAAAAAATTATATGAATCGACCCAGAACAATATTGAATTGGGACATATTTCATGGAATGAGCATCAGTTTTTCTCATTTACAGAAAAACAACTGCTTGAAAAAAAACTTATTGATAATAATAAAAATTATAGAGATTATCCTAATGATTATGTATTTGGCTTGCTAAGCAAGCATGCGTACAAAGATTCTAAAGAAAAAGATCCAATCGATTTACCTGGCATTCTTGATCAGCCTTTAGAAAATTGGTATGTAGAAAAAGTATATGATGATAATGATAACAGTGGTTATTATGGAGTTATTTATCGAAATGATCAAACCCATCAAATAGTCTTAGCTAATCGAGGAACCGATGAACAAACCATTTCAGATCTAGTAAGCACTTTAGATAAAAAAAATAGTGATTGGAAAACCAATTTTGAAGCAATTTTAGCAGGAAAAATAATGGGCGGCCAATTGGCTCGAAATTTCCAAGCTACAGCAGAGTCCATAGAAATGGCTCAAAATTTAACATACCGTTTATCATTTACTGGGCACTCCCTAGGAGCATGGCTTGCAGAAATGAGTGTTTATTATTGTCATGCTTATTTCGAATATTTCACTACTAAAGGAGTAACATTTGATAGTCCAGGATCATTACCATTGATGGAACGATTACAACCTACTATTAAAAATCTAAATACGGTGAAATTAAAAAATTTAGATATTGTTACTTATTTGGCTAGTCCGAATCCTGCAAATGTCTGTAATCCTCATGTAGGTACGGTTTATAGAATCTATCCCGAAATGCCATCTCCAGATGATTACATTCCTTCGTTTCTGCCAAAATTTATGCAAAATGCTCTATCAAAAGTTATAGATTACTTTCAAGCTTCAGATACTATTGAAGGTATTTTGGCTTTTACAGGGCATGATTTAGCGCGGATTCTACATACTTTTGATCCTCAAACGGGTAAACCGAAAAATTCAACATACATAAAGAGTTGGCCGCGAATTGAATATAAAGGAGAGGCATTTGCTGACAAAGACATTAAATTGATAAAAGCAACTATTAAGCAATATATTGAACCCAGCTTTCTTGGTCTTGGGCTTTTTCAAGATATGATTTCTAAGAAAATAATCAATTGGTCAGTTAATGGTTTAATAGAATATCTTGTAGGTGACAAAGTAATTATGACGCTCGTAGGTTTTATAAAAAGTTATATAAATAATGACATTAGTCAAAAACAATATTGGCTTTATTATAAATACAAAGAATTTAAGAATAATAGCGACGAAATAAGAATAAAACTTAATTATGACCAACGATTTGAGCTTGTTGCAAAAGCAAATTATGATGAAGGTACAGAAGAATATATTTTAACTCCAATTGCAGGGAGTTTAGATCATTTTTTATACGAACTCGATGAAAAAAGAGAAATATATATCAGAAATAAGGACCAAGCCTACTTGCCCCAATTAGTAGAAATCCAATTACAAGAACTTCTTTCAAATTATAATATTGAGCGATTTGATGATCAGAAAATCAAATTATCAACTATAAGTAATAATTGTGATTTTAGATATGTTCTTCAAAAAGCTTCAAGACTACAAAAAGTAATCCCAAAAGCGGAATTAAACAGGGATCCAGATGAATCCGATAATAGTGAATCTGCACCCATAGTATGTAGCAAATTACTCGCAAATCTTCCTAGAGATGAAGATTATTATACTCAAATTAGTGGTAAAGAAACTGAGATAGAAAATAAATTAAATACATTTGGAAAAGCTGTAATTAGTGGAGCAGGAGGCATGGGAAAAAGTACTTTAGCTGCAAAATATGGAATGAAGAAGAAACAACAAGGATGGCAAGTAAGATGGGTAAAAGCCACACAAATAGATGAAGAATTCTTTTTACTTGCAAGAGATTTGGGGCTACAAAAAATAAGTGTCTTGCGTCCTCAGTCAATCAGGAATAAAATATACAAGAACTTTGAGAACTGCCCAGAAAAGGTATTATTGATTTTTGATAATGTAGAAAATGAAGAAAAAATAAGAGAATATCTCGAAAATCTTCCAAGTCATGTAAAAGTGCTTCTAACCGCAAAAAACAAATTTTTATTAAATCGAAACTACCATGTTGAATTAAAAGGATTTAGTAAACAAGAAGCCGAAGAATATTTGAAAGAAGCTTTAAAAGAACGCAATATCAAAGAGAATGTACTGCAAAAACTACAAACAACTATAGGAGAGTCTCCCTTTAGATTGTCTAAATCTGTAGCTTATTTGAAAAGTCATGAACTTATAACTATAAATGAATTTATAAAAGAGTATGAATCTATCAAAAAGGGGCATAGTCACAACGGAGATATCTACCCTGCTGTCGACATGCTTTTTAAAGATTTAAAAGTGAAGTCTGCGGCTGAATGGCAATTGCTGAAATACTTAGCATACCTTGATGCTGAAGGAGTTACAGTAACTAATGACAAAGGAGCTCGTGAACAATTTATAATGGACATTGTAGGACAAAGTTTTCTTACATTTGATGAGTTAAAACGATTGTCGTTAATCGATGTAATTACCGAAAACAACAAAACAATACTCAAGGTAAACCATAGATTAGTACAAACTGAAACAAGGAAAGCATTGATAGAAGAAGATAAAAATCAACCTTCTCAAATATTAGAGAAGTTGGTCAAGATACTATTACACTTTTTCAAAGACTACTCTAGAATTACGCCCGAATTATTACGGCAAGCCAAAACAATACTTGAAGCAATAGATGATGCGAACCTATCGGTTGCTGGACAGGAAATATTGTTATTATATGAATTGGGTATGTATTATGATAAAATTGAGGATTATAAGAGCGCCATTTACTATTACGAGCAGCTATCGAATGCTAAATACAATAATAACGGGTATTATACTATTCCTAAAGTATCGGTACTACAAAACATAGCATACTGGTATCGTAGATTAGGAGGAAAAGTAAATAATCAAAAAGCATTAGAATTCGCAGAAAAAGCGTTCAATTTACTTCAAGACCCTGATTTTAAAAGAGATAATGACTATGACTTAGTTGTTGCACGTTCCATTTATAATATAGGGGCATATGCTGCTAACTCAGGAAATATAGAAAAGGGATTGTATGCGAAGGAAGAAGCTCTTAAAAGATATCTGGCCCTTTTTTCAGGTAATAACCATTCTATAGCAGATACATTGTGGCATATAGGATCGGGTTATCAGGACTTAGGCGACAATGATAAAGCCTTAGAATATTTTAAACAAGCTTTCAGCATAGCCTCTAGTTTATGGAAAAAAGATCCGTCTGGAACATCCTTACTGCCAACAAATTCAGAAGCAATAATAGAAAATTTATCACCCAATTTTTTCAAGAAACAAGGAATGAGAAAACCTCTTAATGAATATTATCGTTTTGGCGCCAATAAAGTGGGATTTGAATGGAGATTTATTATCACTTCTCGTGGAGTAGTTAATGAGAATATCATCAAAGTAAAACAAAAACTTCAAAAAAATATTCTAAATAAAATTGTCCAAGCAGTGGATGATTATGGATGGACCTATGAAAGTTTTTTTCAAGGTGACTGGGGTGTCAAAAGTTATATAAATGAAGATAAGCTTCAAAAAGAATTAGGAGAATTGAACAATAAACAAAATCTCATAATTGCTCGTATGCTCTGTTTTGAATCGATGAATATCGGCATAATGAAATCCGAGAAAAAACCCTATCAAGTCGTAAAAAGTTTTGTTCAAAAAGATCCCAAATTAGTAAAAAAGATAGCGAAAGAACATCCTGAGTTTTTTGTCGATGGATCCATAGCAAAAGCTTGTGTTGAGGCGATGATAGATGATTATTCTTTCGTAAAACACATTTTTGATCATGTAAAATATATGGGAATGGATAAAATATTAATGAAAAAAAGTCAGTTGTAATATGCTAGACTTAATCTGACAAAACCACTAAAACAATTCTTTAACCTGAGTTTCGTCCAATTAATTAGACGAAATTCAGGTATATATGTTTTTTCCCTCACTCTAGAAGCCAATTGACAATATTACGATGTCGAATGCCTTCGTGTGTGCCCACACTTTCTGCATCCATGCTAAGGACAAGTTTTGGGAACGAATCCTGGATCTCATGCAATACACCATACTCTCTCTCCCTAACTGCTTCTGTAGCCAATAAATAGCATACTTGTATGTATTCCTTTTCTCCTCGTTTTTCCGCAATAAAATCTATTTCTTTGTTACCAATTCTTCCAACAGAAACAGTATATCCCCGTCTTAAAAGTTCTAAATACACTATATTTTCCAAGTACTGCCCTATATCATTCGCGCGATAATCAATCAATGCATGACGCAATCCCACATCTGCCAAATAAAATTTCTCAGAAACTTCCAAATGTCTTTTTCCTTGAACATCATACCGGCGCACTCGATACAAAGCATACGTTTCGATCAAAAATTCTAAATAATCGTGAACTGTCTCAGGACTCATTTTCGTTTGTTGCGACTTTAAATATTCCGATACCTTATTTGCAGAAAAGGTATTTGCTATATTATCAGCCACATATTTTATTATGTTCTGTAATAAATGTACCCCTCGAATATTGTGTCGAGCCACTATATCTTTCAAAATAATCGTCTCAAATATATCTCCAATCAATCCATAGCTCGCCCTCGTATCCCCTTTAAACTGCAGAAGCACGGGGAATCCTCCAAGTTTTAGGTATTCGTCGAATACCTTCGCCTTATCTTCCTCTGTTTTGTCATGAAATTCCACAAATTCTTCAAAACTTAACGGATGAATATGGAAAGATATGTAACGTCCTGCTAAATAAGTTGCTAAATCTGAAGACAGCATCCGAGCATTTGACCCTGTAACATATACATCCATCCCTTCCTTGTGAAAGGATGCAATCGCTTTTTCCCATCCTAAAATTTCCTGAACTTCATCAACAAAAATAAACTTCGGATTCCTCTCTTTCACATAATTATAGAGGTCCATATAATTTTTTAAGAAATCAAATACCAATGATTCTTTATCAATATAGAGTATCTGTGTTTCAGAAACATTTCGTGTTTTTACCAGATATGAAATAATCTGTCTCATTAGTACACTCTTTCCCGATCGCCTCATACCAACGATAACCTTAATAATATCTTTTCCGATATAACATTCTATATCTTTTAAATATTTATTTCGTTTATAAACGTTATTTTCCCCTAGATTATTCATTATCCCCATTATAACCGAAATAATTTAATAAAATCAAGGTTATTTCGGTTATAATCGAAATAAATTAACACAAAAATCTCTCCTTTTGGGGTAAATCGAAAAGAAATTGCCCCCATATGCTAAAAGTACCAAAAAAGACTATAAGAGAATTTTTTCATTATTAGGTCGTTTTTACGACATAGCCTTTAGAGATTTTGCCCCTCGCATTGCCAGTATTAGCATTAGGATTTTAAGCAGAAATCATTAATATACCAATTTTACATTATTAAATATAATTATAATAAATAATTTAATAATAATGTATTGACTTACTATTAAACAATAAATAGTTTGAAATTAAAAGGAGATGTTAAAGTGAATAAATATTTTTTAGTAATAGGACTCTTAATTCTAAACACAGCAAGTCACGCTGATCCTGAAATTGCAATATCACTGCAAGGACCCGATGAACTAAAGTATAAATTCGACGGTGCCAGTATTCTGGCTCCTTCAAATGATGTTTCTACCTTAGAAGAAACCCAACGAGCTAGACCGAATGTCTGGCAAGCTGGCAGAGAAAATGAATTAACAAATTCAAGCGCTATCACTATTGCAACCCCTATCGCGAAAAACCATATAGCAAGCGATCAAAAAAGTTATATTAATCTTAACTTTTATAAAAAAGGGGACAAACTAGGCAATAGACCAATACAAATTGATTTAGGTCAAAACGACACCCAGGAAAACACTCAGCAAGAAATCAATGTAGGTGATAACAATGAATATACTATCAATATAGAAGTTAGAAAAACAAATCCCGGGCCCGATGTTAAATATCAAGTAAAGATGTCAGCTCGAAAAAACACCTAACCCCTAGATTCTTTCGAAATTAGCTCGGCACCCAGTCTGATCTCAATAAAATCTTACCTTTACGATGATAAGCCTGCGCCTGAGCAATCGCTTCTTTGAAATCTTTTAACAAATAAGTTCGCTCCACAGGTATATCAATAATACCTTTTCTCATATAATCAAAAATCCTATTTAAGATTTCTTTATAACGCTCTGTTCCAAAATACCTTGCTACTTCATATCCTCGCAAACTCACATCTCTAAATAGCAAATCGCGAGTTGGCCAAACAACAGCATCTCGACTCATACCCCCAAAAGTCACATGCACTCCTCCAGGTTCCAACGCTTGAATCAAATTAATAGCACTTTGTCCACCCACTGAATTCAAAGCCAACTTTGCAATCCCCTTACACTGAGGATTTTTGAACCACTCCGTATCCCCTTGGACAACCACATCGCCCCCAGCTTTTTTAATGGGCTCCTCCCAAAGGGACAAATTTCTAACCACATTAATCGTTCTAAATCCCAATTGCCGAGCAATCTGTATAACGCACATACCTACTCCAGAATTAGCGGCATTTTGAACTATCCAATCTCCAGGCTTTAAATCAACAAAATCTTCTAACATACCCAAAGCCGTCGGAGGATTAATAAAAGCCATAGCAGCCAGCTCTACTGGAATATCTTCTGGAACAAATATAAGATCTTGAAAATTCACAACAACTCTATCTTGCCATGAACCAAGTTCCAAAGGCATCCTCACTCGTCTACCCAGTAAAGCAGCATCGACTAATGCTCCAACCTCATAAATCTCTCCAACCCCTTCTCTGCCTGGGACTGCTGGGAGAACTCTTAAATGCTCATAGGTTCCCACAATACTTCCCAAATCCGAAGGATTAATTGGAGCCGCTAAGAGTTTCACCCCAACCTCAGAAGGACCTACCTTCTTTAAGTCAAGAGGTTCTATACGAAGACTTTCTAAAGGAGGACCAAATTGAAACTGACTAATTTTATAAGGACAATCTTGCTTCACGACCATACTTCCTTACTATTGGACAACTCAAAATAAGTAAAGCGTTAAAAAAATGTTTTAAGCTCTGCAGAGGATCTTAGGAAAAACTGAAATATTCTCGTTAATATCCCATCTCCCCTGAGAATATTAGAAATTATTATTGACTTTATACTTTAAAAATACATTATAAAAAATAAATAAATATTAAAATATAAATAAATATACAATGAATGTAACAAATAAAATAGAAAAAAAAGCTAATGATGCAGCTGGTCAAAAAAATTCGAATATAAAGACTATTTCAAATTCAAATACTACCCCTAAGGCGAAAACGGAAGCGCCTAAAAACAAAAATTCGATATCTTTGAAAAGCAGAGAATTAACTTTCAAGAGAAATAATGAAGTTGATGGTATAGAAGTTATAGAAAAAATAAAAATACTAACAATGCTTCATCTGACTTTGATTAATTCTTTATTACCTGCTCAGGAAACTATGCAAATTACAAAGGAAGATACTGTTGAAAAAATGATATTGAAAGGCGCAGAAGGACTTGAAAAGTTGATAAAGAATAAATTACTCAAGAAGTATAATGAATTAACTCAAATTCCTTTTCACATTGATATAAATAAAGACGAGGAAGCTATATTGGGTAATGCACTCATTTGTTGGACGACTTTATGGACAAGATTCCAAATACATCTCGAATTTGATTCCGAAAGAGATCAATTTATAAATTCGGTATTCCAAAAGAAAAATAAGAATAGGATTGTTGAGGATTCAGATGTCTTTTTAAATAAAGTTATTATTGATTTAGAAAAAAGAAAGGAAGCTTCCTTTCTTAAGATCTTTAGAATCTTGATGGATACGAAACTCAGTTGTGTTTCGAAATGCGCTTTAGTATGCGATTTTTTTTGCATAAGTTGCCCTAAAGAAATTGATGAATCTGCTGCTCAAAAACTATTATATAATCTTACGCAAGAACGAGTAAGATTTCTGTTAACTTACTCTGAAAAAACGCAAATTTTATTAGATTGCCTTAATAAACTCAAACAAGTTCCAAAAACATATGAGAATATGAAAAAAGGCTATGATATGTTCAAAGAGCATTCTGCTTTTTTCAAATCATGGTTACCTAAAATGAATAAAGAAGGAACATGTCTCAAAAATCTTTCCCCTTTGAGTTCAGGTAAGTATTATTCAGATTTTAACAGTATTTGTGTTTATTTAGAAAATACTGAAAAGGAATTTTTAAAAATACTTCAAAATGCTCATGCACAAAATTTAGATAATCTTTTTAATGAAGCTATCCAAACTCCAGTAAACAAGAAAAGACAAAACCAAAATCAACGACAACAACAGCAGAATCAAGCAAACCAAGGACAAGAGATAAAAACCAATGAGCCTTTGCCAATAAAATCAAAGAATAATCAGGATCATACAAGGCCATTGACCGAAGTCTCCACCATAGAGGCCGTTTACGCAAAACCTAATCCAATTACTGAGCCCAAGGAGATAGGTGAAAGAAAAGTCATTGATTTAAAAAAGGCCGATCAAATGGTTTATATTGAAGAAGCTGACGAAAATACAGTTGAGGCTGAGACAAATTTTTTAATGGAATTGATGCGCCAAATTTGTGAAAAAGACCGTAAACAAAAATTACTCGATCAAGAAAAGAAGCGCCGAGAAAAAGAAGAGAAAGAACGAGCTTTAAAAAAAGACGCACTTAATGAAGAGACGGCGCCAAAAATAATTGAAGAGAAAAAAGTCGTTGAAGTAAAATTAAATAAAGGTCATGTCGAAACATTGAATGCACTTTTGAGCGAAAATCCTCCTCATCTAAAAATTTCAGGACAAGATGTAAAACTTTTAATAGAAAGGTTAAAAGGTAGAATAGAAGGATGTGATGGATCGAAAGTTAGAATTTTTTGGGATGGTTCAAATGAAAAAGCAGGAAAATATAAAGTAGCACATGAAGGAGATAGCAGAGGATACCTGACATCTGAATGGGCAAGAAGAGCAGGAATCGCAATAAAAGCTAGGAAAGAATCTGGGTCAATTACTTTGATTGAACAATCAGATTAAGTCTAGTTTATTACATATATTCAAGATTGAGGAGTGTGTTCTAACCTCATCGGGATAAAGCAAAGCGAAAAATAAACCGCTTTTGAGCCCAAATTTTTGAGAATTTTCTCGACGCACCGCGGATGCTACTTCGAAAATTTTCAAAAATTTGTTTCTCAAAATCGATTTATTTTTCATCTCTGCTTTATCCCGAACTGAGGTTTCTAGGAACTGTGTCAAAAGTTTCTATTCAAAAACATTCATCTTTCGCTTTTTTCTTGCCTGGAATATCGGTCCAAAATACAATTTCGTCATGATTAACCGGAGCCTTATAAATTATCCACTGATTGATGACACGCAAACCTTTGCTCTGCATTCAACCTGCACAATGGATTCCCTTTACAAAGACAATCAAGCAAAACAAACCGAAATTATGATACATCCCTTTCTAGAAAACACTTTGACACCTCATTGGAGTTTACTGACTCCCGATAAAATAAAAACTGATATCGACTATGCTCTTTCCGAAGCCGAAAAAAAAGTCCAAGCCATTGCCAAACTAAATCTAAACTCTCTTAATTACGAAAACACTCTGCTAGCCCTCGAAATGGCCAACGAAGATCTCGAAAATGCCTGGGGAAAAGTTGTTCACTTGGATTCGGTTGCTAATAGTCCTGAGCTACGGAAAGTATATAATGAATTACTTCCCAAAGTTTCAGAATACTTCACAAAAATTTTCCTCAATCCTGACCTCTGGAAAGTCATCAAAACTTACAGCGAATCCCCTGAAGCTAAACAACTCACCGGAGTTCGAAAGCGTTTTCTAGAAGAAACCGTCACTGATTTTAAAGAAAGTGGTGCAGACCTTTCCAAATCAGATAAGCTCCGTTTAGAAGCTCTGGAAACGGAACTCGCTCAACTCACCCAAAAATACTCTGAAAATGTCCTCGATGCTACCAATGCTTGGGAACTCGTCGTCGATAATGAAAAAGACTTATCCGGCCTACCCGAATCTGCAAAAGAAGATGCCAAAGAATCTGCTCTAAAAAAGAACTATGGAACGCCTGAGAATCCTAAATGGCGCTTTACCCTTCAAGCCCCCTCCATGCTCCCTGTGATGCAATATTTAGATAGTGATGCCATTAGAGAAAAAGTTTGGAAGGCAAGCAACCTCATTGGCAGCGCTCCACCCTATGACAATACGGATTTAATTAACCAAATACTCAAACTTCGTCAGGAAAAAGCCAAATTGCTTGGATTCAAAAACTTTGCTGACCTAGTTCTCAAACGCCGTATGGCAAAAACAGGCGAAAAAGCGCTTCAATTTATTGAAGATTTACATGATAAAGTAGAAAAGCCTTTCCATCAAGAACTCAAAGCCATCGAAGAATATAAAGCTAAAAAAACAAATAGTCCCCCAGAAAAACTCCAACCCTGGGAATTTGCCTACTGGGCTGAAAAAAGACGTAAAGAACTCTACGACTTCGATGAAGAACAATTACGTCCCTATTTTCCAATTGATCAGGTGATTAATGGGATGTTCCAAATCACTGGAAAACTTTTCAACATCGATATCAAAGAAAAAAAGGACGTCCAAGGCTGGAATAGCGACGTCAAATATTATGAAATTTACGAAAAAAATGGCCGTCTCTTAGGAGCCTTTTATGCAGATTGGTACCCAAGGGAAAATAAAAGAAGCGGGGCATGGATGAATCATTTAATGACCGGCGCTCAAGGCGAACCTCATTTGGGTCTCATTTGTGGAAACTTAAGCCGTCCGACAAAGGAAAAACCTGCTTTACTCACCCACCGCGATGTCGAAACCATTTTCCATGAGTTTGGCCATTTATTGCATCATATCCTTGGCGATGTGGAAATAAAATCACTGCACGGTACAAAAGTGGCATGGGATTTTGTAGAACTCCCCTCTCAAATTCTAGAAAATTGGTGCTGGGAACGCGAAAGTCTAAATTTATTCGCCAAACATTACCTAACCCATGAAACGATTCCCGAAGATCTTTTCAAAAAGATGCTTGCAGCACGCAATTACCTAAGCGCTATAGCCACTATGCGGCAATTATCCATCGCAAAAATGGATCTAGGCCTTCATACTCAATATAACAATTCCTCTAAAAATCTAGATGATTTTATTGATGAAACGTTAGTGGGTTACATACCCGAGTATAAAACCAAACCCAAAAGTATCGTCAGACAATTTGGCCACGTATTTGCTGATCCTACAGGTTATGCGGCTGGATATTATTCTTATAAATGGGCAGAAGTCCTTGATGCTGATGCATTTACACGATTCAAAAAGGAAGGTATTTTAAATCCAGAAGTGGGTTTAGATTTCCGAAGCAAAATTCTAAGCAAGGGCAATAGTAGCCCAGCAGAAGAACTCTTTCATGCTTTCATGGGGCGTGAACCGGATTTGGATGCACTACTTATCCGCTGTGGCTTGAAACTTTGACTTAAAGTTTTAAGCTTGATTCAAGATGGGATTGCCTTACAATTTTTGATATATGTTAATTTTTAAACTTATCTGAATTATACAATGACTATACTATTATTAATATTAATACCAATAATTGTAGGCCTCTGGGCTCAATCAAAAATCAGTAGTGCCTATACAAAATGGTCCAAAGTACCATCACAATCAGGAATTACGGGTGCCCAAGCCGCTGCAAAAGTCATGCAATATGCAGGAATTAGCAATGTTGAAATTGTTGAAATTCCCGGACATTTAACCGATTACTACCATCCTATCGAAAAACGTTTAGCACTAAGCCGTGAAAATTACTATGGCACAAGTCTCGCAGCGCTGGGAGTAGCAGCTCATGAAGCGGGCCATGCGATTCAAGATAAAGAAGCTTATGCTCCGCTCAAATTTAGGGCTGCATTAATACCTGTGACCAATTTTGCTTCTAAATTACTTCCTTTTATTATTTTTGGAGGTTTATTTATGGGTTTTTTTGGTTTAATAAAAATAGGTATTGGAGTCTATTTAGTCCTAACGCTTTTTCAATTAATAACACTACCAGTGGAATTCGATGCAAGTAGTAGAGCCAAGAAAGCATTACTCAGTACCGGAATTTTAAGCACACGCGAATCAACAGGAGTTATTGAAACTTTAAATGCTGCTGGATTTACTTATGTAGCTGCCTTCATTTCGAGCTTGGCAAATCTACTTTTTTTTGTATTAATGACCCGTAGACAGTGATATTTCTCTCGTTACCCCCCTAAAATAAAGGGAGCCATTGCCCGGTTAGAGTGATAGCTCCCTTTTTCATTTTCAAAGTTATTGAAAAAAAGAGCTCAAACTAATAGCAAAGAGATTAATGCTATTAATAACAACATCAATCTCTTCATTTGGTATAAGTTGCTTCAACGCATATTCCCAACCGCTTTAGTCAGGTTTTTTGATTGCGACACTTATCTCACCTTGTTTCAAGAAATCCAACTAACAGGATTTGAAAAGTCAAATCCCCTTACCTTCTGCTTTTCGCTTTCTCTGGCATCAATTTGATGTTTGAAGCTCTTCGGATATTTTTTGAATAATCATCGGAGGATTGAAAGATTTGTCGTAGTTGATTCGCTTTAAATTTGGAAGAGGAGGAAGAGTTATCTGAGTTATCATTCGAGCCTCCATGCTCATAAACCTATCGCAAGAAAGTTCTTCTAGAGTATTGAGTTCTTCGGGAAAGGTGATTGGAGCAGTGATGGAACCAAATGAAAGTGATTTAGCACTATTCAGTTGTTTGGGGAATATAATTCCCTCTCCGTAAAGAGCCCCGCAAGAGACGACTTTTAAACTAGGAAATTCACCTTTAAAAGTGAGTTTCATACCAAGATGTTTCAAAGTAAGTTGCTCTAGCTGAGGAAGGTCTTCAAGTATAAGACCATGTTTGTCAAGACCACAATCCAGCTGGTCTAAAGATATCGAAACTAGCTTAGGCAATCCTGTTATTGTAAGTGGGCCATTCATCGTGTAAATATGCTTGCAATTTAGAGAAGTCAAATTGGGCATCGCTGGGACTGTTAAAACACCCTTGATGGAATTGCAAGAAAAAGAGGTGACATTTGAACATTTGCTTAACGCATCCGAAAGCTTGTCATAGTTAAAGGTCTCAAGTGTAAGCATACTGGATAGTTCCAATGCTCCGAAATGGGATGACAACAAACCAGGTAGTTCAATTTCCTCTATAAGAGGTAGAATACTTTGGTTAGCTGCGTTTTCTGTAAAGCTGATAAATATTTTCAGACTATCAAGATCAGCTAAACGACTGAAAGCATCATATTTGCCTAACCCTGGTAGGCTTATTTTTATTTTAAAATTATTTTTTTGTGCAAATAGAATCCTCTCACTACAAGGATGAGGTAAGTCTTCTAAAGTTAATACAACTTCTCGCTTGTCCCTCGTCGAAGCTTCACTAGAGAGTATCGACCTCGTATTCACTGGTTTTTCCAACTCAGCAATTTGTTGTAGGCCTTCTCTCTCGCCCTTCGCTTTAGGTTGAGGAGGAATTGGACTTTCCTGAGTACTTGCCGGAACTCGTTGAAACCCCATTTTTCCTATAGTTGATGTTGAAGAAACTTCTTGCTTCCGAAGGTGTTGATTTGGATTTGGTTTACTTGGTATATTTGACATATTTGGTATTTGTTATATTTGGTATATTTTTACCTTCTACTTTTAGCTTTCTCTGGCATCAATTTGATGTTTGAAGCTCTTCGGATATTTTTTGAATAATCATCGGAGGATTGAAAGATTTGTCGTAGTTGATTCGCTTTAAATTTGGAAGAGGAGGAAGAGTTATCTGAGTTATCATTCGAGCCTCCATGCTCATAAACCTATCGCAAGAAAGTTCTTCTAGAGTATTGAGTTCTTCGGGAAAGGTGATTGGAGCAGTGATGGAACCAAATGAAAGTGATTTAGCACTATTCAGTTGTTTGGGGAATATAATTCCCTCTCCGTAAAGAGCCCCGCAAGAGACGACTTTTAAACTAGGAAATTCACCTTTAAAAGTGAGTTTCATACCAAGATGTTTCAAAGTAAGTTGCTCTAGCTGAGGAAGGTCTTCAAGTATAAGACCATGTTTGTCAAGACCACAATCCAGCTGGTCTAAAGATATCGAAACTAGCTTAGGCAATCCTGTTATTGTAAGTGGGCCATTCATCGTGTAAATATGCTTGCAATTTAGAGAAGTCAAATTGGGCATCGCTGGGACTGTTAAAACACCCTTGATGGAATTGCAAGAAAAAGAGGTGACATTTGAACATTTGCTTAACGCATCCGAAAGCTTGTCATAGTTAAAGGTCTCAAGTGTAAGCATACTGGATAGTTCCAATGCTCCGAAATGGGATGACAACAAACCAGGTAGTTCAATTTCCTCTATAAGAGGTAGAATACTTTGGTTAGCTGCGTTTTCTGTAAAGCTGATAAATATTTTCAGACTATCAAGATCAGCTAAACGACTGAAAGCATCATATTTGCCTAACCCTGGTAGGCTTATTTTTATTTTAAAATTATTTTTTTGTGCAAATAGAATCCTCTCACTACAAGGATGAGGTAAGTCTTCTAAAGTTAATACAACTTCTCGCTTGT